>WNFP01001190.1_pt1 | contig 20283 bp, 20 predicted proteins | sample 5400201 | NCBI WGS metagenome assembly WNFP01 (sample SAMN13153355, study PRJNA577476) | soil metagenome | isolation source: 115 cm saprolite under Madrone tree | place: USA:California | collected 2016-06-14
TGACGAACTGCCGGACGTTTGCGTCTCAGGAATTAACCACGGGGGAAATCTGGGAGATGACGCCACTTATTCTGGCACTGTCGCAGGAGCTTTAGAGGCTACGATTCTGGGAGTTCCGGGAATCGCGATAAGCCTGGTAGCCAGAGAGAACTATGATTTCACCGAGGCTTCCCGCTTTGCCACACAAGCCGTGCGGAAAATCCTAAATGAAGGACTGCCTGAAGGCACCCTCCTGAACATGAACGTGCCATTGGGAGAAATCAAAGGCGTGAAAGTAACGCGACAAGGCGTAAAGAATGCCCGCCCAGTGATCACTGAGCACATAGATCCGCGCGGTAAACCGTATTTTTGGATCGGTGAACAGTATTTCCGTTCGAATTCCGAAGATGGTACGGACTATCGAGCGATAGAAGAAGGCTACATATCGGTAACGCCATTGAGGAGCGATATGACCGATCATTCGGCGTTAACAGAAATAGGTTCCTGGAATTATTTGGCGTCTTCTGAACTCTTACATAGTTAGTAGGGCTTCCCTTCAGCAAAGACTTGAGTTCCACACCATCACGGCAACAAGCTCTGCAGGCCGAGTATCGTATTCCGCGCGAGCGTATGATTGAGCGCTTGCGCGATCACTACGGTATTCGCGATCCGAACGTTCTTGAAGCGATGCGGTTGGTCCCGCGGCACTTCTTTGTTACGGAAGCACTGCGTGGGCGCTCATACGACGATAACGCACTTCCAATTGATTTCAATCAGACGATCTCGCAACCGTTCATCGTAGCGCGGATGACCGAGTTACTCGAGTTGAATAAGAAGAGCCGCGTATTGGAAATCGGCGCCGGCTCGGGTTATCAAACGGCAGTGCTGGCCCAACTGGCGTCGCAGGTATATGCGATTGAGCGCATCGGTGAACTGGCGCGACAGGCTCAAAGCCGCATCAGCGAGCTGGGAATCTATAACGCTACCGTTAAGGCTTTTGACGGTACGCTAGGATGGAACGCTTACGGCCCGTACGAAGCGATCCTGGTCGCGGCCGGTGGTTCCCACATTCCCCAACCCTTAATAGCGCAACTGAAAACGGGAGGGCATTTGGTCATCCCCGTCGGAGAAACGCGCGAGTCTCAAAAGCTGGTGCGCGTGACCAAGAGCGAAAGTGGCCATACGTCCGAAGAACATGGGCCTTGCCAGTTTGTGCCCTTGATTGGCCAACACGGCTGGTCCCTGAAATAGCGATTTGAATCAACAATGATTGGCAAGATCATCGAATTGCTTTCGGTTTTCATCGTGGCCACGATCTCTCGTCTGGGCTATGCGGGGGTAGTTTTATTGATGGCCATCGAATCAGCCTGCATTCCGCTTCCTTCGGAGATAATCATGCCCTTCTCGGGCTACCTGGTCTACACGGGTCGATTCAACCTCTGGGCTGTGGGGATTGCTGGTGCGTCTGGCTGTGTGGTGGGCTCGCTGGTCGCGTATTGGGTGGGTATGTACGGGGGAAGACCGCTGATTGAGAAATATGGCCGTTATATATTGCTCTCTAGTCACGATCTCGATCTGGCCGATCGTTGGTTTGATCGTTTTGGCGAAGTGATTGTCTTCGCCAGCCGCTTATTGCCGGCGGTGCGCACGTTCATCGCATTCCCTGCCGGCGTGGCGCGAATGAACTTAAAGAAATTTGTGATCTATACCTTCACCGGATCCCTTCCGTGGTGCATCGGGCTGGCCTTTGTTGGGCAAAGACTCGGCGAAAAGTGGGACAAAGATCCTACACTCAAGAATCTTTTTCATCGATTCGATTTCGTCATCGGAATTGTCATTCTGATGGCTGTAGTATGGTGGGTTTGGCGGCACATCAAGCACCGGGGTAACGAGAAGGAGAAAAGTTAGGCGCCTCCGTTGACACGAAGGCGCTTTCTAACGTATAAGACCAGTTGCCAAATTATCTGAGCTGGAGATTTCATGACCTTCAATAGAACTCATCATCAACACCATTCGCACCACAGTGCCAACCATCATTGGCACCAGGGCAGCGCGTTGGCGGTTGTGATTCGAAGGCTCTACGGTAAACGAGAGTAGCAAAAAGGACACAATCAAAACCTTCAGGAACCCGCTGCCAAACATGTGTTGGCGGCGGGTTCTTTTTTACATTTGGCAATCAATTGAAGGGAACTCTGAACAAGTAGCACTGGCTGGTGATTTGATATCTCCCTTCTCCTTCCGGGAGAAGGGGCTGGAGAAGAGGGACGAAGCCAGCGGCTCGATACCTAAACCCTCTCCTAAAGTGAGAGGGAGTCAGGACGGATTAAAAAGTTTGTGTACGCTGAAGCTGATCGCCACCAAAGGTGTTCGACAAACGAGAACGACAAGCTGAGCTGATTTCACTTATGTCTGAGCCACTGTCCAAAATTCCAAACGGCCTCCGTTATTACTCCGGCGCTGAAGCCGGGCTGCGCCGGAGGATTGAAGAAACTGCAATGTCGGTTTTTGACGGCTGGTCGTATGAAGAGATCATTACCCCAACTTTGGACTACTACTCGCTCTTCGAACGAGGTATGGGTCCTTCAGAGGCTCATCACGCCTTCAGGTTTACCGACACTGATGGCCGGCTGCTCGCCCTCAGGCCGGATGTAACGTCTGGAATTGCCCGCGTAACGGCTACGCTTTTTGCGAATCGCACACGGCCTTTGCGTCTTTGCTATGCCGCGCCCGTTTTTCGGCAACACGGGCAATCAGCTATCGAATGGCGACGAGAGTCAACGCAGATTGGTTGTGAGTTGGTCGGCCAGAACAGCACAGAGTCGGATCTCGAGGTCTTAGCTATCGCATCCGAAGTTCTTCAGCGATTACAGTTCAATCGCGAATACGTGATCACGCTCAATGACGTGGAAATCTTTAATGGCGTCGCCGAAAATCTCCGTTTCGATGCCGACGCGCGTGACCAATTGCGACAGCTGATTGACGGACGGAACGTGGCGGATCTGGAGGGCTTCCTTGGCCCATACGCTTCGAGGGAGGAGTGTCGCGCCTTCTCGAAACTCATTCGGCTTTCAGGCCGGCTCGAAACGCTCGAAAGGGCGCGCCGCGTGATCACAAACGCACGATCTACCGCCGCGCTCGATCGCCTGGAGAGTTTGTGGCGCATCCTCGAGTCGCTGGGCATTTCGGATCACTTTGAAATCGACCTTGGCGATGTATCGAGGCTCGACTACTACACCGGACTCACCTTCAAGATTTACATCGAAGGAGCGGGGGCGAGAGTTGGAAGCGGCGGACGCTACGATAACCTGACGGCTAATTTTGGGAAGTCTGAACCGGCAGTCGGCTTTGTGTTCGATCTGGATGCGCTGGCCGGCCTGCTGCAATCGCGCAACGACGGAGCCACTCTCCTGGCGCAGTCGATAAGGAGAGCGCAGTGTGTCATAAACAGTGACCCAACGGCGCTTTTTTCTGAGGCCATCGAGCGACGCGCGTGCGGCGAGCGCGTGGTAGTTGGTTCTGCCGAGGTAACGCCATGACACAATTGACGATCGCGATTGCCAAGGGAAGATTGCAGCATGGAACGCTTGAGTTGTTGGCGAATTCCGGGCTATGCGAAACGAAAGAAGCACTGTCGTCTCGTCGCCTGACCTTGGAAGACGAGTCCGGCCGCTTTCGTTTCATTTTCGTGAAGCCAATGGACGTTCCAGTTTATGTGGCGCATGGTGTGGCCGACTGCGGCGTTGTCGGGCACGACGTGTTAATGGAGTCGCAAGCTGATCTTTTGCAGCCGCTCTCCCTCGGCATCGGTCGTTGTCGGATCGTCGTGGCTGCGTTGGCCGAAAGACCCGAAAACGGCTACGGAATGTTAAGGGTAGCGACTAAGTACCCACGCATAGCTGCTGCGTATTTTGGTGGACGCGGCCAACCGGTTGAGGTAATCGAGCTTTCCGGGTCAGTCGAACTCGCGCCGGTCGTGGGCCTGGCTGATTGCATCGTGGACCTGGTGGAAACGGGGCGAACATTGCAGGACAACGGTCTCAGCATTGTCGAGGTCATCGCTGAATCTACCGCACGTCTGGTAGTAAATCGCGCCAGCTATCAATTGAAAGCTACAGCTGTTGGCGCCCTGGTCGCGGCCCTGGAAGCAAAACAACCCGAAGGAGATTTGTAAAGTGATTGAGGTGCTCTCAAGCAGGGAAAAGTCCCGGCTCGCGATTAAGCTTGCGCGTATCCGGAACCGCAATGTCGCCTTCGACGAATCTTTACTGAGCAAGGTCTCCAGGATCATTGGGGACGTGCGCTCACGTGGTGATGCCGCGCTTCTCGAATACGCCAAACTATTTGACGATTGTGTAATGCAGACCGCGGAGCTTCGCGTCGACCGAGAAGACTTGCGCCGGACCGCTGGTCGTGTTGAATCGGAAGTCCTCGAAGCGATTCGCGAGGCCATTCGTAGAGTGCGCGCCTTTCATGCGCTGGAACTTCAGCAGTCATGGCTTTTGGAAACGGCTCCAGGAGTATTTCTGGGCCAGCGCATTACCGCCATCGAGCGCGCCGGTTTGTATGTTCCCGGAGGAACTGCGAGCTATCCGTCAAGCGTCGTGATGAACGTTGTGCCGGCTCAAATTGCCGGCGTGGATCGCGTGATAGTCGCTACGCCACCGCGAGCACTCGAAGGCAATCCGGCGGTGGCAGCGGCGCTGGTTGAGTTGGAGGTAACCGATGTTTACGCGGTAGGTGGTGCGCAAGCGATCGCAGCGCTCGCCTATGGGACAGAGACGGTGCCGCGCGTCGATAAGATTACGGGCCCGGGAAACAGCTACGTTACCGCTGCGAAAAAACTGGTATTCGGCGTTGTCGGAATTGATTCGATCGCCGGGCCAAGTGAAGTCGTGATCGTAGCGGACGATGTGGCCCGCGCTTCGTATGTAGCAAGTGATCTTCTGGCCCAGGCCGAACACAGTAAAGATGCTTCAGCGATACTGCTGACGACCAGTAACGCGCTGGCGCTTGAAGTTGTCCAGGAGTTGGAAATCCAGACCAGCACACTTTCTCGCGCCGAGTTAATTGAAGATTCACTAACTCGCTATGGCGCAATTATTGTCGTCGATAAGATGGAAGAGGCGTGCGTGATTATCAACGATTTGGCGCCGGAACATCTCCAGATCATGGCCCGGGACGAAGAAGGGATTGCCTCACGCATTCGAAATGCAGGTGCGATCTTTTTCGGTCCGCATTCGCCGGCAGCGGTTGGCGACTACCTGGCTGGGCCGAACCACGTATTGCCCAGCGGCGGTGCGGCACGTTTTTCATCGGGCCTTAGCGTTAACGATTTTCTCAAGCGAACCAATACAGTGAAATTTTCTGCCGCCGAACTCACGCGGACAGCGCCTTCGATTTCGGCACTCGCTTATGCTGAAGGTTTCGACGCCCACGCGAGATCGGTTCTGATTCGTCTGGAGGAGAATAAGTGATGAGCAGCAGCACCCTGGCGAGCATCAAGAGCCGTGTGCGTGAGTTACGGCCTTATTCACTTCGGCCTGAACGGCCGCGAGTAAAGTTAAATCAGAACGAGAATCCCTGGGACACCCCCTCCAGAATCAAACGGGAAACAGTGAGGCGGCTCAACGATTGCGCATGGTCGCGCTATCCGAACTTTGTGCCCCAGGCATTGCACGAACGATTGGCTGAGTTCAGCGCATGGAAAGCCGGCGGTATTGTGACTGGCAACGGATCCAATGAATTAATTCAGGCGCTCTTGATGGTCACCATAGGCGTGGGAAAGCGGGTGCTGATTAGCGAGCCGACGTTTGCCCTGTACCGTCAAATTGCCACAGTACTTGAAGGCGAGGTAATTACTCGTCCGCTCAATTACGATCTGACTTATGACGTCAAGGCACTCAAGGATACTGTCGGTGGACTGCAGCCCGAAGTGACGATCGTCTGCTCCCCAAATAATCCCACCGGTTGCGTCATTAGCGACGATGATCTGCGATCGTTGCTGCAATCAACAACTGGCCTCGTAGTCGTCGACGAGGCGTATCACGAATTTGCCGATCATTCAGTTGTCCCGCTCCTACGCAAACACGACAATCTTGTGGTCTTGCGCACCTTTTCAAAAGCGATGGCCATGGCCGGACTGCGCGCAGGTTATCTACTGGCGGCGCCCGAACTGGCGGCTGAAATCAGCAAGGCCTTGCTACCTTACAATCTGAATATCATTTCGCAGACTGCCGCCGAAGTAGCCATCGAGATGTACGAAGATGAACTGCGGCCGCTGGTGCGCCAGATCATCTCGGAGCGCGGTCGTTTGCACGATGCCCTGAACAGCATCGACGGCCTGACACCATTGGCCTCGCGCGCAAACTTCATTTTAGTGCGATCGGCCATCGATCCCCGGCAGGTTTTTGCTGAATTGCTAAACCAGAATATTTTGATTCGCGACGTTAGCAGCTATCCGATGTTGAGCGAATACTTTCGGGTAAGTGTAGGCACGCCTGAGGAGAACGATCTCTTAATTGGAGGACTGAGAGAAATATTTGGAGTGCGTTGAGAACGGTTGTCCGAACAGCTTAATTTTTGTAAATGCGATTGATTGCTTCTCCCTTCTCCGTTTGAGAGAAGCGCTGGGGAAGAGGGGCGTAGCTGACGAGCTGAAGCCGAAAGTCCTCTCCCCAACCCTCCCGGAGAGAGAAAGAACTGGGCAAAGCCATGGACGCATGGTTCTCGGGAATCGGTTCACGAAGGTGAAGACTATGAAAACACTTAAGAATTCTTCGCGGGCGGCACAGGTCCGCCGTAAAACGAAAGAGACCGATGTGCAGGTAAAGCTTAACCTCGATGGGAGCGGTCAATCGCAGATCAGTACGGGGCTGCCTTTTCTTGATCACATGCTCGAACTTTTTGCGAAGCATGGATTGTTTGATCTCAATGTTGCCTGCAAAGGCGATCTCGCGATCGACGATCATCACTCGGTTGAGGACGTGGCACTGACCCTGGGACAGGCATTGACGCAAACGCTGGGGGACAAAACCGGCATTAAGCGCTATGGCGAGGCGATTGTGCCGATGGATGAGGCCTTATGCCGTGCCGTGATCGATCTCTCCGGGCGCTTCTATCTGGTTTATGAAGTGAAGACTCGACGCCAACAGATCGGCAACTTCTCGGTTGAACTGGCGGAACACTTCTGGCGTTCGTTTGCGGAAACAGCGAAGTTCAATCTGCACATCGACTGCCTGCGTGGCCGCAATACGCACCACATTCTGGAAGGGACTTTCAAAGCTGCGGCGCGCGCATTGCGGCAGGCCGTCGACCGAGACGAGCGGATCGTCGGAGTGCTAAGCACCAAGGGAGTTATCTAAATGGCGTCACACGTAGCCATCATTGACTATGGAGTCGGGAATCTGCGTTCAGTCGAAAAGGCATTTACCGCGGTCGGTTGCGACGCGGTCGTAAGCTCCGATGAGAAAACCCTGCGTCAGGCGGAACATTTGGTTTTACCTGGAGTTGGAGCGTTCGGCGCTTGCATGAAAGCTCTTACTGAACGGGGATTCGATGAGCTCGTGCGCGAAAGGGTCGCCGAAGGAACTCCCTTACTTGGCGTTTGTGTCGGCATGCAGATGCTGTTTGAAGAATCGGAAGAGTTTGGCGCGACACCCGGCCTGCGGCTTCTCTCTGGGCGCGTCCGTCGCTTCGCCCTCGATTTGGTCGTGCCGCAGGTGGGGTGGAACCAAATTCGTCAAAGGGCCACTCACTCTTTGTTTGAAGGAATCGTTGACGGAGTATTTTTTTATTTCGTGCATTCGTATTATTGCGAACCTGAAGATCCCGCAATCGTCATCGGAGAAACTGAATATGGTGCGACATATGCTTCCGTTGTCGCACGTGACAATGTTTGCGGCGTGCAGTTTCATCCGGAGAAGAGTCAAGCGGTGGGGCTGCGGTTGTTGTCGAACTTTGCCGCTTAGGTTTGGCGCGCACAAAATGGAGCGCGGACATCCTCTCCGCCAGCGTGCGTAGCACGCTCAGACTTTGCTGCGAAGATTCCATGGGATCATTGTTCGCGCTGCGCGCTCAGGCGGACAGGATGTCCGCGCTCCGCGGGCAACTGGCTCACGCTTGGTGAATGACTATGCTGGCAAAACGAATCATACCGTGCCTGGACGTCGACCTGGGCCGCGTGGTGAAAGGGACTCGTTTCGTTTCGCTGGTTGATGCCGGCGATCCGGTTGAGCAGGCCAGACGATACGACGCCGAGGGCGCGGACGAACTCACGTTTCTCGACATCACCGCGTCATCTGACAAACGCGACATAGTCGCTGCTCTGGTCAGAAGAGTCGCCGACGAAGTGTTCATTCCTTTCACGGTTGGCGGAGGGTTGCGCTCACTGGAAGATATTCGCGCGGTGTTGCGTTCCGGCGCCGACAAGGTCTCCCTCAACACCGCATCGGTAGAGCGGCCCGAGGTGATTCGCGAGGGAGCCGAGACTTTCGGATCTCAGTGCATGGTCGTTGCGGTGGATGCCCGACGGCGCGACGCCTCCGAGCCGAGCAAAGGCTGGGAAGTCTATACGCACGGCGGGCGGCAGCGGACCGGGCTTGACGCAGTCGAGTGGATCGCGCGGGCTGAGAAACTCGGAGCGGGAGAAATTCTCCTGACCAGCATGGACTGCGACGGCACGACGGATGGTTACGATCTGGAATTAACGCGTACGGTCTCCGATAGCGTCCGCATTCCCGTCATTGCTTCGGGCGGCGCCGGAAAGCCCGAACACTTCTACGAGGCGCTGACCGCGGGAGGCGCGAGCGCGGTCCTGGCCGCATCGCTCTTTCACTTTGGCGAATACACAATAGGCGATGTGAAGAAATATCTGCGCGAGCGAGGAGTGGTTGTCAGATGAAGATCGACATCGCAGACGTAAAGTTTGACGAGCATGGCCTGGTGCCCGCGATTGTCCAGGACGCTATCACGTTACGGGTGTTGATGCTCGCTTATATGAATCGAGAAAGCCTCGAACGAACCCTGGCAGAGCATGAAACCTGGTTCTGGTCCCGTTCGCGCTCACGTTTGTGGCACAAGGGCGAGACCTCTGGGAACAAACAGCGAGTGGTAGAGGTGTCTGTGGATTGCGACTATGACGCTCTCAGAGTTCTGGTTGTACCCGAAGGCCCTGCCTGTCATACCGGCGCCCAAACTTGTTTTCACAACGGACTAGAAGACTCGCCAGAAGAAGCGGTGTTTAGAAACGAAAGCAGCAAGGCGGATCTCGGTAGGACGCTCAGCAAACTTTATTCCCTCATTGACTCGCGTAAGAGGGAAAGACCCGAGGGTTCCTACACGACATATCTGTTCGATCAGGGATTGGACAAGATTCTCAAAAAAGTTGGCGAGGAATCCGCCGAGACAATCATCGCAGCCAAGAACGAAGACCGTGCGGCGCTGGTTAGAGAGTCTTCCGATCTTCTTTACCATTTGCTCGTGCTTTTCGTGGAGCGGGGTCTCTCCCTGGAGGATGTGCGCGATGAGCTTTTGAGCCGCCGAAAGAAAGGAAATGAATGATCCCGGACAAATCCGAACTCAAAGAGCTCCTGAATTTCGCTGTGCGCCTGGCGCGCGAAGCCGGCGATATTACTTGTCGGCATTTCAAAGGAACGTTTGTTGCCGAACGCAAAGCGGATAGCTCTTTTGTGACGATAGCCGATCGCGAAGCCGAGAGAAGTCTGCGCGCCAGCATCGAGCGAAGTTTCCCCGACGATGGCATTCTCGGTGAAGAGGAAGGCGAGCAGATCGGCACGTCTCAGCGGCGTTGGATTATCGATCCCGTGGATGGAACCTATTCTTTTGTCCATGGCGTTCCGCTCTATGCAGTGCTCATTGGTTTGGAGATCGATGGCGAATCAGTTCTGGGCGTGGTTAATCTTCCGGCCTTGAATGAGATTGTCTACGCTGCGCGCGGGCTCGGCTGTTCCTGGAACGATAAGCCTGCGCGTGTTTCCCCGACTAAATCTCTTAACGAAGCCCTGCTTCTGGCGACGGATTTTGCGGCAGCTGAGCAATATGGATTTGGTCCAGCTGTGGACGCGTTGCAACGGAAGGTGAACGTACGCCGCACCTGGGGGGACGCTTACGGTCACGTGCTGGTAGCGACGGGACGGGCCGACATCATGCTCGACCCAGTCATGAATGTTTGGGACTGTGCCGCGCTCCTTCCGGTCCTTGAAGAGGCCGGCGGCACATTCACGGACTGGAACGGAGTCGGAACGATTCACGGTGGCAACGCTATCTCGACCAATGGATCGTTGTTCGACGATGTGATGGAAACGATCAGAGCGGACGAGGTGTCTTGATTTCAGTGTTCCCTGCGCAACCTTTGCGTCCTCTGTGTCTCGGCGGTGATTCCTGGCCGCAAAAAGCTCATCGCAGAGACGCCGGCGACGAAGAGTTGATAGAGAAAAGAAATCGACGCTGCCAGGAAGGTAACTGAGGCCAATGCTAGTTATTCCCGCGATTGACCTGCGGCAAGGTCGCTGTGTTCGTCTCACCCAGGGGCGCAAAGAGGCGACGACTATCTATGATGCCGATCCGATAAAAGTCGCGGAGGCTTTTGAGAGCGACGGCGCTCAGATGCTTCATATAGTTGATCTCGATGGTGCTTTTGGAGAAGCTAACGGCCGCAATCGCAAGGTGCTTCGCGAACTGATCCATACCATAACTGTTCCGGTTCAATTTGGCGGGGGGCTGCGGAGCCAGGGAGATATCGAACAAGCGATTCGTCTGGGTGTCGCGCGGGTAGTGATTGGCACGCTCGCCGTGGAATCAACCGATGTGCTGTCAGATATCATTCGGGAATTTGACGCCGAGATGGTTGCGGTCGGGATTGATGCGCGCAATGGCCAGGTCATGACTCGCGGCTGGGAGACTGAGGAGCAAATGAGCGCGGTAACTCTGGCTCAACGGGCTGCCGCCGCCGGGGTCGAACGAATTATCTATACAGATGTCCAGCGCGACGGAACCCTTACAGGAATCAATCTCGACCAAACGCGGTTAATTGCGGAAACGTCGGGACTGAAGATTACTGCCTCTGGCGGAGTAGCTTCTCTTGAAGATCTGAAACAGCTCGAGGCCATGTCCCAGTGCGGAATTGACAGCGTGATTGTCGGAAAGGCCCTATACGAACGACGTTTCAATCTGCGAGACGCGATTGCTGTCTCTCATTCCGTTAAGCGCCAAAGGCGCGAAAGTTAATAGCCTGGGCCATCGGCCCAGGTACGAGCAGTTGAGGATCGCCAGCGCTGAAAGCGCGAAATGATGGTCATTAAATTCATATTAACCCTTCCCATTTCGCGCCTTCAGCGCTTGCAAATTCATACGACCTCCAACCCAGGGCGTTGCCCTGGGCTATTAGATTTCGCGCCTTTGGCGCTTAACATGACTCTCAGTTGTGACGGAGACTCTCTCGCCGCGGGTTACATCTCTGACGCCGCTCCACTGCTGTATTGTTTGTCTTCAGCGAACGAACAATTCTAAATCAAGCACGGAAACGTTCGCAGTCGATGCCGTACTTTTTGACTTTATAGCCCAGGATACGTTCAGTCGTATCGAGCAGTTGCGCCGCACGCTTGCGATTTCCCCGGGTGGATTTCAGCGCATCTTGAATCAAGTCGCTCTCGTAAGCGCCTACCGCGTCGTCGAGCGAAAGGCGAGTGATGGTTCCCGACTTCTCTGCGGTCTGCAGGGTGGGTGGGAGATGATGACCATGGATTACTCCAGTTTCGCAAACGAGCACGGCGCGCTCGATGATATTTTCCAACTCGCGAACGTTGCCAGGCCAATGATAGCTGGCCAGCATATCGATGGCGGACGTTGAGATGCGTTTTATGCGCTTGCTGTGTTCGCGCGCGAACTTCTCCAAAAAATGATCGGCCAGCAGGAGCACGTCAGACTTACGCTCACGCAGCGGCGGCATGAAGATGGCGAAAACATTCAGACGATAGTAGAGGTCCTCGCGGAACTGTCCCTCGTTGATCGCCCTGGTAAGATCCTTGTTGGTGGCGGCCACCAGGCGCACGTTGATCTTGATTGTCTCGGTCCCACCCAGTCGCTCAAATTCCCGTTCTTGTAGCACTCGGAGCAGTTTGATCTGAGTGGAAATGTTCAGGTCGCCGATCTCATCGAGAAAGAGTGTGCCGCCGTCGGCCAACTCGAATCGGCCTTTCTTGCGATTCTGGGCGCCGGTGAACGCGCCCTTTTCATAACCAAATAGTTCAGATTCGATTAGAGTTTCCGGCAATGCCGCGCAACTGACTTTGATGAAGGGTTTGTTTGAACGCAGTGAGTTGTAATGAAGGGCGTGAGCGATTAACTCCTTTCCGGTCCCGGATTCACCGCGCAAGAGCACGGTCGTGTTCGTTCTGGCGACCTGCGTCACCTGCTCGTAGACCTGCCGCAACGGATTGGAGTTGCCGATGATGTGACTGAAATCGTACCGCTCGCGCAGTTCCTGTTTGAGATGGATGTTCTCGTCAAGCAGCCGCTGTTTGTCCGTTTCGATCAGGTGATCCACTTTGATGGCCTGGGCAATCATCGTGGAAATGATCGAGAAAAAGCTGCTGGCTCGGTCATAGTCGCGATTGGACTTGTACCGGAGATCGACTCCGAGCGCGCCGACCGGCTTGCGGTTAACCAGAATCGGAACGCAAATGAAAGTCAGTTCCTGCCGGCTGAGTGCGGGCTTCCTAACACCCAGTCGATCGAGGAACATTGGCTCGCGGCTGACTTGCGGGACTACCACGGGCTGGCCCGTCTCGACCACACGGCCGGTGATGCCCTCGCCGATTCGATATTTGATCCGGTGGACCGCGCTTTCGTCCAAACCGTGCGCAGCGATGATGCGGAGCTCATTCGTGTCAGAGTCCAGCAGCATCACGACGCCGCGGATCACGCCGTGATGCCGTCCCAGCGTTTCCAGCACTCGGAAAATGGCGGCTTTGAGACCGTAGGTGCCCGCAAGCGTCTGGCCGGTTTCAAGAAAAGTTGCCAGGTTGCGGGCTTCCTCTTCAGCTGGTTTCATGTTTGGGAAGTTAGCGCCTGGCACTTGGCCGCTTGCGTATTGGTCACGCATTAGAGTTGTTGGGATGGAAATGATGGGGCCTTTCTTTCCTACAAATTGAAGCCGCAACACCGCTGATTGAGCCAAGTGCGATGTTACCAAAAACGAGGATCGTAGAGGTCGAATCGGCCAATGTCAAAATAAGAGTTTTTATAGGGGAATAAATCCGGCTAATCCTGCCGAGATTCCTCTGCAGTTCGAAACAGGCTGGTTCATTTTTCGCCGATGTGTGTCCGGGAATGATCCTGCAGAATCGCAAGGAAGGCCGCCGCCGCATGTGAGAAGGTCATCCCGCGACGATGTGTGACCCAAAGCGTTCGCACGTAGGAGAGATCCTCGACGGGAATGCTAACCAGAGAGCCGCGCTCCAATTCGTCGGCCACGCACATGCGGGGAACAAACGCGAGCCCGATCTTGAGTTGCACGAAACGCTTAATGGTTTCGACCGTTGCCAACTCAAGGGTGATATTGAGCGGTGTATGGTGTTGGGCAAAAGTCTCTATAACTTTGTAGCGCGAGCCGGTCTTGACGTTATGTGCCAGGAAGGGTTCATTTCCCAGTTCTTTGACTGTAACAGATCGCAGGTTTGCCAGATGGTGCTCGGGATGGGTGATCAGCACCAGCTCATCGCGCAGAACCGGGAATGATTCGAGATCATCGTCGACCGGTTCAAATGCCATCAAGGCGAAATCTACATTCCGGTCAAGCACTTCCCGAGGCAAACGCTCGGAAGACTGGCGAAAGATTTCAACCATCACTTCGGGATGAAGCGCGCGGTACTCGAGAATGAGATGGGGCAGAAGATACAACGAGGTGCTTTCATTGGCGCCGATGCGTACACGGCCACGCCGGAGGGATTTTAGCTCGGCAACAACGTTGAAAGTCTGATCGCGCAAGGAAAGAATTCGCTTCGCATAGTCGTAGAGAAGTTCGCCCGCATCGGTCAGCACCGGTGTCTTTTGCGACCGTTCAAAGAGCGGGGAACCAATCTCTTCCTCCAAACGGCGGATGGCAATGCTCACCGCAGGTTGCGTGCGGTAGACGCGCAGGGCAGCTTTTGAGAAGCTTCCTTCCTCCACGACGGTCACGAAAAATTCGAGTTGCGAAAACTCCATCGGCTGCAGCCACCTTCGAGCGGATACTAACACAGCCGTTTGGTTTTAAGAGATGAGCCGTCTCTCCGGAGTTGACCAAAACGTGGAGTGATCAATAGCCAGGCCAAGACATTTTTGTCATCATTGCTTCAAGTGGCGACAAAGATGGCGCGCTGGGGCTCGATCTCTGGTGGTCGAGTGCGGCACTCATGGCTTTGAACAAGAATTAGTCTGCATCAGATCAAATATATTCTAGTCAAGCTTCTGTAGGAACCATGTCCTCCGGATAACCCGGTAATCCAAACTGAGGCACATCCAGTCCCTCGAGTTCCACCTCGGAACTGACCCGCATCGAGCGAAACTTGTTGACTATCCAAAAAACTCCATAAGTCGCGCCAAACGCCCATGCAACACATAGTGTCGCTCCGATTAGTTGGCAAAAAAACTGCCGAGGGTCCCCATGGATTAAACCCGTGACTCCCTGGCCCGCGTTCCCCAGATAAGCCGCCGTTCCCACGCCGTTCCAGCCGCCACCGTAAGTCCCATCGGCAAAAATTCCGACGCAAATGGCTCCGAACCAGCCACAGTATCCGTGCACCGCGATGGCGCCGCAGGGATCATCCACCTTGATTACTCGCTCGTTAAAAAGAACGCCGGCACAAACGAGAACTCCCGCAAAGGCCCCGATAATGACGGACGCAGTGGGAGAGACAAACGCGCAGGACGCGGTAATTGCTACCAGACCGGCGAGCATTCCGTTACAAGCCATGGTGATATCGGGCTTTCCAAAACGGAGGTACCAAAACACCATCGCCGTTGCCCACCCGCAACTGCAGCCAGATTGGTGTTGACCGCGATCACCGAAATGCGAAGGTCAGTCGCCGCGAGCGTCGAACCCGGATTGAATCCCATCCAGCCAAACAAGAGAATGAAAGTGCCGGTGACGACGAAGGCGAGGTTGTGGGCTGGAAACGCTCTTGGCTTGCCGTCAGGCCCGTACTTTCCCAGACGTGGACCCAGGATGATTGCCAGAGCCATTGCACAAAAACCACCCACGGCATGGACCACTGAAGAGCCGGCGAAGTCCACATACCCGTGACCGAGGTTCATGGTCGTACCGAGTTGCGAAAGCCAGCCACCGCCCCAAACCCAACAACCAAAAATTGGATAAAGGATTCCAGCAACGAAGAGTTCGCAGAGGAGAAAAGCGCAGAAAGTGATCCGCTCGCAGATGGCGCCCACGATAATGTAGCCGGCCGTCTCGACGAAGACTACTTCAAAGAGCGTGAGGCAAAGACTGCCGGCGTCGTACCCTGGGCCAGTGAGAAAAAAACCTTTGCCGCCGAGAAAGCCCCAGCCACCACTTCCAATCAGGAACTTGTTCAGGGTGGGTGTCCCACCCAGGTTAGCCGGAGCCGCATTTATTGCCACAGCACCAAATTGGAACGCGTACCCGATCGCATAGTAGGCGAAAAACGCAAACACGTAGGCCGCGAAGTTGAGCATCATCAAATGAGCGGTATTCTTCTTTCTTACCAGCCCACAGGTTAGCAAAGCGAACCCAGCCTGCATGAAAAGCACGAGATATCCAGTGAGGAGCGTCCATGAGAAGTTGGCGCCGACTCGGGTATGTCCTACCGAATCGGCCAGCTTTGCAGCCAGCGGCTCTCTGGCCACTTGGGCCTGGTATTCGTCAAAAGCCTTCTTCTTAGCGGCGTAATCTGGAGCAGTCTTATCAGTGGGTTCGGCAACAACAAACGAATTACCAGCGGCGTCGACCGCCTGGTGCTTATCGCCCGTCGCGGTGCCGGCTGGATCGCGCTGTGGCTCTTGAGCTCGGACTGCGGGAGCCAGGGCACATAGCAAGGTGACAAGAACCAGCACCGCCAGACCTCGGTGCTGTGACCAGGTGGGGGGGTGGCAGCATCGAACTCGTAGCGCTTCGGACAAAAGGCACACCGATACCAGCCGATTTGGATCGATTTCGGATCATCGTTAGCTCCTCGATTAAGGTTGACGAACTCTCTGTTCCCCTGAACTGTTAGCCGCTCACAAAGTGGCGGCGGCGTCTATATGGCCGCTTCACCACGTTCCTCAGTGCGAATGCGAATCACATCCTCCACTGCGATGACGAAGATTTTGCCGTCCCCAAATTTTCCGGTGTGCGCTGACTTCAAAATCGCATTCACGACGAAATCCTCGATGTCATCGGGAATAATCACTTCGATTTTGATTTTGGGGACGAACTCGATCTGATATTCGGCGCCGCGATAGGTCTCTGTGTGTCCGCGCTGGCGGCCATAGCCCTGAACTTCGCTGATGGTCATGCCGCGCACGTCGACTTCCTGCAAGGCAGCTCTAACGGCGTCCAGCAGATGCGGTCTGATAATCGCTTCTATTTTCTTCATTCAATCGTCTCCGTGTCATCGTTGGCGGCCTGGGCCCGGCCATCGCATTAACTCCTTCGAGCTTTTTGAGGAGCGCCGCCTCAACGGCTTCGATCATTTCAGCTGAGAGTTTTAGGCCATCGCCTTCGGTCACATAGAAGACATCGAGCGCGTCACTCCGTTCCGTCGCGATTCTGGCGCAAACGATTTCCAATCCCAGCCCCGCCAACACGCTGGCGATCTTGTAAGCCAGGCCGGGTTCATCAATCGCGTGTACCTCGATCACGGTCGACGATGAGGACGCTTCGTTGTCACAGACTATCTGTGGCAGGCTGCGCCGCCGGCCAGGATTTGCTCTGGTTCGTTTGCGAGGAGCATTCCTCGTACTCCAGCGTTCGACCAGGGCGGAAACATCCAATTCACCGGCTGCGGCCCGACGCAGCGAATGCTCGATCGCTTGATAGCGATCCTCCTCGACCGCGCGACGAGTCGAAGCCTGACGAAGTATGAAGCCATCGATGGCGATGCCGTCTTCGCGAGTGTTTACTTCGGCGCTCAGAATCTCAATCCCGTTTGCCGCCAGGGTGCCAGCCAAATCCGCAAACAGACCGTGCCGATCGTTCGCTCCGACGATCAGTTCCGCCGAGTTCACGTTGTGCCGAACCCAACGGCAGCCAAAGCCTTCGGCTTTGATCGCTTCGATCATCTGGATATGCATTGCCGCCGCGGCGGGTGAGGTGATGCGCAAGTAACGTTCCGGCAACAACGCAAGGTGACGCTCGACCTCTGTGAAAGGCACCGCCGGAGCCAGCGCCCTGGCAATCTCTTCTTTGGCTCGCGCCAATTCCGAGAGGTCATCGACAACTGCATCCTCTCCAGTCAGAAGTTTTCTCGCGCGCCGGTAGAGATCCCATAGCAGGGTGGCTTTCCAGTCGGTCCAAACGCCCGGTCCTACCGCGTTGAGGTCAGCATAAGTTAATAACAGGAGCATGTTGAGGACATCGACCGACCCAACCTGATTTGCAAAATCAGAGATCAGTCGGGACTCGTTCAGATCGCGTCGCTGGGCCAGATGGGCCATGGTCACATGTTGCTTAACCAGCAGAACAACTTTCCTTTCGTCCTCTTCTTTCAGGCCCAGACGGCGGCAAACGCACTCGGCCAGGTGGGCCCCGCGGGCAATGTGGCCGCGGCCCTGGCCTTTGCCGACGTCGTGTAGCAGCAACGCCAGATAAAGGAGAGTTGGGTCCTTGATTTGTTCGAGAACGCCCCGCAGGTGAGCGCGCTTTCGGCCCTCGCTGTTATGCAGGTCGTCGAGGGTTTCAATCGCCCGCAGAGTATGCTCGTCAACCGTGAAGTGGTGATAGAGATCGTGTTGCACGAGCAAACTGATCCGGCTGAATTCTGGAATCAAACGCGCCAGCAAGCCAAGGTCGTGCATTGAGCGCAACACGAATCCGGCGCGCCCGCGGCGCCTCAATAGCGCAAAGAATGCACTCGAGACTTCAACCGAAGCTCGCGACGCCGGGCCAATGGCGCGCGACCTCCGAATGATGAGCTCGCGCAATCCATAGTCGAACGGGACTCGAGCGGCCTGTGCCAGCGCGAAGGCGTTGAATATGGCCAGCGGCTTCTGATCAAAAAAATCAGGTTCGCCGTCGAAGTGCAGCCGGCCTCTGCGAATTGCGAAGGGTTCATTCGCCGCGTTCGTCGGCCGCCTGAGCCACCTCCGCGTGCCCCGCGGTTCGTTATCAGCTATCCGTGCGATCATGGCTTCGCCGAACAGGCGCAGTTCGCGCGCATGTCGATAGTAGTCGCGCATCAGTTTTTCCGAACCGAGTAGATGAGTGCCGGGATTGTAGCCGAACTGAGCTGCCAGGTTCGGTTGCATGTCAAGAGAGAGATGCTCGGTCTTTCGCCCGGTCCCATAATGGACGGAATGACGAATGCGCCACAAAAAATCATATGCGCGCAGGATCTTCCGCGCTTCGTTCTCCGAGACGAGGTCGTGCGCGCGCATCTCAGCCAGGCTCTTGTATCCGTGTTGCGCATGCGCCAGCCACACCGCAGTGTGAAAGTCGCGGAGCCCGCCCGCGGTCTCCTTGATATTTGGTTCCTGGAGACAAACTGAGCCTCCAAATTTGAGATAGCGAGCGTCGCGTTCATGCATGATAGCGGTGAGAAAGGGCTTTATCCGCCGGCGCCGATCCTTTTCCAACGCCTCATGCAGAGAATTATTGAGTCCTTTGTTTCCGGCCAGGAGGCGAGTGTTTACCAGCGCAGTGCGCAGGTGCACATCGTCCAGGGCGGTAGTGACGCAATCACCGACCGTTCGAAAAGTATGGCCCACGGTCAGCCCGGCATCCCACAACACCTGTAGCAGACTCGTCAGGATCGGTTTCATCTGGCCCAGGCGTTGGCCACTGTAGAGAAAAAGCAGATCAATGTCTGAGTGGGGCGCCAGCTCAGCCCGTCCATAGCCGCCAATCGCCAACAGAGCACAAGCGTTGTGCATGCCATCAGCCATTGAGTTTGATTGGAAAGCCAAAGACGCATGTTGAAACGCATGCTTCACTACCAGGTCGAGGACGAAACTTCTTGCCGCAGCCGTTTCGCACCCGGGGGCCCCAAAATTGTGATTCATTCTAAGGCGATAGTCTTCAATCGTAAGAAACCGTCGCAACAGACGAGAGAGCGAAGCCGGATCTGTTTCCGCGGTCGCCCGCGTGAGCCGAGTCGCGGCGTGCGCCAGCACTTTCTGCCGGTAGCTTTCACCGAGTTGCAAGGCCGCTCCGCTTTCTGATGCCATGTCTGTCCTCTTTCAACACTCTTAATCGGCAGGCGCTAACCAGTGCTAGTGGCAAATGTTGGTTCGTGCCTTGTACTCCACTCGGCAAAAAGCGATCCACGAAATCACGCGATACCCGTGAACAAGACGGTTTCGGCTTCGTGTATTTCGTGGATCGCTTTTATTTCCAAGCACGCAATCCCTCAAAAAAGGCACTCACCAGCCAATTCGATCATTGATTCATACGTTGTTCCAGCGACGCGCCTCTGCCGTTCAAATGAGCGGACTTCAATGTCAATCAACGTCAGGCGCGCTCCTTCGGCGAGTACATTTTTGTCGTGGCGGGCCCCGCCCGATACATAAATGTCTGATCGGGACAGGTAGTGCGCGACATTTATAGGAAGCGAAAAATTTCAAATTATGCAAAGAGTCATTTACGAGATAGATTGAGCTCGTGCAAATTCAATCTGTTCGGTGAGAGTGGCTGGATCATGTGCGGCATGCGGCAACTGTCCTCTTCAGTGACTGGTCCTGAGTTATTACCTTCACCGGCTTGGGACTTCCGCTTGCAAGCGAGTCTTATCGTCGGTCGTTTTCGCCTCGCTATCGGGGTAGTGGGGACGAAAGACAGTTCTTGATGGCCGTCGTCCATTGCTAGTCGATTAACGAGGCCATCAACGAAAGCAGTTGGTGGCTTTATTCATGTCCGATAGCTTTCGCAGCATCACGAAGCAAATGAAACAAACGGCCACCCCTTCGAAGCAGGGACTCTACGATCCCCAGTTCGAGCATGACTCATGCGGCCTGGGCTTCGTTGTTGACGTCGCGGGCCGACATTCTCACAGGATTGTGGAACAAGCGATTCAAGTGCTCTTGAACCTGGACCATCGGGGCGCTTGCGGTTGCGAGGCCAACACGGGCGACGGG
>WNFP01003225.1_pt1 | contig 20281 bp, 17 predicted proteins | sample 5400201 | NCBI WGS metagenome assembly WNFP01 (sample SAMN13153355, study PRJNA577476) | soil metagenome | isolation source: 115 cm saprolite under Madrone tree | place: USA:California | collected 2016-06-14
TCGACGCCCAGACGCGGCTCATGATGCAGGAGCTCCTGCTCGAGATCTGGCAAGAGGTCAAGACGACGGTCGTCTTCGTCACCCACGACATCGACGAGGCCGTGTTCATGGCCGACCGCATCTTCGTGATGACCAGCCGGCCCGGCGAGATCAAGGCCGAGGTCAAGGTGCAGCTGCCGCGCCCGCGCTCACCTGAGGTGATGACGAGCCCGGCTTTCTCCGAGCTCAAGCGTCAATGCATGGCCATGGTCCGCGAGGAGAGCCTCAAGGCCATGGGGGGCGCGGTCTCGCCCGGCCGCACCTGGCGTTCGGTGGCGGCCCGCTGACCTCGAGGCCGTTCCCTGGGGGCCTTTGGCGAGCGGCCTGCCCGCCGTCCTCCTTCACGCCCGGCGGGCGATGACGGCGACGGGACCTCCGCCGCTCGGCCCCTGGTGCTCAGCGCCGCCCGAGACATAGACCATGGGATCTCCAATGATCGAGCCGATGACGGCCCCCACGACCGCCCGCGCCTGGCGCGTGTGATTGATGTCGGAATCGTCGATCATGGTGTGGCGCCGTCCGCGGATCCTGCCCGAGGGAGATGCCTCGGCCTTCGCGTAGACACCCGCAACGCGATCGAGCCCGCCGGGCTCGCCACATCCCACCGAGGCCAGCGCCCGCCGCACCGCCGCGGCGTCGATCGCGTCTTCCATCACGTCGTGGCCGATCACGAGGTCGCTGGCCGAGTGCTCGGCATTGCCGAGGACCAGGATTTCACAGTGCGAGATCTCCACGCCGGCCGAGGTCGAGGCCACGCGCGAGAAGAGATCCCAGCGCCTGCCGATGACCTCGTCGCCGAGCGATCCCGGCTCGGTCTCGCCGAGAGCCGCCGCCACCCCGAGCGCGGACGCCGCCCGGGAATATCCCATGGAGGCATACGTATTGTGCGTTACCACGTGCCGGCCGCGCGCGGACGCCTGGAGGATGGCTTCGGCGGTCAGGAGCGGGCACTTGATCTGAACGAAGTGCACATCCGCTGGCGCTTCGATGCCGGCATCGGCCATGGCCGCCCTAACCGCGGATTCGACCACACGGAGCTGGGTCATGGTGCCGAGCTCTTCGGGCAGGAGACGCCTGGTGCTGGCGATGCCGGCGACCAATCCCTTGCGCGCCCGGCCGGGGCCGACCACCTCCCTCTTGACGAACACGGTCACGTGGGGCGTGAGGACCCCCTCGGTGCCGCCCGACATGATGAACTGCACGCGCGCCTCCACCTCAGACCGCGTGACGCCGAGCCGGGCGGCCAACAGCGCCGTGTACGAGTGGGTCGCGAAGCCACGGCTGAAATCATTGACGCAGCCATTCCCCTCGGTCTTGCCGAGGACGCAGATGATCTCGCCCGGGCGGACAGTGCCCGCGTGGAGCAGCGCGGTCAGGCCGCTCACGTCGTCGGGCGAGGCCGTCGGGAGGCGATAAATCTCAATTCGCTTCATGGGTTCTCACCTCTGCGAATGGTCAGCGTCGCTCACGGACGAACGGCGCCCCGATCGCTGCGGGCATGCGGGCGGTGCGGCCGAGTCCGGCGAGCACGGCCAGCGATACGATATAGGGAAGCATCTGGATGACATAGGAGCTGACGGGCAGGCGCATGGCCTGAACGCGGAGCTGGAGCGCGTCGGCGGCGCCGAAGACGAGGCAGCCCACCAGGGCGCCACCGGGCATCCAGCGCCCCACGATGATCGCGGCCAGCGCGAGATAACCACGCCCGTGGGTCATGCCGTCAGTGAAGGTCCCCACCTGCTGGAGCGAGAGCACGGCTCCGGCAAGTCCCGCGAGGGCGCCGGCCGCCACCACGGCAATCAGCCGCACGCGCGCCGGATTGCCGCCGACGGCAAAGACCGCGGTCGGGTTCTCGCCTACCGCGCGAAGCGTGAGCCCGGGGCGCGTGCGGACGAGGAACACGAACACCACGACAGTCAGCGCCACGGCAAGATAGGTCAAGGCCGGCTGCCGAAAGAGCACCGGCCCAACAAGCGGCAGATCAGCCAGCCATGGCACAGGCAGCAGCGGGAGCGTGGTCACCCGGATGGTCGGCGCCTCGCCCCGCGCCCCGAATCCGCGAAGCATGAAGCTCGTGAGCCCGAGCGCCAGGACATTCACGGCCAGCCCCGTCACCATCTGATCGGCGCGAAAGCGCGTGGTGGCGATCGCCACCACGGCGGCGAGCATCATCCCACCTGCGATGCTCGCGAGGAGGCCTGCCAGGACCATGCCGGTCCCGTAGGTGGCGACGACGCCCGCGAAGGCGCCCGCGAGCATCATGCCCTCGAGCCCTACAGCGAAAACCCCGGCGCGCTCCGAGAGGATACCGCCGAGGGCGGCGAAGAGGAGCGGCGAGGCGATGCGAACCGTCGCGGCGAGGAACTCGACGAAGGCGTCGGTCATGACTTAGACCCGCTGGCGCCGGGCCGTCAGGCCCATGGCCGAGAGCACGAAGACCATGGTCAGTCCCTGGATCACGGCCACCAGCGGGGACGGCACACCGACTGCCCGTTGCATGGCCAGCGCGCCGGTCTCGAGGAAACCGAAGAAGAGGCCCGCCGGCAGCACGGCCATGGGGTTGAGGGCGGCCAGCAGGGCGATGCCCACGGCATTGAATCCGAAGCCCGTCGCGAAGCCTTCGATGAGTCGGTAGTGGACGCCGAGAACTTCCACCGCTCCCGCTACGCCGGCCAGCCCGCCCGCCAACAGCATGACCGACAGGAATGTGCGCGCCGGCGAAATGCCGGCATACGCGGCAGCAGGAGCGCTCGCCCCGAGGACGCGGACGCGGAAACCGAATGGCGTCCGCCAGAGTAGAAAGTGAGCGACGATGACCGTGGCCGCGGCCAGCACGATTCCCACGTGGAGATCGGTCTTCGGGATGAGACGCGGGAGCCACGCCGCGCGCGCGAGTAACGGGGACTGCGGGAAGCCCGCGCCGGCTTCGCCCAGGCTGCCCTGGAGCGCCTCGCTGACGATCAGCACGCCCACGAAATTCAAGAGCAGGGTGACGAGCACCTCGTGCACGCCGCGGCGGAGCCGGATCACGGCGGCGAGGCCCGCCCAGAACGCACCCGCCAGCGCGCCGGCGCCGAGGGCGAGCGCGGGCAGGACGACGGCAGGGGCCTGGGGGAACCTCACCGCAACCCAGGCCGCGGCGAGGCCGCCCAACGCGATCTGTCCCTCGCCCCCGATGTTGATGACGCGCGCCCGGAAGCACAGCGCGACGCCGACTCCGGTGAGCAGATACGGCGTGGCCTTGTTGAGGGCGACGGCGATGCGGTCCCAGGAGCCGAGGGAGCCCTGGAGGAGGGCGCCATACGCCACGAGCGGATTCTTGCCGGCGACGGCGATGAGGAGGGCGCTCACCGCGAAGGCGAGAGCAACGGCCAGGAGAGACACGGCGAGGGGGCGCGCGCTCACGCCGGGCTCGTTCCGTAAAGCGCCGCGGGGCCCGGCGCTTCGTCGAGGGCGCCGGCCATCATGAGCCCGATCCGGGTGACGTCGGCGTCCGCGCGCGGCATCAGGCCCACGAGCCGGCCGGCGTGTAGCACGCCGATCCGGTCGCCCACGGCGAGGGCTTCCTCGAGCTCGGTCGAGATGTAGAGCACGGCGGCGCCCGCTTCCCGGAGAGCCAGCACCCGCTCCGTCGAGCCACGGGCCCCGCCGGAGAGGCGGCGTGTCGAAGTCGCGCAGGGCGAGGTTCTCGGCCACCGTCATCTCACGCACGAGACCCTCGGTGCCGCGGTCGGCGGGCACATGGCCGAGCCCTGAAGCCAGACGAGCCGCCACGCCGCCACGCGTGACATCGGCGCCATCGACGAAGACGTGCCCGCTGTCCGGCCGGGCGAGGCCCGCAATGACGTCGGCCAGCTCGGCCTGACCGTTGCCGTCCACGCCGGCCAGCGCCAGCACTTCGCCCGCCCGCACGGAGAAGCTCATGCCGCGCAGGCGCATGGTGCCTCCCGCGTCGCGCACGGTGAGAGCATTGACGACCAGCCGCTCCTGGCCGGGCGGTCGCGATACGCGCCCGAGTGGCGCGGTGACGTCGCGGCCAACCATCATCCGCGCGAGATCCTGGCGACTGACGCCCGCGACCTCGGCCCGTCCCGTGACCTCGCCGTCGCGCAAGACCACGACCTCGTCGCAGACGTCAAGGATCTCGCCGAGCTTGTGCGAGATGAAGATGACGGAGCGCCCCTCGGCGCGCAGCCGCCGCAGCACGTCGAGCAGACCCGAGACCTCGGGCGGGCTCAGGCTGGAGGTGGGCTCGTCGAGGACGAGCAGACGCGCGCCGCGGAGAATGGCCTTGATGATCTCCACGCGCTGCTGGGCGCCCAGCGGCAGGCTCGCCACCACGGATTCGGGGTTGAGGTCCAGCCCGTACGCCGCGCTTGCCTCGCGGATCCTCGCTGCGACCGTCGCCGGATGGAGCCATCGGCCGGTCTCGTCCCAGCCGAGCATGACGTTCTCGGTGACCGTCATGGCCGGCACGAGCATGAAGTGCTGGTGGATCATGCCGATGCCGGCCGCCAGCGCCTCGCGGGGCGTGTGGCCCTCGAGCCGGTGCCCGTCGAACTCGATGCGGCCGGCGTCCGGGCGGACCATTCCAAAGAGGATGTTCATCAGGGTGGTCTTGCCCGAGCCGTTCTCGCCGAGGAGCCCGACGATGCGCTGGGCGGGAACCACGAGCTCGATATCGCGATTCGCGCGGACCGAGCCGAACGACTTCGAAATGCCGGTCATGCGGAGCATCGTTGCTCCGGCCCAGCGGAGGCTAGGCGCCGCCGCGGGCGTCCTCCTTCACGGGCTTCACCTTCAACTCGCCCGAGGCGAACTTCTTCTTGAGGCCGTCGAGCTCGGAGGCCACGCCCGCGGGCACGGCGGCGTTGAGCGCGCGCTCCGGCGAGTACCGCAGGTCGGCGCCGCTCGTGGCCGGGCTGTTGTAGCCATACGCGACGTAGTTGCCGACGAGCTTGCCGGCCCTGAGCTCGGTGACGGCGGCCACGTAGACGTCGGACCACTTCTCGTCGATGTTGGTCAGCACACGGTCGGGGGCGATGGCGGTGTGGCCGAACGAGCGCCCGATCGCGTAGGCGCCCTTGTCCTTGGCCGCCTGGATGATGCCCGCGTGACCCGCATTGAGCTTGCCGCCGATCACGTCAGCGCCGCCCCCGATCAGCGCATAGGCCGCTTCCTTCGCCGCCGCCGGATCCTCCATGCTCTGGAGATAGATGACCTTGACCTCCGCGTCGGGACGCACGCTCTTGACGCCCAGCCGGAAGCCCCCGACGCTCGCGATCATGTTCGGCAGCCCTTCGAGCCCCGCGACCGCTCCCACCTTGCCCGTTTTGCTCATGCGCGCGGCCAGCACACCCGCCAGATAGCCGAACTGTTCGTTGGCGATGTCGATAGAGATCACGTTGGCGCCGCCTCCGGAACCCGAGCCCACGAGGAATATAGTCTTGTCGAACTCGGGCCCGACGCGCTGGGCGGCGGAGAGGAACCGGCCGGAATGGCCAATGATCGGGCTGAACCCGCGCCGCGCGTAGTCTTTCATCGCCTCGATGTGATCGGCGGCTTGAACATTCTCGGAATACGCGATCTCGATGCCCATAGTCTTGAGCTTCGTCAGCCCCGCGTAGCCGGCCGCGTTCCAGCTCTGGTCATTGATGCTACCGGGGAGGAGCATGGCGACCTTGCTCGGAGTGCCTTGCGAGAAGACCCAGCCGGCGCCCACACCCAGAACGAGAGCAACTGTCAGCGTGATGAGTACGGCGCGACGAAGCATGTGAATCTCCTTTTCCATCCAGAAACGGGACGGCGCGTCTATATCGGCTCTTCGCGGCCAGGGCCTCCACCGTTAGCAACGCATGTGCCAGGGTCGGACCACACGAAATCAACGAGATGGGTGCAAAGGCCAGCGATGGAGGTGCACGAAAAGCGGGCGACCAATACAGGACTGCCTGCGAAGTAGGCACGGCGCATTGCCTGCACGTGGGTGCGGGTCCCCGATTTGGGGACCAGCAATCAGCGCAAACTGATCGGCATGGCGATCACCGGTTGACAGACAGAACATCCACCTCAAAGAGGAGGCAAGTCGATTTCGGTAGTCGCGGGCCCCCGCAACCACCGAAGTCGATTTACAGCGCGAGTGAAGGATGGGAGGAACCGACCGATTCCGTAAGGCGACTCACATGACCAATCCCGCTAACTAGGAATCATCGGGTCGGGGTTCGCTGGGTGTCGGCGATGCTGGGGCATGCGGGTCTTGAGATGATCTTCAGCGTCTACGCGCGCTTCATTCCGAATCGGACGCGCCGGGACGGCAGCGCGCTCATGCACCGGATGGAGGGAACGGAGACGGTCACGCAACCTTCGGAGGAGGCCGCTGCGGTACTCCCGAAATACTCCCGCTGACGTTCGGGCCGACCGAGTACACTGAGTGCGGCGCTTGGTTAGTGATCCATGGTGCCGAAGGGGGGATTTGAACCCCCACACCCTTGCGGGCACATGGCCCTGAACCATGCGCGTCTGCCAGTTCCGCCACTTCGGCCCCTGGAGCCTCACTAGGATACTTTGCGAGCCCGTGAAGTCAAGGGGCACGCGGATTTCTGGACACCATGGCTGCTGACAAAGTCATCGCCACTAATCGGAAGGCCTACCACGACTACGAGATCCTCGAGACCCACGAGGCCGGGATCGTGCTGCGCGGCACCGAGGTCAAGTCGCTGCGCGAGTCCCAGGTCAATTTCAGGGACTGCTACGCCGCCGTCGACAACGGCGAGGCCTGGCTGATCGGCTGCTACATCGCGCCGTACCACCACGGCACCGACGCCAACCACGATCCCGAACGCAAGCGCAAGCTCCTCCTGCACAAGAAGGAGATCGGCCGGCTCCTTGGCAAGGTGGCCGAGCGCGGGTTGACCATGATCCCCCTTCGTCTATACTTCAAGGGTGGGCGCGCGAAGTGCGAGCTGGGGCTGGCGCGCGGCAAGAAGCTCCACGACAAGCGCGCGAGCATTCGCGAGCGCGAGGCGAAGCGCGAGATGGCGAAAGAAGCACGGGCACGACAGCGCGCCTGAAAGGGGGGCGACCGGTTTCGACGGGGATCAATGAAGCGCAGGTGGCATCCCGAGGTGCTTGCTCCTCGTAAAACTGCGGGCACGGTTATAGCTGCCGACAACCAGCTAGCTCTGGCGGCCTAACACCCGCCAGCGTCCTCCGCATCGGGTCAACGGGGTGCGGGTTCGGACGTCATATTCCGGTGACTGGCTCCAAACCCCGCTCTTGGGTGAGGGGCGAGACTTTTAGGAGCTGGCCGCCCTGACAACCAGCCGGTTGGAGGGAGGGGTGGCGAGAGCAAAAGACAACCGGCTATGGATGTAGATGCCTGTCGCGGAGGGTTTCCGGACGTGGGTTCAATTCCCACCGCCTCCACCACTTCATCCGCGCAGCCCGCGTAGGTGTTCCTCGGTATAGGTGCACGGTTCGTATCCTTGACGGGCCGCGGCGGCCAGAATGGCGTCGGCATGGTCGGCCATGGCAACGAACCGTGGTTGGAGGTCCACGGCGCACAGCGCTTTGGCCACGCGCCGGAAGAGCGTCATACTTGAGACGAGCTTGAGTGCGTCGATCTCCGAGCCCATCAGATCCTCGAGGCGCACTGGGGGGGCCTCAGCGTTGGCCAAGTGTGCCCGCACGACCATCGCCGCGGCGATCAGCCGCTCGCCGAGCACTTGATCGCGAAGGTAGTCAGCGGCTTCCTCGGCACCGGCGACGCCGTAGTAGACGGCGGTGGACGATCGCCCGAGTCCCGCAAGCTGGGGGAATACGTACCAGATCCAGTGGCTGGTCTTTCGACCGGCCTGTAGCTCGCGGAGCGCCACCGTGAAGCCGGCGTGAGGGGCGTCCTGCGCGTCTCGGAAGCGGGCCAGGTCAGACACGTTCTCAGGTTCGGCGCCTTAGCAACGCCCCAACCGAGATTGGCTCCCCGGGACATGGGTTCCCCGTCGCACGGGGGACAGTGTACGCGGCCTGCATCTCGGGACAACTACCTGTTGGGTAAGCAACTCACGACGGGCTGCTAAAGGAGAGGGCGTCCTTTTGCTTCGCCCACCGCCTCACCGTTGATAGAATGGCGGGAGTCTCAGAGACTCACGTTGATGGCACGTGTCCTGGCCTCGCTCATGCTCTGCTGCGCCGTCCTGGCGGGGATGTCTTCCGCCGAGGCCGCTTCTGCTCGCCCGGCTGCCGTCGAGATCAAGGGATCCAGGGGCGCGCTCGGCCAGCTGCCGCTCCAGGTGATGGACGACGGCAGCTCCTACATCGCGGCTGAGCGTCTGGCGAGCCTTCTCAAGGGTTCGTGGGTCGTCAAGGGCAAGTCGGCCACGCTGACCGTCGGCAAGCGGAGCGCCCAGTTCACCCGTGATCAATCGCGACTCACGCTCCAGGGCCAGCCGGTCGCCCTCGAGGGTGCGCCGCGCGTGACCGCCAAGGGCTGGCTCATCCCGGCCGACTTCCTCGACAAGGGCCTGGGCCGGCTGGTTCCAGGCGTGAGCGCCATGCGCCCCGTGCTGGCGTTGGGGAAGGTGCCCGTGAAACGCGTGGACTCCAGCGTGGCTTTCGAGGAGCTGCGCTTCCGCTCGTACCCGTCCTTCACCCGGATCGTCGTCGAGGCGGCGGCCCGTCTGTCCTACCTGACGGCGGCCGGCGCGAGCGAGATCCGCGTGAGGCTGAGCGGCCTCAGCGTGCCCGGTGTCCAGCTCGAGGAGATAGACGACGGGCTCGTCAAGGAGGCGCGGCTCGAGTCCGTCGGGCCCGACGCCGTGCTCAGCATCGCCCTCGAGGGCGCCGCCGCCGACGTCAAGACCGCCTCGCTTCAAGATCCTTTCCGAGTGGTCGTGGACATCTACCGCGTGAAAGAGAGCGCGGGCACGGAAAGCCAGCGCGGCAAGAATGGGGGGGCGACGCCGCTCAAGTTGATCGTGCTCGATGCGGGTCACGGGGGGCATGACTCGGGCGCCACGGGACCCAACGGCGTCCAGGAAAAGGACGTGGTCCTCGACGTGACCAGGCGCGCAGCCCGGATGATCGAGGACGGCCTCGGCATCAAGGTGGCGCTGACGCGCACCACCGACGTCTTCGTGCCGCTGCGCGATCGGACCAACTTTGCCAACAGGCAGCGCGCCGACCTCTTCATAGCCATCCACGCCAACGCGCACCCTCAATCCGTTTCCGAGGGTGTGGAGACCTTCTTCCTCTCCTCGGAGGCGACGGACAACGCGGCCAGGCAGACCGCCGCGCTCGAGAACAACGTGGTCCAGCTCGAGAGCCCCCAATCGCGCCAGAAGACGGACCTCCTCAAGAGCATCCTCTGGGACATGGCCCAGTCCGAGTTCCAGCAGGAGTCGAGCTTCCTTGCCGAGACGGTGCAGGACTCGATGACCCAGTCGCTCCGTCTCGTCAACCGCGGCGTCAAGCAGGCGGGGTTCTATGTGCTGGGCGGCGCGGCCATGCCGGCCATCCTGATCGAGATCGGCTTCCTCACGAATCCGAAGGAGGAGAGGAAGCTCGCCTCCGCCGAGCATCGGGAAGCCATCGCGCGCGCGATCTACGCCAGCCTGGCCGAGTACAAGCGCCGCTACGATCAGCGGGTGCGCACGGTGCAGACGCAGCCCGTCAAGAGCGAGACGCGGCGGTGACCGCCCGCGCAGACGGCCGGGCCGCGGACCAGCTGCGCCCGATCAAGATCACCCGCGACTACCTTCGCCACCCCGAGGGCTCGGTCCTCGTCGAATTCGGCGACACCAAGGTCATCTGCACCGCGTCCATCGAGGAGAAGGTGCCGCCCTTTCTCAAGGGACAGGGCAAGGGCTGGGTGACCGCGGAGTACGGCATGCTGCCGCGCTCGACCAACACGCGCATGAATCGAGAGCGGGGCGGTCCCAGCGGGCGCTCGCAGGAAATCCAGCGGCTCGTCGGGCGCTCGCTGCGTGCCGTGGTCGAGATGGCGAAGCTGGGCGAGCGGACCGTCTGGGTGGACTGCGACGTCATCCAGGCCGACGGTGGCACGCGCACGGCGGCCATCACGGGTAGCTTCATCGCCATGGCGGACGCCATCGGCACCGTCGTCAGGGGAGGGGCGCTGCCGGGCACGCCCGTGCGAGACTGCGTCGCGGCCATCAGCGTCGGCATCGTCGGGGGGGCACCCGCGCTCGACTTGAACTACCTCGAGGACTCGGGCGCCGAGGTGGACATGAACGTGGTCATGACGGGCGCGGGCGCGTTCGTGGAAGTGCAGGGAACGGCCGAGCAGACGCCCTTCGGCCGGGACAGCCTGGCCGCCATGCTGGCGCTGGCGGAGCAGGGCATTGGGCGGCTGATCGCGCTCCAGCGGCGCGCCGTCGACGCGCGCGGCGAGACGTCCTTCGTCCTCTAAAAAGCCGGCGTCCTCTGGTCAGCAGACTCTGGTGCTGGCCACCGCCAACCGCGCCAAGGCGCGCGAGATGGCTGCGCTCCTCTCGGGCATTCCCTTCCGTATCCTGCATCTTTCCGATTTTCCCCGCGTCACTCTTCCTCCGGAAGGCGAATCGTCCTACGCCGAGAACGCACTCGGCAAGGCGCGCGCGGTCGCGGCGGCGACGGGGGAGCTGGCGCTTGCCGATGACTCCGGGATCGAGGTGGACGCCCTCGGCGGCGGTCCCGGCGTGCTCTCGGCCCGTTACGGTGGCCCCGACCTGAGCGATCCCGAGCGCTGCGAGGTGATGCTGAGAGAGATGGCGGCGGTGCCCCACGAGAGGCGGACGGCCCGCTTTCGTTGCCTGATCGCCATTGTCTGCCCGCGCCGACGCCGCGAGACGACCGTGGAGGGTGTGGTCGAGGGCGTGCTGCTCGAAGGGCCGCGTGGCACGGGGGGCTTCGGCTACGATCCGGTTTTCTTCTACCCGCCGCTCGGGCGCGGCTTCGCCGAGCTCTCCGGCGAGGAGAAGAACCGCGTCAGCCACCGCGCCCAGGCGATCGCCCGGGCCCGCGAGTGGCTTCTCGCCGCTTCTTGAACGGCCTTCGGCCATCGCCCGACGGCGCGCGGTCTCCGACTCAGGAAGCTTTGGCCGTTACGAGAAACTCCTGAATCGCGCGCTCGTAGACGCCCACGCTCATGTGGTAACGGTCGAGATCGATGTACTCGTCCGCCGTGTGCGCGGCGGCCACCGTGCCGGGACCGAAATAGATGGTGGGAACGCCGTAGTCGGTGGCTACGAACTCGACATCGCCCCAGCCGCGCATCATGTCGATCGTGTCGTCGCCCCCCTCCTCCTTGACCGCGTGGCGGAAGGCTCGGACGACCGCGGTCGAAGGATCGGTGGCAAATGCTTTCATGCCACGCTCGACGTGGATGAAATCTCCCCAGCTCCCGCGCGGGTACGGGCGGCCCTCGTAGTCCAGGCGCTGCTGGCTCGCCTCGATCCGGACGCCGGGCCGATCGGCCACGGCCTGATCGCAGATTGCGCGGATGCGGTCCATCAAGGTTCCCGCCGTCTCCCCGACAAAATAGCGCACGTCGAGCCACACGGTGCAGCTCGGCGGGACGACCGGCTGCGCGATGCCGCCACGAATGACGCCGACGTTCACCGCCCGCCGTCGTGGGCCGACGAATCTGACGTCTATCGTCTCGGTCAGCCCCTCGACGATGGCTTTCGCGGCCGCCTGGGCGGCGAGAATCGCGTTGCCTCCCCCGCCCGGGACGCTGCTGTGCGCGCCGGTGCCGTAGGCGTCGAGCCGCAGGGCCAGGCTGCCCGTGGCGGCGACGGCTACGCGGCAATCCGAGGGCTCCGCGCACACCACGGCGTCGGCATCGTGATGATCCTGGGCGAGCTGATAGCCACCGCACTTCAACGTCTCCTCGCTGGCGGTGCCTACCACGACCACCTGGCCAGGTAGCCGCACACCGCCGCGGCCCAGACGATCGATGGCCGCGAGCATAGCGGCGACACCGCCCTTCATGTCTGTCGTCCCGCGGCCGTAGTACCGGTTCCCGCGCCGATCTCCGAGCGGATTCACAGTCATCCCCTCGAGGGGGAGCGTGTCGAGATGACCGGCCATGCACAGCTTCGGGCGCGCGGTGCCAAGCGTGCCCTCGACGTTGACGGCGCCCTCCACACCGGCACATGCGCGGAGCCGCGTGGTCAGGCCGACCTCGGTCATGAGATCGCGACACACCTCGACGATCGCCCCCTCGTCACCCGAGACGCTCGGCACGGCGACCAGCCGCTCCAGGAAATACTCGCTGCGTTGTCGGTCGTTCATGGGCTCACTCGCCTCTTCGTGGATCGTAGCGATCTCGGATTCCGTCTCCCAGGACGTTGGCGGACAGTACGGCGAGGCCGATGAAAAGGCCGGGAAAGAAGCTGATCCAGAACGCGTCGCGGACAAGGTAGCGGGCTTCGGAGAGCATGTTCCCCCATGACGGCGCGGGCGGGGGCGGACCCACCCCGAGGAAGCTCAGGGTCGCCTCGTCGAGGATCGCGTACCCGAAGATGAACGTCGCCTGAACGATGAGCTCCGGCGTCGCGTTCGGCAGGACATGCCGGCCGACGATGCGCGAAAGCCGCGCGCCAAGCGCGGTCGCCGCCTCCACGTACGGCATCTCGCGGATGAGCAGCGCCTTCCCCCGCACGACTCGCGCGATACGCGGCGTATACACGACGACCAGGGCGAGGACCACGTTGGCCTCGCTCGGCTCCCGCACGGCCATGAGGGCGATGGCCAGGATGACCGCGGGGAGGGCCAGGAAGGCGTCGCTGATCCGCATGAGGATCTCGTCGAGCCCGCGGACCGAACCGGCGACCAGGCCGAGCAGACTGCCCGCGACCACCGTCAAGGCCATGGTCAGGCTCGCCACCCGCAGCGACTGTTGCCCACCCGCCATCACCCGCGCAAGCACTTCGCGACCGAACTGATCTGTACCGAAGGGATGTGCCTTCGAGGGCGGCTTCAGCCGCTCCGCTCCGGCGACCAGCGTCGTGGAGGCCGAATACACGTACGGGCCAATCACGATGAACGCGATGAGCAGCACGAGGGCGGCCAGGGAGACGCTTGCGGTGGGCCCCAGACCCCGCCGTGTCCGCGTCGCACGCTCAGCCACGATCCGGGCGCCTCACGCTCGAAGCCGGATGCGAGGATCGCTCACGGTATAGAGGAGGTCCACTGCGATGTTCACCAGCACGTACCAGGCGGCGACCAGGAGCAGTGTGCCCTGTACCACCGGGTAGTCGCGTCGCACGACGGCGTTCACGAGGAGCCGACCCACGCCAGGCAGGGTGAACACGGTCTCAATGACGACGGCGCCGCCGAAGAGGACGGCGAGGGCGATACCCGAGACCGTCAGCACGGGGATGAGGGCATTGCGAAAGGCGTGCTTCACCACCACGCGGAGCTCGGCGACTCCTTTGGAGCGCGCGGTGCGCACGAAGTCGCCCCGGAGCGCTTCGAGCATCGAGGTGCGCGTCATGCGCGCGATCAGGCCAGATTGCAGGTAACCGAGCGCGAAGGCCGGCAGCAGCAAGTGCCGGAACGATGCCGGAGGATCGACCCACGGCTCCACGAACCCGCCCGAAGGCAAGAGGGGCCAACGGACCGCGAAGAGATAGATGAGACAGATGCCGAGCCAGAAGGACGGCATGGACAGTCCGAGGGCGGCCACGACCGACACGGTACGATCCACCCACGTGTCGTGCCAGTACGCGGCCATCAGACCGAGCGTCACCCCCAGCACGACGGCGATCAGGAATGCCGCCGTCGTCAGCGTGAGGCTGATGGGAAGCCGCTCGAGGATCGCCGTGGTCACCGGGCGCCCGAGATAGATAGAGGTGCCGAGGTCGCCCCGGACCACTCGCCCAAGCCACGCGAGGTACTGCACCGCCAGGGACCTATCGAGACCGTACGTCGCCCGAAATTCGGCCACCGCCCGTGGCGTGGCGTCGGACCCAAGCATGATCGCAGACGGGTCGCCCGGGGCCATGCGGATCACCACGAAGGCGATGATGGTGACCAGCCACAGCACGAGCGCCAGGGAGAGCGCCCGGGAGGCGAAGAAGCCGGTCATCCGCTCAGCGCTTGTCTCTGCTCCAGACGTTCCAGAAGCGGGGCGTCGTGTAGAAGGGCTCGAAGCCCTCCAGGCGGTCGCGGAGCCCGTCGAAGCCGAACAGGTCGCCGTGCTTGATCATCGGGATGTCCCTGTACAGGATGTCCTGGATATGTTCGTAGAGCGCTGCGCGCGCCTTGCGGTCACGCTCGACCAACGCCTTCTCGAGGAGCGCGTCCACGTCCTTGCTCGCGTACGGCTGGTATCCGGATTCCGACTTCAGCACGAAGGTGAAACCGCCCGGGTCCGTACGGATGGAGAACGCGTTGTACGAAATGTCCCAATCCGAGCGTTTCTTCCGGAAGATATCGATCATGGTCGGGTAGTCGTAGGCCTGCATCTTGGTGGTGAAGCCCAGCTGGCGTAGCTGCGATTCCATGGCGACGGCGGCGTTGTAAATGAACTGGAAGTCGCTCGTCGTGATGATGCGGATGGGGGATCCATCGTAACCCCCTTCCTTCACGAGCGCCTTGGCCCTGGCCACGTCACGCTCGTTGTAGCGGTTGGCGCCGATATTCGAGTGCCAGTACTGCTCCTTGAAAAAGAGACTCGGGTCCAGGCGGAAGAGGGTCTTGTCGCCGGCCGCAGCCAGCATGATCTCGTCCTCGTTGAGGCCCATCTGGATCGCGCGTCGCAGCTTCCATTCCTTCATGGCGCCATTCTGCGTGTTCAGGTGCATCACGATCTCGTAGTACGGCTTCAGGATAACCGTCTTGAGCCCTTTGACCGCGGTGAGACGCGCGTACGTCTCAGCGGGCAGGTTCTGCCCGTAGTCATAGTCACCGCTTTCGAGCCCGGCGACCCGGCTGGACACCTCGGGTACCGGCAAGAAGTAGATGTGCTCGAGGCACGCCAGGCGACGGCCTGCGTACCCGGACGGATCCGCGGTGGCGGGGCTGTATTGGGCGAAGCGCTCGAGATGAACGTGCTTGTCCGGGATCCACTCGGCCAGTCGGTAGGGGCCCGTGCCGATCACCGATGACTGCGGCAGCTTGCCCGCCGGCACCCCATCGATGAGCTTCTTCGGCATGATCGCCACCGCGGGTCCCGGATATGCCAGGAGCGGTACGAAGGCGGCCGACGGCTGCGAAAGGATGATCTCGACCGTCCCACCATCCACCGCGCGCGCTCCCGCCACCAGGGAGAGATCCGCCTTTCGAGGCGATTGGGAGCGGAAGCGTTCGACCGACGCCACGACGTCGTCCGCGGTGAGCGGACTGCCGTCGTGGAACTTGACGCCCTTGCGCAGGTAGAAGGTGTAGGTCTTGCCATCCGCACTGATGGTCCACCGCTCCGCGAGCTGCGGCGCGACATCGTACTTGCCATCGACGGTGACGAGCCCTTCGTAGATGTAGACGCCGATGTCGCGCGCCTGCGCCGCGAAGCTCGTCACGAAGTCCAGCGTCGGCGGCGAGCCGGCCATGGCTGCGCGCACCGTGCCGCCCTGGGCCGGGCACTTGTCCATGGCCGCTCCCCACGCCCCGGACGCCGTGAACATCGTCAGCGCCACGCTTGCCGTGATCAGTCTTCGCAGCATAGCTCCCCCTCTGCTCTCAGTGACCCAGGAGCCGCCGGACGCCGGAGGAGACGATGTCCTCCTGTCCGTCGTCGAGTCCCACGGGATTGAACGTCAGTCGACCCTCGCTCAGGCGTCGCTCGTTGAGGTGGATCGACGGCACACCCTCGCGAAGCCCTCGCGAGACCTCGGCGGCCTTGGAGGCCGTCGAGAGAACGAGCTCGACGAGCGGCACGCGCCTCGTCGTCTCGCGTGGGAGCACGATGACCTCGACGCCATCCAGCCCCTTCGTTGCCGCCGCGAAGCGCTGGCAGCGATGGGCCCACTGCTTCTGGTATTCGGGCTCCTTCGACACGAACGTCTCGAGAGCAGCGACCGCTCCGGCAATCTCCTCCTTGCCGACCTTGAAGCCGCGGCCGAAGCCGTGCCGGGGGACCCCATTCAAGGGCTTCTCCACGAACTCCTTCGGCGGCATCCACGAGGCCGGCGCCACATCCATGTCCACCTGTTGGAGCAGGGCGGATGCGACGAGCTCTCGGCGACCGAAGAGAAAGCCGCTGGACTGAGGCCCCCGGAATGCCTTGCCTCCGCTCATGGCCACGAGGTCGGCGCCTTCCGCGATGAAGCGCGTGAGGTTCTCCATCGGGGGCACCTGATTCGCGGCATCCACGATGACCGGCACGGCATGATGATGCGCGACGTGGGCCACCGTGGCAAGGTCCGGCCCCACCCCCTGCATCGCCACGTAGGCGAAAGCCACCGTGCGGGGGCCAATCGCGGCCTCCATCTCCTCGGGCTCCACTTCCCGCACGCCCACCCCGAGCGCGCGGTCCAGGAGCCCCACCTCGACGAGCCGCGCGCCCGCCACCTCGAACGCCTTGTCGTAGGAGTTGCGATGGTGGCGACAGATCACGATCTCGCATCCCTGTTCGTAGCCGTAGTGGGGCATCCGATTCATCCGGCGAACATCGAGGCCGGCGATGCACGCCCCCGCGGCGAGGGCAAGGGCGCCGAAGGCCCCCGAGGTCACCAGCCCTGCCTCCGCGCCGGTATGGCGGGCGATCACGCGGCTCGCCGCTTCCTGCAGCTCGTCGATGACCACGGCGCTCCGCGCCGCCTCCTGCATCGCCTCGACCGCCTCCGCGCACATCATGGTGCCCCCGAGCCGCGTGAGCGTGCCGGCGGCGTTGACGACGGGTCGAACTCCGAGTCGCTCGTAGATGGTCATCAAGTGCTCCTCTCTCGCAGCACCCCATCGACGGCGGCGGCGATGAGGACGAGGACCGCGCCGTAGACGGGGGCGGCGAGCCCGTCGACCGACGCGACGCATTCGTTGTGCCGGCCATCGACTCCCCCAGCCGCGACGCACGCGTCAAGCGCCTGCAGCTCCAGGTCTGGCGTGGGGAGGACCTCGCGGCGTCCCGTCAACAGCGCCATGGATGCCGCGATGGCCGTGGCGCCGAGGTTGGCCACCGCCGCCGTGACGAGCGACGCAGAGACCGACTCGGCAGCAATCCCCCCATGGCAACCGCAGCCGCAGGACGCACCCGCCGACACGTGGGCGCGGACGACGTCACGGAGCCCGCCCATCCCTACCTCGTTGCCGCCGTCGCCGATCCCGACTGTCCAGGCGCCGGCCGACTCGGCCGCGAGAAACAAGTCCTCGAAGTTGTTCAAACAGTGACTGATGCTGTGGCCCGACATGCTGTGGTAGACGCCGGTGGACGCGCGGCCCGGGCGCTCGATGGCGACCACGAGCGTTGGCGCCCACGCGGCCAGCCAACGTTCGGCGTCGATCGGCACATCGGTCGCCTCGATGAGGCACACGGGATCGCCCGGATGCACGGACTTCGGGTCGAGCCCTGCGGCGACAATCGGGGTGAGGCCGATGCCGCGCATCGCCGCTTCGATCACGGGGGCGAAATGCGGTTCGCATGGCACGATCGGAATTGCCCGACGCGCCTTGACGAGACTGCGGGCAAGGACGGCGGCGCCGACCGGGCCGTCGGTCTCCGCCACGCCACGCCGAATCCACGGAAACTCCGGAAAGCCGGTCAGAATCGCGACAACCGCGTTGTCGTCCGTCCGCGCCAGCATCTCGCGGGCCGCCGTGAGGCCGAGGGGACCGCCGGCGAGACGGTACGCTTCGGCGTGCAGCGCGGCGATGGCGCCGCGCCTCGGAAAATCGAGGTTCGTCAGCCGATCGATCGTCTCGGCGGCTGTGAGCACCGCCGGGTCCGCTCCGCGGTGCACGTGCTCGGGTCCTCCCGTCATCAACTCCACGCTTTCATATCGCTCTCGCTGTACGGTACAAGAACCCAGAGGGCGCCCTCTGTCAAGGAAGGGGGTCGCCTGGCGCAGGAGCGATTTGCCGCCCGTCAGAGCGGCGTACTGCTTGGGTCTATCCTTTCCGTAGAACTTTGCGGGCGGTCTTCAGTGCCGTCGTCCACCACAACAAGTCATCAATCATTCTCTGGGCTTGTTTCTCGAGCTCGGCGAGTCCTTTGTTCACGTCGCCGCCCTGGAAATGCGCCCACAGGGTCGCCACGGGGATGTGGACGGACGAGCGAACCGGCGCCATTTGAAGCTCTATCGCCGTCTCGCGGAGCTGCTGGACGCCGCGCGCGCCCATGGCGCTGCCATAGCTGACGAAAGCCGCCGCTTTCCGGTTCCACTCCGGATAGACCCAGTCGAGCGCATTCTTCAGCACTGCCGATGGACCGTAGTTGTATTCCGGAGTGACGAACACGAACCCGTCCGATTCGCCTATGGCGGTGGTCCAGCGTTTGACGACCTCATTCTCATACGGCGCGCGGCCGGGCGTGGCAGGCGAGATGGCCTGGTCGAAGAAAGGCATCGGAAAGTCGCGAAGATCGAGCAGTTGGGCGTCGATTCCGTCGCGCTTCTGGAGGTGCTGAAAAATCCACTGCGCGGGCTTTTCAGAAAACCTGCCCTGACGCGTGCTGCCGACGATCACCGAAATAGTAGTCATCACCTGGTCCTTTGCCGGTTGAACACTATATTGATGTCAATATATTCGACGTCAAGGGTATGATGCGGGAGGATGCGGAAAGGATGCAGAGGAATGGAAGATACGTCTGGGGTTCATCTTTGGCTGGTGCTCGGGAAGGCGTATCGCACCCTGGCCGCTCATGCGGAGAAGAGCTTGAACCGTACCCGGGCAGGGCCCGGCGACTCGGATTTCCGTGTGCTCGAAGCGCTGCTTCACAAGGGATCGTTGCCGGTCAACACGATTGGTCCCAAGGTATGGCTCACGCCGGGAGCGATCAGTGTCGCGGTCGATCGGCTCGAGAAGAAAGAGCTCGTGAAACGGAAGCATACCGACGACCGGCGCGTGCGCCTGGTCGAGCTCACGGCGAACGGGCGCGCGCTCATCACCAAGACCTTTCGGAAACACGCGGCAGCAATGGAAGAAGTCGCCGGCGTCCTCTCAAAAGAGGAGCGGCTGATCTTGCTGCGGCTTCTTAAGAAGCTGGGAAAAGGCGGCGCGGATGGGCCTTAGGCGCAGCGGATGGTTTCAGTGGTGCCGCGCGGCCGGCAAGGCGCATAGCCGATATGGCACCTCTTGGATGCGGTCGTATAATCACAGGGTGGCGGAGACTGAGGTCGAGGGAGACCGAGAGACTTCTGCGGGGTCTCGCGGCCAATGAGGCACCGATCGAGTTGCAAGAGGCACGGCTCATGAGCGAACAAGAGCGGGTCGCAAAGGAGCTTGATCAACGGGTCGCGCAACGGACCAGGGAACTTGCAGCCGCCAACGAGGATCTGAAATCGGAGCTTGCCCAACGCAAACGGGCAGAATCCCTTTTATCCGCTGAGAAGCGATCGTTGGAAATGATCGCTCACGGCGCGAGCCTCACTGAGATTTTGCAGCAGCTGTGCCGAGCGATTGATGCTCAGGCTCCTGGCACTATTACGTCGGTTCTCCTGATGGACCCAGACGGCCAACGGCTGCGACCCGCGGCCGGGGACCGGGTTCCCAGCGGCTGGGCTCAGGCCATCACCCCGGTGACGATCGGCCCGTGCGTCGGTTCGTGCGGGACGGCGGCATTCCTGAAGAAACCGGTGATCGTGTCGGACATCGCGAGTGATCCCTTATGGGTCGACTATCGAGACGTCGCCTTGAGTCACGGACTGCGCGCCGCTTGGTCCCAGCCCCTTATTTCGAAGAATGGTGAAGTTCTCGGCACATTTTGCCTGTACTACCCCGAAGTCCGAAGCCCGAACAGCAGCGATCTCCGATTGCTCGAGGGCGCGGGTCACGTCGCCGTCATTGCGATCGAGGGGGAACGAACGCAGGCGGCGCTCACGAAGGCATTCGAGGAGATCAAGACGTCGGAAGCTCAACTTCGAGAGATCGTTGATGCCATACCGCACAGCATCACCGTCCTGGGACCGGAGGGGAATACTCTCTACGTGAATCGGGTCGCGCTGGAATACACCGGTCTCACGATGAGTGAGGTGATGGCGCCAGACTATCGCGCACGGGTCTTTCATCCGGACGATGTGGAGAGATTGCGGGACGAACGCCAAAAGGCGCTCTCACGCGGTACGCCATTCGAAAATGAGCAACGAGTACG
>WNFP01002681.1_pt1 | contig 20257 bp, 13 predicted proteins | sample 5400201 | NCBI WGS metagenome assembly WNFP01 (sample SAMN13153355, study PRJNA577476) | soil metagenome | isolation source: 115 cm saprolite under Madrone tree | place: USA:California | collected 2016-06-14
CCCAACCGGTCCTGCCATCGAGCCTCGCTGGCTCTGCGAGGCTGATGGCATGCCGGGGGCAGTCGCGGCCATGGGGTCCTCTGCCGGGAAAGCGGGCGCGGTCTGCAACGGCCGTGCGATGGCCTGCACGGCAGCTTGCAGCGGCAGTTCGCGGCCATCCTTCATCAGCACTCGGTCAAAAACGATACCCACGATCGAGTCTGGAGACTGCTTGCTGTGGGCTTTGGCTTCGGTCACGTGGCCAATGATTTTTGTGTTTCTGGGGATTACGATCTGGCCGTGGGACAGCAAATCCATGACGCTTCGGGCCTCAAATTTGTCATTCGCCTTGAGCTTCTTCGCATCGAGCGATTTCGACAACTCCACCGAAAGGATGGTCCCGGGTGCCAGTTCATTGGCCAGAGCCTGCGCAGTGGAACTGGGCCCGGTGGCGGGCTGGGGAGAGACTTGGCCGCAAAGAATTGTAGTAAAGAGAAATATTGCCAGCACAGACAAAATGTGTCGATTCATGTTCACCTCCTGGTCCGCTCCTGCTGCGACTGCCGAGGTCGCCAGCACCACCACACAAGACGCAGGGCAAAAAGCGGCGTAATTCTTTCATTACTCGGCATGGAGCTATTCTACAAATCCCCGGCGCACGCTGTAGATGAAATCGGTGGAGGCTGGGATCAATTCCGCGCTTCGCATATCCGCCGCGATCTGCCCGCGATGATAAGCCGAATGCGTGACCACATGGGTCAGGATGTCGTCCTTGCGGCTGCTCCAGTTTTCACCTTTACTGTTGCGATAGCTGACCGATTTCGCCAGATCAGCTTCCCGGCCCGGCGCCAGGTAGTTCTTCCACAGTTGAGATAACTCGGCTGCCTGGCTTTCGCACCCTTCAATTGTGAACTCCGGCCAAACTGGAAGCGTCTGTTGTTTCTGTTCGAGCCGTTCCAGCCACACTCGCTCGGACGCCAGAATGTGAGAGACGAATCTAAAGGCGGGTGAAATATTCTACTGTGTCCATGATTCTCTATATTCAAACACAGGTGGCTTGCGGTGTCGCTGTGGCGGCGGGTGGGCGGGTGGGACATCGCCTCTGCGCGGGACATGGAAAGCTTCCAGCAGGCAAGAGTACCCGTTGCCTCAAGATACATGCACGGAAATACAAACAGAAGTAAAAAAGCCCCACCGAGGCGGGGCTTGGGGACAAAGTGGCGATGCCAAAAGTACCTTGGCCTATTTCTTTTCGTCTTGCGTCTGTTCCTTGGCTTCGTGCGTGGCTGCCTTGTGCCCCGCCATCTTAACTGCTGACATGAATGGCGCCGCTGCAGCTGGCGGAGTGACATCCCCGGTCAATACCTTGCGAAACGCGATGTCCTTGCCGTAGATGGCGATGGTCGAATCCGCGTCCTGCTCCACTACTGCTCCCTCCAGCGTTAAGCCTGCAAACGCGCCTTTGGAGCGAGAGTAAGTCAGCAGCTCAGCATTCATTTTCCAGTCGGTGCCGGCAGAAGCATGCCGTCCCACTGGACCCGCGGCAGCTGAGCCTTCGCCGCTGAGCTGAAATTTACTGGAAAGCAGGTGTTGCAAGCCTTTGTCGTTCATCACCAGCATCACCAGGTCCACACCCTCGGCACCGATCTGAAGTCCCCAGCTTCCGCCGCCCACGGAAATGAAAGCGGGAGCGCTCCATCCGGTAGCGGTGCGGCAACTCGCCACCCCGCGGCCATGCTTGCCGCCGACGATGAAGCCAGCTTTAATCAGGTGGGGGACCACCACGATGCATTTCGCATCGTCCAACACTTCTTCCGGTATACCCTTGTCGGGCGTGGCCATGATTTCTTTAAGAACGTCCGCGGATTTCTGCAGACGTTCCACAGAATCATCCTTGGCCGTGGCCCAGGCCATGCTGCCAAGCAATGTGACCAAACTTAGCAAGACCGCAAATAGAGATTTTTTCAATTTTCCCTCCTGGAACTTCGATTTTCGCTTCGCGGGGCCGATACTTCTCTTCGCCAGAGCTCCCCTTGGGGAATTCCGGGCTTAGAGCGCTGGCCTGCGTCCGGTGATCAGATTGATCAAGAGCACTACGACCGCGATCACCAACAGAATGTGGATGAATCCGCCTAGCGTGTACGAACTCACTACTCCGAGCAGCCACAGCACCAGCAAAATCACAAAAATTGTCCAAAGCATGTAAATCACCTCGTGAATGGAGTGCGAGTACCTGCCACGGCTACTCTGATCCAGGTTGGCGCCAAAGAGTTGTGTCCGTGCCGGTAAAGGAAAGACTGTAGAAATGCTAGGGAGACCACACTACGAATCCAGCTATCCCCGATTCAGGCAAGGGAACGCCGGGGCTTGAATTCATCGATCCATGAGGGTAGCGTTGTCTGAACTGGGTTGTTTCGACCTGCTTGATATCCAAAACCAGGATGGCTTCGTCCTATTGGATATGCCATCCACCGGAGAAGCGTTCGAGGAGGCACCATGAAGCGCAGAGAATTCATCATCGGAGCAACCTTTGGAATGGGGGCGGCCTGGATCGGGTCGCGAGGATGGACCGCCTCCGCGAGGGCGCTACCCGCCTTGCCGCGCAAGTTCAGTGCAGCCGATACGGTGACGCTAGGTAAAACCGGCATCACCACCAGTCGCCTGGCGATGGGAACTGGCACGGTTGGTAGCGGACATCATTCCCACCAGACCGCCCTCGGCGTGAAGGGTTTGTCCGACCTTCTGCTCAACGGCCACGATAACGGACTGCGATTTTTTGACGCCGCAGATGCCTACGGGAGCCATCCTCACGTGGCGGAGGCGCTAAAGCACATGCCCCGCGACAAAGTCACCGTGCTCACTAAGACCTGGGCGCGCGATCCAGCGGAAGCTCGCGCCGATCTAGACCGTTTCCGCAAGGAACTGGGAACCGACTATCTGGATGTTTGCCTCATGCACTGTCTCACCGAAGGTGACTGGACCGAGCGCTACAAGGGAGTCATGGATGTCTTCTCCGAAGCGAAAGCTAAAGGGATCATCCGTGCGCACGGCTGCTCCTGCCACAGCATCGAGGCCCTGCGCGCTGCGGCCAAGTCTCCCTGGGTGGAAGTCGACCTGGTGCGTATCAATCCCATCGGTTCGCACATGGACGCTGACCCTGACACGGTAGTGAGCGTGCTCCGCGAGATGAAGGCTGCCGGAAAAGGAATTGTCGGTATGAAGATTCTCGGCCAGGGGGACATGCGCGGGCGGCAAGACGAAGCCTTGAATTTTGCGTTGTCGCTGGGCGTGCTCGACGCTTTTACCATCGGCGCCGAGAGCAAAGCCGAGCAGGAAGACCTGATCCGGAGGATCGCCTCTGCCTGAGACATAGGCCGCATGGATCATCGCAGCATTGTCATCAATTTCCCACTGGGGGCGCTGGCCCACCTCGTTCTGGCTCGCAGCTACGCGCTCGCCGGCGACACCGCCAAGGCCCGCGCCGAGTACCAGCAACTTTCTTGCACTGTGGAAAAACGCCGATCCGGACACTCCCATCCTGCATGAGGCCAAGACTGAGTACGAAAAATTCAAATAGGTGGAGCCGGCCGCAAATCACTCTTCGCGGGGCTTGGCGAACGCCGCGTGGTTAGGCTTGACGCTGTCAGGTTAGGCTTTCGGCGATTCACTCTGGCGTGAGGCGATCTGTTTGGGCAGTTCTTTGATGGCGTATCCGGTCAGTGCGGAAATGATCGAACCGGCAACAGTCAGCAGCAGCGATCCGCCGTAGCGGCTGAACCAGCCGGGACCGGATGGGTCCGGACTAGACGATGAAGTCTCGGACACCGCGGTTTCAGGATGACGCCAATCCAGGGAGAGATCGTCGTGACGTGCAACCACGGATAAGGTCTGCTGTGCATTGCGGGCGAAGTCTACGTTGGCGGTGTTTTCCTGTACCGAGTCGTCGTCGGAGACAACCCGCACACGCACCTGCTTCATACCGGAAGATACGGGAATGGTTTCTGACATACTGCCTTGCACGTCGGGGATGAGGCCGAACTTCTTCCGCGGCGAGCCGACCAGCTTACCGGAATAGGCGAGGTCGCCGTCTACCCAGACCGAGAGCTCTGCGCTGCGCAAGTTATGCTGGACTTTTAGGCGGAGGCTCGCGTCCCGGCCGCCGAATGTACTGTGCATGGCCATCAAGAACGCTGCAAGCAGGAAAATCCCAAAAACGATCCGAGCAGAAACCGGAATACGAAGAGCCCACGCACTGGCCTGCTGCCAGTGCATCGCCGCTTGGGCACGGTTATGGGAACCGCCGGCGTTGCCCTGCTGGCTGTTCCCCTGACGATCTGTCGACTGATCCATGGAAAGACTATTCTCACGCCTTGTCCGACAGAGGTTCCAGTTACCAAGGTGTAAGGGTAGTCGCGAGTCGACAGTCATCAGTGCTCAATCGCGAAGACTTAACCACAAAGGGCGCCCAAAAGATGGCAGGGAAACCGCTGAGTCCTCCCCGTGTCCTTTGTGGTTAAGCTTTCTTCAGCGGCACGCGCAGGTCATGCCCAGTCATCTCCCTCGGCTGCGGAATACCCAACATGCCGAGTATGGTAGGCGAGATATCGCGCAGCGAACCGCCAGGCTTCAGAGTGAACCGCTTGCTATCCTCTGCGATCACAATTAGTGGCACCGGGTTCGTTGTGTGCGCGGTGTGCGGACCACCGGTGGCGGGATCGATCATCATTTCGGCGTTGCCGTGATCGGCCGTGATCAACAGCGCTCCTCCCTTGGCGCGGACGGCAGACTCGATGCGCGCCAGGCAAGCGTCAACGGTTTCGACGGCCTTGATGGTAGGCTCGAGCTTTCCGGAATGTCCGACCATATCGGCGTTGGCGAAGTTCACGATGACAACGTCAAAAGGTCGGTCCTCCACCGCCTTGACCACCGCATCGGCGATGCCGCCGGCGCTCATTTCGGGCTTCAGATCATAGGTAGCGACTTTCGGCGATGGCACCAGCACCCGGTCTTCGCCCGGGAAGGGCTGCTCAATTCCACCATTAAAGAAATAAGTTACGTGCGCGTACTTCTCAGTCTCCGCTACGCGCAGGTTGCGGAGATTCGCCTGCCCCATCACGTTGGCAAGAATATTATCGAGTGACTCCGGCGGAATCACCACCGGCAGCAAGAATTTCTTGTCGTACTGGGTCATACAAACGTAATGCAGGTTCTTGGGCACGCGATCGCGCCGGATGGCCGCATCAAGATCTGCGGCGCCCGGCAGATCGCTTCCGCCTTGCGGGTTCAGTCCGCTGTTGCGGGCCAGGGCGCGGGTTATCTGGCGCACACGATCGGCGCGGAAGTTGAAGCAGATACAGGAGTCTTCATCGCGTATGCGGCCCAGCGGTTCGCCGCGATTGTCTACGCAGACGAACGGTACGATGAACTCGTCGGTCACGCCCTGGTTGTAAGAATCTTTCACCCCCTGCACCGGGTCGACGTATTTGCCGCCTTCGCCATCGCCAAAGACCATCGCGTTGAACGCTTTCGCAATGCGCTCCCAGCGGCGGTCACGATCCATGGCATAGTAGCGTCCACTCACGGATGCGATCTTTCCGGTGTTGTACTCCCGCATCTTCTGCTGAAGTTGCTCCAGGTATCCCGCGCCGTTGGTGGGCAGCGTGTCGCGTCCGTCCATAAAGGCGTGCACAAACACTCGGTCAACGCCGTTTTGCTTCGCCATCTTCAGCAGCGCGTAGAGGTGTGTCTGGTAGGAATGCACGCCGCCATCTGAGACCAGGCCAAAGAGATGCAACTGGCGTTCGCCCAGGCGCGCGTTTTTCATGGCGTCGAGCAATGTTGGATGGGAGAAGAAGTCTCCGTTCTGTATCATCAGCTCGATGCGGCTGCTGTCCATATGCACGACGCGACCGGCGCCGATGTTAAGATGGCCGACTTCGCTGTTGCCCATTTGCCCGTCAGGCAGGCCCACAGAGTGTCCGCTCGTTTGAATCAAGGTGTTGGGATATTCCTCCACCAAGCGGTCGTAAGTGGGCTTGCGGGCAAGAGCGACGGCATTGGCCTTGGTTTCGCCACGATAGCCCCATCCGTCAAGAATAATGAGGACAAGAGGTTTGGGACGGTTCATTAGACTCCTGATATCTTTTCTGCCCTTCGAACAGCAACGGCGGCACAGAGGAACAAGTACAAGTGGAAACAATAGAATTTATAGGAGAGTGGAATAGGTTTTCAAATCCGCAAGTCCATAATATAGTCGTTTGGGCTAAGCTGACCGCTGGCCCTGCTTAAGCTCGGGCGGGTATGCGGGCGAGTAACCGGAAATGATGGAGAATCTATGACCATAAACAAGCTTTTGCTGGCTGAATTCAACGAAGAAATGAAAAAGACCCGCACTACCCTGGAGCGTGTTCCTGTGGACAAGAAGGACTTCGCGCCACATCCCAAATCAATGCCGCTCGGCAAACTTGCACCTCACGTTGCCCAGCTCGCCGGCTTTGGACTCACGGTTTTGACAACTCCGGAACTCGACTTTTCCAAGGGCAGCTACAAACCCCTGCCATTCGAGTCGTCAGAGCAACTCCTGAGCGCTTTTGACGAAGGTGTAGCGAAGGTTCGCACCGCCCTCCAGAACACGCCTGACGACGCGTGGGAGCAGAATTGGAAGCTAAGTTTTCAAGGCAAGCCCCTTTTCAACGGACCACGCTTTCTCGCTTACCGGCAGATGTTCCTGAACCACCTGGTGCATCACCGCGCCCAACTGGGCGTATATCTGCGTTTGAACGAGAAGGCCGTGCCCGCAACATACGGGCCATCGGCCGACGACACTATGGGATTTTGATCGGCGACATTGTTGTTGTTGGCGGGCCCTGGAATCAAAGCGCTCCGGTTTTGAGGGTTACAGTTCCCCGCTTCAGCCGTGATAGTTTAACGCCGTGAGGCCCAGAAATCTGGCCCCTCCTCCCAACTCTTCTTCAATTCTCAGCAACTGGTTGTACTTTGCGATGCGATCGGTACGCGAGGCGGAACCGGTTTTAATCTGGCCTGCTCCCGTCGCCACAGCCAAATCGGCAATAAAGGTGTCCTCGGTCTCGCCTGAGCGGTGCGAGATGATTGACGTATAACCGTGGCGCCGTGCCAGGTCGATGGCATCCAGGGTTTCGCTGACCGTCCCAATCTGGTTGACCTTGATCAGGATCGAATTGGCCACGTTCTTATCAATCCCCTCTTGCAGGAAGGTGACATTGGTCACAAACAAATCGTCGCCCACAAGTTGAATCTCGTCGCCGAGTTCTTTCGTGAGATTCCGCCAGCCGTCCCAGTCACTCTCGGACAAACCATCCTCCAGTGAAACGATCGGGTAATCTTTCGCCCATTTCACCCAGAAGCGGACCATGTCGTCAGAACTCTTTGCTGATTTGTCGGATTTCTTGAAAACGTACTTGCCATCTTGATAAAACTCGCTGGCCGCAGGATCAAGGGCAATAGCGATTTCTTCACCCGGCTTGTAGCCCGCCTGCTGAATTGCTTCCAGAACTACTTCGATGGCTTCGACGTTCGATTTCACCGAGGGTGCGAAGCCACCTTCGTCGCCGACCGCAGTATTGTAGCCTCGCTTTTTAAGCACGCCTTTTAACGTGTGGAATACCTCGACTCCCCAGCGTAGCGCGTCGGAAAAAGACTTCGCACCTACTGGCATGACCATGAATTCCTGAAAGTCCACATTGTTGTCGGCGTGAGCGCCGCCGTTGAGGATGTTCATCATCGGTGTCGGCAGCGTGTTGGCGCCGGCTCCGCCGAGATACCGGTAAAGCGGCAGGCTGAAAGCGACGGCCGAGGCGCGGGCCGCCGCCATCGAAACGGCAAGAATGGCGTTAGCGCCCAGGCGGCCCTTGTTCTCGGTGCTATCAAGTTCGATCATTTTCTGATCGAGAGCCCGCTGGTCGGCGGCGTCCATATTGGCCAGGGCGTCGGCGATTTCGCCGTTAACATTTTCGACAGCCTGGAGCACACCTTTGCCCACATAGCGCCGCTGGTCGCCGTCGCGCAGTTCAACCGCCTCATGCTCGCCCGTGGATGCACCGCTCGGAACCGCGGCGCGGCCTTTGGCCCCGCCCGCCAGAGTGACTTCAGCTTCAACCGTGGGATTGCCGCGAGAATCAAGAATCTCGCGCGCCTGAATTTCCTGAATTTGGGTTATGACGTCCATCACTCCTCTTTCGCCTACCTCATGATCCAGACAAATGTGTCTGCTAGCCTTATCGACGGCAATCTTCCGGCTGGTCAGTTCGCCGATTCCTTTGAACATCACCGTGCAGGAGCACCAAAACTTGAAATTATAACGGATGCCCGACACCAAGCCGATTTACCGCACCTGTTCCTGGGTCGCGGCGAAGCACTCGATTCGACTCGCATAGACGGGGCAGCCCGTGCCTCCGATGGTTCCTCGAGTTTTTCACAGGCTGCTCGGAGCCGCTTGTGGCCTAGAGTCGGGGCAGGATGTTGGATCGCGCGGAAACTCTCACTGTCGGCACAAGTGCACCGGAGTTCTTGTTGTCGACCGCAAACCGCGAGGGGATTCTTTCGCTTTCGGGATTCCTGTCGCGTGGACCGCTGATTGTGGAGTGTCTGCGTGGCACCCTTGGTGACCGAACTGCGTGCCACGCATGGCTCAGTTAGAGCTCATGAAGAGTCAAATCGAAAGCGCGGGAGTGCAACTGGCGTACATCGCGGCGGAGAAGGCAACCGGCGTCGGGAAGCCGACGAAAGGTTTGGGCGTCACATCCCGTGTCCTTTCCTTTTCTCCTGGATGAGGAACGGGCGGTGACCAAAGCCTACGGGCTGTATCACCGAATTGGAATGGATGCGCTCAATATCGCGCATCCGGCAACCCTGGTGATCGATCGCACTGGAAGGTGGACTACATCTACCGCGGACACAGCCAGACCGATCGGCCCCGTTCGATCAGGTCGTGGAGGCAGTGAGGACTCTATCAGTTTCGAGCTGAATGGCGGCACATCAACAGGGTGTCACCTCGATAGTAATTGCGAAGTTGCGGAAAATTCAGGAGGCGGAATGAGAAAACTCGTTGTACTGCTTTGCGTGATATTACTGGCCGCCGCGGCCGGCGCACAAACCAATATGGCTCTTCCCGCGGGCACGGCATTCAAGGTCAAACTGGAAAATACTCTTTCCACTTTCTCCAGCAAGGAAGGCGATCCCTTCTCCGGACGGGTTACGGAGGCTGTAATGCTCGACGGGAAGACCGTAATTCCCATCGGCGCTACGGTGCAGGGGCGGGTCACGAAGGTCAATGAACCGCGCCGCGTCGCGGGCAAGCCGACTATCGGAATATTTCCCGAGGCAGTCGTCCTGCCCAATGGGGAACGTTACATGCTCAACGCGGCCGTGGTGGACACCAGTCTGCACAACCGAACTGACGTGAACACCGAAGGCCAGTTCAAGGGCGACGGAGTCGACGGGAAAGACCTGACCGAGATCGGCATGGGCACCGGCGGCGGCATGTTGGTGGGAGGACTGGCCGGCGGAGGCAAGGGGCTACTGATCGGTGGAGCGGTGGGCGCAACCCTTACTCTAGCGCACTGGCTAGGAAAGAAACGTTCCGCAGTGCTGCCGTCGGGCACCGAGTTGATGATGGAGTTGAGCCGCCCGCTGGCGATGACGGCTGAGAGCGGGGGACAGTAAACCGGTTCGCGGTTTCCAGATATATCAGTTCGCAGTTTTCCTCGGGCAACCGGCGGTTCAATGCCGCCGGTTTTCTTTGCTACCAGTGCGTGATCAGATCTTCCTGCCTTAGTAATGGCAGTTCCATCCATCCTTCTACCGGAAGTGAGTCTGCGGGAAGGCCGTTTTGCCAAAGGCTGAAACGCAGTCGGAGCTTTGTCGTCACCGAGTTGCTCTCATTGGTCGAAGCAACCGGGGTCGCTAATAACCACGCCAGTGGCAACTTGAATTCAAAGTTGCGGGCCACCGCCACCGCTACCTGCTCCGTTGGTCTTTCCATGAAGGCCATCGGCTGATTCTGGTCGGGGGCGCTTAATTTCCAGGTCCGAATTTTGCCTGATTCCATTCTGACATCGAGACGCAAGGTACGGCGCGGCCGCGGTTCTTCGATTGCCCAGGACTCGACGTTGACCACCAGTTCGAAATCCGCAGTCGGGACTGCGCTCTCTGCGAAATCGAGACGACCGTAGAGAGAGGCGTCATCGATTCCGGCGTGAACTGCGTCGAGCAGGAACTGTTTGCCGTGCATGGCGCCGGCGCGCCGGTCGGCAGTGTACACCGCGGCCCCCATCCACTCGAAATAACGCACCATGTCCCCAGTAATCCGGGGATGGATGTAGGCAGTTTGCGGAACAACCGACGGCCGCAACGCGCCCCCGACAATGGGCTGGGCAAGATAGTCGGGGGCGCGAACACCGAGCGCCTGGTAAACGTTGGAGAGATGCTTGCGGTAGAGTTCGTCGAATTCCCGGTCGTTGGCCGAATGGTGCTCGGGACCGTACCACCAGTTCCAGTCACTGCCTTCGGCGATAAGGATTTCCTCGAACGCCAGGCGGCGTTGCGCCTCGCTGGCCGCTGGCGCTTCCTGAGCATAGAAATTGCGGGCATTGTAGAGATAATCCCAGGCACGATTGTCTTCCGGAGCACCGATCCACACGTTGAAATTGGCGTGGATCCAGGAGCCGGGAACCAGCGACCTGAGCTTTCCAAAATGGCGGTGCCGGGCAATGGCCTCGGACACGGTTAGGGCCTCGACCCCAGGCTCACGCTGCAGCAAATCGTAGAAACGGCGCAGGAACTCGCGCCCAGACTGGGGATAATATTCCCAGGCGTTCTCGCCATCGAGAATGATGGGGACTACCGCATCATGGCCCGCATTGAGAAGCGGCTGCGCCGATTTCATAATGTTATGCATGAGGTGCTTGGCAGCCTCCTGAGGAGGCATGCCGGAATAAACAAAACCGATCAAATCCGAGATAGTGTGGTCGCGGAAGATCAGGTTCATCTCGGTCTGGTTGTTTTCAAAGCGATGGATGGTGTAGAGCCTGGCGGCGAGTTCAGAGGGGAGATGTCCGTTCCCATCGCGCGAAAAAGAAAGGCCGAGACTTCGGCCCAATACCTCTTCGTCGGTGGCCATCCACTTCACCCCCAGACTCTGCGCCAGGGTGAAAACTTCTTCCGAAACGCTGCCCTCCGACGGCCACACGCCCTGGGGGCGAATGCCGAATACCTGCTGGTGCAAATTGAGTCCACGCAGCAGTTGTTCGCGCGCATCTTCGGGATGGCGAAAGCGGTTCTGCGGCAGTGGCAAACCTGGCGTGGAAACCGCACCCATGTCGGTATCGCAGATCAAAGGCAGGATGGGGTGATAAAACGCTGAGGTCGAAATCTCGATTCGCCCGCGTTGGGCGGCTTCGGCGTGGGCCGGCAGAACCTTGGCCAACAATTCCCGCTCCCGCGCGATCACGAAACTTTGATCTTCCAAGGAATAGCCCCGCCCTTTTTGAATCAGCCCGGCGATATCGCGATCGCCTTTACCCCCATCATCCAGGAAGAATTCATCGAACCAGGCGATTTGCGAAAGCACTTGCAGGTCGGTGAAGTCCTGCGGCTGGAATCCTTTCTCAGCCGGCTCGGGTGAGCCGCCTGCATTGCGAAAGTGCTCCCAGAGTTCACGGTACCGGGGATAGCGCCCAATCATGTTTGCCGGGTTAGCCTGAAAGAGATATTGCAGCGCGAAGTGCCGTTCTGCGAGAGTGAGATCTTTGGCCGGCTTGGCGGCGACATCTAGAAACGGATCGCGCGCCGTCCCAGTCGCATAGTCCTGGATTTGCGTAATCAAGGATGGAACTAAGTTGAAGGTCTGATGGACGTTGGGAAACTCGTCCAGCAGTTTGACCATTCCGTAATAGTCTTTCAGCGCATGCAGACGCACCCAGGGCAGTCGATACTCTCCGGAGACCAGATCCTTGTAATACGGCTGGTGTTGATGCCAAAGAACAACCACGCGCAGTACGGGCATGAGGGTGAGCTTCCTAAGTCAAACGCAACGGAATCAGCAGTCTAGCATGTGCTGCTGGCGATGAACCTGGGCACAGGGGAACCCATGCCAGCCAGGCGTCGAGACTGGAAGCAACCGGTCGGCGGCTTTTCCCAGCTCTAGTTGCCTGACGTCAACCGGGTGTTTTCCTTGACAAATTCATCGCAAGAGCGCAAATTTTCAGCGCCTAAACTCGAGGGCAGTGTATCAGGACGAAGTTGCCAACTGTGGGTAGTGACCGCTTAGGCGGGACAAATCCTCTTGGGGGAGGTTCGCGTGGAAACTGCAATTGGAGTATTCGCGTCGCGTGATTGCGCCGAAGATGCAGTAAAAGATTTGTTGCGCCTGGGCGTGCCGGAGGAAGCGATCGTTTTTCTGACGCGGGCTGAAAGCGAAGCTAAGACAACCGGCAAGGAAGTTGGCGCGACTGTTGGCGGCTTTGTGGGCGGGGCCGCGGCCCTTTCCGCCGGTGTTGCTACCGCCACTTTGATGTTTGTTCCAGGAATTGGTCAAGTGTTCGCGCTCGGCTTCGGCGCTACCGCCCTTCTCGGACTGGTGGGAGCTGGTGCGGGGGTCGCAGTCGGAAGGGCAATTTCAGACACCGCGCCGGCGCAACCCACGCCCGATGAGAAATGTTCCGATGACGTGACCTTCTTTCACGAGGTTTTGAATCAGGGACGATCCCTGGTGGTGGTCCGCACCGAATCCGCCGAGATTGCAAAAAAAGCAAGCTACACACTGGATCGCCTGGGGCTCGGATTGCGACCGCTCTCGCCGGCAAAGATGCAGGCCGCCACTCGACACATTGGCGACGTTGCGGTTGTTGATATCAGCGGACGAATCACTCACGGTGAAGGCAATGTTATGCTGCGCGAGATTGTGTATGATTTGCTCGGCAAGGATAACAAGAAAATTCTGCTCAATCTTGGCGAGGTTCACTACATCGACAGCTCGGGCATGGGAGAATTGGTCAGGGTGTACACCACCGTTCGCAATCAAGGCGCTGAAATGAAGCTGGTGAATCTCAGCATTAGGGTTCAGGACCTGCTGCAAATGACCAGGTTGCACGTCGTCTTCCAGATTGAAGGCAATGAGGCCACCGCCATCAATTCGTTCGGCGGAGATTCGCAGCAGGTTGCTTAACCCGCGTACCACAAACCCGAAGCCGCTCACTCCAGATGGAAACCAAGCCGCCGATCGCCAGAGTCGACGGCCTCTCTTTTTTGCCCGCCACCGCATACCCTTCGCCAAGGGAAGTCCGGTACACTAAGACCAGCATTGCTTGACTGATGATTAAAGAAACTACACCGACTCTGCCGCAGCCTCTTCGCACCGAGGCCAGCCTGTTAACCGACCAGGATCTCCATCTATTTAACGAAGGCACTCACTATCGGATTTACAACAAGCTGGGCGCGCACCTCACCACGGTCCGCGGACAGGCGGGAACGTATTTTGCAGTTTGGGCGCCAAATGCGAGTAAAGTTTCTGTGGCCGGCAGCTTCAACAGCTGGGATCCTAAGTCCCATCCCTTGCAGGCGCGGGGAAGTTCCGGCATCTGGGAAGGGTTTGTGCCCGGAGCTGACAAAGGCACGTTGTACAAGTTCCACATCGTTTCCCACAACCAGGGCCACGTCGGCGACAAGGCCGATCCGTTTGGAATCCTTCACGAGGAGCCGCCACGCACGGCGTCGGTCGTCTGGGATCTTGAATACAAATGGGACGACCGGGAGTGGATGGAAACGCGCGCCAAGCGAGACTCGTTGCAGGCGCCGATTTCCGTCTACGAAGTTCACCTGGGTTCCTGGATGCGGGTTCCGGAGGAAGACGACCGGCCCCTGACCTATCGTGAAACCGCGTTACGCCTGGCGGACTATGTAAAACGGATGAATTTCACGCACGTGGAACTGATGCCAATCATGGAACATCCGTTCTACGGCTCATGGGGATACCAGACCACAGGATATTTTGCTCCCACCTCGCGCTATGGTACGCCGCAGGATTTCATGTATCTGGTGGACTATCTGCACCAGCAAGGCATCGGGGTGATTCTGGACTGGGTGCCATCGCACTTCCCTACTGACGCGCACGGGCTGGCCTACTTCGACGGCACGCACCTGTTTGAACACGCCGACACGCGCAAAGGTTTTCATCCCGACTGGAAAACCCTCATCTTCAACTACGGCCGCAACGAAGTGCGCAGCTTTCTCCTCGCCAGCGGCCTCTTCTGGCTGGACAAATATCACATCGACGGCTTGAGGGTAGACGCTGTCGCTTCCATGCTCTACCTCGATTATTCGCGAAAGCAAGGCGAGTGGATCCCAAACAAATACGGCGGACGCGAAAATCTGGAAGCCATTGATTTTCTGCGCCAATTCAACACTGAGGCTTTCAAAGAGTATCCCGGAATCCAGACCATCGCGGAAGAATCTACGGCCTGGCCGATGGTGTCCCGGCCAACGTATGTGGGCGGGCTGGGCTTCGGCATGAAGTGGGACATGGGTTGGATGCATGACACTCTGGCCTACTTCTCCCAGGATCCCATCCACCGCCGCTACCATCACAACCAATTGACCTTCCGCATGTTGTATGGCTTTACGGAGAATTTCGTCCTGCCGCTGTCTCATGATGAAGTCGTACACGGCAAGGGTTCTTTGATCGGTAAAATGCCGGGGGACGAGTGGCAGAAGTTCGCCAACCTGCGGCTGTTGTTCGGATACATGTACGCCCAGCCCGGCAAGAAAATGCTATTCATGGGGTGTGAGTTCGGCCAGGTGCGGGAGTGGGCGCATGATACCAGCCTGGAATGGCATGTGGTGCAGTATCCGGTACACCGCGGCGTGCAGAACTGGGTAGAGCAATTGAATCGAGTTTATCGCGAGCAGGCCGCCCTGCACCAACTCGACAGCGACCCCGCAGGATTTGAATGGATCGACTGTAATGACACTGCCGCCAGCGTTATTTCCCTGCTGCGCAAAGCTAGATCGCCGGCCGACGAAATCGTGATCGTGTGTAACTTCACACCTGTGCCCCGCCAGGGATATCGCGTAGGCGTGCCGTCCGGTGGATTCTGGCGGGACACGAGACCGCCAGCGCAGAGATGTAGCTTGCTACGTCTGGGTTCGCGAAGCCAGCTCCTTCTCTACTCACCTTGCGATAAGCGCGACCCCGATGGCTTCGGGAGAATTGGCACGGCCCCAACCAAGCGCTGGCGAGCATTCACCCGTGCTATTCTCCCTCTAGTTAAAGATGTACGTCACGCGATGCGCATCCTGACCCGCTACATTCTGGGCGAAGTGATCTCCCATGCCGCTATCGGCATTGCGGTGTTCACGTTTGTGCTTTTTACGCGTGACCTGGGCCATATTCTCGACCTGGTCGTTCGCAATAGTGCGCCTTTGCCCAGCGTGCTGGAAATTTTCGTCTTCACGCTCCCGGTAGCTTTCACTTACACAATTCCCATGGGCGTGCTGGTGGGGATTCTCATCGGCTTAAGCCGCCTCGCGGCTGACAGTGAAATCACCGCCATGCGGGCCAGCGGCATCGGAGCCTGGACGATTCTGCGCGTAGTTTCGATTTTTGCCGTGGCTGCGTGGGCACTGGCCCTGTTCAATGCCGTGTATTTGGCTCCTGCCTCCCAAGCTGCGCTGGGCAGGCTTGAGGATCGGCTGAAAGCTTCCCAGGCGTCTTTTGAAGTGCAGCCCCGAGTTTTCTACGAAGGCTTCCCCAGACTTGTGCTTTACGTTCAGGACGTAAAGACGGCGCAAGGTGCTGCCATCTGGAAGGGCGTTTTCATCGCAGACATCAGTACGCCGGCATCGCCTCGCATTACGCTGGCGCGGCAAGGCATCCTCATCAGCGAAGGTCCGCAGATGCTCCACCTTCACTCAACTGACGGTGCGACGCACGAGACCGATCCCGCCTCGGCGGACCACTATCAGATCTCGACTTTCGATCAGACCGACATACCCATCCCGATCCCGCAAACGGATAACAAGGACCTGGAACCGGTCCCGGTGGCGGAACTGCCTACGGCAGAATTGCGAGCGCAGGCTGGCAGAGTCAAGAAGTTTGTCGCTCCCTGGTATTTCATCGAGTTCCACCGCCGTTTTGCGTTACCAACTTCATGCCTGGTGCTGGCTCTGGTTGGAATTCCGCTGGGGCTATCGTCGAAAAAAGGAGGCAAGTCGGCGGGGTTTGTGCTCACCATTATGCTGGTGTTCGCCTATTACTCGGTGACCCTGATCGGAGTTTCGCTGGCCCGTCAGGGAAAAGTGCCGCCTTCGCTCGGCGCGTGGCTGGCCAATATCGTCTTCTTCCTCTGCGGCGCATTTCTGTTGTGGAGAGTGGAGCGACGGCCGTTTGAGATCGCTTCGTTTCGCGCCCGCTGGAATCCCCTGAAAACCAGGCTGGCTCAATGGGGAAAACAACTGATCCGCTTTAACCGGCCGGAAGACGCTTTCCAACGGGCGTTCAAACGCCGCCGCGTCTTTAGCGCCACCTTTCCCATGCTTCTCGACGACATTGTGATGCGGGATTTTTTTCTGTATCTCACTCTCATCCTGGCGTCTTTCCTCATGTTATTGCAAGTGTTCACGCTTTTTGAGCTGCTGGGAGACATTTTGCGCAACCGGATTTCACCGCTGGTAGTAGGAGAATATCTGGTGAACGTCGCGCCTTTCTTCCTGTACAACGTCCTGCACTTGAGCATTCTGCTGGCTGTGCTTATTACCCTTGGCTTGATGCAGCGGTCCAACGAAATTACCGCCATCAAAGCCACCGGTATCAGTATTTATCGAGTCATTGTGCCCATCCTTGTGGTCTCGACCTTGCTGGCGAGCGGCCTGTTCTTCTTCGACCAGTTTTATCTTCCGCACGCCAACAAACGCCAGGATGCGCTGCGCAACCTGATCAAGGGCAAGCCCGCACAGACGTATCTGAATCCTGACCGCAAATGGATTTTCGGCCAGCATTCGACCATTTACTACTACCAGCTATTCGATTCCGACCGCAATCAGTTCGGCAATCTTTCCGTATTTCAATTTGACCCCGCGACTTTCCAGTTGACCAACCGCGTTTACGCCGACCAGGCGCATTGGGAAGACCGGCTGCAACGGTGGGTTTGCACCCAGGGCTGGGAACGAAGTGTGCACGGCTCGGCCATCGGCGACTACCGCACTTTCGACGTGGCTACATTTGCCGCCATCAGCGAGCCACCCGGATACTTCAAGAAAGAGGTGCGGCAGTCTTCCGAAATGAACTATGACGAACTACGGCGCTACATTCGCGACCTGCAGCAGAGCGGTTTCGACGTAGTGCGGCTCAAGGTGCAGCTACAGGAAAAATTCGCCTTCCCGCTAAATACGCTCATAATGGCGGTGCTAGCCATTCCGTTCGCCCTGGCCGCCGGAAAACGCGGGGCTGTCGCGGGAATCGCGACGGCCGTTGGCATCGGTCTGCTTTACATCATGATCTCGCGCTTGTCAGAGTCCATGGGAAACGTCAGCCAGTTGCCGCCGGTGCTGGCAGCCTGGGCTCCGGATGTGATTTTTGGGCTGGCGGGTGGATATCTGATCCTGAAAGTGCCGACTTAGGACAGGAGCGGTGGGTGCCCTCAGGGGTGGGGCAGAAAGGCTCTTGCCTCCAAGATCAACTTCGCCGTTCCGGCGGCTGTCCGGGGGGCGGGGTCCCGCCCGCCGGGACGAAGGCGAGACGCCCTGGGGACCGCCGGCAAGATGCCAGGCGCTACAAAACCAGCACGGGGAACGATCAACCAGAAACTATTTCGTCGCCACCGCCGAGGGCTGGCCGCCGCTGGTGACGGGCGAGCCTACCAATCCGAGCACGCCCACAGTCGAATCAAAGCTGAACACGGTCATGGTGGACGCTCCGAGGTTGGCTACATATAAATAGTCCGTGGTGCCCTGCGTGGTCGACACGATTGTAGTTCCTGTACGTAGCGTCACCCCAGCCGGAGTGCCTCCGGTTGAGATCGAAGCCTGTGTGTTGGCGGTTAAAACGCCGGTTCCCGTGGCAAGCTTATATTCTGAAATTTGATTGGACTGCCGGTCGACTACAAAAAGGAATTTTCCCGAAGGCGCGGCCACGATGGAAGTCGGCCCCAAACCGGCTGAAAAAGGAGAGCCTGAGAGCGGGGTGAGCGTACCGTCGGGGCTGGTGGGATTGCTGCAACTAGTCACAACCTGGTTGCACACGGCAAACGCCGACACGTTGCTCGAGCCAGAGTTGGCAATGTAGAGAAATCCTCCGTCGGGAGTCACTCCCATGCCTGTGGGCGCGGTTCCGACCGTGACTGTCGTGCCGCGGGTAAGCACCCCCGACCCATCCACCGAAAACCCGGTCACAGTGCCGTCAAACTGGTTGGCTACGTACAAGAACTTTCCGTCCGGTGTTACTGCTATTCCAGCGGGGCCTGGATTACTGGGAGCGGAAGGGTCCGCCACTGGAACATCGGACCCGACCTTCGTGAGAGTCGTATCTTGAATCGAGAATACGGAGATGGTGCCGGAATCCGGTTTGCACTGCAGACCTTGATTGGCCACGAACAGGAAGTGGCCGCCCGAATCGATCGCCATAGCCAAGGGAATGAGACCAGCTGGCGCACTCCCGCTGGCCGGGCTCAGCGTGCCGTCGGATTTCACCGTATAAGCTGAGATACTTCCCGGGTTGTCCGGCAATGTGCATGGGGTGGGCGGAACCGTGGGTGTAATTGCCGGGTTGCTATTGACAATAAACAAGGCACTTCCGGAAGGAGCCAAAAGCATCGCCGAGGGTATCGTGCCGGTGGCCACCCCAGCGCCATTCGCAGTTAGGACGCCGGTCGCCAGGTTGATGGTGTACGCCGAGACCAGCGAATCTCCCTGTGTGCTGACAAACAGAGCTCCCGTGCCCGAAGAAGTCGTCGAACTACTGGTCTTGCACGCGTTCAAACCAAGCAGCAAAACTGGTACCAGCAACCCTGGCAGGAAACGAAACCTCGTCCCCATTCTTTATCCCTGTCCTCTCTCCAGTTCCCGAATCGCCCAACAGATATCATGCCGGCAGATCAAGATCCAAAAGTACCTTCATTTGTGTATCAGGAATGTCCGGGAAGAGCAAACAGCGCTGGATGGTTGGAACCAGCATGAAACAAGAAAGTTGCCCGCGGTTTGCTCACTTGGAACGGCTGACACCGGTCTCCACCGGGTTGGTCTGCGGACGAGCTTCCGCAGCGTCAGTGAGGTCGCACTCTGGTTCGGTACCCTCGCCCGGATTCTGACCGCCATCGGCCGCGGCAAGCGGCAGTCGGATCTCGACCTGCAACCCACCCTCGGAACGATTGGACGCTCTCACGCTTCCGCCGTGGAGGCGCACTGCCCGCTCGGTGATGGCGAGACCCAGCCCGGCTCCGCCAGTCTGGCGGCCACGCGCATCGTCAATGCGATAGAACGGCCGGAACAGTTTGTCGAGCGCATCCTCCGGAACGCCGGGTCCCGAATCGACAACCCGGATCACAGTTTCCGGGCCGCCAGTCCCGTGACCTCGCTCCATCGAGATCTCTGCGCAGGTCCCTTCCTGCGTGTAACGCGCGGCATTGCGCACCACGTTTTCAATGGCACTGTATAGCAAACTAGCCACGGCCATGACCCGGCAGTGGTCCTTGATTACACACTTCACGCCACAATTGCGGCCCTGGGCTTCGAAATCGGCATCGGCTGCGATTCCCTCGATCATTTCTCCAAGAAAAATTGGCGCCTTTTGCCGCGAGTCGTTACCGCTTTCGAGACGAGCAATTGTGAGCAAACCTCCGATTAGATCGTTCAGGCGATCGGCTTCCAGATCGATGCGCTCTAACGCGCTGTGCGCCTCTACCCCAGAACGCTGGCGGGCCAAAGCCGAGGCCACGTTGAGACGTGCCAGCGGCGACCTGAGTTCGTGGGAAATATCGTTCAGCAAGCGGGATTGCGCACTCACCGACTCTTCCAGCCGCTCAGCCATGGCGTCAAAATCACGCACCAATTGCGCCATTTCGTCGCGTCGCCGGGCAGTCAGTCCGCCCGCTCTTGCCGTGAGGTCGCCCGCGGCCAAACGCCGCGTTGCTGCTCGAAGGCGAACTACCGGCGAGGTCAAATATCGCGCCAACAGGTAACACACCAGCCCCGACGAAACAATCCAGATCAAAATGCTCAACCCAGGAACGCCACCCGGCCCGAACGGCCC
>WNFP01001192.1_pt1 | contig 20235 bp, 20 predicted proteins | sample 5400201 | NCBI WGS metagenome assembly WNFP01 (sample SAMN13153355, study PRJNA577476) | soil metagenome | isolation source: 115 cm saprolite under Madrone tree | place: USA:California | collected 2016-06-14
CGCCAAGGCGTCAAACACTGGTTCCCACTCCGTAGCGGCGAATCGAGTTCTTGGGGCGCACCGTGCGTGGCGCGCTCCGTGAACGTCGCCGTCCATTTGCGCACCGACGGGAGACCGCTTCGAGGTCCTCTCTCGCTTCGCCGACAATAAACTCGAAATAATCGCCGAAGCGCGTGGCGGCGGCTTCCGAAGCATCCGGAAAAGCCGCCGCCTTTTGCTTGTGAATCGGCAATCCCCGACTCTGTACCCGCAACCGATTGAATCTAAACATCATAGGTCGGAATCGTCGTCACCATCCCGGCGCTGCAATCTTGTCTGCGTATCCTTTATACATACGCTGTCCCGGTCTATTCTGTCTCCGCCGCAGAAACGACTTCAACCGGATCAACACGATTGTCTGAACACGCCCAGCCGGCGGCGCTATCGGCATCGGATTTGCGCGAGCTCTGGTATTCAGGAGAGCTCTCGGAATAGAAAGAACGGCCGTTTACTCAATCTTCGCAATCTTTATCGTCATCGCCCCCGCCTCCGCAGTTCCCCTTAAAGAAGTCACTGAGATCCTTTGTTTCGGGGTCCGCGGCAGCGCCGAGGAGGGGCTCGACATGGAAGATTTCCTGCATCGTTTTCAGCGTCGAGCTATGGTCGTAGTGAATGGAATTGGAGAAAGGCTTCTTACCTGCACCCTTGGCAAACGGCGAAAGCAAAAACATGCCAATCGGCCCATCGCTGAATTTCCCGCTGTCTTCGGCCTCGTCCCAGATGATGAACAAGGCGCCACCCTCCTTGTATTCGGCTGACTCGGTAATCAAGGGCACGTTCTGCTTAAGCCAGGTATCGGAGCGCAACGTATTATCGGCGGATTCCGAAGCAGCGCAGGGAGAAACTCCCTCGTGGCCGTCATGGCACAGGTTCGGCGTAATAAAGTTGTACCGCGCCGAGGTGTGGTCGGCCAGATCCGTCGTCAGCTGGTAATAGGGCTTGACGTGCGAGATGCATTCGGCCGACTGCGGATTCAACCCTTGGTTGACGTCATTAAAGTAGACAAAGGCCAGATGTTCTACATCGAGGAAAGTAAAATCGAGCGGGCAGTTGTCGAACACCGGGCTGCCAAAGTCGGGCTCCGCATAAGCTCGCCACGAGATACCTGCATTTTCAAGAAGTCTTGCCAGGTGCTGGTCTGTGGGTAGCTGGGGCTGGCCCGGCTGGGTATCCGCCAGGACGCCAAAGTTGGTTCCCGCTTCCAGCCACAGATAATTCGGCTGGCTGGGGTGGTTCTTGGGAGGATTGAAGTATTGCTCGGCGTGCGCCGATGTTTGTAGCAGAGTCCCGTTGACGTACGGGGCCAACGGGTTACCCTTGATATCCGGTGCACCAAATGCGGCGCCGGCGTTGTTGCCGGTCCAGTTGTGATTTTCCATCAGAATGACCCACACCGTCTTTACTTTGCTCAATTGGGCATTCGTGGATACTGGCATAACGATTAGCAACAACAGCGTCGTCACACTAAACGCAACCATCTTCAGCAAATGTTTCACAGAACCTCCAGGGTTTTTTTATCTACTGCTAAATCTCCGACGATTGAGTACAGATTTTCAGAATCGAAATCGCAAATCGGCGGCTGGATTGATCCTGATTTCGACACTGCGTTCACCTATCCAACAATGACGGTTCGCTCGCGGCCAGCAGCGGCGTTCATTTGCAATTGCTCCGCACCGCAGTCTGACTGAGGCTCGAGCCTAGAGACCCTCTGTTACGCTGTAATCACCTATGCGTTAAAAAGTATTTCAAGGCCTTGGTGAGAAAAAGACCGGCTGCATGGACAGAACAGAGTGCACGGCAGTTCCTTACCGCGAACGGCGTCAAGGCTTGCAACGCTGTCCTTTGTCGAAATCTATGCTGCCCAGAAGGCGCATCGATGGACGTGCCGTCAGCATTTTCTTTGCGAATCTCGCCACGACCGCACTATTTTTCTTCACAACCTCGCCATTAATCTCGCCATTTCCCTCGCCGCCATCGAGCGATAGAAGCGAAGCCCGTGGCCGATCCACACTGATAGCGCTGGCTGATTCGTTGTTCCATCGGTGCTTCCGTCATCTTCGTGACAACCAAGGAGAAAGTCGTTACTTTCCTCTTGTTCGCCGACAAATCGATTGCCAGCGCGACGGCTGGGGCACGGCAATCGTCGAAGCCGCAGGTTCGCTGACTCGGGCTCAAGAGAGTGCGTTGGTTGTCCTTGTGTGAGATGGAGGCGGCTTACCGTAGAACGATCTGAAAACCGCTGATACTCAAAGCGGGATCGAACGCGCCTCACAAAGCTGGCTTCGCGCTGATGTGAATGCCGGCGATCTGCCTACTTGTGTCTCATGCCGAGGCATTGGATCTCTTGCGCCGCCGAGCGAAGAGAATGCCTATGATCAAGCCCAACACTGTTCCGGTCACTACGCCGCCGATGCCTGCTCTCCAAAAGACGGCTTTGGCTACCATCGTGAGGATTGGGTTGTCGAAGGTGTCGGCGGAAGAATGGAAACTGCGGATCGTCCAGCCGTCCGTATCGCGTGGCCCGTCAGGAGATTTGAAAACGGTGACGGTGAACCGGCTGTTCAGCGTAAAACTCCTGCCGTCATTTAGAACGTAACTGTCGTTCATATAGCCATAGGAAAGGCCGACATCATTGTGGACGGTTCGGGATTCGACCTGGGGATCGGCAGAATAACTAACCACGCGGCGATCGGGGGCGGTCATCATCCGCTTGTAGTACTCACGGAAAGCCTCAGGCCCTTTTAGGACGCTCCCGTCCGGAAAAACAATAACCACGTCGGGATGCAGGTAGCGCGTCATCGCATCGAGGTCGCCCTTCACATATGCATCCTTAATGGCGGCACGCAAATGGTCCAAACCTGCGGTAGACGGATCTGTCGCTCTAGGGATGGAAGGGTTGTCAGCCAACAGAGGCGCTGGAACAACGCCAAGTATCAAAGCCACTAGCGCGATCACAAACTTCATAGCCGTCGAAATCATGTGGGCTCCTCCGAAGTGGGTTGGTTGCGGGAAGCGACTACAAGCCAATGAAGATAGTCGATCATCTGTCGGTCAGCGCTGATCAAGTGATCCGGATCGTACTTCGCGCCATCCAGCAGGAGTGTATCAGGCTTCAGAAAGGCACGGATAAAGTGTCTTTTGATTCGCACGTTCAACCAGTCCAGAAACCCCAGGCCTGGACGTCGGCGACGGAAAATCGTCACTCGCACGCGTGATTTCGAGCTGGGGGCAGAAGAGACCGGACAAATCTCGGTCATGCCGTAGCTGGTTGCACCGCGGGCACGGGGATCCTTGATGGGGGAATTGTGAAAATGAGCGATCACAAACGCGAGCGTCCCTGACCACACGGTCACGTCCATTGTCACTCGTCGTCCTGCAAAGCGGCGCGTCATCCGATCTCGCCAATCTTCGCCGCAAACCTCGAAGGTCGCAACGATCCTGCGGGCAGCGGGATGAGGCGTTTCGAGGATCGGTTGGCTTACCAGCCGACGGTGGTGTAAGCCGGCAAAATGCTGGAGATCGAAGCCGTTGGTTCCCACCAGCCACCAAGGACAATCGATGACAAACTCAAATGCTGGGGCAGCGACCAGATCCGATGGATCCGTTCCCACGAAAAACGGAAGAGGATAATCGCTTCGGCTCGCCGGAAAGACAAAAATATGTCCGGCAAACTCAGTGGCGCAATAATTCTGCTGCCGAGCGCAAGCGGGGATTTCGCTCTGGCTGGGAATGTGCTCACATCGCCCGGAGACTCCGTATCGCCAGCCGTGAAATGGACAAACGATCTGATCGTCGATCACGCTGCCTTCGGAAAGGTCCGCCCCCATATGCCAGCATCGAGCCTCCATGACCACTGGGTTTCCCCGGGCGGAACGGAAGCAAACGAGACGACGGCCAAACATCTCCATGCCTATGGGCTGGCGCATTCGCTCACACGATCGCGCGATGACGTACCAGCCTCTGGGCCACTCAGGAAAGGCCTCGGCCGGTGGACCGCTGGGAGTGCACACAAGAGGGCTGGACTGAATCATGCGGCTTCCCGGCCGATCAGAACACCCTGCTCCGAGCGAGGCTCTCGAGAACGCCGGCGCAAAAAGAGGCATTGTGCCAGCCAGCCCAGAAATATTCCCGGGAGCAGGTCGATTGCGAAGTGCTGGCGAGTGGCGATGGTCGAATACAAAATTAAGCCGACCCACAACCAGGCAAACGAGAGCAGAACTTTTCTCAACCCGGGCCGCGAGGAATCGACCGACGCATAGGTCGCGTAAAGAACCGCGTATACAGCACATGCTGCGTGCAAAGAGGGAAACGAGTTATATGCCCGATCAACAAAAATCAGTTGGTTATAAAGCCAGTATCCGTCAGCCGTAGCAGGTCGCGGCCCGGCCACCGGAAGCAGGACAAAACATAGGAATCCACAGACAAAAAAGAACAAAATGCCGCCGGTGTACCGCCGCAAGTCCTTGCGTGATCGCGTGAGCAGGGGACCTACGGGGTTGAGCAGATACAGAGACAAATATGCCCAAACCCAATGCGGCTTGAAAGGAATGGCATGGTCAAGCCAATTTAGCGGCACGCTTCGCGTGGGGAAAATAATTGCACGCTCGATTGCAAGATAGGCAGCCGTCACAGCCGTGGGCAAAGTGAGCAACAGAAAAACCTTTAGACCCAGATTGCATCGAAGCCGTCGCAACAGCGCGGAATGGAGCGGCGTCAATCGATTCAATTGGAATCACCTTCGTAGCGGCTTTGTGCAGGCTGGTTGCCCTGCCAGGTCGAAAATGGCCGAAAGTACTTGCCTGCGGGGACTGACAGGCCGGCCGGAATCCTGCATCCGGCCGTGATCAGGCTGTAACCACCGATCAACGCGTCATCCCCCAGCACCACCGGCGCCAGCCACAGTTGCGCTTGCGCTTTTTTGCCCGGAACAATCACGTGGGGATTGAGCCGCACCCCCGCACCGAATACTACCCGCTTACCGATGTGCACAAACGGCCGATCCAGGACCGCAACGCCAGGACTCCAATACACCAGCGAGCCAATCTTCGCGCCCCACAATCGCAGCCACGCGGAATAAAGTCCCGGAACAATGCGAAGAACTTCTTCGAGCATCGGCAACCGGTTGAAGATCACTTGCCACTGTGCGGATAGCCACCAGCGCAGAAAGGCTGCCGATGCCACCGCATGCCGTCCCGACTGCGGCCCGAAGAGGAGAGACACAATTCGGTATGCCAGCGGGGGAAGCAGATAAATCAGTAATGCACCGCAGCCCAACCCTCTGGCTATTCCCCAGCGGCGTCCCAAAACAATCATGCAACCGACCACAACAGCAGCCAGAAGGAATGGAATGTAACCGATCCCAACCATCGTCAAGCGGCGATGAAGCGGCCAATCGATCGTCATCGTGCTAGTGCTGTCGCACGCATCCGTCATATTCGTTTTCCACGTGCTCTGTGGTCAAAATCGGCCCTCGCCACATTTTTAGATAGGCACTGCCAAGCCACTCGGTGCGCGGCTCGTCGTCGCCAGCAACCTGTTTCAGGTGCAGCCAGGGCACCGTCGGATGTAGATGGTGGGTCAGATGCCAGCCGTGATTCAGCCACAGTTTATCGAGGAGCCGCCCGTATCGCAGATTTTTCGCCCCGCGCAACACATCTCGGCAGGTTCCATAATGATGTACATACTGAAGTGTTGACCAGCTTGCGCCGAACGCAGCATACATCAGCGCGTATTGCATCGCCCGCAGCCCAAGCCACCAGGCAATTGTGAAATGCAGCATGACCACCAGCCATGCCTCGAGGCGGATTCGCCACAAATTGCGACGATTGACGTATCTCATTACTGCGGATGTGGGGCGGTCGATTTGTGCCGCCTTCGACAGCCAGCGCATGGGGATCAGCGCGAGCGCAAAGTTGCCGATGACCAGTGATAGCCAAAATCCTCCGGTTAAGATGCCAAAAAACTGCGTCTTCTTCCACCATGCGGGATCCTCTCGAAAATAAACATCGAAGACCTCTTCGTCGGAACGATTGTGAATGTGGTGCGCCAAATGCACGTTGCGGATGAACGTATACGAACCCGGAAGAAACAGGGAAAACACGATTCCCGCCAAATCGTTGATGCTGCGGTTGGAAAACAGCAAACCATGCTCCGCCTCGTGAATAGCAAAGTACACTGAGTTCATCGTGACTGCGAACACCGTCGCGAGCGCAATCCACCACCAGCCGCCAATGATTCTGCACGCCGTGACACAACTGCCTATGGCCAAAAGTTGCAACGACACCACGAGTGTGTTGGGCAGATCAGGAATGGCGCGTACCTCTTTCATACCATGGCGCTTTCTAGCTCCGGGAACCGGCTCAGCAGATGGAATGCAATGGGGGACGACTGAGCAGAAAACATCATGGTCCGGAATTCCGCCTGCCGACCGACTTCGCGCAGCTCGGAACGAATTCGCCCTAGCAAGGGGCGCAGAACCGGCCGCTCGCGGATCAGTTCATTGGCCACCGAAATCGCGGCGTTCTCCGGCCTGAACAGCAGGCGACCGATTACCAAGCGGAAGAGATAGACATTGAGCTGACGCCGCCATCCGTCCAGACCCGGCCACAAAGCATCAATCAGATGCCAGTCAATCTGCACATGGCGGGTCTCATCCCGTACATGCGAAAGGTAAGCTGCCGCGAAATGCGCCTCGATTTCATTCGGTCGTCTTGCTGCGCAGCGCCGGGCAATTTCGTTCCCGTGCTCTTCGAAGATGAGCATTAACCAAACCGCGACAGGATACTCCAGGGGGCGGCTCGCCAGCCATTGCATCAAGGCACGTCCAATGGGAGCGATCCGTGTGATCGCTGCAGTATTGCTTGAATATCTCTGTGGATCGGCGCAACGGTTGAGGGTCCACCAGATGTTTTGATGGCGTCGTTCGTCCTCAATGAAATCCGGTAAAACCGCTCTCAGTTGCTGAGGAACGCGCTCGCTTCGCGAAAGTGCCAGCAGCGTTGAGCTGAAGCCCTCCTCAAACCACGCAATCAGCTCGTTGAACGACAACGCCGAGAGTTGCGTGTGCCGCAGCTGATCTTCGGGACTCAGTTCGTGCCAAACCGCAGTGTAATAGAGGGCCGTCAGGCTCGGACAAATGAAAAGTTTACTAAAGTCGACGGCAACGCTGGTATCAAATGGGCAGGAATCGACGCGATGTCGATCGGCGTGCTCTGCAATCTGGATAGGCGACATATGTCGAGGCGGATTCGCCATAGCGATCACCTACCCGTTAGTCCCAGTTCGTTCGCCGCTCCGTAACTTGACAACGCGAGAGATAACTATAATATTTCCGCTACGGTTTGCAAGAGCATCGGCGCAGGGTTGAAGAGATCGTCGAAGGAGGCGCAGTCGTCTTGTTCCATAGCGCTCAAAAGCCCTTGCGACTGGCCCTGGTTTCTCCCAAAGGGCCGCTCTACCGCCACCGCGGCGGTATTTTCCGCAAGTCGTTGCGCTACCAGCCGCTCACGCTTACGACCCTCGCGGCACTCGTTCCCCAGGAACTCCACGCCGAGATCACGCTTATCGATGAGGGAATCCAAGAAGTTCCCGAGAATCTCGATGCCGACTTGATTGGCTTCACCGTGATTACCGGTACCGCACCTCGCGCATATCAGCTTTCGAAACAGTTCAGGTCAAGGGGGATCACCACGGTTTTCGGCGGACCTCATGTCACGCTCATTCCAGACGATGCCCAGCCGAACGCGGATGCCATCGTCGTCGGCTACGCGGAAGATACTTGGCCGCAGCTGCTTCGCGACTTTGTGGCTGGTCGCATGCGCCGAAGATACGATCAGGCCCACGACCTGGACCTCGCCAGCCGGCCGTTTCCGCGACGCGACCTTCTTCCCGCTCGTCGATTTTTGACCAACAACGTCTTTGAAGCCACGCGCGGCTGCGTGCATAGCTGCGATTTCTGCGTTGTGCCGGCGGCTTGGGGGCGCAAACCACTGCAAAAACCCATCGCAGATGTTACCGAAGACATTCGGCGGCACGGTGCGCGCAAACTGATCTTTGTCGACCTGAATCTGATTGCGGATCGCGGCTATGCAGTTCGCCTATTCCAAGCGCTGGTTCCCCTGCGCGTCGAGTGGTATGGACTGTCAACCGTGTTGCTCGCAGACGATCCGGAACTGCTCGATCTGGCGGCGAAAAGCGGTTGCCGCGGCCTGTTGATGGGACTTGAATCCATATCTTCGGAAAACCTGCGCCGGAGCTGCAAGGGATTTAATTCTCCAGATCTTTTTGTCCGCGTCGTGGAGAGGCTGCATGAACATGGCATCGCCTTGCAGGGATGTTTTGTATTCGGTTTGGATGGCGACAACACCGACGTCTTTGTGAAAACTGCGGAGTTTGCGGTCGCGGCGCGAATTGACCTTCCCCGTTTTGCAATCGTCACCCCGTTTCCCGGCACCGCGCTTTACAAGCGACTGGTCAGCGAAGGCCGAATCTTGACTCGCAACTGGGAGCTTTACGATGGGCAGCATGTCGTTTTCCAGCCCAAGGGGATGAGCGTGCGCCAACTCGAACAAGGCACCGAAACCGCCTGGAAACATGCTTATAGCTACCGATCGATTCTGTCCCGTTTGTCCCATTCGCCCGCGCCTTGGGGCGTGCGACTGGCCACGAATCTTGGTTATCGTTTTTACGCGAATCACCTGAGCCGCTTCTACAACTGCGATTGGATTATCGGTCGTTCGGATCACCCTGCGCCTGAGGGCCCTCGGCCTTTGCCCGTTTCGTTGACTGTTCACGACACCCAATGAGGCTGACGGTCATCCATCCTTGCATCGGACGTCGCGCTGGCGATCGCAGCTACATTCGAACCTGGCAAATGGAGCCATTACCGGCAGCGACCATCGCCGGACTTACTCCCAAGGATGTCGAAGTGCGCTTCTACGATGACCGCATGGAGCGAATCCCTTTCGACGAACCGACTGACTTGGTCGCCATCAGCGTCGAGACTTACACTGCCAAGCGCTCTTATCAAATCGCCAGCGAATATCGCCGGCGCAAAACTCCTGTAGTGATGGGCGGGTTTCATGCCACGCTCTTACCCGATGAGGTTGCCAAACATGCCGAGGCCGTAGTTGTCGGCGAAGCGGAAAATCAATGGCAGCAAGTGATTGATGATGCTCGATCGGGACGGCTGAAAAAGCTCTACCAGACAGAGGTCCGGCCATCTCTGGCTAAAATCAAACCCGATCGTTCCATTTTCCGCGGAAAACGATATTTACCGGTCGGCTTAGTCGAAGCGGGACGAGGCTGCCACTTCCAATGCGAGTTCTGCGCTGTCCAGACCGTGTTTGGCGCCACCCAGACTCGTCGGCCCGTGGATGATATTCTGGCGGAAATCCAAGCTGTAAAGAATGACCGAAAGCTTTTCTTTTTTGTGGACGACAACATCACCTCAAATCTCGGCCAGGCTAAGGAATTTTTTCGAGCGCTGATCAAAGCGAAAATCCGCTGGGTCAGCCAGGCCAGTATCAATGCCGCTCATGATGAGGAATTCCTCGACTTGCTTGTGCGCAGCGGCTGTATGGGCGTGCTGATAGGTTTTGAAAGCCTGAATCCGGAAAATCTGAAGGACATGAACAAGTCCTTCAATCTAATGCGCGGTGGCTTTAGCAAAGCTCTGCAAAACCTTCGTAGGCACCGCGTCCGCGTTTATGGAACATTTATTTTCGGTTACGACCGGGACACGCCAGAGACCTTTCAAGAGACCGTGCGTTTCGCCCAGTCGAATCGCATGTACATCGCGGCTTTTAATCATCTGACCCCGTTTCCCGGGACGCCTTTGTACCAACGCCTGCAAGCTACCGGGCGGCTTCTGCACAATGCTTGGTGGCTTGATGACCGTTACCGTTACAACCACATTCCTTTTGCTCCCGCCGCTATGACTCCTGGCGATCTGCAACGCTGTTGCCTGGAAGCTCGCCGGGAGTTTTATTCCTGGCCTAGCATTATTCGCAGAGGATTTGACCGCGTCAATCGCGCCGATAATTTCATGTGGCGGAATTTCTACCTCATAAATGCGATGCACCGCGGTGACGTAAGCATGCGCGACGGCTATCCATTGGGAGACGAATCGTGGTCCGGGCCGCTCCTGCAGGCCAATTAACATCTCGCGGCCATGTGCCCACTGCCAGTGGTGTTCGTTTTGGCCTGGCCACGCCTGAGCACGATGCGCCGCTTCGTCGCCTTCTCCGTGAAAATGCCATGCCCGGTTCGATCAGCCTGACCATGGAACGCGAACCCAACTTTTTCGCAGCGGCCGGGGTGGAAGGGCCAGAACACCAAACCATCGTGGCAGTGGAGAATGACCGCGTCGTTGCTGCCGGCAACATCTCGGCGCGGCAACGATTTATTAATGGTCAAGCCATGCGCGTCGGATATCTGGGGGCACTCCGACTGGATGCATCATGTCGCGGTCATGCATCGATCCTTCGACGTGGCTACGAAGCATTCCGGAAACTGCATGAGCAGCTTGGGCCCCCCATCTACCTGACCAGCATCGTCGCCGACAACCTGTCGGCCCGGAGATTTTTGGAAAAGGGTCTGAGCGGGATGCCGACCTACCGATTCCTCGGTGAATTCGTGACCCTTATCATTCCCCGCGCTGGTCGATTTGACCTATTGCGGCCGATGCCAAGCGCTGGCCGGAAGCTTCGAGAACAAGGAGTCCAGATTGTCCACGGTGCAAAGGAACGATCGGCCGTAATAGAGGAACTGCTGAATCGCGACCACCAGAGATACCAGTTCGCGCCGGTCTGGTCGGCGGGCGAGCTTCATCCAGATAGTTTTCAAATAGCGTACGCAGCGGACGGGCGACCGCTGGCGTGCGCCGCCATTTGGGATCAGCGAAGCGTCAAACAGATCGTCGTGCGCGGCTATTCTGGCCACTTGCGATGGGCGAAGCCGCTCGTCAATCTTGCGGCGGCCTTCCTCGGCAGTCCTCGTCTGCCGCGAATCGGAATGCCCATGTCGCACGCTTTCCTCTCGCACTTGGCCTTCCCCGTCGATCAGCCACAAGTTGCCGCTTGGCTCATTCATCTCCTTCGCGGTCTTGCCCACTCGCGCAGCATCGATTACCTGGTGCTCGGTTTCGATTCCCGAGATCCCCGTTTCCTGTACTTGAGAAGGATTTTTCGCTCCCGGGAATATGTAAGCCGCATCTATGTCGTGCATTGGGAGGACGGTGCGCCACTGGCGCAAAGCCTGGATGGTCGATTGCTTGGTCCCGAGGTCGCAACCCTGTGAATCTCGTGAAAGAACTTCTAAAAGCCAGAGCCGCTCGTCTGGTCCCTCGCGACCAGCTCACGCAGGATAACTTGGAAAAAATGTATCGGCTGCTCTGCGATCATTTTGATGGTGTTACCTTCGAACACTTCCGTGCTGATATCGCAGAAAAAAATTGGATCATTTTGCTAGAACGGTCTGACCGTTTAGTTGGATTCTCAACGCTTCTTGCCTACGAAACCTGTGCAGACGGCCAGCCCTACAGTGTCGTCTACTCCGGCGACACGATCGTGTCACCAGAGGCCTGGAACTCATCGACACTTTCGCGCGCTTGGATCGAATCAGTGGCAAGGTTACGCACACTCTATCCGCGCGGTCCTTACCTCTGGCTCTTGATCACGTCCGGCTTTCGCACTTATCGTTTTTTGCCAGTGTTTTGGCGCGATTTTTTCCCCCGCTTTGATCGCGACACGCCCGAGCACTGGAAGCAATTGACGGATCGCTTTGCTAATGAACGATTCGGCCAAGAGTACGATCCCGCGGCTGGAGTGGTGCGGTTTGAGAATCCCCAGCGACTGCATGGCTCGCTTGCTGAAATCCCTATCGGCCGCAGAACAGATCCTCACGTTGCGTTTTTTGCTTCGCGCAATCCTGGTCACCTAATGGGCGATGAGTTGGTTTGCATCACGGAACTATCGCCAGGCAACCTGACCCACGCCGGACGCCGCACGGCGGCAGCGATACCCGAATGGTGAAAGCTGCTTGCGCAAATTCGCTGTGGTGGCTCGCCAGTGCTCCCTCGCACGCTGCCTTCAGCTCCGCGCTGAACGATCCCGGCGCGGCGCAGCAGCGGGTTCTTCGCGCATTCCTTGGCAAAAACTCCTCCACTGCCTTTGGCCGCGAGCATGGCTTGCATGAGGTGCGCACGCCAGCAGAGTTTGCCCGTCGCGTGCCGATCCGCAACTACGATGAGCTACGCCCCTGGATCGACCGGATTCGCCGGGGCGAACCCCAGGTATTGACCGCCGACCCAGTCACACGACTGGTTCCAACCAGCGGTTCGACGGCAGCCCGCAAGCTGATCCCGTACACCGCCGCAATGCATCGGCAGCTTAACCGAGCCATCGGCCCCTGGATTTTCGATCTGTACCGCAGCTATCCACGGGCATTGCTCGGCTTATCCTATTGGTCGATTTCTCCCGTCTCTGAAGATGCGATTCAGTCCGCAGAAGAATCGGCCGTGCCGATCGGGTTTGAGGACGACTCCGCCTACCTCGGACCGTTCCGCAAATCTCTTATTAGCGCCAGCATGGCCGTGCCCTCGGAGCTTAGGCACGTTACCGCCATCGACGATTGGCGATACCTCTCCGCATTGCTCTTGCTGCGGCGGCGTGATCTGAGCTTGGTCTCTGTGTGGCATCCGTTTTTCTTTTCGCTTTTGCTGAAGGTCATACGCAACAATTGGGCTCAACTGCTTTCCGATATTGCCAGCGGAAAGTGCGCCGCGATCGATCGACTGCCGCCTCTAGTGGCCGCCTCCATCAAGTCCCGCCCGAACGCTCGTCGCCGAGAAGAGTTACACGGCATCTCCCAACCCACCTTTGATCGATTGTGGCCCAACCTTAAAGTGCTGAGCTGCTGGGCGGACGGTCATGCCGCCGGCGCCGCCGATGAACTGGCTCAGGCATTGGCTTCCGCCGTAGTTCAGCCCAAAGGTCTCATCGCAACCGAAGGCATTATTTCTGTACCATTCGAGGGTCATCATCCTCTCGCAATTCTGTCCCACTATTTGGAATTCGAAGCGGACTCAGGTTGCATCGTGCTTTCCTCAGAGCTTCAAGAAAACCAGCAATACAACGTCATTCTCACCACCGGCGGAGGACTCTGCCGTTATCGCTTGGACGATCGAATTGCTGTCGATGGGATGCTTGGCCGAACTCCCTCGATTCGCTTCGTCGGCAAATCCGCTCAGGTGTCGGACCGCATGGGAGAAAAATTATCCGACGGATTTGTGGCATCGGTATTTTCGAAACTCTTTTGCGACTTACAGACTAAGCCCTCATTTGCGATGTTAGCCCCCGATGTAGATGCCGACGGATGCCGCTACACGCTCTACCTCAGTGGCGAAGCTCCGAATGAAGTATGTAGCACGCTTGATCGTCTGCTCTCGGCTAATCCGCATTACGCATATTGCCGGCGACTTACTCAGTTGCGCCCGCCACGCCTTTTCCGGGTCTCGGATGATGTTAACGCTGCGTATTACGAGCGCCTTCAGCGGACGGGAAAGCGCTTGGGCGAAATCAAACCGGTTGGACTCAGCGCCCTTGACGGTTGGTCAGATCACCTAAGCGGACACTACGCGCCGGAAGGACCAATCCTCCGACACTTCGACCCTTAATTCGGCTGACGAACTCTCTCGGCCTTTGCTCAGCGCGTGCCAACGCGAAGTCGGATCAAATGCCTCCCCCTTCTCGAAATAGCACTCACTGCCCAAGCGGTGGAAGAGCCGAGGCTCAACAGACAGCCCGCCGCTTTCCGCCCAGCTGCTATTTCGCGGGTACCTGAAACTCTGACCGGATGAACGGTTTGATCCCTTCCTCGCCGGTCAGCCGAAGACAGAGCAGCTTGCCTTCACGTTCCAGGTCGATATGAAAATCAAAAAAAGGGCAGCACTTGCCCTCAGCCACTACCCAGTCGGCCAGGTCCGCGAGAGAGACATTCGATGGACTGAACTGAAATTCGTAGCCCTTCTCTGTCTCCACGATCTCTTTCCGCCCCGCGATCAACTTGTCGGTCAACTGCTGGTGTCGAGTGCGCTCGGCCGGGTTCAGCGCTTTGATATTGCAGTAGAATTTGTTTTGCGTCGTCAGCACCTGTTTCTCCTTTTCCTTGGTCGTCGTTTCCTGCGGCGAAGCTTGCAGCAGCACGCCACTTGAAAGCAACGCCGCCAGCACCGCAACTGCTACACGCTGCTTGCGCTTTCTTCCGTTTCGTTCTCGCAACACTGTCATGATTTTCCTCCCGTAAGACCTGGTACGTTCCATTGCAAAATGCTAGAACTTAAAGTCAGCTTTAAGTCAAGCGTCTATATAAGTGCCTAGCGGGAGGGAGCGAAATGAAGATAGGCGAACTCGCCGGCCGTTCAGGGCTAAACGCTTCCGCCATCCGTTACTACGAAAGACGCGGATTGCTTCCCGCGCCCCACCGTGCAGGCGGCCAGCGCCGCTACCCCGCAGACGCACTCGACCGCGTGCTCCTCATCCGCTTTGCGAGCGAGATGGGATTCACGTTGAGCGAGATCAAAGTCTTTCTCAACGGGTTGCGGGACGACGCCCCAGTCGGGCCGCGCTGGAAAAAACTCGCGCGGCGAAAAATTCAGGAAGTCGAGTGGAGCATCCAGCGCTCGCGGCGCCTGAAATCGCTCCTCAAACACCTTCTGCATTGCCGGTGCATTTCACTTCAAGTCTGTGTTAAGCGTCTCAGCCTCAGTCCCAACCTTCGACTCATCGGGCGCGGCGCCAAACCTCTCTCGAATTAGAGGCGCAACCCACAGTTCCCGATTGCCTGTTGTCGGCAGGACCCGATCGGCTTCCGAGCAAAAACGGCGGAGTTCGCGGAAGCCACTGTGGTTACTTACGAATAATTTACCGGAGCGAGGGTTTTCCGAGGAGAATCAGCAAGTTACAGTGAAGCACGAGAGTCAATTTCTCTTCCTTATTCACCTTCTGTTCGGTTCCGCTTTGGCTTTTCGATGACCAGATGCGCCTTGAGAAGCGGCACAAGCTGGAGTTGCTCGTCAATCTTCCGGAAGCGCAGTGGGACCTGAGGATCAAAGACGTCGACCGGACCGCGAAGTAGCCTGATGAATGATCGGGTAAAGCGCTGTCAGTTGTTCGTGACCTCAGGTCGAAATGACAAGGGTCAAGCCCGCCGTTGCAATGAGCGCGATCGCCCAGATAAGGTCCAGGTTGAACCACGCCTTCCGGAGCAATGACAACCCGAGTTTGGCGTACACGACCCAGGCAGCCAACCCCGTCAGCAAGAGATACCCACAGGTATGGACGGACACGGCGAGAAGTTGCGTGCGCACTCCGGACAAAGCGAAGGCTCCTGAGTACATGGCATGCCGGTCGTGCATCGCTGTCATGCCGAGCACGATTGGCAATAACATCAGCCCCGCTCCGTGTGCGGACGCCATCAGAAAAGACCACATGGTGAGATCCTTGAAACCGACCTGCATCCCGCCCCACCGCGTATGTCCCTTCCCTGCGATGCGATACACGCCGAACCCAACGAGCAGCAAGAAGACGGCAATCTTCACGTAGAGAAGCGGAAATACCATCCCCGCCACCGCCGCAATGGATACGGCAAGCGCAATCGCTGCGATGTGGCCCAAAGCGATCGGCGCGAGCGACTGCCACACTGCGCGGCCGCTCTGCCGCTGCAATCCGAGCGCTACCGCAAACAGCCAGCCCATCGCGGGATTAATGCCGTGGTACGCACCCAGCAGGAACAGCAGCGCCCACGTCCATGCGTCACCGTGCGTCATGAGTAGCAATACGAATCGGACGAAGCGTCACCGCCCTCGAGACGAACCTGATGACTGCGCAACTTGTCGAACTCCAAAAAGAGTTTCGGGTCGAGCGAAAGACCACCTTCGGGCTTCGCGTCCAGTTTCACCAGCCAACTCTTCACTCCATCCGGATAGAACTGTTCGTCCCACGGCGCGTAGAGCGAATTGGTGAAGTAAATTCGTTTGCCGTCGCGGCTCACTTCCACCATCTGTGGCCCGCCGTTGAGCGGCTCACTCGGGCGCTTCGGATGCGTTGCGCGACGAACGATGCCGCCGAGATGGACCGAAGCCATAAGTTTCGGGTGAAAGGGATCAGAAACCTCGTACTGCTGAAATTCGCCGGTGCCCCAGCACGAAACGTACAAGAAACGGTCGTCAAGCGAGAGATTGATGTCGGTCACCAGTGGCGGAACCGCTTTGAAGCCTTTCAGCAACGGAGGGAGCTTTTCCGGATCGGCGGGCTCCGCCGGAATTTCGATGACCTTCTGGATTTTCCAATCATTGTTTTCCCGGTGCCACAGCCAGATGGAAGCCGACAGATCTTTGAGTGACACAACCACGCCTACGAATCCATAGGCTTTTGCCGGATCGTGTGCGGGACGCAACTCCAGAACCATCTGTTGTTCCGGGCCAAGGTCCAGTGCTTTCAAATGGGTGCGCTTCCGCAAATCCCACACATGCAGCGAATGGCCGTAACCGCCTTGCAGGAGAATTTCCGGATTCACTCCGGATTCCACCATGCTGGGTGTTCCCCACTCGCTCGTAATAAGCGTATCGTGGCCCAGATGCCACCAGAAGTCGTAACCGAAATACTGCGGACCGCGATCGATTTCCCACTTTCCAAGGACTTCGAAACTGTCCGGGTCCAGAATGAAAATTCCTCCCGGGCCTTCGCCCTCGGGAGATCCTAGCGCGCTCAGGAAGATTCCGTTCGGACCGCAATGAACGGTGTGCGGGCGGCTATAACCGGTGCGCGCGGCGAGAACCTCAGGCTCAATCACCTTGATGATCTTCGGCTTCTTCGGGTCCGGTTTCGTATCGATAATGTGGATTCTCGACGACCGGATTCCGGGTACGACCAAATAACGTCTCTCCGTGTGCGGATGCGGCGCATAGGGGCAGAGGCACGCACTGCACGCATTCCAACCGAAGTGGTGCAGTTCGTCTCGGGCATTGGGCATGTTCACCTGCCCGACGAGACTTGCGTAACTTGAGGACGCTGGGTCAAGATCGATTACCCCGATGGCGTCGGGAACTCCATTTTGCAGGGGATTCAGGAGCGCCACGTAGGCCAGCTTCTCCGGCGGAGCCTGCGCGGCAAGTTTCGGCGAAGGATAGAACGTGGGATCGGGACGCCAAAGTTCCATGTCAATTCTCCTGCGGCTCTCAGCCGTATACGGTTTCCAAAAAACAAAAACCGCCCAACAGTGGCTTCGGTTGAGCGGGTGGTAAAAACTTTGACGCTGCAGCTTTTGGTCAACTAAGCGTGCGCGTCCCCCTCAGCCGGCTCTGGCGGCAAAGACAACAACACGCATTCGCTGAAGCAAAGTACATGACTGGCAAAATACCTTTGCGACACGCTCTCGTCAATTCCTTAATTCTTCGCCTCACTTCGATTACAGGATGCTCAATGCATGGACAAGTCTTTGAGAACGTCCCGGATCGGCTTGCCTTTCCAGAAGCGACTCCAGTTGTCGAGCGAAGTGAACGTGCGCCCATGCATGCGATCGATGTACAGAGTGCCCTGCAGATGATCAATCTCATGCTGGAGTATCCTTGCGTACCACCCGGACGCTTCTATGCACACCGCTTCACCGCGTTCATCCAAACAGTCGACGCGAACTCGCCGTGCACGTGGAACCACGCCTGAAAACCCGCTCAGACTGAGACAGCCCTCATAAAATTCCACTCTTTCCTCTCCGACAACAGCGATCTCGGGATTGATGACGACGTGGAACGACACGGCTTGGCGTTCTTTTTCCGCAAGTTCATGTGCTGGCAAAGTGCCCAGCAGTTCTTGGCGATCTTCAATGACCGCAAGCTGCAGCGGCAGGCCCACTTGCGGAGCAGCGAGTCCGACGCCTGGAGCATCGTGCATCGTTTCGCGCATGTCTCGGATGAGTCGCTGGATTTCCTCGCCAAGGATTTCCTCGCGCGTCAGCGGGCGTGCTTGGCTTCGCAAGACTGGTTCGCCTGCTTGAAGAATTTTCAGCCTCATCGATTCTTATTGTCTTGCATCTGCAGCGGCGCGAAAAGATGTTTTCGAGGCGAGCCTAACTCGATGGATGCATTATCGCTACGAGGAACACAACGGCGATGGCAGTGCCCATAAAGAGCAAAGGCACAAGCACCCAGAGCAAGACGCGGCTTGTCTGCTTTCTTCGGGACAACATGAGTAGGATAAACAGGAAAGGCACTCCGCCCGTGAGCGATAGTTGATACACAACTGCAATTGCCCTGGGTGGGCTGAAGTCATGGTCACTCGGCTCGTTCTCGGGAATCACGTTGCCGGAGCAAGCGCGGATCCGGCGAGCCCGGCAACCCGAAACTTGCCAGGCACTGGCGGCCTCATGGGAAGGACTATGATGGAGACCATGCCTATTCACTCAACGTCAGACAATATAGAATTGCTGGCGGGTTGAGGTGCCGTGCAACTGATGAAATTTTTCCGACCTCGTTTTAATCAGCGTCAAGAAACGCCCGATTCTGAATTGAGCCTGAATCCAGTACGTCATTACGCATCATGCGACTGTCTCACGCCGCAGTATGAGGATGACGACCTCGATGATCAGGATGAGAACCATGAGAGAGCCGGATGGCAAGAGCTTTCGCTTCACACTGAAGTTCAAGACATAAGTTCCGACTCTTGGAAATCGCTGGAGGCCTATATCAGCAAGGTCCATGCGGATGGGAGCGACGAGTTAAACCCGATAGTTGGAATCGGACCGGAAAGGTGGGAGCAGATAGTAACGCTCCCGGCCTCCATTGGGACTTTGCGGTCAGTTAAGGTTCTGAGCTTGTACGGAAGCCATCTCGTTCGCATCCCACCCGAAATCGGCGGCATGACGAATCTGGAGGAGTTTGACCCTTATACTTCTCGCTGTCTCCACTGGTTTCCGTACGAGATTACTCGTTGCAAGAACCTAAAACGCAGTCGTGTCAGCACGCGCTGCCTCTACGGGAACTATAAGTACAGACCTCCGTTTCCAAGGTTGCCACAAGTTTCGACTACGCTCACGCCCGCAACGTGTAGCGTCTGTGGTGGGCCCTTTTTGCAACAAGTACCGCATCAGGTGTGGATCTCACTGAGGGTTGCAACCGATGTGCTCCCTTTACTTGTGCACGCATGTTCCGACAGGTGTAGGAAGAATCTTCCAAAACCTGCCGATGGTTATTTACAGAGACCGCATCAAGGTGGATTGGATGTTGAACAGCCTCCAAGTTATTTCTCGACGCCCTAGCGTAAACGCTATCGTAAGCTTTATTCCCAGCCTGTGTTTTGTTTCGATTTCGACATTTTCTCTGCTAACCGGGAGCATCTCTCACTATTGGAACGCCTGCTTTCTGCTGTGTTCAATTGCCCTTGGCGGCTGGATGATTTTATATTCGGCCCAGTTGAGACTTGGCGGGGGAGTGGTCATCTACCGCAGCAATCTGCTCCTCGTGTGGTTCCTCATATTTGCAGTTCTCATTTCCGCACTCGCAAGATTCGCTAGTCCGCAAAGATACGTTGCGGTCCTGGTCTTGGGTCTGAGCCGGGCTGCGTTCCACACAGCCGGATCGAAACACCTAATCCTCAACCCAGCCAAGCACTAGCGCAGTGATTTTCGAGCCAGTTCCTCCAGCATCATTTTGCGTAAATGGGTCACAGGGATGGCCTCCTTGTGACCCAAACTGATCTCAGCCGTTCGGCAACTCCCGCTCCGTTCACCTCACGCGTAGCGTCCGCCGCGCGGGCGGCTTCGTTCAAACGCGCTAATCGGACAAAATGCGAGCAATCAGGCAGAACCGATGGCGCTACTGCCTTGTTGCGTTTTTGTCTGTGGATATAAGATGTCGCAGGAGAGTCAGGAGCAATCATGGCCCATCAAGCACCACTGAAATATATCTTCTACATTGCCGCCACCCCGGAAAAGGTGTGGGAAGGCTTTGTGTCGCCGGAGTCGAACCGCATCATCTTCTCGGGCGCTGAGCTTCAAGCGGACTTTAAGCCTGGTGGCTTGCTCGCATGGGTGGGCGCGGGACCCGATGGCAAGCCCATGACCTACGTCCGAGGGAAGGTCCTACGGTTTGAGCCGCCAAAAGTCTTTCAGTACACCTTCGCAATGGGCCAAAATGATAAGGCG
>WNFP01001193.1_pt1 | contig 20234 bp, 22 predicted proteins | sample 5400201 | NCBI WGS metagenome assembly WNFP01 (sample SAMN13153355, study PRJNA577476) | soil metagenome | isolation source: 115 cm saprolite under Madrone tree | place: USA:California | collected 2016-06-14
TCGCGGGTGTAGTTCAATGGTAGAACGGCAGCTTCCCAAGCTGCACACGGGGGTTCGATTCCCCTCACCCGCTCGTTTACCTATGTAAACGAGGGCCGGAAACGCGGTCAGGCGCCCAAAGTCAGAACGTCCATGCGGCGAAGCTCGCGAAGTTGTCGATCAAGCGACCAAGCGTTTGTTCTAACAGCTAACGTTTGCTCGCCTCGATCGCATCGAGCGTTTCGCGCGCGAGCGGCTCGTCGGGCACAATCTGTAACGTGGCCCGCAGATGCGCTGCCGCTTCATCATATCGACCAAGTCTGGCCAGAAGCAATCCGAGGTTGCGATGAATGGCGGGCTGCTGCGGTTCCAGCTCTAGCGCCCTTTCGTATTCATGGATCGCTTCCTCATAACTCCGCATTGCTTCGTCCGGGATCGCCGAGACGGAATCGCTGAGATTATTCGCCGTAATCGTCAAGGCATTTGCGAGGTTGGTTCGAATTGTCGCGACATCGTTGCTCGTGGCCGTGAACGATTTCGCTTCTTTCAATTGCAATGCTTTGCGATATTCCGCAATTCCTTCTCCGAATCGGCTCAGGCGGCAATAAACCAGTCCGAGTAAGTTTCGGTTGTCGGCCAGCTCCGGCTTCAACTGGACGGCTCGTTCGCAATGGTAAACCGCTTCCGCGTATCGTTCTTGTTTGAAAAACAGCTGCCCCAATCGAATCTGCCCCTGCCACGCGTCGGGATTCTTGGAAAGGTTGTCCCGCCAAAGAGTTTCTTCGCTGCGATAAATTTCTGTTCGGCTGTAGGTGTAGGCTCCCATCGCGCCGAGCAGCGGCAAAATAATGGCGATCGTTGCGATCTTAGCTCCGCGTTGCCCCCACGCCCACACAGATGCGACTCCCGCGCTGAAGAAGGCGATCAAGGAAACATCGGCAAAATACTGGTGATGATCCGCAACGAGTGTGCCGCTGCGCAGATAAGCCATGCGGACGAATCCGAGCGTCGGCAAGAGTGCGACGACAAAGCAAGCCAGGGCAAGAAACGCCCCGCGCGCTCCCCGATTCCGCCACAACCAGAAAGTGGCGAGCAGGCTGAGCAGTGCAATTAAAGGCAGCCATTCCAACGGCTGAGGAGAATCAAATCGCCATTTCGGATAGATCGACATCAATCGGACGGGGATAAAGACTTTGCCCGCATACCACCAAACTGCCATGCCGGCGTTGGCGAACCGCCGAATAATCGACCCAATAACGATCTCTTCATCGCCGATGCCGCGATTCTGAAACCAAATTGTGACCAGACTAAAAACGGCAGCCATCAGGAAGAACGGACATGTTCGAATCACTTCGCGACGGAAGCCCATGGTCTTCGCAGTTTCGGAGCGCCATCCGCGCCACCATGCGCAAAGCAGCAGGACAACGGGCAGAAATACGGCCTGTGTCTTTGAGAGGAGCGCTAACAGAAAGAAAACCAGGGACGCGATGTATTCAGGGAATGCATCGGGCAAACGTTTCTCCTCGATTGCAAAGAAACAAAAGATCGACGCTAAGACAAAGAACATCGACAGGACGTTTTTTAGCTCGGAAATCCACGCCACCGATTCCGCGTGCACGGGATGGATCCCGAAGATCAGACCGGCCAACCACGCGCCCGGCACTTTCAACCGCCGCAAAACCAGCCAAACAAGCACCGCATCGGCCGCTTGGAGAAGAATGTTGACGGCATGATAACCAGCCGCGTTGTCGCCAAAAAGATGGTGCTCGATCCAAAACACCGTATTGGTAATCGGAAAGTAATCCGCAGTTCTCCCGCCCGACCAAACTTCCATCAGGCCGGCAAAATTTCGTAACAGAAGGTTGCCGGTTACGAGTTGCTCGTCGTCCCAAACAAAACCTGCGTGGAGAGCAGGCAGGTAAACCAAAGCAACCGCAGCAACGATCGCCGCAGCTTGTGCCCCCGGCCTCCAAACTCTAGATCTCTTCCGCCGATGGGCTGCCTTACGCCGCCGCTGTGATTGCATAAGCAGAGAAAACTAAAGGCTTCGATGGTTCTTTCTATTTGTTATTTCGCGGCTCTTTCGAAAAAGCTAAACGACGGTTCGAAGCTGGTTGCTACGGCGCCGCGATCACCAGATCCATGGGAGAGCGGAGATCGTGAACCGCTTGGCGGGCGGAGTCTCGTCCGCCGCATGGTCGATCATGCGAGTGAGGCGGGCTGCGAACCAATCGGGGTTGTTGTCGGCAGTTACGCCGAAAAGGTTGAAGCCGAATTAATAGGCGCACGGGCAAAGATTTTTGAAAATCACAATTGGCCCGCCGGAATCGGAGGTTCGATTCGGGTGGGCGTACAAGGCTTGATTGAGATGGAACCAACACTCGGCGCGATCGCGCTTCTTGCTTGCGATCAACCGTTCGTCGACACGGCCGTAATCAAGCGGCTCTTCGCCCTACGCGAGAAGACGAATAAAGCGATCGTGGCTTCGAGTTACTCGGCTACCCTCGGGGTCCCTGCGCTTTTTGATCACTCTTGTTTTTCAGAGTTGCTGGCGCTCGCATATTCAAACGGAGCGAAATCGATTATCCTGCGAAATCGCAAACGCGTGACCAAATTTCCGTTTCCGAAGGGTACGATCGACATCGACACGGCGGCTAATTACGCCAGCCTAACGAAGATAAAATGAACCTATCTTCCGCCAAAAAGTTTGCGGAACGAACGGAAGAAACGATTCGGAAAGGTCGCCGCCTTTTGAGGCAAACCCTCCAGCTGCTGCGCAAATGGCATCTGTTGGCCGCCATGCACTTCACACGCGACAGTCGGCACTTTGTCGGCGGGCAAATCAATGTCATAAGCGGTTCCGACCGCCTGGCAACCAGTAGTGGCAAGCTGATTTGAGATGGAACAGACTGTGGCGCGCTGGATCGGCACTGTTGGTTGCAACTGCTGCGCCGGATAACGCTCTGCCGCTTTGTTCATCACTTGTGTCCAGACCGGCAGTGCCAGCGCAGCGCCGTAGCCATGCGGAATAATCGTCGCCGGTTGATCGAAGCCAACCCAAACACCGCAGGTGAGCGTACTCGTGTAACCGAGAAACCATGCGTCCTTGTAATCATTGGTCGTGCCGGTCTTGCCAGCCGCCGGCAAACTAAAGCCCAACGATCTCGCGCTTGCAGCTGTCCCGCGGGTCAAAACTTCTTCCATTAATTGCGAGGTCATCCATGCCGCACTCGGATCGAGCACCGGCGCCGAAATATGCGCTGCCCGGTAAATCGGATGATGCTGTTGGTTGTCGATGCGTTCGATGATGTAAGCCTGCTTGCGCACACCGGAATTCGGAAAAGCCGAGTAAGCGGCGGTAAGGTCTTTAAGATTCGTCTCGAACGAGCCGATGTAAATCGCAGGTCCACGCGAAACATTTTGGGCAAGACCGAGGGTAGTCGCAACTTTCTGCACGGATTCAAGCCCGGCGAATTGACCCACCCGGACGCTCATAGTGTTGCGTGAATGGATGAGACCGTACGAGCAAGGCTGGATGCCGCCGTAAGTTCCATCGGAATTTCCTGGAGACCAGTTTCCGGCGCCGTCAATTTCTCCGGGTTGTATCGGGCCATCGCTGATGGCGGCGCCTGGCAAAAGCCCGTGACTGAACGCAAGCGTGTAAACGAACGGTTTAAAAGCAGAACCAACCTGTCGGTTTGTGGGCGCAAGCGCGCGATTGAATTTACTTTGCGCGTAATCGCGACCCCCGACAAGTGCGCGAATGCCGCCGCTGGCGTTGTCAATCGTCACGACCGCACCCTGGAGATAAGGCATGGCTGAATCATCGCCCGTTTCCGGTGGCTGATAATTTGCCTTTAGCGGATGATGGAAATTGGATTGATGCTCGATTTTTGTGAGTTGAGTCTCGAGCGCCTGCTGCGCGGCATTTTGCACGGCCGGATCGAGCGTTGTGTAAATAAAAAGCCCGCCATTATCGATCTGATCTTGGGTTAATAGGAGGTTCAAATCGCGCTGCACCGCGTCCATCGCATAATTTTCCTGGATGAAGGACAAACGTCTGGGATGCGGTGTGATTTTCGCGATCTTCGCCTGCTCGGCCTGCTCCGGCGAAAGTTTTTTCAATTGAACCATTCGATCCAGAACCGCATTGCGTTGCACGGCGGCGCCTTCCGGATTTTTTAGCGGAGAAAAACGATTAGGACTTCGAATCAGCCCGGCGAGAAGCGCGGCTTCGGAAAGATTCAGTTTCGATGCGCTCTTGCCAAAATATGCTTGCGAAGCTGTTTCAACTCCGTAGCAGCCAGTACCGAAATAGATGCGATTAATGTAAAGCTCCAGAATCTGCTGCTTGCTGAACTCACGCTCGATGCGCAGAGCCACCAACGCTTCCAGTAATTTTCGACTAATGGTGCGACCGCCCAGCGGAAGGCTGTTTCGTGCGAGCTGCTGGGTAATGCTGCTCGCGCCTTCTTTGGCCGAGCGACTTAGAATATCACGAGCAAGCGCCCGCAGGATTCCACGCCAATCGATACCTCCATGTTGATAGAAGCGAGCGTCTTCACGCGCCAGCACCGCAGTGATAAAAAACGGTGAGACCTCGCTGAGTGAAACCTTCAACCGGTTAGCGCCAGCGAGACGACTGTAAATTTTTCCGTCAACATCCAAAACGGTATTGCGCTCCGGCATTTCGCCGACCTTCTTCATTTCGAATGTGGCCGCCCATGTGGCGTAAAATAGAAAAACGGCAACACCGCCCGCCACGATCAGAACGAGAAGGGTTATCTTCCAGCCGTATTGGAAAAGGCGACTGTAGCCGCGTTTTTTTGCAGCTCGAGTGCGCGCGCGAGCAAAGAGTTTCATTGTTGAAGAGTCAAAGGATCAAAACGTTGGAGAGGCGAATCGCCCGTAACGTTCAACTCTTCAACGCTCCAACGCACTAAAAGCGTAGCTTCACTTCGCTTTCGTGTTGCTCGGGCGGGCAGGGAGCGTTCGTTGGAACATCCGTTGTGGCATCACTCGCCTGAACAATCTTATTGTCGATCAAATATTTCTCGACTTCCTCGCCGCTGACATCTGGAAGCATTTCCCCATTAATTTCAACACAAGGCGAAAGCGGCTGCCCACTCTTGGTTTCCATCTCCCAGCGAAACGCCGGATTCTGGATGATGTCTTTCTCCATATAACGAAGATTGTATTTTGTGAGCACAGCACGCACGCCGGCGCTCCAGCCGCAATACGTCTTAAGATAGGCGGTAATTTCGGGAATTGGCATTAGGGAAATATACCACGAATAGAATGCGGTCAAAGATCAGTTACGGCTACCGACGCCGGCTGATCTATCGCCATAGTCCACAGAATGCAGGACATGAGGTCGAGTGGCTTACTCTGCTCGGACCGCTTTGGAAACGGAGGAAAGGAGACTGAGACGCGTGGATGCAAAGTGCCATTCGATTCATGAACATAGATGGGTTTGCCCGCAGGAAAGATGGAATCGTCCAATGACGTTTCCGACGAGAACCGCGAAGCGGGGAAGCTCGCATCCCGTGTCCGCTTACGCACCGCCGAGCTGTTGCAGAAACCTTTCGATGTCAGGTCGATTGCCCTCACCGGTTTGTTTATCCTGGCAGTCTTCTACACCATCTACTTTATGCGCTCGATCCTGCTGCCGATCGTTCTTGCGCTGCTGCTTAGCTATCTATTGAGGCCGATAGTGCGTGCACTCGCTCAATTGAAGATTCCGCTCCCGGTGAGCGCGGCGTTCATTCTTATCGGACTTCTTGCGCTTGTCGGTTCTGGAATCTCAGCGCTGGCTACGCCCACGGTGGAATGGCTCGAGAAAGCACCGGCCGGTTTGGCAGAACTGCAATACAAGCTCCTGCCGTTAAGAAAATCGATGGCGCAAGTGACCCAGGCGAGCGGCGAAATCGAGAAGCTGGCTGCAACCAATGCGGAAACTAAAACCGTGGAAGTAAAGCGGCATCCCATTAGTGAGATGTTTTTCATGCGGACGCCAGAGTTTATCGCCAGCGCCGTTCTGTTGACGATCCTGCTCTATTTCCTGCTCGTCTACGACCAGGTCTTCATCGGCAAGCTGGTCAAGTTGCTGCCCACCCTCTCAGATAAGAAGACGGCCGTCGCCATTGCGCAGGAGATCGAATCGCAGGTCTCGCGTTATCTCTTCACCATCACGGCGATTAATGCCTGCCTTGGACTGGCCGTCGGAACCGCGGTGGGCCTGCTCGGTCTGCGCAACCCGGTAATGTGGGGTGTGATGGTCGCGCTGCTCAATTTTGTCCCTTACCTGGGCGCGCTCACTGGCATCATCTGCATGACCATCGGCGCCGCCTTGAGCTTCGACAGCCTAGGGTACGGCCTTCTCTTTCCTGCCGTCTATCTCGCTTTTGGCGTATTGGAGGGCAGTTTCATCACTCCATGGGTTATGGGACGCTCCCTTACTTTGAATCCCGTCATCATCCTGCTCTCGCTCACTTTCTGGGGCTGGATGTGGGGAATCGTCGGCATCATTCTAGCCGTGCCGATCCTGGCCGCTTTCAAGATTTTCTGCGCCCACATCAAACCGATGGAGCCGCTCGCAGAATTTCTTAGCTAAGATAACACTCATGAAGAGGCACTGCCAGCCGGTATCCGGTTCCTGACAATTGCCTGGTGGAATGGATTCAAAGCTGGCAAGCAAAAGTTCTTCCTCCAAGGAATTTGGATCGGACTTTGCAGATAACCCGATTCCGAACCTACGGAGTGGGCGAGGGGTTAACGTTCACCTCCGTTTTCTCCGTCTTAGTCGAAGTGGCTGGAGATGGGTTCACCACCGTGGTATTGCTCTCTTTTTTTTCCGCAGGCGGATTCGTCACGGTCGTTTCTTTTTGCTCACAAGCCGCGAACAGCGCCACGCCGGCGAGCAGACAAATATATCTTCTCATGTAAGTGGATCGAATCTGAGAACGAATTTAGTCGTCTTTGAGGAGTCCCCTCGATACCACGGATTTCACCGTTCCAGCGGACGGGCTCCAACTTTTGTCATTTTTTTCCGATCGCGCATTCCATTGATTCTGTCCAACTCGTGTTCGGAAACAATTTTACATCTGAAGGCACGAGACTCAGCGATTCCCTTTTATCGCATATGAAAACATCACTCTTATTCAGAACGGCGTTTGGCATCCTCGGTTTGGCGGCGGCTCAAGTCATCGCTCAAACCCAGATCAGCACAACTACGGGCACCAGCGGTCACGTGCAGACGAGCAAACTTATTGGCACGAAAGTAAAAACCGCGCAAGGCGAAGAAGTCGGCGTAATCAAAGACGTCGTGCTCGATCGCAGCAATGGGTGTATGGCCTACACCGTCCTTTCCACCGCTGGCGCCGGCACGCGAGGAGTTGGCCAGGCAAAAACCGTTGCCGTTCCGTGGACGGTCTATTCCCCCAGCTCTGATCTAAGCGTTCTCACGGTTAGCGTTGATCGGGATAGGATCTACAATGCGCCGGTGTTCGACTACGCGCGCATCGGTGAATACGCGACCAGTGGTTACATCAACAACGTCTACTCCTACTACGGGGTGTCAGGCCAGGTCGGGGTCTCTGGACAAACTTCCGTGACCGGCGGCGCGACAACAACGACAGGAGCGGCGACCAGCGCAACGGCTAGTCCAATGGCGAGCGCTTCACCTACCGCCGCAGGAGCACGCGCCTATGGGACTGCTTCTCCGATGGCAACTGCCTCGCCAACCGCGACTGCATCTGCGATGGCAACCGCACCCGCCAGCGCAACTGCAACCGCTTCGCCGAAAGGCACGCGTAGACCATCGCGTGAAGAATCGACAAGCGGCCAGCAGGAGTCGAGCGCGACCCCAGCTTCACGCGGACGTGACACTGAGAGGATGACCACTCCGAAGAGCGAGGAAGCGACTTCGGAGAGCACTGGCAGTCCATCGAAAGAACGCAGCAAAAGTTCACGCCATCGTGCTACCGGAGAAACCACGGAACCAAGCGCTACGCCGGAGCAGGAATAACTCGTCAGCGCAGCAAAACAAAAGGGGAGAAAGCCTGCCCTTCCCTTTTTATTTCTATAACTTTTCGAACATTCAGATTCGTCCTAGCAACGCCAGGATCAGGACGATCAAAAGAATTAGCCCTAGCCCGCCGGTTGGGTAATACCCCCAACCGGAGCTATACGGCCAAGTTGGCAGAGCGCCGATTAACAGGATAATGAGAATAATTATCAGAATTGTGCGCATGAGCCGAGGCTATTCGTGTCCAGTGCCAAATTGCAACTTTTTTCTCCGTTTCCGCTTTTGGCCGACGATCCCCCTAATTGCGTCCTACATGAGTCTATTGTCATCGCCAGTTAGATTTTGTGACGCAGCGGTCTGATCGCGTGGGTCAATTTTTGCAGACCTAAATCCAGACGCGTTTTCACGGTCCCAAGCGGCGCGTGAGTCGCGATCGCAATTTCGCTGTGACTCATTCCCTTGAAGAACGCAAGCTCGACCGCCTCCCGTTGAAATCGCGGCAGCGTTCGCATACATTTCTCGAGAAAACGACGGAGATCCTTAAGCACAAAAGTGTCGTATGCCTCGCGCCGCCGGGTTCGTAGCTTGTGCCCCAGTTGCTCCCCATAACGCTCTCGCGCGTCGGAATAAGCCTGGCGCCTGCGCAATCGGTCGATGGCACGACGGCGTGTAATCGTCACCATCCAGCCGAGAGGCTTACCTGCTTTCGGCGAGTAGTGATCGGCCTCTTTCCAAATCTGAAGAAGGATTTCCTGCAAAACGTCGTCAGCTTCCGCCTTTTCATGAACGACACTGTCGATTATCGCTCTTAGCCTTTGGCCGTGGCGTCCATATAATTCGGTGAGCGCGTCGTGACGCTGGCGCGAAACGTCTTTCAGCAGTGCTTCATCTGGCACCGATGACACTCCTGGCTGATCAAGAACAGATCTAATCATAGGTGGCTGGCTTTTGGCGGTGGCGACGGCTCGGTTGGTGGCCGGTCTCGTTCTTTGCCGATGGCACGCCAGCAGTCCGGCCCGATGAGATCGGAGATGAGTAGACTTCCCGGATAGACCCACTGATGTGGCCCTGAATTGCATTCCTTCGTAGGACAGTGAAGCTCGTACCTGCCTTGGGCGGACCAGGTTATTTCTACCTCGTGGCCATTGAATTTTTTCTCGCAAAGAATGCAAACCCGCTGATCCTCGAGCGACTTCCAGATTTTGAAGTGGTCCTCGGCACGCAAGGCCGACAATCGATCTTCAGATTCGGGGTGAGCGCTCATTGTGCGATGAGAGCAGCCTGTCCAAATAATTAAACTCCACAATCGGGGCAGCGGATGATTGTGTGATAGGTGAAAATCCTAGCCGCACAGTTTTTCTGGCAGCTATGTAAGCCCTTCGATTATTTTGGCCGATGAAAAACTACAGCCCACTCCGCCGGACCGCACCGACAATAAGAGGAATCAATCTTTTAGCTCATCGCTCAAACCGCGCGCAGATTTGCGCTATCGCGATGCGGTCGAACTTTCCGGAGTCGGATCCTGAAGCTGCGGAGCAGGAACATCGCAGCGCTCGGCTGCCAGCATTGTCTTTGCCAAGACTTCATCGGTTGGTCTCACCCAATCCATGGGAATTGAACGGCAACCGTTCGTCGGGCAAATGACACGCAGCGGCTCGTTTCCACGTATGTCTCCGATCACCTGGATCTGCTCGCCGGTGATAATCTTGCCGCAAGCCAGGCAATAACGTTTCTCATCCAGCGACCGCCACGTTCGAAACTGATCGAGGCGTTGCAAGACTTGGAGTTTATCTTTTTCCGCTAATTCAAGTGGAGCAAGCACCGTCATTACCGAACAATGACAGATGGAAAAACTCGCACAATCAGGCGGTGGAACGATTCACGTATCGGGGAAAATCCTATTCGCTTTTTGCCACCAGCAATCATCCTCGCAAGAAAGCATCGCTGGCTTTGGCCATACCGTTCCACGGCGCGCTGAGCGCACCTGAAGGAGACAAGGCATTTTGGGTCGCGCTCTGCGGGCACGTCGTGGCAAAAAATCAGCCGCTCGTCGTGACCGACCTTGCTCGTGACCCGCGCTTCGCAGAAAGTCCGTTCCTAATCAACATGGATTTCGCTTTTACGCCGGAGTGCCGCTGCCTGGTCCCAGCGCATCTAGCATTCAGAGCGGCCTTCTCCCTTGAATCAGGTTAACGATCAGGACAACGACCGCAATCACGAGCAGCAGATGGATCAAAGCTCCGCCCACGTGACCGAGAAAACCGAGAAGCCAGAGAACGACGAGAATCACAAATATAGTCCACAACATAGATTTTATTTCCGGTTAATTTCCTTCCAATGATTATGTGCAACTCCGCAGCAGAAAGATCAAAAACAAAATCGGAATGGGAATTCCGAGAAGCCAAAGCAAAATGTATCCAGTCGCGCCGGCTTGTTTGATTCTATTCGTTAGGCGCACCTTAAATTCATCCTTTCGTGGTTTTACAGGCTCTCAATCTCCATTCGAAGTTCTTCTTTTGTTTTTCCGAGTCGCTTCTCCAGACGTCCGAGGAGCTCATCGTCTTTTCCCTCGGCGAATGTCAAATCGTCGTCAGTCAACCGAGCGTATTTTTGTTTGAGTTTGCCTTTCACTTCATTCCAACTGCCTTTGAACTGTAGCTTCGTCATAATGACGGGAGTTTCGTTTGTCCGATGAATATTGGTTGCGTTCGCACAATCAGGCGAATGGTGGATTGGACTATCGGTCAAAGTCCTAGCCCGATTTTGTTGCCGAAGATCACATACGTGTTTTGTAAAATAGCAGCAAATCGCCTGTTCAAATTCGCGCGGCTTTCGTCATCGCGCTTTTTTGCGCTATCGTGTTTGCGAAGCGGTGAACATTGAAAATACGCTGGAGCTCAGGAGAAAAGGGAAGAAATATCGCGCCTTGCATCCGGGAAACTCTAATTCTGACATCGGGCGACGGGCGGAGCCGCGAAGGATTTAAGGGACACGAATGAAAAGAAGCGACCGACCGCGTCGTAAAAAAAGCAAGACAGGCTTACGCAAAGCGCAATCGCGTTTGCGAGCGCGCATTAAGGAACGGACTTCTAATCTACGTTCCGCGAATGAAGGATTGCGCCGTGAGATCCAACGCCGAAAAGGACTTGAAGGCGTGATCCTCGAAATCAGTGATCGCGAGCAACAGCGGCTTGGCCAGGAGCTGCACGACGGACTATGTCAACATCTTACTGCGGTTGCATTCATGGCGCGCGCGGTTGCCCTGCGCTTAAAAAACCATCGTGTCATCGAAGTAAAAGATCTCGAAAAGATTTCCGAGTTGGTAAATGAGGCTGCAATCGATGCACGCAATATGGCCCGCGGTTTGCACGCAGCGGAGGTGGATGCAGCGAGGTTACTACCGGCACTACGAGATCTTGTCTCTCGAGAAATTTGGAAAACGCCCTGCCGCTTGAAACTGAAAACCAAATTAAATCTCCAAGACGACGCTGTTGCCTCTCACGTCTATCGGTTGTTGCGTGAAGCTGTGATAAACGCACATAAACACGCGCAGGCAAAGGAGATTGGGGTTGAGATCAGTCAATCAAACGGTAACATCATTTTTAGCGTAACTGACGATGGAGTGGGTTTGCCTGCTGGCAGAAACCACTTCCCCGGGTTGGGATTTCTTATCATGAAGTCTCGCGCGCGTAGCCTCGGAGGCCGCCTTGAGATTAAGCGCCCGCAGCGCGGCGGCACTCGAGTTGCCCTCTATTTACCGCGGTCAAAATGAAACGCATTAGGTCGACCAACAAAAATCCAAAATGCGATCCGGCGGATGCGAAACGTATCGTAATCGTCGATGATCACCCGCTGTTCCGAAAAGGCCTTGAGCAATTGATCCATTCCGACGGCACTTTTGCGGTTTGCGGCAAAGCAGGCAGCGCCGCGGAAGCGATGGAAGTGATCCGCAAACTCGATCCCGATCTTGTGATTGTGGATCTTACCCTGCCAGGCGCTAACGGGATTGAGCTGATCAAAAATATTCGTGCCGAATCTCCAAAGCTCCCAATTCTGGTGCTCTCGATGCATGATGAGTCCCTTTACGCGTTGCGGGCGCTTCGCGCGGGAGCAAAAGGCTATGTCATGAAACACGAAGCAATGACCAATGTCGTCCAAGCAATCCACGAAGTCTTCAACGGGCGCCCTTATCTCAGCCCGGCAATGGCGTCACAAGTTATCACGAAATTCGCTCAAGGCCCTTCTAAGGGTGAAGTGGACGCGACGGAGCGATTGAGCGATCGCGAACTCGAAATCTTGGAGTTGATTGGCAAAGGAAATGAGGTCCCTCGGATCGCGAAAACTTTGCATCTGAGCCCAAAAACAGTCGAGACGCACCGGGCGCATATTAAAGAGAAGCTTAATCTGGCTAATGCGCGTCAAGTGGCGCGCTTTGCTGTGCAATGGGTGAGCGCACGCGGGATCTAGACGTCACGCTTGATGCTTCAGTCTGTTCGACGCCTCAACGCTCCCGCAGTTTCTCTTTTGATTGACGAAGAAGCCATCGCATAATTGCTGTGATGGATTTGACGACCCGTGACGCAGTTGATGAACTGCTTCAGACGTATAGCGAAACCGGCGGTATAAATTATCTGGACGCCGCCGCTACTCTGCCGTCGCGTCTGGCGATCGAGGCGGCTTGCGCCGATTTAATGAGCTTGATGTTCCCCGGCTTCCGCAGCGAGCCGCTGGTGAGTTCCGAAGATTTGGCTGAGACCACGAGGAATCGAATTAGAAATTTGCACGCCCGGCTCAAAAATGAATTCTGCCGAAGCCTGGGCAAAATCCCGCCGGACGAAACGACGGAGAGACGGGCGGATGAAATTTTGCGCTACTTCATGTCAGAACTGCCGCAGGTGCGCAAGATGCTCTGGACGGACATTGACGCCGCCTATGAGGGCGATCCAGCCGCGCAAAGCTACGAGGAAATCATCCTGGCTTATCCGGCGCTGGAAGCGATCGCCATCCAGCGACTGGCGCATGAGCTCTATTTAAAACAGCTGCCATTGATTCCACGCATCATGACCGAGTGGGCGCACAGCCGCACCGGGATCGATATTCACCCGGGTGCAAAGATTGGCTCGCATTTTTTTATCGATCATGGCACGGGAGTTGTCATCGGCGAGACCTGCGAGATCGGTTCGCGGGTAAAATTGTATCACGGCGTCACGCTTGGAGCGCGCAGCTTCCAAAAGGACGAGCACGGCAAAATCAAAAAAGGCGGCAAGCGACACCCCAAAGTGGAAGACGATGTCACGATTTATCCAAACTCGACCGTGCTCGGCGGTAAAACGGTAATCGGCGCACGCAGCACGATCGGGGGAAACGTTTTTCTCGTCCAAAGTGTTCCGTCAGATTCGTTGGTGTATTATGAGGAGAAACAACTCCAAATCGTGCCCAAGCACCCGCACAAAACCAATGGTCGCGGCGGAGGATTTACCGGATGATTCCGGTCACGAGCGCAACATTGCTACGCAGCGATCGCCAGGCACGAGCAAGAGGCAAGAAAAGAAAATGATTTATCTCGATTACAACGCGACTACGCCGCTTTGCGATCAAGCACGCCAGGCGATGCTCCCGTACCTCGATCGACATTTTGGAAATCCATCGAGTGTACATGCGGCGGGACGCGAGGCGCGCGCGGCGATCGATGATGCGCGCGATAAACTCGCCAAGCTTCTCGGCACCAAAAGCCACGAATTGATTTTCACGAGCGGCGGAACGGAGTCGTGCAATCTCGCCATGCTTGGACTGGCGAGATGCTCGATGTCCCGCGGCGGCCACGTGATCTCAGATAAGGCCGAGCACCACGCGGTCTTGAATGCCCTCGAGCATTTGGAAAAGCACGAGAGCTTCCAAGTGACGTGGCTGGGTGTATCTAAGCGCGGCATTGTCGATCTTGATCAACTTGCCGCCGCGGTTCGTCCCGAAACGCGCTTGGTTTCAATCATGGCTGCGAACAACGAGACCGGGGTGGTTCAGCCGATGCGGCAGATTTCCGAAATCTGCCGCGAACGCGGCGTCTTGCTGCACAGCGACATGGTGCAATCATTTGGCAAGATCGACACCGACCTGTCGCTGGTCGATTCCGCAAGTTTCGCCGCACACAAGTTTTACGGTCCGAAAGGCGCAGGCCTGCTTTTTCTGCGTAGGGGATTGTCGATCCAGCCGATCATGTTCGGCGGCGCGCACGAAAATGAGCGGCGACCCGGGACAGAGAACGTTGTTGCGATCGCGGGAATGGCAGCAGCTGCAGAATGGACGTTGCGAGGCAGCGGCGGTTCGCCGAACCGCCCTGACGACTTGGATCAACCGGCTCTCTTTGCCGCGGACGAGCAAGAGCGAGAAAAAGCATTGCGTGACGAATTGGGCGCACGCGTGACTCGGATTTTTTCGGAGGCGCAGCAGAATGGCGATCCAGTAAACCGCCTTGCCAACACTTTGAATGTGAGTTTCCCTGGTTTCGATTCGGAGACGCTGTTGATGGCACTCGATTTGGAAGGCGTTTGCGCGTCGAGCGGCTCGGCCTGCATGGTCGGCTCAGTCGTGGCGTCGCATGTTTTGCTTGCGATGGGATTGCCGACGGAACGAGCCAGCTCCGCCGTTCGCTTTTCCCTTGGCAAACAGACCACCGCAGAGGAAATCGATCGCGCGGCGGATGCAATCGCGCGAATCTTTGAGCGACTCGCCAAACCCGAGGCAAAGAGCGACGCATATGCTGTTGCGTAAGCAGCTCCAATTCGCCTTCGAAAGATCGACAGTTCATCAACGCGCAGGAAGAGATCTTGAACTCGAAGAAAAGGCACGTGGAATTTTCCGCGAGATTGGCGCGGCGCGCCTCGCAAGTTTGGTTCGTGTGGAATGGAATCCGCGTCTGAAAACTGCGGCCGGGCGTGCTGATTCTCGCGAGAAGTTGATTTCGCTAAATCCGCGATTATCCGACCATGGCGCCATCGAGATTGACCGCACCCTGCGCCATGAACTCGCCCATCTCCTGGCACAATTCCGTGGTGGCCGGCGGCGGATTTTGCCGCATGGACCCGAATGGCGCAGCGCCTGCCGTGATCTCGGGATCGGCGATGAAGCCCGTTGTCATAATCTTCCGTTCCCAATTAGCGAACGTGCTCGGCATTATCTCTATAAATGTCCACATTGTCAGCGCGATTTTCCGCGGGTGCGCCGAATCAAACGGGCGGTTGCATGCCTGGCATGCTGCCGCGCGCATAACGGCGGAGAATTTGACGCACGATTTCGCTTGCGGCTTGTGCAGCTGTAGCGGCGCTCGCCGCGGCGACGGCCGCTGCAATAATTCACGTATCAAATCTCGCTTCCGTTTCCCGCTCCCTTGGCGCTTTTCTCCCCGCGCAATTCTGCCTGGATAAACATGTCGATATTGCCGTCCATGACATCCTGTACGCTGCTCGTCTCTGCACCGGTGCGATGGTCTTTCACCATTTGGTACGGTTGGAAAACATAAGACCGGATTTGACTGCCCCATGCGATATCGCCCTTTTCTCCATATTGCCGATCGATCTCGGCGCGTTTTTTGTCCTGCTCAATTTCGTAAAGTTTTGCCTTCAACATTTTGATCGCAAGTTCGCGGTTGCGACCCTGGCTGCGCTCGGCCTGGCAAGCGACGACGATCCCACTCGGCTTGTGCATAATCCGCACAGCCGTTTCGACCTTATTAACGTTTTGGCCACCCTTGCCTCCGCTACGAAAGGTGTCGATCTCCAGATCGGCCGGATTGATCTCGATCGGGGCGGAATCGGCGATTTCGGGGACAATATCGACACTCGCGAAGGAAGTGTGACGCCGCTTGTTAGCATCAAACGGCGAAATGCGCACAAGCCGATGGACGCCTCGCTCGGTCTGAAGATGTCCATAAGCGTACTCACCGTTGACGAGCAATGTGACCGATTTTATGCCAACTTCTTCGCCCTGTTGAATGTCCACTGTCTGTGATTTGAAACCGCTTCGCTCGATCCAGCGCTGATACATGCGCAGCAACATGTCGGCCCAATCGCACGACTCGGTGCCGCCAGCTCCGGAATGAATGGTGAGAAATGCATTCGCTCGATCATTCTCGCCGGAAAGAAATTGGCGCAGCTCGAATTCCTCAAGCTTGTGAAGTAATCGGGCGTATTCAGTCCCGACCTCCTTTTCTGCCTGGGCGCGCGCAGTGGCATCCGTTTCTTCCGTCGTTAACTGCTGCAACGCATTAAAGTCTTCAATTTCGCGTTCCAGCTCTTGAAACGGGCTGATGAGCGAGCGCAATCGGGAAACTTCCTCAACGTCCCTCTGAGCGCGCTCACGATTAGACCAGAAATCGGGCGCGGCCATACGCCCCTCGATCGCGGCTAGATTTTTTTGGAGCTTTTCGACGTCAAAGAAACCTCCGCAATTCTCTCGCGCGCGATTTCAGGTCTTCAGCATCGATCGGTTGAACTTCTACGGCCATGCGGCAAGATAGCGCCGCATCACGATGACGCAAAGATTCGGGCGATTGACTCCGAAAGCTTTCGCGAGTTGACCTCCATCGCCTTCATCCATGCTGCCATGTCGCGAGCAAGGCGGTTCAGGTGAGCCGTCCTATCGCCGCGCGGAGCTGGCTGCCTTCGCTTTTGCAGCCCGCGCCGGCTCAAGACGAAAAATCGTTTCGCCCTCCTTCATCAGATCGAGGCGATCGCGCGCAATTGTTTCCAGATACGTCACGTCTGTTTTGAGCATATTGACCTCGCGAGTCTGCCGCGACAGCAAAGTTTGCTGCTCGTTTACCTGTACTTGCAGGTTATCGATTTCGGCCCTGCTCTGCACGAGCCTTTTGTAAGGTGGAACGAACAAACTCAGAATCACCAGCCAGACAGCGAGGACGAGCAGGACGCGAAGAATTCGGTTAAGTCGCTGCCAAACTGTGGCTTCGCGACGCGCACGGAAGTCGCCGTAGGTCTGATCCACTTAGCGCATCTTAGCGCCGTATACGGCTTTGTCACCAAGTTCTTGCTCGATTCGCAGGAGCTGGTTGTACTTCGCGACGCGATCAGTCCGGCAAAGCGAGCCAGTTTTGATTTGGCCGGCGTTAGTCGCAACCGCGATGTCCGCGATTGTTGTATCTTCGGTTTCGCCGGAGCGGTGGCTGATGACCACGCGATAATTATTTTTCTTCGCCAGATTAATCGTGGCCAGGGTCTCTGTGAGCGTGCCGATCTGATTCACTTTGATCAAAATCGAATTCGCCACATGCTCGGCGATTCCTTTACGCAAAAATGCGACATTCGTGACAAAGATATCGTCCCCCACCAGCTGAATCTCGTCTCCTAGTTTCGCCGTTAATTTTTTCCATCCGTCCCAATCGTTTTCCGCGCAGCCATCCTCAATCGAGACGATCGGAAACCGCACGCAAAGATTGACATAATAATTAATCAACTCTTCCACCGTCTTTTTCGAGCCGTCGGATTTCTTGAAGACATAAGCATTGTTTTCCGCGTCGTAGAACTCGGAGGCGGCGGGATCGAGCGCGATAAAAATTTGTTCGCCAGGTTTGTAGCCGGCTTTTTCCACCGCCGCCATCATTAAGTCCAGTGCATCTTCGGCCGAATCGAGTTGCGGCGCGAACCCACCTTCGTCACCGATCGCTGTGGAAAGATGTCGATCTTTCAGTACGGATTTGAGGGTGTGAAAAACTTCCGCACCGTAACGTAACGCTTCTGAAAACGTAGGTGCGCCACGAGGGACGATCATGAATTCTTGAAAATCGATCGGCGCGTCGGAGTGCGCACCACCGTTCAAGATATTCATCATCGGCACCGGTAAAACCCTCGCCTCGGCCCCGCCGAGATAACGAAACAGCGAAACATTTTCCGCGGCAGCCGCCGCATGTGCGACTGCCAGTGAAACCCCGAGCATGGCGTTTGCGCCAAGATTTTTTTTGTTCGCCGTGCCGTCCAGTTCGATTAGCCTGTCGTCGATCTTTCTTTGGTCGCGCGCATCCCAGCTCTTCAGAGCCGGCGCGAGCTTGTCGTTGACATTGGCAACAGCTTCCTTCACGCCTTTGCCGCCGTAACGGCTCTTATCGCCGTCGCGCAGTTCTAATGCTTCATGCTCGCCAGTGCTTGCTCCGCTTGGGACCGCCGCCCGCCCGAGCACGCCATTCTCAAGCCGCACATCCACTTCAATAGTGGGATTCCCGCGCGAATCCAGAATTTCGCGGCCGATAATGTTGCGAATCGAAGTTTTTGACATTGCAGGATATCGCAGCGCAGAAGGATTACGCGGCGCAATCATGCGCACGGGCGGTCACTGTTCAACTAATCTTCGTGGCCGCCAAAGAACCGGCGCCGCTTGAGCTTCTTTCTTGCGACCGATATTCTCGTTGGTAATTTCGCCGAGGTGCGGATAATCTGACCGATGATTTGTTTAAAAACATGGGGCGCAATCGGCTTGATGAGCGTCATTTTTGCCGCCGCTGCCGCGGAAATCGGACGTATCCCGACTGATCAACTTGCCAAGGCAGTTAGAAGCGACTCCATCAGCATCCCGACGCCGGGGGAACTTTTCGCGGCGCTCGAGAAGCCGGGTAAAACAAATTGGTCGGGTCAATATCGCGGTCCGATGTCGATGACATATCGCAACCGCGCGCAAATCGCACTCAACCTCGGCGGCTTGATCGCCGATGGCTTTATTGCGGTCGAAGCCAAAGACAGCCAGCAGGTGAAAAACATCGGGTCAGACATCATCAAGCTTTCAAAAGCGCTGGGAGTAAGTGAGAATCTGCTCAGTCGCGGCAATAGCATTAACGAATTTGCCGAAAATGACGAATGGGACACGCTACAGGAAGAATTGGAAGCGACACAAAATGAAGTGAAATCGTCGATGCAATCGCACAGCGACCAGGATCTGGTCATCCTCGTAAGTTTGGGCGGCTGGGTTCGTGGCACGCAAGTGGTCAGCGCGGCAATCATGCAAAATTATGACGAACGAAGCGCAAAAGTTTTGCGGCAACCGGCGCTTGTCAGTTTGATCCAGGCAAAAATCGGTGAGATTTCACCCGAACTTCGCGGCGAGCCTCTGGTCAAAAATGTGAGCGAACAACTTACTGGGATCGAGAAGCTCGTTTCTTTCCCCATTGGCAAAGCACCCAGCGTCGACGAAGTGCGGAAAGTCAACGAAGCGGTTGGAAAAGTGATGGAGGAGATAGAGAATAAAGCGATCGTAAAGTGAAGCGCCGCCTTCCCATTTTCTTGTCGATCTTCCTGCTCGCCACCAGCATCGGTGCGCGCGCCCAGACGAACACTGAGGTCGAGGCGCGTAAAGCCGCACTCGATCTCGCTGGCGCATTTACAAACGAGGGATTCAAGATACGCGACGGTCATTGGTGTGGCACGATCAAGCCGCACGATCACGCCCTCATCACGGTGAATCTCTATGCGGGAAATCAGTATTGGTTCTCCGCCGGCGCAACTGAACAGGCCAAGAAAATTGCGGTGAGCGTTTATGATGAGAGCGGCAAGCAAGTCACGACTGAAGGTTATAATGCCGGGGAAAAGGCTGCGGCCGGCTTTTCACCGACGAACAGCGGCCAATACTTCGTTTCGATCAATCTGGTTGAAGGCCAGGAGGGCAGCTTCTGTCTCGTCTATTCTTATAAGTAAGACTCGGTCAAGCCTTTTGCCTGGCGTGAGCTTTCGCCAACTAGACTTTCGCGTCTTCGCGTCTTTCTTAGGATCAGTTTGGTCTCATGGCATGATCTCGCTCCAGGTATTTTACGAAGGCAATGTTCAAGGTGTTGGTTTTCGCTGGTCAATTCGACATATAGCGAAAGGGTTCGATATCACGGGCTGGGTGCGCAATCTGGTTGACGGTCGCGTGGAACTTCAGATTAACGGAGAAGAAGATGAAGTGCGTGCGTTCCTCGACGCCGTTGGCCAGAGCGACCTTCGCGCCCATATTCGCAATCAAACGGAGAACAAATTACAAAACCCGCTCGCAGGCCACGGTTTTGAGATTCGCCATGACTGATCCGGCAATCGCTGTTCGAGGTCTAACGAAAATTTTCCCGGTCCCCCTCCATCGGCAGTCGATCGTCGCGGTACGCGATCTCGATCTTCGCGTCGAACCAGGCGAAGTTTACGGGCTGCTTGGTCCAAATGGCTCAGGCAAGAGCACGACTCTGAAAATTATTCTCGGCCTC
>WNFP01005118.1_pt1 | contig 20218 bp, 25 predicted proteins | sample 5400201 | NCBI WGS metagenome assembly WNFP01 (sample SAMN13153355, study PRJNA577476) | soil metagenome | isolation source: 115 cm saprolite under Madrone tree | place: USA:California | collected 2016-06-14
GAAAAATGTGGACGTCTTCGAGCTTTGCTGCGTCGTCCAGACCTGAGATCGATTTCCCAGTTTCGTATTTGCCAGGATAGCCGGCAGACGCCAGCACGACCGTGACCGCAGCGCGCGTATCCCATTCAATTCCGCACGCGTCGATCTTTCCATCAATTGTCGATTCCAAGAGCGGCAACAGATCCGATTTCATGCGTGGCAAAAGCACCTGCGTCTCCGGATCACCGAAACGACAGTTAAACTCCAACACGCGCGGGCCTTCGCTGGTGATCATTAAGCCGGGATAAAGAAGTCCGCGAAAGTTGATTCCTTCTTGGAGGAGACCGCGCAGCAGCGGCCTCATGATTTCCGTTTCGAACCGAGCTTTGAGTTTGCTGTTCCAGTTATCGGCAGGGCTGAAGGCGCCCATCCCGCCCGTGTTCGGGCCCTGATCGCCATCCAGCGCGCGCTTGTGATCGCGCGCTGATTCCAGCAGAAGATAATTGCTTCCGTCTACCAGCGCATGCAACGAGCATTCTGTGCCGCGCAAAAGTTCCTCAATTACGACGCGGCGGCCGGCATCGCCGAAGCGACGTTGGTTCATCATCTCATCAATGGCCGTTCGTGCTGTGGCTGCATCAGCCGCAACGATTACTCCTTTGCCGAGCGCCAGACCGTCCGCTTTGATCACCACCGGAAATTTCGCTCGCTCACAGTAATGAAGCGCTTCACTGCTCTCGGAAAATATGCTCGCTTCCGCTGTGGGAATCTTCTGTGCGCGCATCAGTTCTTTTGCGAAAACTTTCGACGCTTCGATGCGGGCAGCCGATTTCGTCGGACCAAACGCGTGCAATTTTTCAACCGCAAATAGATCGACAATTCCCGCGGCAAGCGGATCGTCCGGACCGACTACCGTTAAATCGACACGATTCTCCTTGGCGAACCGAACGAGCGCCTCCAAATCGCTGGCGGGAATCGCGACATTCTCGCCAACTTCGGCAGTGCCCGCGTTTCCCGGTGTGCAGAAAATACGCCCCGCGTGGGGAGATTGCCGCAGTTTCCATGCAAGCGCGTGTTCGCGGCCGCCGCTGCCAATGACTAAAATTTTCATAGGAAATTCGTTTGACTGTAGAGGCGGCCGTATCGGCTGCAAAGCGTTCGAAATCGCAGACAAGCGGCATACCTGCCGATAGAGTCGAGGCTCTATCCGCGGGATTCAGCCGGCAGGATGGGCAACTCCAATTTCTCGGTGTGGCGAATAACCGTGAGGCTGGCGCTGACGCCGATTTGTTCGCCGACCAGGACCTTGTGCAGATCGTGCACGCTCCCGATGGCCTGACCATCAAACGCGACTATCAGGTCACCCGCTCGTAAACCAGCACGCTCCGCGGGACTGTTCTTCTCGAGTGAGACAACAAGGACGCCGGTTTCGAGTGGCAAACTGTAAAATCGGACTACGCGCCGATGCAGCGCCACATTTTGACCAGCCACACCAATGTAGCTGCGCCGGATTTTTCCGTCGCGAATCAGCCAACCGGCAACGAGCCTGGCTGTGTTGCTCGCAATGGCAAAGCAGATGCCTTGCGCCGGGCGGATCATTGCCGTGTTCACGCCGATCACTTCCCCCGCGGAGTTGACGAGCGGTCCGCCGGAGTTACCCGGATTCAGTGCCGCGTCGGTCTGAATGATGTTGTCGATCAATCGGCCCGATTGCGAATACATCGAGCGCCCGAGCGCGCTAATCACGCCCGCGGTCACGCTCGCCTGAAAGCCGAACGGATTTCCGATCGCGATCGCCAGCTGACCCACCCGCAAGGTTTCAGAATCGGCCAGGCGCACGTGAACCAATTGCGGTGCATCGATCCGGATTACTGCCAGATCGGTTTCTGGATCATCGCCAATTAGCTGGGCGGGGTAATCGTGTCCACCCGAAAGATTCACCACAATGCGAGTTGCTCCGTGGACGACATGGCTATTGGTCAAAACGAAACCGTCGGGCGTAATCACAAATCCTGAGCCGTTTCCGGCGATGCCACTCGGCTGGTTTTTGCTCCGTTGTTGGACTTCGATGTTCACGACGGAAGGCGCGACACGCTCAACGGCATTCACCACGGCCCGCGAGTATTCGTCTAAAAGGCTTGCGTCAACGGCTGCTGCTGTCTCGTTATGTAAGGGGCGCGCCGAGTTTGCTTCGCTTAATAAGAATTCCAATCGCGCGCCCGGTTCGAAATTCGTCCTCATACCCTAAAAATTCGAGCTGACCAATCCATTCGTCAACTACACCTAATATAGGCTATACAGGCGATTTGGAATGTTGCGCTCCGTTGGTGCTTGGATTAGAAGAAGAAGGCATGTCTAAAACGTCCGCTCCTCCTTCGGTCCTGGAACCGCAATGCCCATCCCGGCTTGTGCTTGATCGAATTGCCGATAAATGGACCGCTCTGATCATCCAGATCCTCGCGCGCGGGACGATGCGTTACGCTGCGCTGCAGCGCGAGATCGGAGGCATTTCGCAAAAGATGCTCACCCAAACTTTGCGCAGCCTCGAGCGGGACGGCTTGGTGCAACGCACCGTTCATCCTGTCGTGCCGCCGAAGGTAGAATACTCACTGACGAGACTGGGTCGGACCTTGATCGAGCCGTTGCATACACTTTGCCGCTGGTCGGAAAAACACCTTGCCGAACTTCAGGCGAATCGGGTGCGGGCCAAGGCCAAAGCTGTAGCCACGGTCACTGACCGCGGTTAATTTGCGGATGGTTCGTGTCGGCCGGGGTCACCGACTACAGTATCAGGCAGTCCAGATCAAACCAGACAAAAAGATCGAGATAATCTACCAACTGCCAGAACGCACAAAAAATTGAAAACCCATATCGTGCGGGCCAATGCCGCGCAGGTCCGCCGAGTTCCTTCGCGCAGGCTTTCAGTTCCTGTTCAAAAAACTTAGCGATACGCGCGCGCACTTTAGCCGTCAGCCGAAGTTTGTCCCTGCCGGCGTCATTGTTATCGGTGGGCTTCAAGCGGCCGCTTGGCTTATTCGGATCGCCGCCCAGAAAAAGCAGGATCGCCCGCCGCAGCTCCGCGGGATTTTCCTTGAGATCATCGAAGAAATACACGCGAAAAAGCTCCGGACGGACGTAGCGCTTCCAGCGCGCGACGATCTTGCTTGGATACGATCGCACCAGCACTCCCGGATTCAGCAAATTGCGAATGACTTCGTCGGGCTCGGTGGCATCAAACCGATTGATCATCCCCATCCGCACTCCCATCGATAATTGCGACCAGGCTCTCTCGACCGGATCGCGAGCCAGAAAGATGACTTTTAAATTCGGAAAGTGATTAACAACTCGCTCAATGATCTCATCGTTTAAGGTGGAATACGCCGGAGAAATATCGCCGGAAACACGCATCCCTTTGTGCTGGAACAACCGGCCGTACTCGTCGAAATCAAAATAAGATTGGCCACTCAGGCCTTTCATCTTCTCAACAAAGGAACTGTCACATTGGTCGCGACACCGCGGAGCATGGAATCGCCTGGTTCTATTTAACTGATCGAGGTAGTGCAGTTCTTTGAATGGTGGCATCCAGAAGTCCGGATGGGGATCGAGTTGCCGGTAAAGCCACGTCGTTCCGGCTTTTTGCGCGCCCACGCACAGGAAATCCGGGGACGCATCGCCGTTGGAGCAGTGATGCTCTTCTCCATTGCGATCCTCCCCGATGCTAGATTTGAATGGCCATGCCAGATGCACGTCGCATTATTTCCGTCCTAGACTCAAAAAGCAAGAGAGGAACACGGAGCAGGTTCGGGTTCATCGATCACGAAGCGCGAATTACCGCCCTGCTTGCACCAGTCGCTTGTGGATTGGAAAATCGCAACGAATGAACCACCGGATTGGACGCCGGATTTTTCCCTTACATGCTTATGCCGGCTGTTAAGGCCTCAATCCGATTCGGTTCGCTATCTTTGCCACGCCAAAAAACCAAGCCCGACTTTTGCTGCCAAATCTCCTGAGTCATACACAGCTTTAAAAAGCCGACAAAAGCGCAATCAAAATCGGAAAGCTTACCTCCGACGTAACTCATCCTGGGGATGATTTGTAGCCACTAAAAATCAAACCAAGGAGAATCATTATTGAAACCAGTAAAAGTTCCATCATAGGTAAAACAAAGCGCGGCTGAAGTTGTGCAAAAAAGCAGTTCAGCAGCACCATAACGATTCCAACAATGGACAAGCACGCGGCAAAAAGAATGACTGGTGTGTTTCGTCCGCCGTGTTTGTAGTCCACGACGACAGCCCACAGCAAAAGGACAAGCCCGAGGATACCCAAGGCGCGAAAAGAAAGCAGGTTCCACCAGCGAAAATAAGACAGCTCCCGCGCCTCGATCAATCGGTCGCGCGGCTGGCGAAAAGTTTTGAGCTGTGAGCACTGCGGCATTTTGTCGCGATGGAAGAAAAAATAATCTGTGGTCACAAAAAGGGACTGTACAATATCACTTTCATGGAGACCCACTGCCTTTGAGAAGTCAGCTAGGGCGATGGATCGAAGAGGTGCAGGCGGCGGATAAAGGAAGCCATGTGCGATTTCATTCAGAACTCCATCGAACATCTCACTGTGAAATTTCATTTCGGAGTTGGGCAAAATGGAGCGGGCTTCTCGAATAAAGGCCGACGGGTCCCAGTGTCTGTTTCGATCAATCCAAGTATCAAGCACGCCGAGCAGCTGGCGAGATTCAGGCAGTTTGCATTTTGACGCCATGCTAGTGAGGAGCGTCTGACGCGCCGTGGGCTGCATTGTCTCGAGAAAGTTCAGCCGCCACAGGAACGTATAGCCGAAGGTTGAACGCCACGGCGTGTGTGCACGCCAGCAAAGCAGATGCGTTAAGCTGGTCGCGCAGAGCAGCCCAATCAGACCAGCTGCGATCGACATTAACCATACTTGCGCTGCTTTCGAAAGCCTGAAGTTCACAACGGGAATTGCTTTTCCTTCTGAAGCGAAGGCGCGCAACCGGCCCTCAAGCATGAGCGCAACGATCGTAATCGGCAAAACCGCGGCGAGGACGGAGTTAATGTGACGCGTTAGGACGCTGCAGGAAAGCAATGCAGTGAAGATGACCCAATCGCGTGCTGTGATCTCCGGGTAACGAAGCATAAGCCGTACGCCGCTCCCGGCCAACAGTAAGGTGACGATCATGCTCAGCGCTTCGGAACCGACAGAATGGGCAAAGCTGTAGAATACAGGGTGGCTGGCGAATAAAAGGGCAAGAAAGAGGCGCGCGAGTAGAGTTCTCGCAACTGCGTAGATTAAGTAAAGAGCGCCGCACCATAAAGAGGCGTGCTGTAAGAACAGTAGGCCGAACACGCCGGCGTCTGTGAGCTGTGAGTGCTTGATGAAATGGCTGAGCGAAACCGGCGGCCCCGCTCCGCTGACTAGATAACCAAACCAAAGAGGAACGCGGCTGAGAGTGCAATACAGTGGACCGTGCAGCAAAATCGTGACCATCCCGGGCGGCAAGACCGTCTGGTTATACCCATCCACGTCGCGCCAGAGTGGCGGCACAGCGAACATTAGCCAAAAGGATGGTGCGGCAAGAACGAGAAACGGTAATGCCGTGGCCACCAATTTCGTGACGGTGCGCGACTGAGGTATATGTGTGTCATGCAAGTTTCCGGCCATATTTGGCTAAAGATTCGAAATGTGCAGTATCAAACCGAGGCGATCGGGTACACGACACCAACCGCTGCAGAAAATGTTTTAATTTCGTCGCTAGAAACGCAACTATGAAGAACAAAACTGTTCATCGCATTTTCCTTCTGTCACCCGCTTACGCCGGAGGTCAACGAGCGCGAATGATTCTGAGCGATCGGGCGGAATTCGAACTCGCGCGAAAACTGCGGGGCAAAAACGGCGCGGCAATCGCGGAGGTGTTTACGTTTCTGAGCGACCTCTACTTTCGCGGAAAGATTGCGTACGCAACAGCGTTTGCGCGGCCGGCGCGAGGAACTCCAGGTGTCTTTGTCATTACGCCCACGCGCGGCCTTGTCGATGCAAGAACGCGAATTCATCTCGATGATCTACGTGAATTTGCCACGGTCGACATTGACGAGGACGACTCGCGTTATCGACTGCCGCTGGAACGAGACGCGCAGTGTCTGGCAAAGAAGCTACCACTCGAAAGTGAGGTCATTCTTCTCGGCAGCATTGCCACGGGCAAGTATGTGGATGTTTTACTGGCGAGTTTTCGCAATCGGCTGCGATTCCCATCGGAGTTTATTGGCCGTGGCGACATGAGCCGTGGCGGATTGATGTTGCGTTGCGCAATGGACCGGCAAGAGCTTTCGTACATCGCGGTGGCGGGCGCGATCGTTAATGGAAAACGTCCGCCGAAACTCGCTCCGCGGAGCTATGCGGGTGCAGGCGTCGCAACGTCGCCACCATAGCGGAATTTTTCTGCGGCGGCTGGCGCAACCAGAATTGTTTTGCATCGCAGGCCGGTGTGAGCCTATCGTGAATCTCTCAGTTATGGACGTGAGTGGTACGATCCGATCGATTCTGAATCAGAAGAGCGAGGAGGTTTTCTCGATTTCACCTGACGCGACTGTTCTTCAAGCGGTCGAAATGATGGACGCGAAGAATGTCGGTGCACTGCTCGTCATGGATCAGGAGCGGCTGGTGGGGATTATTTCAGAACGCGATTACACGCGCAAAGTGATGTTGCGCGGGAAACGATCGCGAGAAACGAAAGTGGCTGAGATTATGTCAACCAATGTAACCGTTACGCATCCGCGTGAGCCGGTAGAAACATGTCTGCGCTTGATGACCGACAAACACATTCGCCATCTGCCCGTGGTCGAGAGCGACAAAGTTGTGGGTGTGATCTCGATCGGGGACTTGGTCAAGCACGTCATTTCGTGCCAGAGCGCAGCTATTGCGCATCTGGAAAACTACATCCACGGCGGATACGCAGCGGGATAACTCTGTGGGGCGTCTGTATCAGACGCCGATCTAATTTTCGGCGTTTCACAGAATCGAGCCAGCGGGAGCTGAGCGAGATGGACGGAAGGCCCGAAGGCGGAGCAAGCGGGCGCGAGCGAATCAAACGCCCCTACAATTTCCACACAGTCTTTCCGCCGACGATTGTCCGCACCGCGCGGCCCCTCAGTTTCCAGCCGTTGAACGGTGAATTGCGCGACGCCGATTGAAACTGATCGACTTTAACGGTCCATTCCAATTCTGGATCAACCAGCGTAACATCGGCGCACGCGCCGACTGATAACGTGCCGGCGTTGATCTTCAACAGCCGAGCCGGCTCGACTGTGTACATCCCGATCAGTCGGGCGATGTCGATCTTGCGATGTTTATGCACTAGCAGATCGATGAATAATCCGACTTCCGTTTCCAGCCCCACGACGCCAAACGGCGCCGCATCGAATTCCACTTCCTTTTCGAAATCGGCATGCGGCGCGTGATCGGAACACAAGATCGACAATGTGCCATCGGCGATTCCTTCCAGCAGCGCATCCACATCTGCCTGCGATCGTAGTGGCGGATTCATTTTGTAGTCCGTATCAAAATTTTGGATCGCTTCATCAGTCAACGCGATGTGATGCGGGCAAACTTCGCCGCTGATTTTTACGCCGCGCGACCGCGCTTCATGTAGCAACCGGACGCCGCCGGCGGTCGTGACGTGCTGGCAATGAATATGATGATCGCAAAGTTCCGCTAGCAAAATGTTGCGCATCACCATCGCTTCCTCGCCTGCCGCGGGCCAGCCGGGTAATCCGAGCAGTATGCTCCAGTAGCCTTCGTGCACGACGCCGTTGCCGACCAAGTTGTAATCCTGACAATGATCGAGCACGGGCACACCAACCATACGCGCATACTCGACCGCGCGCCGCATCACCTCGTGATTTTGAACACAATGTCCGTCGTCAGTAATGGCCACCACGCCCGCCTGCATAAGTGAGCCGATCGGTGCCAGTTCTTCGCCCGCGAGATTTTTCGAGATTGCGCCGGTAGGCAAAACATTCACGCACGCAACCGCCGCCGCGCGGTCTTTGATCCACGCGATGGTGCTGGGATTGTCCGCAGCCGGCGAAGTGTTCGGCATGCAAACCACTGTTGTAAATCCCCCGGCTGCCGCCGCGCGCGCGCCCGACTCAATCGTTTCCTTATGAGCGAAGCCCGGTTCGCGCAGATGCACGTGCATGTCGATCAAACCGGGCGCAACGATCAGTCCTTTCGCGTCAATCTCTTCAATTTCGGATTTCGGATTTCGGATTTCGGATTTGGAACCGACGATCTTCCCGTCGGCGATGTAAAGATCGGCGATTTCATCGCGCTTGTTTGCGGGATCGATCACTCGACCGTTGCGAATGATGGTTGCGCTCACGTCACAATTCCTCCACACAAATAGAGAACAGCCATGCGAACGGCGAGACCGTTGGTGACTTGATCGAGAATCACGCTTTGCAATCCGTCGGCGACTTCACTGTCGATCTCGACCCCGCGGTTGATCGGGCCGGGATGCATGATTAGGCAATCGGGTTTCAAACGTTTTGCGCGTTCTTTCGTCAGGCCGAATAGCCGGATATATTCACGGATCCCGGGAAAATATTCTCTGCGCTGACGTTCGTGTTGAATCCGCAGGAGATTCACGACATCAGCCTTCGGCAGCACGTCATCGATCTGGTACGAAACTTCGACACCGAGCTTTTCGAATTCGCGTGGCACGAGCGTGCTGGGGCCGACCAGCGTCACATGCGCGCCGAGCTTGAGAAGGCCGAAAATATTCGAGCGAGCAACACGGCTGAATAAAATGTCGCCGATGATCGCCACGTGCAGCCCGGCGATTTTTCCTCTCCGCTCGCGGATCGTGTAAAGATCGAGAAGCGCTTGCGTCGGATGCTCGTGCGCGCCGTCGCCGGCATTGATCACGCTCGCCTTCAGCCGGCTGGCCAAAAACTGCGGCGCGCCCGCGGAGCTGTGACGCAGCACGAGAATATCTGCATGTAATGCCTCCAGGTTGCGCGCAGTGTCCTTTAGCGTTTCGCCTTTCGTCAGGCTGGATGTAGTCGCCGAGATATTGATTACGTCGGCGCTCAAGCGAAATGCAGCCAGCTCGAATGAGGTGCGCGTTCGGGTGCTCGGTTCCACAAAGAAGTTCACCAGCGTTTTTCCACGAAGGGCTGGGACCTTTTTGATCTCGCGCGTTCCCAACTGCTTAAACGCGTCCGCTGTTTCGAGAACTAAATTGATTTCATCTGCGGAAAGTTCACGCACGCCGAGTAGATCTTTGCGTGTCCAGCCGGTGCTCATTGTTTTTCCAGCCAGACCGCGTCGGCTTTGTTATCGGTTTCTTGCAGGCGAACCTGAATTTGTTCGCGCATCCCGGTCGGCAAATTCTTGCCGACGTAATCGGGGCGAATGGGCAACTCCCGATGGCCTCGATCAATTAAGACGGCAAGCTGAATGCGGGCGGGACGACCGAATGAATTGATCGCGTCCATGGCGGCGCGCACGGTGCGGCCAGTGTAAAGAACGTCATCGACAATGATGAGGGTGCGTTCTTCTAGTGGCAGCGGAAGTTCCGACGCGCGCACCACAGGCAACTCCGGGCGCGTCCCCACGTCGTCGCGATGCATCGCCACGTCGATGACGCCGGTCTGAATGTCAACGTTCTTGATCTCGCGAATGAAGGCGGCGATGCGCCGCGCGATCTCCACGCCGCGCGAAGGAATTCCCGCAAGGACAACCTTTTCAAGCCGGGGATTTCGCTCAGTGATCTCGTGCGCGATCCGTCGAAGCGCGCGACGAATTGCCTCCGCGTCCATGACGGGGACGGCGGCTGGTGGATTCTGTTTTGTCTGGTTCATGCGTTTCCTTGGCGACCTCACAGGATCACGTTAAAGGAAAAAAATTAGGAGGCGGACTTTTCGGTGCGCGCCTCCTTTCTTCGCCGCTCTCGCCAGTTGGAGCGATGTTTTACGATCCAATCAAGCAAGGCTCTCTCAAAGCCGATGTCTCTGCCGGCTTTTTCGCTTTCAATCCACTTGTGCTTCAAAATCTCCGTACGCTCGGCAAGGAACTCCTTGTAGAGCGCTGAATCCTTAACGAATTGAGCTTGATCCTCTTCCGAAGACGGCATCTCGGATCTTTCTTTCATAAAACGTGGAGCTAGTCAACACAATCGACGTATGGGAATTCGACGGCGAAACTGCGTTATTTATTTAACGCTCGTTTAGCCTAAACGTTGCGGGCGCCTCGTTAGGGCAAAGTCTTACGAATGGTTTCCGCTATCCTTACGAACTCGGCAGTCACCGGCGATTGCCGGTCTTCGCTCACGATGGGGATCCCGCGATCGCCGGACTCGCGCGTGGCGATGTCGATGGGAATTTGACCGAGCAGAGAAACTCGCAACCGCCTTGCTTCACGTTCGCCGCCGCCGGTCCCAAAGATATCGTAGCGCTTGTTGTCGGACGGAGACATGAAGTAACTCATATTTTCAACCAAGCCGAGCACGGGGACGTTGACCTTCTCGAACATGGTAGCAGCCTTGCGCGCAGCGCGACCGTTTGCACGATCGTGAGCTGGATGTCGCCGGTGCCGGGGGGGAGATCGAGCACCAGGTAATCCAACTCGCCCCATTCCACCTGCCGCAAGAATTGCTGGGTGTAGCGTGTCACCATCGGTCCGCGTAAAATCGCCGGCGAAGTATCGTCGAGCAGAAATCCCATCGACATCAGCCGCAGTCCGTATTGCTCGATGGGAACAATCTTGTTTTCTTCCGTGGCCGTTGGCCGCTCTCGCGTGCCAAACATCAGCGAAATACTCGGGCCGTAAATGTCGCAATCGCACAAGCCCACGCGCGCGCCAGTTTGCTCCAGCGCCACAGCAAGATTTGCTGCAACCGTCGATTTACCCACCCCGCCTTTACCGCTTGCCACCGCAATCACGTGCCTGACACCCGGAATCTGCGTCGTGGCCATGCCGGCTCCTGCACCGCCGGGTGGCGCATGGATATCGATCAAAACTTTCGCGGTGCGCACTCCTTCGATGCCGAGCAATGCGCGTTCCGCATCTTTCTTAATCGCTGCTGGAACATTTGGATCGTTTGTCGCCAACGCGAGCTGCACCTTTACCTCGCCATTATCGATATGGATGGACTTTACCACTCCGAAGGAAACGATATCGCGAGTGAAGCCAGGATATTTCACAGATTTCAACGCGGTCTTCACCTGCTCCTCTGAGATCGACATATCTGAACCTTACCTGCGCCGCGCCAAACGTAAACGGGGCGAGGCGCCTTATCGGTCCTGATAGTCCAGTTTGTAGCGAATCTGATAATCGCTTCCGCCAGAGGGGCGAGTAGGCTGGTCGCCGCCTTTGGCCACGAAGTTCGGATTTTGCCACTCAGACCAGGCGCGGTATTTCGGTTTCATAGGATTCGCTGGCAAATGGAGCTGGAAGATTCGATCTTCACGGCCGGGAAATTTCAGGACGAACAGCCGCTTCGACGTGCGAAAATAAAGTTCGACGTAGCCAGCTCGCACATTCGGGTTTTCAGTCGAATCTGTGTGCCAGTAACCCGGCATCGCGTTGCGATCCGTGTCTAGCTCCGGCTCAACTTCGCGAAGACTGTCGAGGGACTGGCCGGCTGGCGGCTTCACTTCAAATTCGAGCAGCGGCGTCGGCCCGTTGATGTTCAAAACGTGCGGTTGGGCCGCGTACCAGATTCCGAAGCCAGATGCTCCGATCGCTGCGATCGAGACACAAACGATGACCAACCCGATGAACAGCCAAATGCTCCTCACGCCGCGCCAGTAAAGCGCTAGGAGAATCGAGACTGGCGTGACGATGAACGTTACGAGGAGCGCAATCGCAACGGCAAAATAACCGGCCTCGCCCTCGAAGCTAGAGACGTGAAGTGCGGCGGCGAGGGCCGCGCCAAGAGCGAAGCCAAGAAAGAGTCCAGCCCCGATGCCGATAATTCCGCCGAGAATTGCCAACAGAATTGCGCTGACAGACAGATTTTTTATTGCGGGTTGCAAGCGAATGGTCAGGGCGGATTTGCTGGTATTGAGCTGTGGAGGAGATCGATGCGTTGATGCGTTTCTGCGATTTCCATGACTAGTCCCGAATAGTTCCACCGGCCAAGCGACTTCGTTGCCGCTGCGTAAATTGTTCCTTTTCCCTTCGGACCGGAGATGGGAATGGAGAGGTTCGCTTCGCCAGATGCGCCGTTGACGTTTGTGTTTCCTGATACAAGAAATCCCTCTGTGATAGGGGAACCAAGGGCGTCGATGACAGCAGGGTGCGCCTTGGCCCGGGCTAAAGCATCTTTATAAACGTCGGTCGATTTCACCGCGCTAAATACGATCAAGACGACTGAGGCAGCAAAAGCGACGAACAGCAGCGCTATGCTCAGGCAGCCAGTTGGCACGAACCATTTCCAGTTCCGCTTCCACCAGTTTGGTTTTGGCATCGGAGCAACTGGTGGCGGTATCTGGTCCACGGAGTCTTTGTACGTCGAACGCGAAGCCGTTGACAACCAATCTCTTGGCTGCGATCTGCGCTTGACGGGTCACGCTGTCGCAATGCAGGATGCCGGCCATGAAATTACAACACTCTCTTCGAATTGTTTTCGCATGCACTTTGATAGTGCTGATGGGCGCGTGTGCGACCGCTCCCACATCCGGCCCGGCTGCTCTCGCCGGCACATGGACGAACTCGCTTGGCACCGTCTGGACAATCAATCCTGACGGTACATTTCACGTCATGGCTACAACGCCAAAGGCAGAGATCTGGGGCAACTATACCGTCGCAGGTGATACCGTCACAGTTCAAGAAACCCGCCGGGTAGGGCCGATCCCAAAATCCTGCAGAGGCCCTGGCGTGTATAAGTTTAGCCGACCGGATGGAAACACTCTGGCGTTTGTTTTGGTCAGCGATAAGTGCAAGCCGCGGATCCAAAACGTGACGCAGCCGTGGCATCGGAAGTAATCCGGGTGGGGGAACCAGGTACAAACGGCTCATCGAACTGCGGAGACGACTGAGCTCAGTCGCCTGTCCCGATTGTTCGCAGATAAATGTCTTCGAGTCGCTGCGCTTGCACGTGGAGATCGAAGTTTCTTCGAACGATCTCACCGGCGCTACGCGCGATCCGCGAAAGGAAACTTTGATCTTGCGCCGCATTCAGTAGCGCGCGTGCCAGCTCTTCATGATTGTTCTCAGGCACGAGGACACCGCTTATACCGTTTTCGATTGCTTCGGGAATGCCGCCGTGCTCTGTCGCAAACGCCGGCAGACCGCTGGCCATTGCTTCGAGCATCGAATTTGGAATGCCTTCCTGGTTTCCGTCACGGCCAGTCTGGCTCGGATGTAGGAAAATGTGCGACCGATAATAGATCTCGCGCAATTGCTCCTGCGAAATGAACCCGGCGAATGAAACGCGCTCTTGGATGTTTAGTTCGTGTGCCAGCTTCTGGACTTGGCCGAGCAAGGGTCCTTCCCCGGCAATCGTTAGTGTCGCATTTGGATATTGGTTCTGAAAAATTGCGAACGCGCGAAGTGTAACCGGCAGACCTTTTTTCTCAATCAACCGGCCAGCTTGCACGAATCGCCATTCGCCGTTTTGCGGAAAGCTTCTTTCGCGAAAAGGAAATTCCTCCAACGGAATCCCGGTGCGTTGGACTTCGATCTTTTTTGGGTCGCAACCAAGATTGGCCACTGCGCGCCGCAGCGATTCCGAGCGGACCAAAACCAGCTTCACCACATCCAGCATCTGCCGCGTGGCGTCTCGATAGCCCCGCTTGTTCATGTCCACCGTGACATCCGCGCCGTGAAATGAAACGATCGACGGGTTTTTCCACGTGCGAATCAGCGGCAGGAGATGCACGGCGATTTGGCCGAAGTAAATGTGCAAAAGGCGAGCGTCGATTCTACTCAAGACCTGCAGCAATCCGCTTAGTTCTGCGTCCGAAATCTGCCACGGCATGTCTCGCACTTGCCTGAACCAGAAGCGCCGCAAGAAATGTGTTGCCGGTTTGGGAACAATTTCGACCGCCTCAAATGGGAAGCGGTCGGTTTGTTCGCGTTTCTGCGCAATCACGACCGGAGCGCATCGTCTTAGCGCGGTGATCTGACGGTAGACATGGAACATCTCCGGTTTCAGAAACGTCGCGCAATAACAAGCGATGATCGGGCGGGACTCGGGAGGCGTGCTCAATGCCGAAGGTTAGGCGTTCGATCTTCAACGTCCAATCGCGAAAGCATTCACGAGGAGATCGCCGAAGGCGCGAAGTCTTTCGTCGCTCAGGTGGAAAACTGTACGCGCACTTCCGCTGGCACGCGCATCGGCCGGCCGGTTTGCGCATTGATCGGGCACCACAGGGTCCGAGCCTTTGACAAGAGCTGTCCGTCAAAGTTACGCCTGATTTCCGTGAAACGTTCGAATGTAAGTCGAGTGGCTTTGCCGACCCACGTGCGCAACACGATTTTGTCGTCAAGCGCGGCGGGAATTTTGTAGTCGATTTCATGTCGCAGAACGACCCAGCCGATCGTCTTCTGTGCTTCCGAGCTGGCAACCGCCAGCCAATGCGCAGTGGCAACATCCTGGACCCACCGCAGGTATACGGTGTTGTTCACGTGATTTTGCTCGTCGATATCACCGGGCAAAACTGAAACGGTCATTTCGAAAGGAGTGCAGGACATCGACGAACCGGAAACTAGAAGGAAGCTCTCTAAAGCATGAGCAAACAGGCACGTCAGCTAATGTTAAAGCGTCGCATTAATTCTTGCCGCGCTTCCATAGCGTGTTCCGGGTTCATGCGACTAAGCACTTTTTCCCGGCGTTCCGGATCCATCGCTGCCAGTTCGCGCACCAACTTGTTGCGCGTTTTCCATTTCGCGTACTTGCTCCCGCCGATTCCGATCGCGAGCAGCGCGGAGATGATCCAAACGGTAATGTCCGTCGAGGTCACAAGAAGAATAAAGAAGCGAAAACCGTTAGAGACAACCGACGAAAAATGAGTCTTCCTTTGTCCGCACAAAGTTCAAGCCACGACGTTAGAAAGACGCGCTGGTTGACGCCGCCGATGTGGAGAGGAGATTTTCCAATGCACGTTGACCGAGGAATTTTCGCCGTTGTATGCAGTGGCATTGTCCTCTCTAGCGCCCCCTTTGCGTGGCCTCAGGAAGCGACTTCGGCAAATCTCCCGGACCATGTAGAGACCGGCGAGGCGACACCAACGCCCAAGCTGAAAAAGAAAAAGGCGAAGCCAAGCCGGGAAGTTGCAGCCAGCGGATCGAGTGAAAAGCCAGCATCTGTGATCGAGCAGACCCCCACTCCGGAAGAAACAGCAACGCCAGTCGCGCCGGTAGAAAAGAAACATCGTGTCAAAAGGCGAACGGCTTCGGTTGTGCAACCTCAGGAACCCACCTTCTCGACTCCCACCTCCTTGTCGTTATCGGCTGCCCAAGCTATGGCGGTGAGCGCTCCTTTGCCCGAGTACCCATACCAGGCAAAGCATGCCAATATTACTGGAAACGGTATTTGCGTCATGATTGTCGATACTGCGAGCGGGAGAGTGACCAATGCGATGATGGCGCAAAGCACCGGCAACGCGATCCTCGATAAAGTGACCACGGAGACCTTTCGAAGATGGCGGTTCAAACCCGGAAGTGTGTCGCAACTCCGAGTGCCGATCACTTATGAATGAAATCGCGTTCGTTCCTTCCGGGAGGAGAATAGCAAATTTCCCGGTGATCACTGCTCGGACTTGCGGCAGTGGCCGCATCGTGTGATCACGAAGAATGTATGCGGTTGAGCTTGATCGATCGAAACGGCTCCTGGTGATCAGCGCTCTGCAACGGGTCACAGCCGAGCACGCGAAGCTGGCTGCGCAACGCGTCCGGGAGCTTTTGCAGGATGTTGCGCCTGGGTTCCGTGTTCTCGCTGATTATCGCTGGTTGGATACAATCGATCCGGCAGCGGCGCGTTACATTGCCGAAATCATGGACGCGTGTGCCGAAAAAGGCGTCGCCTCCGTGACGCGAGTGATGCCCGATCCGCACAAGGATATTGGTCTCAATATCCTGTCGCAATTCCATTACGGACCCGAAATCCGAATCGAGACGTTCGAGACGCTGGCTGATGCGATGCAGAGTATCGCAATGCGGCCTTGATTGTGGGTCGATCTACTCGTGCCCCCTTGCGGCTTTATTCCCTTCTTTGATCGCTTCGGCTTCAGTCATGTATTTACCCTTCTTGGTCGTGCCATAAAATCGCGACCCTTCTTTGTGGTAAACATGCGTCTCTGGGTTGACCCAAACCAGACCGTGGCCGCCGCCCGGTGCAGGCGACTTCGTTGCTGTCGCATGGCTCGCGCCTTTCGCGGGGGCTGGACTCGCTGCCGCGGGACTGGCTGCTGCCCCAGAAGTTTTCGGTTTGAACAAATCGCCCAGATTGAATTTAGCGGGCGACGCTGATGCGGCTGGACTGGCCGCTGCCGCCGCTTTTTTGGAGCCGCGCTTCGCTTTGGGCGACGTGGCAGGGGACGCAACTGGTGACGCTGTCGCCTGGGCTTTCGTGCTGGCGCGATGCTTTGCAGGCGTGGGTGATTGAGCGGGTGATTCCGCCGGACTAGGCGACTGAGCTTGCGCAATACAAACTCCGGCAAATCCAATTACGGTGACGAGAGTGAAAAATTTGGTAGTCATAGCCGGCGAGCGTAAACAACCCGCAGGATTGCAGTCAATCCATTTCGGACGGATGAATCGGCCTGCATAGGCGGGGATGTCTTACGCCTGTCCTGCCACAAATGACGCATGGCGCGAGTCCCGCTTGAGCGTCGCTTTTGGCTGCGCTAACTTCTGCCGGGATGATTGAGACAATCTTGGGATGCCTCAAATGGGCCGCTGTCGGTTTCGTCGTGGCTTTTGCTCTGATGAAACTATTCGAGGCGAGTCACATTCATGATGATATTCCCAAGCCTGCTTTCAAAATACGCCAGACGAAGCGTGCCACGTTCGTGTTATCGACATTCGCAGCGATGCTTTCGGCTTTGGTCTGGTTGTTGGTGCAGAAGTTGGACTGAGCGTGCTGGCTTTCTGCCGCGACGTCTCAGCCCATGTAGAATCCGCCGTTAACGTTCAAGACGTGGCCGGTGATATATGAAGCCATTGGGGAGGCGAGGAAGAGCGCTGCACTTACAATGTCACTTGCATCACCAAGGCGACCGAGCGGAATTTGTTTGATGAAGCTTTCCGCCACTTCTTCCGGCATGCCTTTGCTCATCCCCACATCAATAAATCCAGGCGCGATGGCGTTCACGGTGATGTTTTGACGGGCAAACTCGCGCGCGGAAACCTTGGTGAGCGCGATAATGCCCGCTTTACTCGATGAATAATTCGCTTGGCCGAACAATCCCATCTGCCCGCTCACTGATGACAAGTTGATGATTCGCCCGCCACTACGCAAAAGAGCAGTAGCTTTTTGTGTAACGATAAATGTGCCGGTGAGATTGACCCGAATCACGCTGTCGAATTCGTCGACCGACATTTTCTTGATGGTGCGATCGCTGATGATTCCGGAATTGTTCACCAGAATGTCGAACCCGCCGTGTCGATCTTGTATCTGCTTCATCATCGCCTCGACCTCTGCCGGCTGCGTCACGTCGCACTCAATCACCAGTGGCTCAATCAACTGCTTCGCCACGTTCATCGCATCGGTTTTGTTTTGTCCCTCCGAATCGGCGATGTAATTCACCACGGATTGCGCGCCGCGTGCGCCGAAAGCCTTGATCATTTCCGCGCCGATCCCGCGGGAGCTACCAGTGACGAGCACAATTTTGCCACCGAAATCGAGCGGGTCGCTCATCATGTTTGCTCCGTCAGTTGAGAGTATCGGCGCACGATGAATGCGGTCGGCCAGCCGATCAAACAAATATGAATGGCAATGGCAAGCAGTTCGTTCCAGAGCCGGTGTCGAAACGTTGGAAATGCCGTCGGCAACACGAACCAGTACATCACAATGTAAACGCCGATGCCGTAAAACGCGCCAGAAACAAGCGGCTGTTTCATCAGGAACGGGATCTTCCGACTCGCGAGGTAAAAGACCGATACCACCACGAACGCAACGAAAAAGTGCAGGGCAAGACCAAGGCCAGCCGTTGCCATTCCGCCTTCGTGCGAGTTCCCGCCTAGCAATCCAGCGGCGATTCCCTGTAACCCTCGCTGCAGTGCTACGCCGCGTTGCCACCAAATCACAAACGCCGATGAAATGTCCAAAACACCAACGACCAGACCGGCGGCCACGATTGCGCGAAGCGCTCCGAAGTTTTTCATGCGGCTTCGCTACTAGGCTAGAATGCCATTGCCCGTCAAATCATAGCCGTTAGACTTTTTGCCTGATGCCGGCGCCGATCCGCATTCTCACTGCCGTTCCGATTTGCGACGGGCACGATAGCGCGATCAATACAATCAATCTGGAATTCATCCGGCACGGCGTCGAAGTGATTTATCTCGGCTATCACCGTTCGGTGGGCGACATCGTGCGCGCGGCGATCCAGGAGGACGTACGCGCCGTCGGCATCTCAAGTTATAACGGCGGTCACATCGAGTTCTTTGCAGCTGTTGTCGATCTTCTACGCAGAAAAGGCGCAGACGACATCAAGGTGTTCGGCGGCGGCGGCGGCACGATCACACACGACGACGCCGCAATCATGAAACGCAAAGGCGTGGACGAAGTTTTTTTCGCCGGCACCTCGCTCGAAGAGATGGTGAAGTTTGTCCATCAACGCTATGGCAAACCTCGCGGGAAGAGATTGGGCGCCAAATCGATAGACCAGGAGTTCGCGCACCGACTGACTGAAATCGAGGACGCGTACGCGGCCGGAAAACGACGCCAGACATCGAAAACCAAAATCCGCAATCCGCAATCCGCAATCCGCAATCCGAAAGTGATTGGATTCACCGGCCCCGGTGGCGCGGGCAAAACGACGTTAATCGATGAGCTGGTGCTGCGTTTTCTGAATCGGAATCCGAAGGGAAGAATAGCAATTTTGTCGCACGATCCGAGCGTAATCGGCGAAGGAGCGTTGCTGGGGGATCGGGCCACCATGATCAACTCCCAGGACGATCGCGTCTTCATGCGCAGCATGGCCACGCGCGGGCAAGCCGGCGGACTTTCCCCCGCAACGCATGATTGCCTTGCGCTGCTTGCCCAGTCGAATTTCGACTACGTCATTATTGAGACGGTAGGCACTGGCCAGGAGGCAATGCCATTTCAGAAGAACGGAACCGTCAATCTAACGGTGCTGGTGATGAATCCGGATTACGGCAGCCGGTTGCAGTTACAAAAAATCGTGATGCTTGATCTGGCCGATATTGTGGTAGTGAACAAAAGCGATCTTCAGCGTGCTCGTACGGCCCACACGGAAATCGAGCAACGTCTTGAGCAAAACCGGCGATCACAGCAACTCATCGACACTGTGGCAAAACGCCATCGCGACGCTGGCGTTGATCGACTGTTCGATCTAATTTCTAACCGCGGCTAACAAGTCTGTCATGTCAAGCGAAGTCGAGACATCTCTTGATATTTTCAAGGCAGGGAAATAATTAGAGATTCCTCGACTCCGCTCGGAATGACAGGAATGTAAGCCCCCGAATGTATGAGCAAGCTCGGACAGGTCGTTGAGTCGGTCGAGAAGTACAACAAATTCGTTCTCGACCAAGTTAAACGCGCGCGCAGCGATGAAAAATTCGGGCGTGAATTGCTGGGACGCTGGAACGACGTCAAAGCGAAGATTCCGGTCACGCGTACGCCGACTGGATTGCCATTGCCGCGGCTTGCGTTGCCGGAAATCGATGAGCCGGGCGAGATTGCGCGTTATCTCTTTGGTGAAGGATTGCCGGGGGAGTTTCCGTATCTGAACGCAGCCTACCGCGAGATGTACCTCGAGCCGGTTCGCGAGATTGAAAGCTTTGAGAAGAACACCGGTAAGATCGATAGAAAAATTCCGCAGGCGGAAGAGCCTACGCGTTTGTTCTCCGGTTTGATGCTGGCTGAGGACACGAATGAGCGTTTTCATTATCTCACACGTCACCAACGCACCCATCGGCTCAGCACAGCGTTCGATGGGCCGACCCTCTACGGCATCGATAGCGACGCGGATGGCGTCTTCGGAAAAATCGGCGAAGGCGGCGTGGCGATCGACACGGTCGAAGACATGGTCCGGCTTTA
>WNFP01001782.1_pt1 | contig 20215 bp, 19 predicted proteins | sample 5400201 | NCBI WGS metagenome assembly WNFP01 (sample SAMN13153355, study PRJNA577476) | soil metagenome | isolation source: 115 cm saprolite under Madrone tree | place: USA:California | collected 2016-06-14
GTATTTAAGTTTCGGGCGGCCGCTCAGGATGCGGTGTACCGCGACGTCCAGCGGCGCGCGAAAATAAAACGTGATGTCCGGAATCGGCGCAAACCGGTACAGATTCCGCAGCCATCGCGCTGGGCAGCCCCGCGCCGCATCCCGCGCAAACGCCGTATAAATGTAGCGGTCCGCAAGCACCAGGTAATCGCCCTGAAGCAACGGCATGATTTGCCGCTCGCAGCGGTCCGCAAAATCCGCCGCATGCAGCAGCGAGAATGTCGTCGGGGTCAGCAACCGCCGCTGCTTTCCGCGCCGCGTCGCCGATTTCACCAGTGGCGACGAATTCCATTCCGTGAAATGCAGCCGGTATCCGCCGATTTCCAGCCATCGCTTCAGCAAATAAAGTTGCGTGCTCTTTCCCGACCCGTCCGTACCTTCCACCACAATCAACGCGCCCGGATACGCGCGGCTGGGAACAGGTTTCCCCGGCTGCGGCAGCGTGGATTTTGCCGGTTCGCTCCGCGGCGCCTTCTGAACAACGTCTTGTGTTTCGGTCATCGGGTTTGAGCGAAGCTCTTCGGCTAGCGACAGTAATCCTTGTTTGTTACTGGTGCATTACAGCACACGCACCCGTTTCCGGCAAAGCAGCCACGACTCATCTAAAAAAGTGTGATTTTAATGTGCAAAAACTTCTTCGGATTCTTCCGGAAATCCCCAAGAAGCAGCCGCATGTCCCCCGTCAGGCCGGTCAGATTGTCGTACAGCTTCGGATCAGAGAAGAGTTTCCCCGCCGTCGTCGTATTGTCATTCAGCTTCGCTGAAGCTGTCGCCAGATTCGAGCTTGTGTCGCGCAGCTTGTTGTAAAGGGTGTCGTCCGTGGCCAGCTTCCCGAGTGTGCCCTTTCCCGCGCGCGCATCGCGTAGCATCGCATTCCCGTGCGCCACGGCTTCCTTCGCCTGGTCATAGAGCGTTGGGTCATACATTAATTTTCCGATCGTCCCTTTCTGCGCCCGCACATCCGCCAGAATCAGGTTCACGTTGTCCAATCCCTTGTCCACCTTGTTGTACATCTCGTCCGAAGTCACCAGCCTCCCGAGCGTGCCCTGGCCTGCCTGAATGTTTGTCAGCATCACGTCGCCTTTTGCCAGCATGCTGTTCAAGTGGTTGTACGCCTGCTCGTCCGTCAACAATTTCCCCAGCGAACCCTTCCCTTCCTTCACTCCCTGGATTAGATCCCTTACGTCGTCTGAGAGCGCATTCAGATTGCCCAGCACTTCCGCGCTTCTCTCGACAACTTCTTTCATGGCTTTTTCTTCCGCGCCTGGAATTACGCCGTAATCGCCAATGGGAGTCCCAGTCAAGCCTCGCGTAATGTTCACGTACCGGTTTCCCAAGAGCCCTTCGGTGACCAGGCTCGCGGTCGAGTCCGTTAGAATGTCGCTCTGATATCGCTTGTCTACCCGCATCTTTACTTCGATGTTCTTGTTCTTCTCAAGCGGTTTGCCGGGCGTCCGCCTCAACAACTGGATGGATTCCACGTTTCCTACTTCCACTCCGTCAACGCGTACCGGCGCTCCGCTCGTCAAACCTGCTGTCTCCGGCAGGTACGTCGTCAACCGGTACTTCGGGCTCAGGATTCCCCCTCCGCCCGTCACATAGAAAATTCCCGCCGCCAGCACGAACAGGCCAACCAGCACGAAGAGGCCAACCCGCAATTCCGTCCACGTGAGTTGTTTTCGGCTCGCCATCGCTGCTTCCCTCCCTTGCTACCGTGAATCAGACTACTCCAAATTCACACCAGAAAACGCTTCAGATAGGCATCTTCCGTGTTTGCAATTTCTTCCGGCTCGCCTTCAAAATAAATTCTCCCGTCACGGTAAACCAGAAATCGCGTCCGTGCCGCGTTAGCAGTTCCCGCGGCGTTTCCATTGTGCCCGTTCGGCACCACCCGTTTTGTCTCGGGGTCGAAGTGGAAATTTGCCAGCGCAAATCCGTCCTGCAAGCGGTGGGTCGCCAGTAAAGCCGTCACCCCGTAAACATCCCTCAACCGCAAAATTAGCGTAATGATTGTCTGCGACGTTACTGGGTCCAATCCCGCAGTCGGTGAATCGTACAGCACGATGGGCGGGCGGTTGACCAGTGCTCGCGCAATTGAGACTCGCCGCCTCATGCCCCCTGACAATTCCGACGGCACTTGCTCGAGAGTGTGCTCCAGCTCCACGAACCGCAACACTTCTCGCACCCGTGGCTCGATCTCTTCCTCGGCAATCCCGTCCTCCCGGAGCCGGTACGCCACATTATCCGCCACTGTCATCGAATCAAAGAGCGCTCCCTCTTGAAAAACAAAGCCCACCTTCCGCCGGAACGGCAGTAACTCCTTCTCGCTCATTTCCGAGACTTCATTCCCCATCACGATGACGTTCCCGCTATTCGGCGTCAGCAATCCCGCGGCCATCTTCAATGTGAGTGTCTTTCCCGTTCCCGTTTCGCCCAGCAGAATCAGCGTTTCCCGCTCCTGCACCTGGAATGTCACCCCGCGCAGAACCTGCCCCTCGTCGAACCCCACCCACACGTCTTCAAACGTGATGGCCGGTCCGAAACCCGCTCCCTCTTTTGTGAGTGCGTTCATGGAGCTAATTCGTGATTATAGCGACAAATGCTCTGTCTGTCGGAAAGGAAACGCCCCGGAAGATTCGAACCCGTAGGCCCTGGCATCAAAAAATCTTGTCGGAGAGATACAGCGAAAGCTTGGTCAGGAACGCGTCCGCCACAATAATCAGCACTGATCCCACCACCGCCGCCGAAGTCGTGGCTCGCCCAACGCCTTGGGTGCCTCCGCGCACCGTCAGCCCCTTGTAGCACCCGATGGTCGCCAGAATGAAACCAAACACCACCGGTTTCGTAAATCCTTGCATCAAATCCGCGAAATCCAGCGCATCGATCGCCCGCCGCCAGAACTCCACCGCACCTAGACGCAGCGAAAACACCGATGCCGTGCAGCCTCCCAGCAAACCAATAAAATCCATCAGCGCCGTCAATAACGGCAGCATCAGCAGCGCCGCAAGCAGCCGCGGCGCCACCAGCTTACGGCTGGGGTCTGTCCCCATTGCCCGCATCGCGTCCACTTGCTCCGTCACCAGCATGGACCCCAGTTCCGAAGCGATCCCCGTCGCGCACCGTCCCGTCACCAGCAGGCCCGTAAACGCCGGTCCCAGTTCGCGCACCAGCGCAATCGCCACCACATCGCCCGTCAGCGAAGTCTGTCCAAACCGGATGAACTGCGATCCTGTCTGCAGCACCATTACTGCGCCAATAAAAAATCCCGACAGTAAAATGATCGGCAACGAGCCGGCGCCGATAAAATCCATTTGTTCCAGAGTGTCCTGAAAATAGTGCGGGCTTGTGAAGATGTTGGCCACGGCATGCCCGGACAGCAGCGCGTAATCCTGAACGGAGGCCACCGTTCGTTTTGCCGCGTCCCCCAACACGTCAAACACGGACACGGCTGCTTCCTGCTTTGAATGGCGGCCGGTGACCTGAAGAGGCGTGTCTGCCACGAGTACCTGTTCGCGTTGGCTTTCCGCGACGAACTGCTCGGCACAACTAGGAATCGGCTTGGGGCTTAAATCGTCCGGAGCCTGCACGCTTTTCACTCGTAGCGCAGTGCCACCATCGGATCCACGCGCATGGCGCGCCGCGCTGGAATGTAGCAAGCGAATAGCGCCACTCCCGAGAGCAAGATTGCGACGGCCGCGAACGTCAGCGGGTCGGACGCGCCGACTCCATAAATCAAAGTGGTGATCAGACGGGTCAAACCGAAGGCGGCCGCGATACCGATCGCCACGCCCACCAAAGTAATGCGCATGCCTTCGCCGAGAACCAGGCGAAGGACATCCCGTCGCGAAGCGCCGAGCGCGACACGGACTCCAATTTCATGCGTTCGCTGGCTGGTCAAATAGGAAATCACGCCATAGATGCCGACGGCGGAAAGAATGAGAGCGAGCGCGGAAAAAACGCCGAGCAGAAACATGGTCAGCCGCTGCGTGGAGATCGAGCGAGAAACGATTTCCTCCATCGGCCGGACATCGTAAAGTGCCGCGCTGCTCACCACTTTTTCCGCAGCCTGGCGAATGGAAGCTGCGAGGTCCGGTGTCGTGCCAGTCGTGCGGGCAACGTACCCGCTGCCGTTTGCCAGCAGCGGCCAAAATCTGTCCGGCACCTGCCAGACGGGCAGATAGAGTTGCGCCTGCAAGTTCTCGTGTTCCCGCGAACCCAGACCCCAGTGCTCGACGTGGCCCACAACTCCAACGATTTCAGGCTGCGTATCGAACAGTCCGAGGTTGAGGTGTTTTCCGATGGGATCTTGATTCGGGAAATGTTTGCGCGCAAAACTGGCATCAATCAGCGCCACCGCCGGTCCGTGCTCCTTATCCTGCTCGGTGAACGTGCGGCCGCGCTCGACGGGAATGCGCATGGCTTGGTGGTAGCCGGCATTGACAAGATAAAACAGCGCGAAAGGCATGTCGTTATCATTGGCCGGCTTGGCCTGGCCTTCGAGCCAGAATGGAATCTCGGAATCTCCGGTCATTGGCAGTGAGCCGCCCATCAGGGAGACCGCTTCCACACCGCGAATGCTCTCCAGTCGCCGCAGAGTCTCGCGGTACATCGCGCGAAGCTGGTCAGCCGTGAAGGCCGCGTTGGATGTAGAAGAAATGCTGAACGTAAGAACGTTGCGCGGATCGAACCCTGGATTGATATTGCCAAGAGCGGAGAGAGTGCGAATCATCAAGCCTGCGCCAATGAGCAGCACCACCGCCATCGCCATTTCGACAACGATGAAAACGCTTTGTGTGCGATGCCGCGCGCCGCTCGAACCGCGCCCACCCTCCTTTAAAGTCTCGTGAGTCTGCGGGCTCAGAGTCTTGAGCGCGGGGATCAAGCCAAACACCATGCCGGTCAAAATGGAGATGCCGAGCGTATAGAAAAGCACATGACCATCGAGCGCGATCTCTTCCACGCGCGGTAACGTGCCGGACAAAGCGGTAACCAGAACGCGCACACCTATCTTTGCAAAGAGCAGACCGATACACCCGCCGGCGATCCCGAGCAGAACGCTCTCCGTAAGCAACTGGCGTATGACTCGGGCAGGGCTGGCTCCCAGCGCGGCGCGAATCGCAAATTCGCGCGCGCGGCCAGTGGAACGAGCGAGAAGCAGGTTCGCGACGTTAGCACACGCGATCAAGAGCACGAAACTGACGGCGCCGAGCAGCACCAACAGAATTCCCTTCACATTGCCAACGACGTCGGTCTTGAGCGGAATCAAGGAGATACCAGATCCCTTGTCAGCTTCCGGATAAGCGGTGGCGAGATTTTCCGCGATGCGATTCATTTCGGCTCGGGCTTGGTCGATCGTAACTCCCGCTTTCAGCCTGCCGATGGAGTTCATGCCCATGCTGATGCGGCGGTCGAGAAAAGTGGGATCATTCCATTGGCCGATGGGCACGAAAACATCCGTGTTGCTCAGTCCGGTGATGTGACCGGCGGCGACGCCAACAATCGTGTAAGTTTTGCCGTTCAGCGTGATGTTCTTCCCCAAAACGTCTCGCCCGGAGCCAAATTTGCGGCTCCAAAGTCCGTCGCTGAGGATGGCGACCGGGCCGGCGCCGGCCTTATCCTCCTCAGGGCGAAATGTCCGCCCAAGAAGCGGCTGCATGCCTAGGGCGGAGAAAAACTCCGCCGAAATCATGTGGATGTGAACGCGCTCCGGCTCACCGCTGCCGGTCATATTGAAGTCGTCGGACCGGAAAGCGCACAACGAAGCGAACGAGTGACTGTCTTTCTGCCAATCGAGGAAATTGGGATAAGCGATAGAGCTTTCCTGAAAGTTGGGGGACTTGGTGTAAACAGCGACAAGTTCATCGGGGTTCGAGAACGGCAGCGGATTGAGTAGCACGCCGTTGACGACGGAGAATAGAGCGGTATTCGCGCCGATGCCCAATGCAAGCGTCAGGATGGCGATGGCGGTGAACCCGGGATTCTTTGCCAGTACGCGTAATCCGTAGCGGACGTCTTGCCAGAAGCTATTCATGGGAGACCCCTTTCAGGTACACAGAGCCCGGCGGCAGGGCTTCTGGAGGTAGAAACGATAGTGGGGCGGTATTTGTTTCGTGAAAGTCGGGCATTGGAATTGTTCGTGCAGAGCCGATCCCACCTTCGGAAATGAGGCCTCCTGATAACGCCGCTAATCGGAAACTGATCCCTGCCCGATAATTGGAACCAAAGGGACCAGGTAGGGTATGCTCTCACGCGACTATGGCTCGATCGGGCGGTCCAGAACGCCGCCGCAAGGGACGACTGCGGCTTACACAGACAGTTCGAGTCAGACCCTCCGACCCGCAGCGCCATGATTTTGACGAAATCTTGCCGACAGTGAACACCTCGCGGGACAGCGTCTATTTTGCGACGAAAAACGAGTTCTACAAGGAAGGAATGCGCGTGTTTGTGACCTACCCCTATTCCGATGGACCGGGATCCCTCAACCGGGAATATCTCGGGAAAGTAGTGCGCGTCGAGGATCTCGGGAATGGCCGGCGCGGGATTGCCGTCGAATTTTTGATGCCGCTCTACTTGGGTGGCAAAGAAACCCTGAAGTGACAACTCCGGCGGCAGATTCCCGGAACTGCCATCCTTCCGGTTGATTCTTCAGCCCGCGGCGGCTTCCTCGGATTTTTCTCCCCGCGACTCCGTTGCTGTGCCCGCGGACTTGGCGGTAATTTCGAGTCCGTTCTTGTTCATGTCGAATCTCTGTTTCCGGTCCAAAGTTTTCACAAACTCACGGGTCGCCTTAGCAACGCCTCCAGGAAGATTCGACGCATCCACTTTGACCGTCGATTCCACTGTTTCTTCACTTCGATCTTTGTATCGAAAATGCACCTCAAACGTTTTCATGCTCCTGACCTCCCTTTTCTGATGATGAAAAATGAAACCTGTTCGAACGCTTCGATTCAGATGCGTCTTTTCTGACTGCCGGGACCCTTACCTCCGGCGATGCTTTCCACTTGCCGCTTTCGTTCGCTTCGTTTTCCGGGCCTTGAGTTCTGCCTTAAGCGCCTCGTTTTCTTTCATCAACGCATCGCGGGCCGCCGTTATTGTTTCGAGATTGTTTCCCATTTCGCCGTTTTCTTTCTGAAGTTCCGCCACATGCGCCTTCAACTGCTCGTTCTCCTGCAGCGTTTTTGTGTCCTTGCAGGCCGTCAAGGGCAAACTCAGCGCCACCGCCGCGATAAGTGTCGCCCAAGTGTTCTTGCGCGTCATACGCCACCCTTCCTACACAAGAATTTGAATGGCAACAGGAACAACCGATAGCGGGTGAGGGGGGAGACACCGCCGGCAACTGGGCCAGCGTAAAGGAGTTTCCCAACCGACGCAAGCCTGATAAGCGCCCCCACCGGTACAGTTTGGACTGCATCAAAGCCAAACGCCATTTTCTGTGACTGGACCTATTGCAGCAACCCCACTGGCGGCGCGCTGGACGCAGAGCGAAGCGGCGGCTACACTGTTTGTTTTCCAATTGTTTTGAATCCAATAGGCACAAGTTCGTGTGAGGAATGAAACGGGCATGCTTCGGTTTTACACCGCCGGTGAATCGCATGGACAAGCGCTGCTGGCGTTTGTTTCCGGGTTGCCCGCTCAACTGCCTATTGACGTGAAGTTTATCAATCACGAGCTGCGGCGCCGGCAGCTTGGTTATGGGCGGGGCGGACGGCAAAAGATCGAAAAGGACAAGGCGGAGATTTTTGCGGGAGTGCGTCACGGAAAGACGATTGGGGCACCGATTGCTCTTAGGGTCGAGAATCGCGATTGGACAAATTGGGAAAAAATCCTCCCCGTGGAAGCGGCGGAAGAGGACCCCGCCGCGCGAAAACTGGTGGCGCCCCGGCCGGGGCATGCAGACCTGGCAGGTTCGCAGAAATTCGATTACCACGATGCGCGGTATATCTTGGAGCGGGCATCGGCGCGGGAGACCGCGGCGCGTGTGGCGGCGGGGGCGTTTGCGAAACTGCTCTTGCGGGAATTCGGGACGGAAATTGCCAGCCATACGATTCAAGTGGGGCACGTGAAGCTGGAAAAACCGGCGACATGGAAAAAGATTCAAGCGGTCAGCGCGGACCTGGATTCTCCGTTGCGGTGTATTGATGCGGCGGTGCAGGAGAAGATGAAAGCGGAAGTGGACGCGGTGCTGAAGGCGGGTGACACCGTGGGGGGCATTTTTGAGATTGTCGCGCACAACGTTCCGGTGGGGCTCGGCAGCCATGCGCAATGGGACGAAAAGCTGGATGGACGGCTGGCGCAGGCTTTGATGAGCGTGCAGGCCGTAAAGGCCGTCGAGATTGGCGGAGGAGTGGCGGGCGCGGGATCATTCGGAAGCGAGGTGCAGGATGAGATTTTTTATGAGAAGTCAGCACGACGGTTCCGGCGGGCGACGAACCGGGCAGGCGGAGTAGAAGGCGGGATTACCAACGGCGAAGACGTGGTGGTGCGCGGGTACTTGAAACCGATCTCGACGTTGCGGCAGCCGCTGCATACCGCGGACATGGTTACGAAAGAGCCGGTGAAGGCGGCGTACGAGCGGTCGGATTGGTGCGTGGTGCCGGCGGGTGCGGTTGCTGGGGAGGCCATGATCGCCCTTGTGCTGGCGGATGCTTTTCTGCAAAAATTTGGTGGAGACTCGCTGGCTGAGATGCGGCGGAATTTCGAAAACTATGCCCGACAAATCGAAGATTTCTGAAGCAGCCGCGCCGGTGGCCAGAGAGGTGGCGCAGGTGCTGTCGGCTGCCCGCAAGATTTATCCGATCGTGAAGTACGGGGACCCCATTTTGGAGAAGGCCGGGGCCGCGATTACAAGATTCGACGCGGAACTGGAAGAGCTTGCCGAAGATATGTTTGCTTCGATGTACGCGGCGCAGGGAGTGGGGCTGGCGGCGCCACAGATTGGAAAGAGCTTGCGGCTGGCAGTGGTGGACGTAACCGGTGGAAAAAATCCTGACGCGAAGATTGTGCTGGCGAATCCCGAAATCGTTCACGCGGAGGGAGAAGTCCGGGAAGAAGAAGGATGCCTTTCCATTCCGGGATTTCGAGGATACGTGATGCGGCCGCAGTTCGTTACGATCAAGGCGCAAAACGCCAAGGGCGAGGCGTTTGAAATCCGCGGGGAAAATTTGCTCGCGCGGGCCTTTTGCCATGAGATCGATCACCTGAATGGAGTTTTGTTTTTGCAGCACCTCAGCATGCTGAAGCGCGATCTGATCAAGCGGAAAATCAAGAAGCTCAGGAAACAGGGCGAGTGGTAAGTGCCGGAGCGGATTCGAATCGTTTTCTGCGGCACCCCTTCGTTTGCCGTTCCCACGTTTAGACATCTCCTTCGACAGACCGACATTGCTGTTGCTGGCGTGATTACGCAGCCGGACCGGCCTAGGGGGCGCGGGCAGCAAGTCTCCTTTTCGGCCGTGAAGCAGGCGGCGCTGGCAGCGAAGATTGCGGTCCATCAGCCGGAGAAAATTCGGGCGCCTGAAGTTCAGGAACTGCTGCAGGCGCTGGCTCCCGATGGCATGGTGATCATCGCTTACGGACAAATTATTCCAGCGAGACTCCTCCCGATTCCGAAACTGGGCTGGATCAATTTGCATGCTTCTCTGCTGCCGAAATACCGGGGGGCGGCGCCGATTAACTGGGCGATTGTGAATGGCGAAACGCGAACCGGCGTGACGACGATGCGGATTGATGCGGGGATGGACACAGGCGACATGCTGTTGCAGCGCGAGACGGAGATCGGTTCAAAAGAGACTGCGCCGGAGCTTGCCGCTCGATTGTCGGAAGCCGGCGCGCCCTTAATGGCCGAAACTCTGCGGGGCTTGGCGAAAGGATTGATTGTTCCGCGGCCGCAGAATCATGCGGAAGCTAGCCATGCGCCGATGCTGAAGAAAGAGGATGGGCGGATCGATTGGAACAGGCCTGCGACGGAGATTTACAACCGGATGCGTGGGTACGCGCCGTGGCCCGGGGCGTACACGGCGTTTCGCGGGCAGAGCTGCCAACTTTGGGGTGAACCGGTGTCTAATGAAAAAATCCCCGGTTTGGCAGGCGCCGGGGCGCCGGGGATTTTGATTGGCGAAAAAAATGAATTGTTCGCGTGGTGCGGGGACGCAACCGTTTTACGTGTTGGACTCGTCCAATTGGAGGGGCGCAAGCCGGTAAAGGCCGGCGATTTTGCGAACGGCGCGCGATTGAAGATCGGTGAACGGTTTGGCGACGCCTGAATTGCGCCGAGCGGTGCGGTAGGACATACTTGGAATTCGGCGTTAGCGAATGAGTTTCGACATTCTTTTACGGACCGCGATCACGGGAGCTCACCTTACATGAAGAACTCAGGATCATCAGCAAAGGGCGGATTTGTGCGTTCGCGCGGCAATGAATTCCTACGCACCGCAGCTTGCTGGATGCTCGCTGCGCAGCTTGTGGGATTGCCGTTTGCAACGGCGGGAGACAAGGCGGCAACGCCGGCGGCAGCCACCGCGGCGAGCGACCCTGTTTTGAGGGCGATGCAAAACGAGATTGCAAGAGCTACCGCGGAACTTGGCAAAACGGAGCAGCCGCCCTACTACCTGAGTTATACGGTGTACGACCAGGATTTCGTCGTGCTGGTGGGGGCTTACGGAAGTTTGCTGACGAACTCGGCGCCGCAGAGACGTTTTGCGGACGTGAACATGCGCGTGGGCGCGCCGGAACTGGACAATACACACGGCCAGAGCCGGCCGAGCGGAGTGACTTCCGGCAGCCTGCCGCTCGGGAGCGACGGTGATGCAATCGCGCGGGTGTTGTGGGAATTGACCGATCGCGAGTACAAGCGGGCAGTGCCGTCCCTGCTAAACGTTCGAACGAATACGGCGGTGCGGGCGGAGGAAGAAGATAAGTCGCCGGATTTTTCGAAGGAGAAGCCGCAAACGCACATCGAAGAAGAAAAATCGGTGGCGGCGTTTGATCGCGCCGCATGGGAAGGCGAAATCAAAAGATTATCGGGGGCCTTCCGGAAATATCCGGAGGTGTACTACTCGACGGTAATGATTCAGGCGCAGCGTTCGAACTCGCGGATGGTGTCAAGCGAGGGAAGCGCGATCGTGTCGCCGAGCTCTTCCGTTCGAATCATTATGGAAGCGCAGACGCGCGCCGAGGACGGCATGGATTTGTTGCGCGTGGAAACTTTTCAGTCGCCTGCGGCGAGCGGCCTGCCGAGCGAAACGGAGTTGACAGCCAAGATCGAAAAAATGGCGACGGATTTGATCGCACTGCGAAAGGCCCCGGTGGCGGAGCCGTACGATGGGCCGGCGGTCTTGAGCGGGCGGGCGGCCGCGGTTTTTTTTCATGAAGTGCTGGGGCACCGGCTTGAAGGCCACCGCCAGCGCGACGAAGAGGAAGGACAGACATTCACGAAAAAAGTCGGACAGGAAGTGCTGCCTAAATTCCTCAGCGTGATTGACGACCCGACGACACACGAGTTGGCAGGAATGAAGCTGGCGGGAGCGTATGACTTTGACAACGAGGGAGAGCCGGCGCGGCGCGTGGAGGTTATCAAGGACGGCGTCCTGGAAAACTTTTTGATGTCGCGGATGCCGATCAAGAATTTTGGGCAATCGAACGGGCATGGGCGAAACCAGCCGGGACGGATGCCGACGGGCCGGCAAGGAAATTTGATCGTCACTTCCACGAAGACGGTTCCGGAAGCGGAGATGCGGCAGAAATTGATTGATGAAGTGAAAAAGCAGGGCAAGCCGTACGGTCTCTATTTCGACGACATCCAAGGTGGATTTACGCTGACGACGCGCGCGCTGCCGCAGGCGTTCCAGGTTTTGCCCGTGATTGTGTACAAGGTCTATGCCGACGGCCGGCCGGATGAATTGGTGCGCGGGGTGGACATTGTGGGCACTCCTCTGGCGGCGCTGACGCGTATTTTGACTACCGGCGATCAACCGAAGATATTTAATGGCGTGTGCGGCGCGGAGAGCGGGCAGGTGCCGGTCGCGGCGGTGGCTCCTTCGATGCTTTTCTCCGAGATGGAAGTGCAGAAACGAGCGCATGAACATGAACGGCCGCCGCTCTTGCCGCCGCCGGGTTTTGAAAATGAAGGCGCCGGCAAAGACCCTTCAGCGAAGGCAGAGGTGAAGCCGTGAAGATACTTCACCTGACGAACGCGCCGCTTGCTTACAGGCGATTTTCGGGATTGATGATTGCAGCTTCACTCGCTCTGAATGCCGCGCCCGGCCGGGCTGCGGCCGAGGAATCGAAAGCAGCACTGGACGCGGCCATGGTTGCGGCGCATGCCGCGGCGAAGGGCGACGGATTACTTGAGGCGCTGCTGACGGAATTGGACCGGTCGAAGTCGCAACTCAAGATGGATCAGGTGCAGGCGCCATACTACGTGGAATACCGGGTAAGCGAAGTCGAGGATTTTGGCGCGGAAGCGGCGTTTGGAGCGTTGCGCGAAAATCAGCACATTCACGTTCGCGTGCTGCGGGTAGTGGTGCGCATCGGCGATTACAAACAGGACAGCTATTTCGGCCGGGGCCAGGGCGAATCGAGCATCTTGCCGCTGGACAACGATCCGATCGCGCTGCGACACCAGATCTGGCTGGCGACGGACGATGCGTACAAGGCGGCGGGACAAGCACTGGCGGAGAAACAGGCGGCGATGAAGCAGTTCAGCGCGGACCCGAATCCGGTGGACGATTTTGCGAAGGCGCAACAAATGATAGCCGTGGAGCCAACGGTATCGTTGAAAGTTGACGAAGCAGCGTGGAAGAGAACATTGGAGGATGCCACGGGTTTGTATAAGCAGTATCCGGACGTGCAGTCGGTGACGGCGTCGGCGAGATTCTCGGCGATTAACGAGTACCTGGTGAATTCCGAAGGCACGGTCACGCGATGCGGGAAGACGACCTACAGCGTGCAATTGAGCAGTTCGGCGCAGGCGGCCGACGGAATGCGGCTGAGCAGGAGCCCGGCGTTTATGGTGGCGCGAGCGGAAGAATTGCCGACACGCGACGCGCTGATGGGCGAAGCGAAGAAGATGCTGGAAACAGTTGTGGCGTTGCGGCAAGCGCCGATCGTCGAGGAGGAGTATCGCGGCCCGGTGCTTTTCGCTGCCGATGCGGCGGATGACATCGTGGCGTCTTTGATCGGGCAGAACGTTCTGGGTCAGAAGCCGCAGCTTGGGAAACCAAACCGGACGACGGGAGCATTTGCGACGAGCTACAAAACGCGAGTGCTGCCGAACTTTTTGACAGTAGTGGATGATCCGACGATGAAGGATTTTCATGGGAAAAGTCTTGTAGGAAGTTATGCCGTAGACAGTGAAGGCGTGAAAGCTCAAGCCGTCAATACGATCGAGAATGGTGTGCTCTCAAATTATTTGATCGGGCGGCAATCGATTCGAGACTTCCCTGCTTCGAACGGACACGGACGCGCGGCTCCTGGATCGATTCCTGGGCCGAGCCTGGGTGTGCTGCTGGTGAAAAGCGCCGAGGCGCAATCGCCCGAAGAGCTAAAGAAAAGAGTCATGCAGATGGTAACGGATCAGGGCCGGCCTTACGGGTATCGCGTAGAAACGCTGGGGCCTGGCAATTCGCCGCGGCTGCTTTATCGCGTGTATGCGAAAGATGGGCACGAAGAACTGGTGCGCGGCGCGGTGTTCAACGAACTGGACATTAGAACGCTGCGGAGCGACTTGATGGCAGTCGGCAACGACCAGTTGGTGAGTAACCGGGCTGGCGGTGCGCCAACGACGATCATCAGCCCCTCGCTGTTGTTCGATGAACTGGAAGTGAAGCGGGCGGACACCAGCAAGGACAAGTTGCCGGACTATCCAGCGCCGCCACTGAAGAAGTGACTGCTGACTCATGATTGGCAAAGAATTAACGACAGATGTCCTGATACTCAGAGCGCTTGAGATGCAGCAATCTGTCAAGAGAAACGAACGGCGGGTAGCTGGTTAGTTCGCCGCCGAGATCCTCCGCAATCAGGGGCAAGCGCCAAACTGCGCTGTCAATGCCTTCGAGTGATCAGAAAGATGATGTCCGCAACATCCTCCCGTGGGGTCCGATAGCCTGGCGGCCGGGTTGGCGCCTTAGTCGGCCGAAGTTCAGAGACGCAAAGTTACTTTGCCATGCAGAGTACTTGACATCAGCAAGGCATAGCGTATCTTGGTACCGGCGCCGCACGGTTTGAGGTAAGGCGAATATGGAAACCCAGCGTGGGGAGCAAGTCAACCGCGTTAGCGGCAAGGTGCTGATCGTCCTGTCTCTTATAGCGTTGCTTGCAGTACTTAGCGGGTACACCCATCCGATCGAACCGGACGAAGGCTCGGCGGCACACATCTTTCAGCTATCCATCGTAATGCTGGTTCCGATTATCTTGCTTTTCCTCGCAACGGCGGATTGGGCACAGCCTTTAGCAAGCGTGCGCCCATTAGCATTCCCAGCCGCCGCTCTGGTCCTCGCGTTTGGCGCGCTGTATTACCTTGAACATTACAGATAAACTGCCACGCTAGTCCCGTGCGCGATTTTCTTCGCTAGCAGTTGGCTATCTTCCTGCGGTATTTCGCGTCCAAATTCAATAACGTCTGCGTCTCACAGGGTGCCCGATGAAGAATTGCAAATGGCTCCTCTTGCTGCTTGCTTGCGTTCCTTTTCAATCCGCGCGGCCTCAAGTCCATTCCGAACTGGCCACGCCGCCCAACGGCAACAACGAGCGCGCCGAAGTCTCCCAATGGATCGGCCTCGTCAAAATCAGCATCGAGTATCATGCCCCCAATGTTCACGGCGGCGGTGGCGCCGACCGGACCGGCCACATTTGGGGCGAACTCGTCAGCTATGGCTTCCCTGATCCGGGATTCGGACCGTCTCACGCCGCTCCCTGGCGAGTCGGTGCGAACGAAACGACCACCATCACGCTCTCGCACGACGTCAAGGTCGAAGGAAAAGATTTGAAAGCCGGTATGTACGGCCTCTTTCTCGACGTGGAAAAGTCCGGTCCGTGGACCTGGATTTTTTCGAGGGCGGCCAAAGGGTGGGGCAGCTTCCAGTACGATCCGAGGGACGACGTGCTGCGCGTGCCGGTCGATCCGATCGACGCACCCTACACTGAATTCATGACTTTCGGCTTCGACGAGCGCCGCCCGGCTTCGACCGTCGCTTACCTCCAGTGGGAGAAAAAGCGCATTCCGCTCAAGATCGAAGTTCCCAACATCAACCAGCTGTACCTCGACCAGATGCGCGAGGACCTTCTGAGCTGGCCTGGCTTCAATTACCAAAACTGGCAGACCGCCGCTCAGTTCTGTGCCGACAACAAGATCAACCTCGAAGAGGCACTGGTCTGGGCGGAGAAGGCCATCCACGAGCCGTTTCGAGGAGCGGTAGTCGGCGTCGAGGATTTCTCCACTTTATCCACCAAATCCGCCGTACTCGGCGCCATGGGACGCACCTCCGAAGCTGATGCCGTCATGGATAAAGCCCTCGCCCTGCCCAACAGCGGCATGTTCGATATGCACGCCTGATGCGAGCATCCCGGCCAGATCGCGCGCTCAAGATCTTCCAGCTCAACCAGCAGCGCCATCCCGAAGAAAAGTTTTGGACTTACTTCGACCTTGCGCGCGCTTACACGACCCTCGGCGACAAAGCCAACGCCATCAAGAACTGGGAGATCACCATCGCCAACGTTCCGGAAAACCGCCAGTTTATGCTTCCCCAATTCCAAACCGCCCTCAAAAAACTCAAAGAGGGCAGCTAGCCCTGGTACCGGACATACCCCACATCAGTTCGCGGGAACGTGACGCACTGGCGCAGCCTGTGATCCCGGCCCTGGTTCGGGCACCGGCTTCGGCATCTCCTCGGCTTTGAATCGCGGCACCATCTGGTCGGCCATCGCCAGCGAATATACGGCCGAGGCAATTTCCACGGCGCCTTCTCTCACGTCTTCTTCGTAAATGCGCTCATAGGTGTCCAGATTGGTGTGATGCGTAAACGATCCATAATCAAACGCGTCTTGCGCCAATCCAATTCCAGGCAATCCGGCGTTATTAAAAGAAGTGCTATCCGTTCCGCCGGTCCTCCGGCTGTCGCTTGCCGAAGCGCCCACGAATCCCCAATCTGCAAAAGGCATCATCGCTTCGCGAAGCATGTCCGCTGCCGCCGGCGGCCCAAACACACCTGCGCCGCGAGGCTTGCCGGTGCCGGAATCGATGTTGAAATAGGCATCCAATTTCGCGTATTCCGGTTTCTGGTTTTCAAAGCTTCCAAAATGCTGCTGCACGTATGCCAGCGAACCGAGCAATCCTTGTTCTTCGCCGCTCCACAGCGCGATTCGAATCGTACGCCGCGGTTTCACGTGCAGGGCGGCCAGAATCCGCACCGCCTCAAGCATCATTGAGGAGCCGATGCCGTTGTCCGTAGCTCCCGTCGCATCATGCCAGGAGTCGTAATGGCCTCCGAGCATGACGATCTCGTCTTTTTTGTCGGAGCCTGGAATTTCGCCAATCGCGTTATAAGCGGTCGTTCCTTCCGGGTACTCCTTGTTCTGAATATTCAAGCGCAGCGTCACTGTGGTGTCGTGGGCAAGAAAGCGCGAGATTCGTCCGTAGTCTTCATTGCGCATCACCAGCGTGGGTACGGCTCTCGTCCAGTCGTAGGTGCCGTTTTGTTGCGCGATGATGATGCCGTGCGCGCGGCCAGCGTCATTGATGCGAGCCAGCGCGCCGTTGTCCACCAGGAACTGGTCCACCTGCCGCGAAACTTCGGCGCGCGTCAACTGTCCTTCCGGCAGCTTTGGGGGCTCGGGAAAACGGAACGGGCGCGGATTCTTGGCATCGAATCGCGATTTCCAATCGTCTTCGGGACGCCGCATCGGCGCCGGGTTCATGTCCTCGGCCACCTCCACGTGCTTTCCCACAAACACGATCGCGCCGCGAACCTTGTTCTTCACGGAATTCAAATACGCATCAAGCTCCGGCTGTGTCGGCTGGTTTGGCGGCGTTGGCTTCGCCACCACCGGCATCGGCGGTGCCGCCCATTTCGGTTCCGGTGGTGGCGGCACACCCCCAAACGGGCCAAATCCGCCACCCGGCGGAAGCGTCAATCCGGGAGGGTCCAGCATCACCACTTGCGCCGTCACGACTCCCTTTGTGCTCGGCGTCCACGCCAGGGGCTTCACCATGAGTTGCCCGTGGAACGGCGCAGCGGCTTCCGCCAGAAGGTCCATGTTTTCCCAACCGGGCACCGGCGTTGCGGCACTCGGCGGCTGGAACGCCCACGGCTCCAGATGCGTGTTCGCCAATCCCCATGACGTCATCGTCTTGACGGCCCAATCGTCTGCCGCCTTCAAGTTCGGTGTGCCCGTCACGCGGGGGCCGTACAGATCCGCGATCTCATGGATAATCCACATGATCCTGGAATTGTTCGTCTCTTCGGCGCGGATCTGCGCATACGTTTCGGAGACTCCAGGAGCTTGCGCAGGCAGCGGCACCGCCGCCAGCACTAAGCAGCACACCACACATCCAATCAGTTTTGCCACGGTCCCTCCCTGGATTTTTCGGAAGTTCTGAATTTGCACGCCCCGGTCGCACGTCAATATACGCTCCAGCGTCCGCCGAGGCAATGCAGCCTGCGGAAAGCGGAAAACGCGGAAAACCGGTTGACGAATTAATGCAAAGATTCGAGACTTTAGCATATGACCCTTGGAGAAAGACTGGAATGGCTAGCGCGGATGACGTTGTTGGTGTTCATTCTGGCATCGGCGGCGTTTTTGAGCGCGATCACGGCGATGCGCATTGCGATTCACGGGCGAGAAGTGACAATGCCGAATCTCGTGGGGAAAAACGTTTCCGAAGCGAGCCAGATGCTGCAATCGCGCGGGCTGGTATTGCGCGTGGCCGACCGGATCTACAGCGATCAGCCGATTAACGTGGTGGTGAGGCAGACGCCGACTTCGGGCTTGTTGATGAAAGTGTCGCAGCAGGCGCACGTGGTGCTGAGCCTGGGGCAACGGCAATTGCAGATACCGTTGCTCGAAGGCAATTCGCTGCGCGCTTCGCGAATAGAGCTGCTGCGCGCGGGACTGCAAGTGGGCGAAGTATCTGCCATCACGATGCAGGACCAGCCTGTGGACGCGGTAGTGATTCAGAACCCGAAGCCCGGGGCGGGATCGGCGACGCCGCGAGTGGATGTGCTGGTTTCGCAAGGGCCGCGGGACGCGGCGTATGTAATGCCGCACCTGACGGGGTTAAATGAAATGGACGCGCAACACCGGCTGGACGTGGCGCAGATGAGGCGCAAAGTGAATTACGTGACGGCGCCGCAATGGCCGCGCGGTTCGGTAATTGACCAGTCACCGATGAGCGGGACGCGAGTCGCGGCCTCTTCCACGATCGAATTGACTGTCGCAAATTAAGGCCGGCCAAGCTCCGGGTTCTCCAGATTTTCCTTGACAGACTATACTGTGTGACGCATAGTGTGTGTGACACAATGTATGATGCACGGTAGGTAGCCGCCGATGGTAGACCTCGCCAAATTACTGAATTCCGATCTTTTCGAGAACCTGCGGCTCGAATTGCGCCGCGGCTCGCTGATCATCGCGGTGCTGGCGCAGCTTCGGGAAGAACATTACGGGTATGCCCTGCGCAAAGCCCTGGCGGAACGGGGCATGGAGATTGAAGAAAGCACGCTGTATCCGCTGCTGCGGCGGCTGGAGAGCCAGGGGCTGCTGGACAGCGAATGGCGCGAAGAGGACAAGCGCAACAAGAGGTTTTACCGGCTGTCGAAAGAAGGCGCGCACATCCTCAAGCAATTGCTCGAGGAATGGCACAGCATGAATTCGTCCTTGAAACGGATTGTTTAGGAGCAAGGTATGGAACTTCTCGAGCGTTACTTGCAAGCAGTGCGGGCGTACCTGCCGAAGTCGCAGCAGGAGGACATCCTCAAAGAGCTGGGGGAAAATCTTCGCGCCCAGGTCGAAGACAAGGAATCCGAACTCGGCCGGGCCCTGAACGAAGACGAGTTGGCAGCGGTTCTCAAGAAGCATGGCCATCCGCTGTTCGTGGCAACGCGTTACCGGCAGACGCGCCACCTTATCGGTTCAACGCTGTTTCCCGTCTATTGGTTTGTAGTGAAAATCATTCTGGGCTTCGTGGGATTTGGTTACGCCATTTCCGCGCTGGTGCTGATCGCCGAGGGAAAATCGATTCTGGAAGTGCTTGGCGCCATCTTCAGGTTTTCGAGCGCGGTGCTGCCGACCTTCGCGTGGGTGACCATTATTTTTGCGGTGCTGGACATCGGCAACAACAAGTTTCGCTTGCTGGAAAAAATTACCAGGGATTCGAACGAAAAATTTGATCCCCGCACGCTGCCGGCGCTGAGACCCGCCTCGGGATCGCCCGAAGGCAAGCCGATTGCGCGGTATAAAACAGCGATTGAACTCTTCTTCAGCATCGCGTTTCTGCTCTGGTGGGTTCGCGTGAATCCGATCCGCAGACTGGCACTGTTTATGGCACTCGGGCCGGCTGGCCTCACGGACAAGATTCCGTTCCAGTTGGGACCTGTGTTGGAAACCGTTTACTGGCCGGTGATTCTGCTCACGCTGGCGGCCGTAGTGCAGCAAGTGGTGACGCTCATCCATCCAGAGCGCCTCAGGTTCTACAGGGTAATGCGAGTGATTTCGAACACGGGCAGCGTGATTGTGCTTTATTTGCTGAGCCGCGCCGATGGAATGCTTGTGCTGGCGCCGGGAAGTACTGATCCGGACGGGTTTGCCCAGGTGCTGCCCATCGTCAATATGGCATTGCATTACACGATGTTTTTCACGGCCATCATGACGGCGGTGGAATGCTTCAAACAGATTCGGCTACTGTTCCGCGAGGGAAGCCACCCGAAGGCGGCGGCAAGTCCATCGGTCTAATCTGCCGAAGCAAGGGCGGGACCACGGATTACTTCGCGGAATCCTTCTTGTGCAAGGTTGTGCACATGGTCAGAGCGGTGTTGGGATCGACGGCGCTGTCACCCTCTTCGACAAATTGGATGACGCCCTGCTTGTCGATGATGATATTGGCGCGCAGAGCCCACTCGTAGGTTTCGTCTTGCACGTTGTAGCCCTTCAGGATGCCGTAGGTCTTGAGCATCTTGCGGTTCATGTCGCT
>WNFP01001195.1_pt1 | contig 20201 bp, 18 predicted proteins | sample 5400201 | NCBI WGS metagenome assembly WNFP01 (sample SAMN13153355, study PRJNA577476) | soil metagenome | isolation source: 115 cm saprolite under Madrone tree | place: USA:California | collected 2016-06-14
TTACATCCCTTCATAATTCGGTCCGCCGCCGCCTTCCGGCACGACCCAGTCAATAATCTGGTACGGATCGGCGATGTCGCACGTCTTGCAGTGCACACAATTCGCGGCGTTGATCTTCAGCTTCACGCTGCCGTTTGTTTCCTTGGCCATCTCGTACACGGCTGCGGGACAGAAATACTGGCAAGGATTCCCGTACTCCTCGACGCATTTCGTCGCGCAGATGCCCGTGTCGGCAACGTGCAGGTGGCACGGCTGATCCTCTTCATGCCGTGTCCCGGAGTGATACACGTCCGTCAACCTGTCAAACGTCAGTTTCCCATCGCCCTTAAACCCTTCGAGCGCGGGTCGTTCGTTGATTTTCTTGTACGCCTCGTGCCCCGCGTGCGCGCGCATCGGATCAATCAGCCCGCGCCCGCCGCTAATCTGCTGAAAGGCCGCGTGAAAAAATCCCCGCAGCATTCCATGCTGGAACGACTGGTGAAAATTCCGCACCTGCCACAGCTCTTTCTTGACGTAGCTCTGCTCGATCTTTTTTGGAAATGCGCTCAGCGTCTTCGATGACGTATCGCCTGCCTTCAGCGCCTCGAAAATCGTTTCCGCCGCCAGCATCCCGCTCTTCATCGCCAGGTGAATGCCCTTCAGCCGCTGCGAATCCAGGAAGCTTCCGGAATCCCCGATGATCAGCCCGCCATCCAGATAATTCCGCGGCATCGCGTACCACCCGCCGTACGGCAGCGATTTTGCCCCATATCGCACCAGCTTCCCGCCCTCAAGAAGTTTTTTGAGAAATGGATGTGTCTTCCACGTCTGAAACGCTGCGTGCGGATCGAATTGCGGGTCCGCATATTCCAACGCCAGAACCAACCCGATGGACACGCGATTATTGGAAAGCCCGTAGATCCATCCGCCACCGTACATGTCCATCGAAACCGGCCACCCCAGCGTGTGCGCCACATAGCCTGGCGCGATGCGCCCCGGCTGCACGTCCCACAATTCCTTGATGCCAATTCCGTAACTCTGCGGATTGATGTTGTCGAGCTTTTCTCTCTCCACCAATTTTTTCGTGAGCGACCCGCGCGTGCCTTCCGCCAGCACCGTGACTTTCGCGCGTAACTCGTAACCAGGAGTGAAGTTGTCTTTCGGCTTGCCGTTCTTGTCGAGTCCTTTGTCTTCGGTGATGACGCCGGCAATGCCTTGGCCTTCGTAAACCAGTTCGGCGCCGCCGAACTCTTTGAACACGTTGACGCCAGCGGCCTCCACCAGCCCGCCGAGCCACTTCGTCACTTTGCTCAGCGACACAACATAATTTCCCTGGTTCTTGAATGGCGGCGGCGTGATCGGAAACCGGAAAGAAGATCCTTTGGTAAAAAGCAGCGCGGCATCATCCGTCACCGGCGTATCCAGCGGCGCACTCTTCGCGAAATCCGGCACCAGCTCCGCCAGCGCCTTCGGATTCATGATCGCGCCGGAAAGCTGATGCGCCCCAATCTCGCGCCCCTTTTCGAGCACATAAATATTTTCCGCGGAAAGCGCTGGCCCGTTCTTGCCCGAGCCGCCGGCTTCATTGTGCTTCTTGATCAGATTGGCCAAATGCAGCGCGCAAGCCAGCCCGGCCGGCCCCGCGCCGACAATCAGAACGTCGGCCTCAAGTTGTTCACGCTGAACAATCATGTTCGAACCTTGATTGATTTTATCAGATAGGCCTTTAATACCGGGCGATTAGCGCTGTTTCCCAAATTCATCGACAGAGATTCCTAACTGACGGAGAATCTTGTAGAAAAGGGGAGGCCCAATTTCGTGGCCTCCATCGACAGGAATCGTCACAGGCACGCCCATTCGGGTGATTCCATCTCTCATGACTCCCTGTTTGACGGATTAGGATAAATCCGGGCAAGCGGGCGACGCGCCGAAAATCGCGCGCCGTGGCGCTAGGCATTCACTCTGCGGAATCGGCGGGCAGTTTCAAACCCTTTTCGCGAGTATCCATCAATGCATAGCAACCGGGAAGCGCCGGGATTTCAGCGACCCAGGTACCGTCTTCCTGGCGATATAGAATCGTTTGTAATCTTCGAACTTCATGGCGCCTCTGGAAAGTATACGCCAAACACTAGTCGTGCAGTAACTAGGGCGTTTTTGCTTTTTCGAGGGCTTCGGTGAGGGCGGGCATGATTTCGAAGATGTCGCCGACTACGCCATAGTCGGCGATTTCGAAGATGGGGGCGTTGGAATCCTTGTTGATGGCGACTATAGTGCGCGCGCCCTTCATGCCGACGACGTGCTGGATCGCGCCGCTGATTCCAAGCGCCAGGTATAATTTTGGCGCGACGGTTTGGCCGGAGCTGCCGATCTGGCGCTCCATCGGGAGCCAGCCTTCATCACAAATCGGGCGCGACGCGGCAATCTCGCCGCCCAGGGCTTTCGCTAGCGCTTCAGCTTGCGGAATATTTTCGGGGGCCTTGATGCCGCGGCCGATCGCTACGATCAGCGGCGCTTGCGTCAAGTCCACGGCGGATTTCGCTTCCTTGAAAAGATCAAGTGGCTTGGTGCGAATCTGCGCGGCGCTCAACGTCGCTGCCACTGAATTCACCGGCGCTTTTCCTGAGGGATGCGCGGCGAGCAAATCGGCGCGAAATGCTCCGGACTGAAAGGAGGCGAACCACGGCGGGGCTCCGGCAAAGGTCACATCCGCTGCGGTTTTTCCCTGAAACATTTGGCGCACGAAAACCAGTTTCCCGGCTTCGTTGCGATACCCGATGCAATCCCCAATCATTCCTTTGCCGAGCATGGCCGCGAGCTTCGGCGCGAAATCACGCACCTGGTAAGTATGCGGAAACAAAACCAAATCCGGCCTGGCGCTTTCGATTACCTGCTTCAACGCCACGCAATATCCATCGGCTGTGTACGCTTCGAGCAGATCGTGTTCGACGGTCAAAACTTCGGCGACGTTTTTCGCGGCTAGTTCATTAGCGAACGCGGCGATGCCCTTTCCGATCACCAGCGCGCTCACCGCGCTCGATGTATCCTTCGCAATTTGCTGCGCGGCTGCCAGCGTCTCGAAACTTGCGTTGTTCCACTTGCCTTGCCGCAGCTCGGTAATGACAAGAATTTTCATGGCTAGATTACCCGTGCTTCGAATTTCAGTTTTTCGACCAGCTTTGTCGCAACTTCTTTCGGCGTGCCGGTCAGGAATTCGGTTTTCTTGGTTTTTGTCGGGACGTAAATTTTTTCGATCTTTTGCGTGGCTTCAGCGGAGACGCCCAGCGACTCGCGCGTCATTGGGCTGATTTCTTTTTTCTTGGCGGCCATGATGCCTTTCAGCGTGGCATAGCGGACTTTGTTGATACCGGATTGAATCGAGAGCACCGCGGGCAGCGGGCACTCGACGTGCTGGAACCATCCGGCTTCGAGCTCGCGCTTGAGTCTTAATCTTCCTTCGCTTGCGTCAATTGCCATGATGATAGTCGCGTGCGGCAAGTCGAGCAGCGCGGCGAGCAGCACGCCGGTTTGGCCGAAGCCGTGGTCGTCGCTCTGCAATCCGGTCAGCACCAGATCCGCTTTTTCTTTTTGGATTGCGGCCGCGAGAGCCTTTGCCGAGCCCAGCGGATCGAGTTGCGCGAAATTGTCGTCCACAATGTGAATGCCGCGGTCCGCACCTTTTGCGAGCGCTTCCTTGATGGTTTGCTTTACCCGCTCCGGGCCCATGGAAAGCGCAATCACTTCCCCAGCGTGCTTTTCCTTCAAGCGCAGTGCTTCCTCGAGCGCGTAGCTGTCCGGCTCATTCATTTCGAAGCCGATATCGGATTCTTTGATCCAATTTCCGGCGATCGCCAGCGGCGCGTCTTTCGCGGGAACCTGCTTGATGCACACGATGATTTTCACGAGATTCTTCCTTCTACCAAAACTAAAAACTAAACGCGGCAAACGCGGAAGGAAACCTACTTGCCGGACCAGCGCTTGAAAATCAGCGCGGCGTTGGTGCCTCCAAAACCAAAGGAGTTCGAGAGCGCATACTCGATCGAAGCTTTGCGCGCATGATTCGGAATATAGTCCAGATCGCACTCGGGATCGGGAGTCTCCTGATTGATAGTGGGCGGCAGAATCTGGTCGCGTAGCGCCAGCACGCTGATGCCTGCTTCGAGTCCGCCGGCGCCGCCCAGCAAATGTCCGGTCATGGATTTGGTCGAGCTGATCGGCACCTGCTTGGCGCGTTCGCCGAACACCCTTTTCAGCGCCCGCGTTTCGATGGCGTCACCGAGCGGCGTCGAAGTGCCATGCGCGTTCACGTAGCCAATGTCCGCTGCTGTGAGTTTCGCGTCCTTGATCGCCGCGCGCATCACGCGGAATGCGCCGTCGCCGTCCTCGGCCGGCTGCGTGATGTGGTAGGCATCGCCGGACATTCCATACCCCACAATCTCAGCGAGGATGGGAGCATCGCGCTTCTGCGCGTGCCCGAGCGATTCGAGAATCAGAATGCCGGCGCCTTCGCCGACGACGAAGCCATCGCGCCCGGCATCCCACGGGCGGCTAGCACGCGCTGGATCGTCATTGCGCGTGGAAAGCGCTTTCATGGCCGCAAATCCGCCGACGCCCATCGGCGTGATAGTGGCTTCGGTGCCGCCGCAGATCATCACCTCCGCCGCGCCGCGCTCGATGATTTTGAAGGAATCGCCGATGGCGTGTGCGGATGCCGAGCAAGCCGTGGCAGTAGCCGAATTCGGCCCGCGCGCGCCGTAGCGAATGGAAATGTGGCCGGAAGCAAGATTCACGATAGCGGAAGGAATAAAGAAGGGAGAAATCTTGCCGGGCCCGCCTTGCACCAGTTTCCAGTGTTCGCGTTCGATGATATCGAACCCGCCGATGCCGGAAGAAACGTAAACGCCGACTTCATCCAGGTCGGAATCTTCGCGTTTCCAGTTGGAGGACTTCGCCGCAAAATCCGCGCCGGCCAGCGCCACCTGGATAAAGCGCCCCATCTTTTTCAATTCTTTTTTTTCGATCCACTGGAAGGGATCAAAGTTTTTGATTTCGCCGGCGATCTTGCAATCGAAGCCATTCGTATCAAACTGAGTGATGGGACCAATGCCGCTCTGCCCGGCGAGGAGATTTTTCCACGTCTCCTCCGTGCCGATGCCCAGCGCGCAGACCAGTCCAACACCCGTGACCACCACTCGGCGAGTCAACTTTCAAACGCTCCCTGTTGAGGTGTGAATTCCGTGGCTTACTTACCTTTGGCGTGTTTGTCGATGTATTCGACAGCGTCCTTGACGGTGGTCATTTTCTCGGCATCCTCGTCGGGCACTTCGATGCCGAAAGCTTCTTCAAACGCCATCACCAATTCCACCTGGTCGAGCGAATCCGCGCCCAAGTCGTCCACAAAGGACGCCGTGGGAGTGACTTCCGCCTCATCCACGCCGAGCTGCTCGACGATAATCTGCTTCACGCGTTCTTCTACGCTGGCCATTCCTGTTCCTCCGCGATCATTAAATCGCACTATCTGTAGACTTGTGTCTTCGTCCCCAGGCTTGCTTGCCTGCACTATGCGCGCGGAGTACAGCCGCGCCAAAATCGTTGGTTTAGACCCCTCTGAGCAACCTGCCCATTCTATTTACCCCGCCCCCCAAGGTCAACTTTTGGGCCGCTTTAGAAGCCTTGAACCAAAAGCCTCGTCGAGCGCCATTCCCGTCTCAACTAAATCTAGAGAATCACCCTCGACGTCACCGACGGCCTCAAGGTTCATGCTAATTTCTTCCCAATCGCGTAAGTCCCTAAATTCCTTGATTCTTCGTGAATACGACCTACGCCAGGTACATGCCGCCGTTTACGTCGAGGACATGGCCGGTGATGTAGCCGGCTTCGTCGCTGGCTAGAAAGACGATGGCGGCGGCTACATCGCGGGCGGAGCCCATGCGGCCCAGCGGAATGCGCGTGTTCAATTCTTCTTTCACTTTATCGGGCAGAACATCGGTCATGGGCGTCTTGATGAAGCCGGGCGCGACGGCGTTGACGGTGATATTGCGCGAAGCAATTTCCACGGCGATGGCTTTGGTCAGGCCGATGAGGCCGGCTTTTGCGGCAACGTAGTTGGCCTGGCCAGCGTTGCCCATTTGTGCGACGACGGAGGCGATATTGATAATGCGGCCGGCGCGCGCACGCATCATGGCGGCGAGCGCCTGCTGGATGCAGAAGTGCGCTCCGGTCAGGTTGGTTCGAATGACGGCTTCCCAGTCGTCCTGCTTCATGCGCAGGGCGAGGCCGTCGCGGGTGATGGCGGCGTTGTTCACGAGAATGTCCAGGCGGCCAAATTTTTCGAGGACCTGCTTGAAGCCAGCTTTTACTTGTTCGAGGTCGGCTACGTCTATTTTGACGGCGAAGGCTTCGCCGCCCGCGGCAGAAATTTCCGCTGCCAGGGCGGTGAGCTTTTCTTCATTGCGCGCGGCTACGGCTACTCTTGCGCCGGCTTCGGAAAGAGCAAGCGCGGTGTCACGGCCAATGCCTTGGGAGGCTCCGGTTACCAGCGCGACTTTGTCTTTCAGACCAAACATTCAATCTGTGGCACAGACTTTTAGACTGTGCTGCTCCCCTTGGTCGAAATCGTGCCTGCACAGGCTCCCAACTTGGTCGGGACAAGTTCCGCCTGTGCCTCTAAGAACCTAGGCGGCATCGGAACGGGCGCCGGCAATTTTTTCTACCGTGGCGGCTAAACTTTTTTCGTCTTCGACGTTCAGAGTGGAGACGGACCGTTCGATTTGGCGGAGCAGTCCAGTTAACACACGGCCGGGGCCAACTTCGACAAAGGTGTTCACGCCTTCGTCAATCAGAAGGCGAACGGATTCCTGCCAGCGGACGGGCATGGTGACCTGGCGGATGAGAGCTTCGCGGGCTTCGTCGCCGGTTTCGATCGTGTCGGCATCCACGTTGGTGACGAGCGGGAAGCGCAACGGGGCGAATGCGGTTTGCTTCAGGTCTATTTCCAATTTTACTTGCGCGGGCATCATGAGCGCGGAATGGAATGGCGCGGAGACGGCGAGAATGACGGCGCGCTTGGCGCCGAGCTGGGAAGCAATCTCGACGGCACGCTTGACAGCGGCGGCATGGCCGGAGATAACCGTTTGTTCCGGCGAATTCAAGTTTGCCGCGGAGCAAATTTCGCCTTCGCTGGCGCGCTTGCAGGCGTCGGCTACGACTGCGGGAGACAAGCCCATAATGGCAGCCATTGCGCCGACGCCTGCAGGAACCGCCTCCTGCATGTAGGTGCCGCGTTTGCGAACGAGCCGTACAGCGTCGGAGAATTTCACTACACCTGCGGCGACGAGAGCCGAATATTCACCGAGGCTGTGGCCGGCAACGAAATCGGGCGTTACGCCCTTCTCCGCGAGGACGCGAAAGACGGCAATGGAGCAGGTCAAAATCGCGGGCTGCGTGTTGGCAGTGAGCTTGAGGTCTTCCTCGGAGCCGTCGAAGCACATTTTCGAAATGGAGAAACCCAAAGCCTGATCGGCTTCGTCAAAAACGGCGCGCGCGGCCGGGTATTTTTCCGCAAGTTCCTTACCCATGCCGGGGTATTGCGAAGCTTGCCCCGGAAAGACGAATGCGACTTTGCCCATAGCTAATCCTTACCCTTCGGCCGTCAGACGAGGACGCCTGCGGCGGAGAGCTCCTGTTCGATTTTCTCGTTCATACCCGCGCGAGCAAGACCTGCGGCCACGCGAATGGCGTTTTTAACAGCGTTGGCGTTCGAACGGCCGTGGCCGATGACGCAAACGCCGCGCACACCCAAGAGCGGCGCTCCGCCATACTCGGTGTAGTCAATGGTCTTTCGCAGGGCCTTGAAGGCGCCTTTCGAAAGCATCCCGCCCACCTGCGAGACGAGTGAGCTGTTGATGGACTTCCGCAGCAGGCCAAAAATTTGAAACGCCAGACCTTCGCAAATTTTCAGCGCGATGTTGCCGACGAAACCATCGCTGACAATCACATCCACATTGCCGGAAAACAGATCCCCGCCTTCGACATTACCGACAAAATGCACCGGACTCTTCTTCAGCCGCACATACACCTCGCGCGTCAGCTCGTTGCCCTTGATTTCTTCTTCGCCCACAGAGAGCAAACCGACGCGCGGGCGGCGGTTACCGAAAGTGGCCCGGTAATAGACTTCGCCCATGACCGCGAACTGAACGAGGTGCTCGGGCTTCGAATCCACATTGGCGCCGACGTCGAGAAGCACGGAAACGCCGCCCTTGGCATTCGGGAAAGGAGCGGCGAGGGCCACGCGATCCACGGATTCGAGAGTGCCCAGGAGAAACTTTGCCACCGTCATTACCGCGCCTGTGTTCCCGGCGCTGACCATGCCGTCAGCCTTGGCCTCGCGAACGAGGCGGGCGGCGACGTGAACCGAACTATCTTTCTTGCGGCGAAACGCCTGGGCCGGGTGATCCTGCATGCTGATCACTTCGCTGGCGGACACGATCTCAATAGGCAAGCTGGGGGAAGCGTGTCTTGCCAGTTCCAAACGGACCACGTTCGGCTGGCCGACCAGCAATACTCGCACACCAAGCTCACGTGCAGCCAGTACACTGCCCTCGACCTCGGGACGGGGCGCGTGGTCTCCGCCCATGGCGTCAACGGCGATGGTGATCATGGGATGTTTGTCCGCAGGCTAAGCGAGAGAAACGCGAAGTCCTTAGGATGCCGCTTCTTGCGCCGCTTTGCCCTTGTATTGTCCGCAATGAGGGCAAACCTGGTGCGGCTGCTTCATTTCGTGGCAATTCGGACACTTTGCGAGCGAGGGTTTGGTCAAAAAGTCGTTCGCGCGCCTTGTGCTGGTTCGGCGCTTCGAATGCCGTCGTTTTGGGTTAGGCATAGCAATACACCTCTTTTTTGCCGCCGTCGTAGGCGGATTATATCGGGCTTGGTAGCCCGGGGAAACTATTGTTTCTTGAGCCAGTCCTGCTTGAGGCGCGCGAGAGGGGCCATTCGAGGGTCCGTCGCGTGGGTCTCACAGCGGCACTCTTCGTGGTTCAGGTTCGCGCCGCAATTAGGGCACAGCCCCCGGCAGTCGCTCTGGCAAATGACTTTTAATGGCAATGCCAGAAGCACCTGCTCCTTAATGACGTCCGCCAGGAAGAGCCCTGAGCCATCGTAAAAACCGATCTCGGTGTCGTCGTCCTTGAGCCGGTCTTCTTTCGGCTTGGCTTCCTTGGGAAGCGGGGCGTAAAAGAGGTCGAAGGAGCGGCTGACGTCTTCGACGACCGGTTCGAGGCAGCGCGCGCACACCAGTTCGATCTTCGTTTCGAGGCTGCCCTCGATGCGAATCTGCGATTCCAGGAGCTCTGCCGTGGCGTTGACTTCGAGCGGCTCGACCTGCTTGATCTCTGCCGAGTGAAAATCAATGCTGCCCGGGGCATAGGTCTTCCGGATGCGCAGCTTGCGGACGGCTAATTCCTTAACGTCAAGGAACATGTCTTCAGCGCCTCCGGCGCGTACGCTCATGCTTTACCATTATTGAGTCGGGTTGGCGGCAAGTCAAGGAAGGGCGTCCTGCCCCTGCGCGTTTTTGCCACCTTGGCGTTCCTGGGCTTGGCAATCCGTGCGGCGCGGTTTAGTTGCCGAACGGTGCCTTTGGCCGCGATTCAAATGTGTACGCAAGAGCACAGCAATGCCTTTTTCAGAACGCCTAAGATGTAGAGCAACTGATCCGGCGGTCGGCGCCAGAAGGAGCTGCAATGTCGTTTGGACTTTGCGCGATAGGGTTTGCCATCTTGATCGGCGGACTGATTTACCCCGGGGTACCTGGTGCACATGCCCGGGCACTGGATCGCCGTTGGCGCGATCGTGCTCTTAGGCATTGGAATTCTTACGGGTGTAATAGTAACGCGTCAGAGAGATGCGGCAGGATAGCGGTACGGCGGAATCTGGCGTTTCTGCGAATCTTGCAAGTATTTTCAACGATCAGAGAATTCACTGTCGCATAGTAGTGCAGACGGCATGGACACGCAGATGGGCGAGTTCCACTTCTGACGCCAATGACAGCGAGAAAGAATCTTCCTGCCAAGAATGCCGAACCCGGCAAAAAACAAAATCTATTGAAGAGATCCTTTGGTGTCCTGGGGCCCGGACTAATCACCGGCGCGGCTGACGATGATCCTTCGGGAATCTCGACGTACTCCGTCGCTGGAGCGGCGTACGGATACGGCACGCTGTGGATCGCGCTGCTCACGTTTCCGCTAATGGCCGCGGTGCAGTTGATGTGCGCCCGGCTGGGGATGGTTACTGGAAGGGGACTAGCCGCCGCGGTGCGGATTTATTATCCGCGGTGGGTACTCTGGGGAGCCTGCTCGATTCTGGTGGTCGCCAACGTTATCAATATCGGCGCTGATCTCGGTGGCATGGCAGAGGCCACGCAACTCATTAGCGGAATTCCAACCCTCGTCTGGATTCCAGTTTATGCGTTCTTGATCATTGGATTGTTGATTTGGATTTCCTACAAGAAGATCGCAAAGATTTTCAAGTGGTTGACGCTGGTGTTGTTCACCTATGTGCTGGCTTCGTTTTTCGCCCACGTCGATTGGAGACATGCGCTGGCAGTGACCTTCGTCCCGCATCTGGAGTGGTCACGCGGATTCCTGGCGGTGCTCGTGGCCATTTTGGGCACTACAATTTCTCCTTATCTGTTCTTTTGGCAGGCGGCCGAGGAGGTGGAAGAAGAACGAGCCAAGGGACGAACGCCGGCACAGAGTAAAGGTGCGACCGCCGGGGAATTGAGAACAGCGCGCGCCGACACGATCGCAGGAATGTTTTTTTCGAACTTCATCATGTATTTCATTATTCTAACCACGGCCGCCACTCTACATGCGCACGGGCAGACCAACATCACCACGGCCCGGCAAGCCGCCGAAGCTCTGCGTCCTCTGGCCGGCGACGGGGCCTACCTGCTCTTCACGTTGGGGCTGATTGGAACTGGAATGCTGGGAGTTCCGGTCCTCGTGGGCTCGTGTGCGTATGCGGTCACAGAAGGAGCAGCATGGCGCGGGTCCATGGCTGACAAGCCAAAAAGCGCGCGCAAGTTCTATGGGGTGATGGCCGTAGCCATGGCGTTGGGGCTGGCGCTGAATTTCGCCGGCCTTAATGCGGTAAAAATGCTCTTCTGGTCGGCGGTTATCAATGGGCTACTGGCACCGCCACTGATTCTGCTGGTCATCCTCCTGACCAGCAGCGAAAAAGTAATGGGTAAGCGGGTGAATTCGCCGCTCCTCAGGTCTTTAGGTTGGGCCACCTTTGGGGTCATGACGGTGGCAGCGGCCGGAATGCTCATCACATCCTAAGATGGAACACCGCAAGATTGCGACCGATTGTTTCAGGCGCCCGCGACTCGCTGCGTGAGTCGGCCCGGCAAAGTGACGCGGCGTTTATGGCTTTTCTTCAAATATTTCGACGAAGCACCAGACAGCCCGCCAGCATATCGTGGAGGGCCTGCTTTTTTTCGGTGAAGCCGGCCATGATGTATCCGATGAACGCGGGGATCAAGTTCGTGACGATTTTGCCGAAGTGCCTGCCGGTCGCACGGCCGAAGCTGAGGCGCTGTCCGGCCATATCGGTTACGACCAGGCCAAGAGCCTTTTTCCCGAGCGTAGCTTGCCACTCGGAGCTCTCCATGAGGGCGTGGTAGAGCCAAGTCAAGAGCAGGCTGGCAGTGGCGACAAGAAAGACGAGACTGACGAGCATGAAAATGCCAGCGTCGTTCAGGTCTTCGTTGGGATGGAACTCGCCAATGAATCCTTGCAAGCCCGTAAGAAAAATCAGAGGGATCAAAATCAAGACGAAGGCGAGACCCATGACCACGTTGTCAATGAGGAGGGCTAAGAAACGCATCCAAAAGCCCGCGTATTCGACGCGGGGTACAGCCGCGTAACCGGCATACGCGGCAACAGGAGCGGAGCCTGCGTCCCCGAGCTGCGCTACAGCGGCACCGCTCAGGATCGGCGCTCGAGGCAGCGCGGCGGCGACGGTGAACGATTGGCCGCAATTCGAACAAAAAGATGAGCCCTCTGCCATGGCCGCACCGCACTTGGAACAGTACACGGTATTCCTCCGCTCTTTCCCGCCGATCCCGCGAACCAGTCGAAATTGCAGCCAAATCCTACTTTTAAGTGAGACTAGGGTCAATCCTGCAGTGGAAAGCACAAAGGAAGCAAGAATTGCATAGCACTAGTACGCCCAACTTGTTTGTCGCCCCTTGCTCCTCTTCCCTCATCTTATTGATTGTAAATATGTTACGTGGACCTGAGGAAATCTATTCTGTTTTGGCTCAATTCGTGCCCTTTGTCATGTTGGAAATCTATCTTTTCGACTAGACTGTGGCCGCCGGCCTCCCAGCCCCTGGCGGCATTTTTCTGAATATCCCCGTGAGGGCTCGCAATGCGCACGACACTCAAAATTGTTCTGCCGCTGATCGTGAGCGTTGCCCTAGTGTCTTTGCTATTTGCCGGTTACCAGGTGCGGAGGGAAAAACACCTTCTACGCAACGACCTTTCGCGCCGAGCGGAGATTCTCGGAGAAAGCCTCCAGGAAAGCGTAGAGCCGGTACTCGAACAGCGTGCGCCGGAGCGGAGTTTGCAACGTCTTGTGGAGCGCTTCGGCCAGCGCGAACACTTAAAAGGCGTAGCCGTGTACGGCAGCGCCGGCTCTCCGCTAGCGATCACGCCCGGGCTGACGCCGGCCTTTCGATCGCGCCCAACGGCTGCGGCGCGGGCCGCCCAAGAGAACACCGGCATGGGAGAATTCCTGAGCGCGGAACAGACGGCTTCGCTTCGCCCCGAAGAAGAAGTTCCCGTGCACATTTATGCGTTGCCACTTCATCGGGATGGTCGAGTGGTGGGCGTACTGGCACTCTTCCACGACACCAGCTACATCGATAAGCAGGTTTTGCGGACGCTCCGCGATTCCCTGCTGAACGCTTTCGTTCAGACCATTTTGATCACGGGGCTCGCTCTGGTGCTGGTGCGATGGACGTTTACAGGGCCGCTGACGCGCACGGCGACGTGGCTGCGAACGCTTCGGACAGGACAGGCGAGCGCAGCGCCAACTTTGCCGAAAGGCGAAATTCTCGATCAACTGCACCACGAAGTGACACACCTGGCGAACGATCTGAATGCGGCGCGAGCAGTCGCGGAGGAAGAAGCGCGCCTGCGCGATTCGAACTCCTCGACCTGGACAGCGGAACGTTTGCGGGTGAGCTTGCGGAACAAGTTGCAGGACACACCGCTGTTCGTAGTATCGAACCGCGAGCCATACATGCACGTCTACAGCGAAAAAGACAGATCCATCAACATGATCGTGCCGGCGAGCGGCTTGGTGACCGCGCTCGAACCGGTGCTGCTGGCGTGCAATGGAACGTGGATCGCAAATGGGTCGGGCAACGCCGACCGTGCGGTAGTGGATGCAAGCGATCACCTACGCGTACCGCCGGACCATCCGAGCTACACGCTGCGGCGCGTGTGGCTGAGCGACGAGGAAGACAAAGGATACTACGAGGGATTTTCGAATGAAGGTTTGTGGCCGCTCTCGCACATTGCGCACACACGCCCCGTGTTTCGCCCGGAGGACTGGCTGCAGTATCAAAAAATCAACCGGCGGTTCGCGGACGTGGTCTTGCAGGAAATGGACGGCACGGAATCGCCGATCCTTCTGGCGCAGGATTATCACTTCGCGCTGCTGCCGCGAATGGTCAAGGACGCCCGGCCGGACGCGCGAGTAGCGATCTTCTGGCATATTCCGTGGCCGAACGCGGAGGTTTTCGGAATTTGTCCGTGGCAGCGAGAACTAGTTGACGGCCTGCTTGGCGCGGACTTGATCGGATTTCATATTCAGTCGCACTGCAACAATTTTCTGGAGACGGTGGACCGCGCTCTGGAAGCGCTGACGGAGTGGGACCGCTTTGCCGTGAATCGGCAAGGGCACATCACCCGGGTACGGCCTTATCCCATCAGCGTGGCGTTTCCAGAGAATGGACATGCGGCCGGCGAATCGCGCAACTCCGGCGAGGAACGCGCGGCGCTCTGCGAGGAAATGAATGTGGAGGCCTCGCTCCTCGGAGTTGGCGTCGATCGCGTGGATTATACCAAGGGAATTCTCGAGCGGTTCCGCGCACTGGAGCGTTTTTTTGAGATCAATCCCGCTTACAGGCAGAGGTTCACCTTCGTTCAAATCGGCGCGCCGAGCCGAACCGACATCGAACGCTACAAGAGTTTTCTGGACGAAGTTGGAGTCGAGGCGGAGCGCATCAATGCGCGCTTCCAGACGGCGCGATGGAAACCCATCGTATTCCGGAAGAAGCATCATTCGCACGAGGAGATTGCGCGCTTTTACCGGGCTTCGTCGTTCTGCATGGTGACTTCGCTGCACGATGGAATGAACCTGGTGGCCAAGGAATACGTGGCTTCGCGCGACGACGAACGCGGGGCGCTTATTCTCAGCACCTTTGCAGGCGCGGCGCATGAGCTCTCTGATGCCCTGCTGGTGAATCCGTACGACGTTTCACAACTTGCGGAGTGCATCCATCGCGCGCTGGAAATGCCGGAAGAGGAACAAGCCCGGCGGATGCAGCGGATGAGGCGTATGGTACGGGAGCACAACATCTACCGGTGGGCCGCGAATCTACTGTCCGATCTCACGGAGATTCGCGTTGACCTGCAGGAGCGTGTGGAGGCATCGCAGGCCACATGATCAGAGCGGATCGAGTCACCTCTCCGGCTATGCAGCGCAGCAAAAGCACTGCCACATTTTTCAAAGGGAAGGAATCCATCGGATGAATGCGGCGGAGACTCCATTCGAATTCTTTACAGTTTCCTATCTCACGCGAATCGGCAACCAATCGGCAGGAACTCTCGCGGAACTGCTCACGGGGCTGGAGAGTTGCAGTGACGCCTCCATTTTTCATCACGCCTATCAGACTCTCGGGAGCCATCACTTCCTCACCGAGGGTTTTTCGAACGATTTCGCGCAATGGGTGCTTGCGGACACGAACCGGAACGACCTGGCGGAACAGCTCGCCGCCTTGGACATTCGCGACTACGTCTCCATCGCCGCACTGAGGAGTGATCTCTGCCGCGTTGTGCGAGATTTTTGCACAGCGTTTCCCCATTTTGCAGGCCAGTCCGCACTGGAACGATTTTACTTCTGCGAAAGCGTGGAAGTCACCGCTCCGCTGGGGCGAAGCGCGCGAACACTGGACGAGTTTCGAGACGGCGTCGCGCATCTGAGCCACGCAGGTTTCTACTTTCACTTCATTTCCTCACGCCTGCGGCTGCAGTTGCGGACGAACGACTTCTCGCACTGGCTTTCCGATGGATTAGGACTCCGGACGCTCGCGGACAGCGTGAATCACATCGACATTTACACCAATACGCTGGACAGCACGCGTTCCAAGCTGCTGCGGCTGATCGACCGGGAAAGGAGAAAAGCATGAGCGAGACGCTAGCGCTCACGCGCATCCCTCTCGATGAATATGCCGAACTGCTGGGCGCGGGGGAAATCGAGGAACTGCGTGCCTTGGCGAAACCGTTGCGCGGGCGCAGCATGGAGATGATCAATTCCACGGCGGTTGGAGGCGGAGTAGCGGAAATTCTCAACCGGCTGGTGCCTCTGGCGGAGGAACTGGAGCTCAACATTAGATGGAATGTGATGACGGGCGGCGAGGATTTCTTTGAGGTGACGAAGTCATTTCACAATGCTTTGCACGGCGCGCCCTATCATGCGAGCCCAAAGGATTTCGAAGTTTTTCTCGCGTATAACGAGCGCAATCGCGGGACGCTCCCTCTTGACGCTGAATTCGTGATGATTCACGATCCCCAACCGGCGGCGCTGATTGACGCACGCAACCCCGGCTCAAATCACTGGGTATGGCGCTGCCACATCGATCTCTCGCACCCGCACCGGGCAGTGTGGGATTTCCTGGAAAAATTCGTTTCACGTTACGACGGTGCGATGTTTTCTTCGCCTGAATTTTCCAGACAGCTTGCGATCCCCCAGTATCTTTTTTATCCGGCCATCGATCCGCTTTCAGAGAAAAACTGCGACCTTGACGCAGTGTTTGTCGCGCAAATCCTGGCCCGCTACAACATCGATCCGCAGCGCCCTATTCTTACGCAAATTTCACGCTTCGACCGGCTTAAAGATCCGGTGGGTGTGATCCGCGCATACCGTATCGTGAAGCGATATTTCGATTGCCAACTGATTCTGGCGGGGGGCAGCGCCTCGGACGATCCCGAGGGCTCGATTGTGTTGAAAGAAGTATTGCGCGAAGCGGACAACGATCCGGACATTAAGGTGATTGAGCTGCCCGCGTGGGCGCCGCTGGAAGTCAATGCGCTGCAACGAGCTTCGACGATCGTGGTCCAGAAAAGCTTGCGCGAAGGTTTCGGCCTGACTGTTTCCGAGGCGCTGTGGAAGAAAAAACCAGTGGTAGCTTCCGCCGTAGGCGGCATCCCGATTCAAATCATCCACAAACACACCGGGCTGCTGGCCCATTCCGTGGAAGGCACTGCGTACCAGATTCGCTTTTTGCTTTCCCATCCGGAAATAGCGGCGAAACTTGGCGAACACGGGCACCATCACGTGAAGGAGAATTTCCTCATCACGCAAAAACTTAAGCGTTATCTGACGCTCTTTCTGACGCTGGCACGAGGGTCTTGAGTGCAAGCCTCGTCAGACCAGCTGGCAACTCTCTCGTGCGCGAAGCCATCTAAGTAAGGAAAGCAGACCTCCCATCGGAGCCAGCCGCTGCTTTTTGTAATTCCTACTAAATCTCTGCAAGGAGAACACGAATGAAGCGTGTCGCACTTCTGCTATTTCTGGCAGGCTGGCTGGTACCGCTGGCCTCGGCTCAAGATCATCTTCAGGTAGGGGCGTATGGCGACTATTTCCGCATCTCGCAGACGAAGACCAACTTGGCGGGGCTTGGAGCACGGGTAGGGTACAAAGCATTTTCACACGTCATGCTTGAAGGCGAGATGAGCTATGACTTCCAACAGGCGTTCACGGAGGGCTTCACGAATACGAGCGGAGGGGCTGTGGTGTTTCAGAACAGCAACTTGAAGGTGCTCCATGGTCTGTTTGGCCCGAAAATCGTTGCAGGCCACGGCGCGATCCGTCCTTTCTTGATGGTGAAGGGTGGTTTTGTGAATTTCCGGCTGGATCCTCGACCGGCTGGTTTCGCGGGATTTGTCAGTTCCGTTGATAACTTGCGGGCGAACAGTGTGAGCGGAACACTCTATCCCGGCGCTGGACTGGAAGGGCGCATCGGCCCGGTGGGACTGCGCTTAGAGGCCGGCGACGAAATCTACTTCGCGGGCGGGGCCCATCACAATCCACGCGTTGCCTTCGGACCATTTATTCGCTTCTAGGTTCGCCGACGGAGAAACGTCGTTGAATACGCGAGTTGTTCTACTTGGATGGACTGCCCCACTTTTCGATTGCAGGAAAGTGGGGCAATTTTTTCGGAATAATCCAGAGTTAGACAACATTACGATCCGACGCCTGCATCTGAATGTAGGCGCATTGTCCCGTTAGTGGGCAGATTTCGCATTTCGGCCTGGACCGCTTGCAGGTCTGCTGGCCGTGTTTTTTCAGGAGTAGATAGGCTTTTTGTCGAGCTTCAAACGTTTCCGGTAAGCCACCGTGCAAGATTTCGCGAGCGGCGCGGTAGTCCGCGGCATAGTTCTTTCCGGCCTCGCCAAACCACAGCCTTGCGGGGACCTCGACGAACGCCGAGGGAACGGCTGCCACGGGCACGAGCTTTGAAAACAGCAGGATCTTTTCGGCGCTGGGCTCTCCAATTACGGGAAACTCCTGAAGCACCCGTTTGGCAGCGCGAATTGCCCTGCCGGTTTGTTCTTTTTCCAACTGCAACCTTTTCTTCAACGCAGCTTTGAGATCGCCACCAAACTCGGCTTTTACCTTGCGCGCGATTTCCTGCAATCTGGCGGCGCGCAACTCCGGCTGGATTCCGCCGAGCCGCAATAACTTTGCCAGCGATGCCGGCGAGGCCGCTAGAATTTCTCTCGGCGTCAACCCCACTTCCTCCTCTAAGGCGTCAAATCCTTTCAAGCAAGAAGCATCACTGGCAGGATATCCGCAATTCAAGTAAACGATCATTTCGTAGGGATCCGTGGGACCAGCTAAACGCTGGAGCCCGTAGGTTTTTTCCAGTGCTTCGAGGATTTGGCTTATGTCTGGCACAGGAATTCTCCGGTCGTCAACGAGATTACATGGATTCCCCGGAACCAGCATCGCCGAAGTGTTCTAGATGACGGCGAAGAAGGAATTGGTCGGTCATTCCAGCGATGTAATCACAAACGATGATGTGGCGCGATTCCATTTGCGCCAGCTCTTCATAAAAGGCAGGCATGGAACCGGGCGACGCCAAATAATAGGCGAACAGGGCGTCGAGGTAGTTCACGGAGCGATCGCGGTCCTCGGCGATGGAGGGATGATCATAAATATGTTTGAAGAGGAACCGTTTCAGACCGGCGTTGTTCTCAGCGACTGATTCGCTAAAGCCAGCCAATCGATTTGGATGCGAGCGGACGTCTTCAACTGAAGAAACATTCGAAGATTGGACGCGAGTCTTGGTGAAGAACACCAGGTCACTCGCAAAGAAATTCAATACTTGTCTGAGGGTCTCATTGAAAAGCAGTTTTTCGCGCGCGCCCGGATGCCCCATCGCGATTTTTCCGTGAATCTCTTCAAAAAACGGGACCTCCTTGCCAAGAAGGCCAAGATCAAGAAGCTCGGCTTCGAGGGCATCGTCAAGATCCGCGGTGTTGTAGGCAATTTCATCCACCCAATCGATGAGCTGCGCTTCGAGGGGAGGGCGCGAATCGAGAAGGTATTCTCGGAGCTGCGGAAATTCGGCGGCGGAATAATCGCGAGAATGCTTGATGATGCCTTCGCGAACTTCAAACGTAAGATTCAACCCGGGAAAATCGAGATAACGCTGCTCGAACTGTTCGACGATTCGCAGGGCGTGGAGATTATGATTGAAGCGGCTGCCTTGCGCGCGCATCAACTCGTCGAGCTTGCGCTCGCCGGCATGGCCGAACGGAGGATGGCCGATGTCGTGTACCAGGGCGAGGGCCTCGGCGAGCTCGGTGTTCAGCCCGAGCGCTGCGGCGACGGTGCGGGCGATCTGCGCAACTTCCAATGTGTGCGTCAGCCGATTGCGAAAATGGTCGGAAAAACGCGTCGTGAAAACCTGCGTCTTGGCTTCCAGCCTGCGAAAAGCGCGGGAATGGATGATGCGATCGCGGTCCCGCGCGTAGACACTGCGGTAGGGATGCGGTGGCTCAGGATAGCGGCGGCCGCGGGACTCTTCAGCACGCATGGACCAGGGAGCTGCAGTGGGGATCTGTTCGATGGGCCGCTCCACCATATTCCGGCTGATCCGCGTGAATGATTACACGTGAAAGGGATCAGGATTTCGGCGAAAGAGCATCCAGACCGCGATCGGCTTGATCCGCGACAGCAGAGTCCGGGAATTCCTTCTTAATCTGCTGGTAGAGGCTGGCAGCTTCCTTGGGATTGGAATTGCGAAGGACGCCGGCAAGCTCCAAGAGCGCGAGAGGCCGCGGTACGAGAGCGCTTTGCCTGTCCGCCACGGCACGAAACGTCTTGACCGCATCATCGGTCTTGCCAGTACGGGCATAAATAATCGCCGTCTGGTACTGCGCCATCGCCGCGAGCTCTTTGTCGCTGCTGTTGCTGATCTTTTTTAATTCCTCGAGTGCCTGATTCTGGCGCTCAAGGTCCTCAAGACAAATGGCAGCGTAGTAGCGCGCGAGTTTTCCGGGATTCGTGCTGGGATACTTGTTGGCAACCTTGATGAACTTTTGCAAAGCATCCTGGGCACGCGCTGGCTCATCGGGATAGAAAGGCTCGTTGGGTTCAGCGGGGTCAGGAACCGCGGCGATTCGGCCCTGGTAAGCCTTCATGCCGGCGTCGAAAGCCGCAGATGCTGCCACGGTCTGGCGATCGATATAAAAACGCCAGCCGCCATAGCCAAGCGCCGCCGCCAGAATAACGAGTACCACGATAAGCGTGAACTGCCCGTGAGAGATAACGGCTTCGGCGCCGTGCTCGATGGTTTCCTTGATCTTGTCCTGCTTCAGTTCTTTGCGCGAAATATGTTCGGACACCCACGCTCTCCTCAA
>WNFP01002547.1_pt1 | contig 20176 bp, 20 predicted proteins | sample 5400201 | NCBI WGS metagenome assembly WNFP01 (sample SAMN13153355, study PRJNA577476) | soil metagenome | isolation source: 115 cm saprolite under Madrone tree | place: USA:California | collected 2016-06-14
ATCCATCATTGTTCTGCGAATCGACGCAGAGTTTCTCCTGAAGGAGTTAAATATCTCCTCGGGAAATCTTGATTCTCCGCAAGTTCCATCCACAAACCCATGAATCCGTTGGCATGACGGGTAAGTTTGCCCATGCCACTTGGGTGCGTAAACCGACTGTTGTAAAACCCCTCTTCCCATTCAAGCATCGTGGAGATATCGGTCTTTTTCGGTCGGGGCATCGAACCAATGCAGACGTGACCGTGGGACGGTTCGGTGTTCCAATACGGCGCAACCATCAGCGCGGTGTCCTCAGCGGGTCGCCGCTGGTGCGAAACCGCCCGTATCGAGAGTTCCCCCCTGCGCACCTTCCACACCAGCGGCGGATGCGGAAAAATACGGCCATTCAAGAGTGCTCGGTCCTCGGCTCCATCCGAGAAGAACATTGGGCGCCGCCGCGACGGCGTCCACCAAATTAAGAGATCCGCGGTGTAAGCCAGGACATTCTCCGGCAGGAGAACCGCCTCCGGCTGTCGCTCTAAGCCACGAGCCAAATCTCGCAAGAATCCCGTGGTTAGCAAACTGCCCACTCCAAGGCTTGGCCGACCGTCCGCTCCTTCTCCGGCAATCTTGTGGATCGTGGCGAACTGTTCTCGTTTATGCACGCGATCCTCATAGATCATGACAGCAGCGGTGAGAACAAATTCGTAGCTAACGCCGATCTCCGTAGTCACATGCACTTTCCATCTCCTCGGCCAGGCCGACCCACTCGCTTAACCCCTGTACGATCTTCGCCATGGTGGGCAACGTGTCGAGGAACTGAAGGAATCGGCGGTGATCGGTCGATTCAAAACAGAACATGATCTCAGAGCGACTCTCCATACCGTTTTGGTACGCTTCGTTGAGCGTCTGGTCGAGCCATGCGACGATGGCGTCATCGCGCCAATGACTGACGCACAGGCCCGGAATCGGAGCCCCTTCCATTGAGCGGCAATCCTCTTCCAGACTCGACGCACATTCCTCTGACATCTGTGGCATCTTCCAGCTCTCTGAGAGAAGAAACAATTCATGGGCTTTCTCAAAACCGCGTCGCAACCTTGCATCATTGATCGAAGCCAAGGCTGGGCCGACTTCTTCTGCCTCAAGGATCATTTCCTTGGCTTGTCGAATGTATGCGATCACGCTGGCAGGATCCGCAAATTCGACTTCGCCCTCGAGGTCGACGTCTTCGCCCTCCTCTCGACTGCTCAAGTACGCCTCTTTGCGCCACAGGTAGGCCTCTTCAGCCTCGTCTAAACCGAAACCATAGAAGACATGCCATGAGCCTTGGTAAAGCCATTGATAGAGGCTTGCCATGAGGCGTTCGCGTTGCGGATTGCCCTGGAGTTGGTCGAAGATAGGCCGAAGAGGGATGTATTGCGTTTCGGACGTATTGGTCCATGTCAAAACCAAGAAATCTGCCTGACGGCTGCGCCTCCCGCTGCGGTAGAGCTCCCCACTGTAACTGACGGGTCCGTCCGACAGCGTCAACTCAATCTCGAATTTGTCAACCCAAGGCTCACCTGTAGCCTTTTCCAGGAACTCCGACAGTGCTCGCTCCAGCACCTGCGGCACAGATCCAGACCCTGCAAGATGCCGTCGATCGAGCAGTCCTCTCTTCACCATCGCGGCGGCGGGGCCCAGCGCCAGGTCCGAGCCGAGTGAAACGAAAAGTCTGTCCTTCACACCCTCCATGGAAGGGAGAGTCAGCGTATGTGCAGGAGCGATTAGAGAATGGGATGCACCCAGCTTGGTGGCGGCGATAGAAGCTCCTCGTCGCCGTACCGCGAACCGGCATTGAGCGCCCTCACCAGCACGTGACAGGCGTCTTGGGCGGATGGACATTTCCTCAGCTCCCGTACGAACTTTTGATCTTCAGCGTCCCCTCGCTTTAACAGCTTTCGCAAGTCGCGGAGCAATTGGGCTTGCTCCGCGCTTTTTCCCTGTTGGCCCACGCTAACCCTTGTGCCCGATCGCGCGATTGAACGTGTAACGCATCTTCCCATCAACGAACTCCGGACCGACTACTTCGGCCGTCGTGATTTCCGGGTGACTGGGCATGTACATTTCCCGTACGCGCTCGACCGACATGCTACTGTCTGGATCTGGGAGTGTGCGCCCGTCGAACACGAATTCCCTGACCGCAACTTCAACCTTCAGTGCCATTTTTTCCTCTCCTGTCGGATGTCAGAATTAATGAAAACTGTGCCGTAGTTCGTGAAAATTCGTACCACGATTAATGCAAATTAGTGCTACAGCTGATGTTATGGCTTCGGAAGCGGACGCCGTGAGTAACTCTCGTAGGTTTATCGCAATAATTGCGGCACGAATGTAGGGATGACGGTACTCATCCAGCGAAGAACAACTCCGATTCAAATCTCAGGGCCGCTGCACACTGGATGAACCCCTCCCTGGTAAAGGTCGCTGCGAGCGCATTGAAGTGGTGTTCGACAACCCTTGCAACCGTTTTCGTCGCTTCTTTGGCGCGTTCGTTCTCCATCCCGTGAATCTCTTCAAGCACGTATTGGATTTTGTGCCCGAGCGCCAGGTCGGACTCCAACAGTGATTCGATCTTCGGTTCGTTTTTCACAACCATCTCCTCGCTTCCAATGGTCGCGAGTTAACGTCTTGACTCGCCGCATTCTTTTTTGCCGTGTCTGGTTTCGCGGAGGAAGAACTCAATACAGTTCGACTGGGAGTGGCCCCGGACCGCTACCAGGACAGAAGGCCCTGTTCCGCTATGACTGGGCGCTTGCGGGGGCGACGCTGAAGCCTTCGTCGCTCTTCCATGAGAGAAGCGAGAGAGACCGTCGCTACCTCATCGTAGGTCGACTGCGGTTCTACCGCACTCGCAACCGGAGTGGGATCTTCCATGAATGACATTTGCATCTCCAGCATCGGGCTCGCGCATGATTGCCCCAGGGCCTCTTCCGGCGGCAGAATCCAATCTTCGAGGTGCACAACCCTCGCCTCGGTAATCGGGATCTCCACCGACAGGCTCGCTTGCTCAGGCTCTTCCGACGCGCCATTCGACTCGTCAATGGGATATCTCTTCAAGAGCTCCGTGATGATTCGAACGCCTTTTCCCTCGTCGGCCGGAACGAAGAAGCGTTGCCGGAAGCTGATCTGCTCGTTAATCAATCCCAACCTTCGCAGTTCTTCGAACCGGTCGCAGTCGACGCAGAGCAGTTCAATCACTGGCTCGCGTTGCAGATGGCTTCGCTTCAGCTTCAGATCCCCTACTAACGTAATCTCGTCGCCTTCGTGGAGCACGCCCCGGAATACTTTGCTCGGGTCGGCGGGAAACCGGCCAAGTCCCAGCGACCTCAACACCGGGCCGATGCGAAGCCGTGGAATTTCTACGCCGACGATGCGTTGACCATCTTCGGTGCTAACTCGGACGACCTGTAATTTCGCTTCGGCTTTGGACTTGAGCTTCTGCCACAGCGGAATGATGGCGCCGGCGATAATATGAACCTCCTTGGTTTCGATTTCCGGCACCACCGCATATTGTTCGGCCCACCACGACTGTGCCGCGCTCGCTCGAACCGGGCGATACCTCTCGTTTACCTCCTGCTCGCGGATGTAGGACATGCGGGCACCGGCGGGCTTCCATACCGAATAGGTTGCGAACGTTTTGCCGTCCGCTGGGTCCGTGTGGTGACCGGACTGGAGCACCATAATGAAGTCGCCCTTCTCCCGATGCTGCAAGAATGTTCCATTGTTGGCCAGCCGCACTTGATCGGCCCTTGAGAAGGTGACCTTCTGGCTCGGTTGGTCGACTTGCAGAGTGTAGAGGATGGTCTCAGCGCCGGTAATACGATCGACGTGGACGACGATAGGAGGCTTTGCAACCCGAATCGCCAACGCTCTGATATCCGTCACTCCTTCGTCGAATGTGCCCGTGGCTTTCGCGTAGCTTACGGTCTGGTCAAAGAGCTCGGCGAAATAATCGAACAAGGCGTTTTGCTCTTTGACGGGCAGCGCCAGAATCCGGTTGAGAAATCGTGGAACATTGAATTCATCTTCCTTACGGATCTCCGCTCCACCCTCCTTAATCAGTCCGATGTCCTGCAAGGTTTGTCTTGGATCTTCCAGGCCGGCAATCGCCTCATTTGCCAGAATCCTTCGATACATCAAGCTGAGCGCCGCTCTACCTTCGGAAGTCTCAAAGTTGTAGCGAGCCCAATCGCCGTTGTCGGCGGCCCCGCGGTCGCCCTTGGTCAGTGCGCCCAGGCTTCCGAGGCGCCGCGCAATGGTGGAGCTAAAGCGCTTCTCCCCGGCCAATTCCGTACCCAGGAGTACGTATTCGGGCGGTTCTGCCTGGTCGCTTCTGTGAGTCCGTCCGAAACACTGCATCTGCTTGTCTGCGCTCCAGCCCAATTCGAGCGTGATGTGCACGCGGCGCTGACGGTTTGGGGCGCGATTCGAGGCGTGCAACGAAATGCCCATCGAACCGGCATCACTGATAATGGTGACGCGGCACTCCCCACCCTGAAACTGTCTCATCCCATGCACGTTAACCTTGTGCATCGCTACGCCTTCTGGCGCGCGCTTCTTGTATTCGGTTTTCTGCGTCTGAGAATCCCGAATCAGACGGCGCGTTCTGCCGGTGATTTCCGCAACGTTCTTCTCTCCAAAATGATTCACCAGTTGGTCTAACGGGTTTTCTGGGAGGTGCAACGAGGAAAGTCCATCGAGCAACGCTTGCTTCATCTTCAACGCGTCTTTGCTATGGACCGGAGCGCCATTCTTAAGCGCTGGAACCTGAATGGTTTTTTGGCTAACCGGATCCGTTTTGTCCTGATATTGCTGCGTCGGGAAGCCTCGTTCGATCATGGCCGCGATAATCTCGCGAGGGGAGAAATCTAAATCCTCGAGCGTGCCGCCCTCGGCTGTCACTCGCGCCACTTGTTCGCGGGTTTTTGCCTCTCCGGTTCCAACCAGCGAAATGACAACGGACTTCGCCTCCCGGAGCGCCTTCTCGGCCTCGGCGATGACACTGGGCACCTTGAACGCGCAAATGACCTGCCGAAAGAAGCGCTGATGATCGCCCCAGAACTTTTGCAACGCGTTGGCTCTTGCTCGAGAGCTTGCATTCGTAACTTCTAAAGCTTTATCAACGTTCTGCAGAACCACGCGCCAGGCCAGAGCCGCTCGGTTGTACATCTTTTGCTGGTCCTCGGTTAGCCGATGAACGCGCTCCCGGTATTCGACCGCCTTCCCGCTGTGCGGGTCGACGCCAAACGAAATCGAGCCCGACAGATACATTCCCAGGCTCTTCATGTCGCGGCTGACCATCTCCATGGCGCCAACACCACCACCCTCGATTTCAGCCAGGAATTGTTGGAATCCGCTCGGAAAGCTGGTGTCAGGACCCCACAACCCGAGCCTCGTCATGTAGGCCATGTTGCGCACGTCCGTCGCGCCCGTAGCGGAGGAATACACCACGCGATAGTCCGGATTGCGCTTCGGATCCTGGAGATCAATGACGCTTTGGCCAGTCTGCGTCGGCTCACCCTTTCCGCTCGCGAATGCGTTCTTCGCCTTATGAGCCTCATCGAACAGAATCACTGGCTCAGGGCCCAGCCATCTTTGGATCTGGTCCAGCCTCTTTTCGCCGGTTCTGGCGCCGGAGATCAGCGACGAATACGAACTGAAGACCACCCCGCGAGACAAGGTGATTTCTCCGTCTGCCGGGTAGTCGTTGATTTGTGCAAGGGGCATTTCCACCCCCAGATCTCTTAGATCACGCAGGGTTGAGTCGAGGAGATCGTTATTCACTGAAAGCCACAAAGCACGTTGTCTGCCTTGGAACCAATTGTCGGCGAAAATCCCTGCCAGGATTCTTCCTTTCCCCAGGCCCGTTCCGTCGCCCACAAAGAATGCGCTCCGCGCGCCGTCTGGCAGTCGTTGTTCGTGACGTTGACCCGCATAAATTACGCGCTCCAGCTGAATTTTGGATAGTTTACCTTCGGTGACGATCTCGAGAGGCAGGCGAGGCCGATAGGTGATGTTAGGCGGCGTTACCGAAGCCATCGATATCGCTTCAACGATCACGGACGGATGGTCTTTTCCTCCGGATAGCTTCGCCGGCACGTAAGGCACAAAGAGTGGTGCGCGTTCTGGTTTTGTCTCTTTCAGATCAGTTAGGGACGAAGGGCTGACGCGCGGCGGAAGATGTTGCAGGCGGGACCATGCTTCTTCAATGGTGCTGGCCTGCCCCCAAGTGATGTTGCTGAGTTGCGCCTCCCAGTTACCGCCCGGCGTTGCTCCGGTCTTGTCAAAGACCAGGAACTGAACGTTGCAATTGGTTCCGTACTTCCGATACTCTTTCCCGTCCAACCCGAAGTTGGCGCGGATGTTGTAATGGGCGGCAATCTTCTGCCACCAACCAGTAAAGGCCGAATGCTCAAAGCTAACGCTTTCGCTGGCAATCGCGACCAACCGGCCGCCGACCCTTAGGCGACGCAGCGCACTCTCGATGTGGCACAGCCCGTACTTGCTGTTGTGCCGAATTACGCGGCCGTTGGTCGCGGAGAACGGCGGGTTCATCAACACCGCTGTCGGGAGAATTTCGGCGGGAAGAACGTCGTCGATGATTTCCCCGTCGACGTCGTGAACCTTAAAGCCGAGTTCGCTCGTCAACAGAGCGCGCCGCCGGGAGTTCGTCTCGTTGCAGACGAGCTGTGCTCCAACCGCGTGCCCCCAGATTGCCAAACTGCCGGTCCCGGCCGAAGGCTCAAGCACAAGATCGTCTGGGCTAGGGTCGAGTAGCTTGGCCGCGAGGAGCGCCAGGGACGGTGGAGTCGAGAATTGCTGAGACTCGACTTGTTCTACAGTACGATCCGCCTGGGTCACTAGGCGGTCCGTAAGCGAACGCAGATCGTCAAAGGCTTCTCTGCTGCCCTGTATCAGTTCTCGGGCTTTCCCTTCGAGCAGGAACTTGTTGACGGCGATCTCGAACGCATCGTAAGCGTCTCGCGCCGTGTACGTGCCTCGGGCTCGCGTTCCGAAGAACGATTCCTTGGCAAGCTCCGCCAGCTTCGGATTATCGAAGGATTCTCCTGCGTGGAGTCGCCGAACCAGGTGGTCAATCAATTCGTGCGTGCCGGGAATCAGCGGATCAGTCATTAAATCCTCCTTTCTTCTCGGCGCGACACCACCGGGAGCCAGATGCCGTTGCATGAGGGCGTCATGCCTGTACGTTCGTTGAACAATGAATTCGAGCAATGGAAGAGAGGGTCGACGTGGGAGATTGGAGGTGGGAGTCTGAAGCTAGGATGTCAGCGGCTTAGTTCACTGCCACCACTTGCGGATAAGAGGAAATTCAAACCCCAAGCTGAGCGCCGGCTGGCCGATGAAGATTGTCTCGTTACTTCTCCGATCGTAGTATTGCACCAGGCCAATGCTGGGAAGCCTCGGACCAAGACCAAGAACCAGGAGGCACCATTTTTGATATTCCGACGGGAGACTTACGACGCGGCCATCTCGCGTCTTTTTTTTCACCCACCGTACTATCGCAGCGCGACGCGCCATCCGGTCCCCTCCGTCGACGTCAAGTTCCTTCTTGATCCGGTCTGTGTTCAGCAGGAGTGCTCGGGCACGAATAATGAGGGCCGATGCGTCTAATCCCAAGCATGCGGCCGACAGCTCGCTCATGCAGATCTTTTGTTCGCAGCAGTCGTAAAAGGCGAGTGACAACTCCTGTTCCGTTCCGTCCGGGAGAATAAGGATTGCGGTTTGAATAAATTCTTCGTTCGCTTCGACTCGCCTTCTGCGCGCCAGCTCCTCTTTCGCGGCTTCCATGTGGTACAAAAGTCGTTCGGTGAGCCATTTCTTGTTCACTTTTTTCTCCCCCAGAAAACGAGAGTGCTTCGAAGGCAATACGAGAGGATTGGGAACCACACGACACGGCGTGACTAACAGCGAGGACAGGTAGGCGAGCAAGCAGCGGTCAGCGCGAACTTCCCGCGACGTCAGACAATCTTCGGTCGCGCGCAGTAATACATTTCAGGCAATTCATACTCAAGGGCGTGGATGCGGGATACGAAGAGAAAACAATTCTTTCAGGTCCGGATCTTCTTGACCGTGATGGTCCCATTCACGATTTGACGGAAAATATGCAGCGCCCACTTGTAGCCGTGCAGCTGTCCACAAAAGAAGCCATCTCCGTAACCAAGAAACTCCCGCGCAATGGGAACGGTCCGGCTGCCATGGTCGTCAGTTTGCTTTTCATAAACGCGATACACGCGCGGACGCAACGGCTCGCGGCAGTAGGCACATTTTGGGCGGTCCTTTACCGGCAAGGGAGCCTTGCCGTCTTTCCAGGGTAAAGCGGCCATACTCGCACCTCCCCGAGAAAGTTGAATTGTTGCTTATCCCCACTCAGCGGCTGCGTAGGATTCGAGTTCCGAAACCAGTTTGCAGGCAAGCTTGGATTCGATCACCTTCATCTGACGATACAAATCCATTCCCACGACTCTGTCGCCACAACATTGGTCGAGCCAGCATTGCAACGACTTAAGCACCTGGATCTCCGACGTCCGCTCCCACTGAAACTCGTAGTCCAGGGGTCGGTATTCCGCCGCTTCGCCGTACCCGTAAAGCTTGTCGACGGCGCCACAGTTCATCTCCAGCATGGATGTGCCAAGCTTCGCCAGGGATTCTGGATCTTCGCCCTCGAGCCCTGTGGCACTCGCTTCGTTTTCCACAAGCCAACTGAGCACGCGATTGATGGTTTTATCGGGAACGATGAATTTCCTCACCACTCATCCTTTTCTAGAGCAAGCCTCGCGAGTCCCCCGGTCTTCATTCCCCCTCGGTAGTCGCCATGTCCGCGGTCAATTGCTCTGCCGACTTCCGATCAACTTTGAACTGCGTCTCCGTCCGCGTCTGTGCGATGGACGCCAAACTCTGAGCGAGTTCCTTCCGCTTTTTGGCCTTTAGAAAGGAGGTGATACCCGACATCGTTAAACCCGCAGCTACCGCGCGGTCTTCCGGATGTCTCGAGAGCCAACCCTGCAGGAGCTGGCTGGTTTCAGCGCACGGGTACTCGGTCTTAGGTGTTGGAGTGAAGCCTGCGCAATAGGTGATGCCATTTTGATCCTGGCATTGGACTGGTCCGAGTTCTCGCACCATGTCCTTCAGAACGTCGCTCGTGGTTTTCTCGGCCTCGCGAAGCCAGAGCAGGTACCTTAAGTGCTCCTCAGGGCTTTTGCTTGCGTACGGGTTGGTATCGCGTTCCAATGGGCAGCCCTTCAGGAGCAGTGGGCACCAGGTACAATGCCTGCCGGGGGCGGCGCTGATCTCGGACGTTCCCATCGTAATCAGCTCATGCAGTTGTCGCTGGCGCTTCCGCTCTCGTTGCGCGATTTCTTTAAGCCACGGCACTTCACTGCGCAAGTACTCCACCTTGCGGGACGTCCCGTATCGTACGAATTCAAGAACGAACGTTACTTTCTGCAGAGCTGGGTTGCGGCAGAACAAGAGAAGTGGATAGAACTTGGACTGAAACGTGTCGGCGTTGATGATCTGAAAGTAACTTTTCCAGTCATCGATTTGTGCCCTCGTGCGGGAATGCAGCTGCACCAGGTCCAGACGACCGAGATACGCAACCCGACGGTCTGCACGCGTCGCATTTGCGTACGCGCCTACTCCCTCGGTATCAACAGGTTCAAAGCGTTCATCGAGGGCGATCTCCAGTTCGGTATCGACAACTTTCTCGGGATCGAAGTCATGATTGTATTTGAAGCGCTCAAGGACCGCTCTGGCATCCGCGCTCGTGCCCTCCATCAGTTCGTCGAAGAACTCGAGGTCCCGTCTGCGCCTGGTTTTAACCAAGTGGGAGATGTACGTCGCGAAGACCGCATGGATTTCGATGCCTCGCGAGGCCGCAGGACCTCCGGGCGTAATGATTTGTGCGACATGCTTCGCACCGTAAAGATGTGGGCACGCCATGTCCTCATAGACGCTTTGTCGAAGGGGCGGAATGTGCAGAGTTTGAGTCATAGCGGTCCTCGGGGAACGACCGGACACGAGAAACGATTGCGTCCCAGCTTCTGACGATCAGAACTGGCGGGCTGCCGGAAGGTCGGATTTCCAGGAAGTCGACTGAAGATAGTCCTGCATTTCTTTGCTTAGTCCATCGTAATACTCAAGCTGGTCTCGTTCGCTCACGTCCTCGAATGAGTCCATGTCGCAGATTTCGTAGCGCTTTTCCGCTCCGACGACCTCCCTGACGAGGCCTCCCTCGCAAACAATCAAGATTGATCCCGCTGCGTGCGAACCGACCGCGAATCTCGCCTTCTCAAATGCTGCCGTGGCTGCCGTTACGTGCGTGGCCACACACTGGCAGTTTTCGCCCGCACATAATTGGTGGCGACTCTCACTACAGGGTTTGCAGATTGCCATCGTGAACCTTTCTCTATCGAAATTTCGCTTACCTAAGGGGGTCTATTGCACAAGCGGTCGGAGTCAGCTTCTTTTTCAGGAACAGTTCCCTAGCAGGCGTACCGCCGGAGCCGTTCCATGCATAGCGCTTTGGCCGTATAGTGCGGCACGGCATTGCCAATCTGCTTCACCTTCGTCGACTTGTTCCCAACAAACTGATAGCCCTTCGGAAAACCCTGCGCCGCCGCCAACTCATGAGGCTGAAGCATTCGGAAACGGATTCCGAGATATAGATCCTTGCCAACCGGAATTAGATAGGGCTCGACAAGGCCGAAGCGGTCTTTGGTCGTCACGGTGTCTAGAGGTTCGTCAATGCGCTGGCTGACTCCAGTTCCGTAGTACTTGGAGACATATGGTTCAACTAAGAACATGTCGGAACTCGTCGCGGTCACGGTGGGCATCGGCTCCGTCACACTCCGCACGTTCTGTTCCGTGTCGTTGCCATGCTGGTGCGGTAGCAGGAATGGTTCAACCACACCGAACCCGTTTTTGCAGGTCACTGTCGGCATAGGATCATCGACTGGTCGGCAGCGATCTGACATGGTAGCCGCGCGTTCATCTCCGTGATTGACCGCGACTACGAACGGCTGAACTAACGCGTCATGGTTCTCGGTCAACACGGTGTCCAGGGGATCGTCAACGCTTTTCGGATTTCGGCCCTTCCCTTGCGGCCCGCCGGCCGCAACCAAGAACGGCTCCACAACGGCCATGGATTGGCGGGTAAGAATTGTGTTCAGCGGCTGTTCGACCGAGCGCGGCTCAGCAGCGCGCTCTGGCCCTCCCGCGCCAACTAAGAAAGGCTCGGCGATGCCGAGCCTGGCTTTGGTTGTAATTGTAGGGGCAGGTTCATCAGCCGACCTTATATAAGGACCGTTCCCTCCCTGATGGTCGATGGCAACCACAAATGGCTCAACCAAACCGCCTGCTCCGTGGCTTGTAACCGCTGGGACCGGTTCATCGACGGCGTGCGTACGAGGCTCCTGCCCCGCTCTTTCCCCAAAAAATGGAACCAGAAACGGTTGAACCATCTGCACGGCACCCTTCGCGCAGATGGTGGGCACAGGTTCATTCATCGGCCGCGGTGCGCCGCCCGAGGCTTGCGATAGGAGGAACGGCTCGCACAGCCCGATGTGTCCGCCCGTTGCGGTGACTGTCGGCAGCGGCCGTTCTATCGAACGCGTCTTGTTCGTGCCGTAGAACATGACGAGAAACGGTTCAATGTCCAAGCCATTGATTTTCTTCATCCCTGCTGCAATTCGCTTCAGGGTCTTTTCGGCCAGCGGCTTTTTCCGTGCAAAGATGTTTTCGCCTTTCAGTGCCCAGTCGATGATCTCTCGCGCAGGGCGCCACGGCTTAACGTTCGAACCTGAAAACATTGAGGCCTGCAACGAAGCCGGCTTTCGCCGGCTGTGGGACGGCAGCGGCCAAGTCGGAGCTCCTTTGCGAGTGGCAATAATGAACAGACGTTTGCGTGTTGTTGCGTCGCCATAGTCGGCGCAGCAAAGGACACGCTCCTCCACCCGGTAGCCGAGCGAGCGGAGCGCTTGAAGGAAAGCCTGGTAGGTTTCACCCACCTTGGACTTCAAGGGTTTGCCGTTTGCTCCCAGTGGGCCCCAGCGAATAAATTCGGGCACGTTCTCAATAATGATGTTGTCGATATACAGTTCTTGCGCCCACTGAATCACACCCCAAGCGGGGACACGCTTTTGATCCTCAATTGGCCTGCCGCCGCGAGCGATCGAGTGGAACGTGCATTCCGGGGAGGCCACCAAAAGGTGTAAGCGACCACGCGGTACAACTTCGCATGGACGAATCTCCTCCACGCGCGCACAGATGTGCCTCGCCCAGGGATGATTCGCCGTGTGTGTGGCGATTGCGGTCGGCCAGTGGTTGATGGCAACCAGGTCCACCTCAATTCCAAGTTCGCTGGCGGCCTCGACTAGCCCGTTGCTCGTGCCACCGGCGCCACAAAAGAGGTCGGCACAAAGCACTTTCATGGAAGTCCTCCCACGCGGGTTGGCGCACCTCCTTCGACAGTTCACGGATGTCGGGAATATGGGAGGTTTGGATATGGAAATAAGTTCGTTTTGGAAACACGAATCCCCGTCGGACGGCTTGTGTTCAGACAGCCTTGTGCGGGCTATTGGTAGAGGGAACCCTGCTTCGGGCTGTTATGCGTATGTGTCGCCCGGGTCGCTGCGATTTTCTCGAGATCGTTCACCTTGCGTTCCTCGGTCGACCGGGCAGTTGCCCCTTGCCCGGAATCCTTAGCTGCTTCTAAACCTCCTGCATCCCGTAACGCGTCCTGGAGCTTCCGCTCGAGCGTGTCGAGGTCCGCGCCGGATTGGCCCAGCAACATCTGGAGTTTGCCCTCCGTGTATCCGAGGCGCGTGGCCAGCGTGCGGATTCTCTCTTCCCGCTCTTTGTTCTGCACGGCGTCTTCGTCACCGACATCGTCCGGAGCGGCGAAGCATTCTTCTTCGGCTTCGCTTGAACCACCGGAATCAGGGTAAAATTCCTCTGCAATTTCCTTTGCTCGGTCGGACTCCGTTTCAACCGGGGCACATGGTTCCGGCACCACGCCATCGGCAATTGTTGGTTCGCCTGGTCTCAGTTCAAAGCCGTTTGCGCCGTTGGGTGCAGGAAGCTGGATGTCCGCTCCGCGCGCCTCAACGCTCAAAACGTGTATCACCGTTGGATGTGGCACTCCGTCCTTGTCTCTGTACCAGGTCAGTTGAGGCGTGACGCGAAGAATTGCTCGAACACCGGCTAGCCGCCCGCCGTTCTGATCGTAGATCTGTGTCAGCCCACTAGACAGATAAGTAATCGATCGGGGACTATTTGTATGGATTCGGCAAATGGCGCCGTAGACCGGATATTTCTCCAAGCGAAAATAGAGATCACCGGAGTATTTGCACTTTTTGTCCCTGAATTCAGGGCAATTCTCGCCGCAACGCGGTATCGGTTGGCCTTTGAGGTCCCCCGCGGAGTAACGGTATTTCCCGGGCCACGGCTCGCCGCCGGGCTGTCGTTTGGTCCGTCGAACGGCCTGCATCTCGAACCGCACGCCGCCAGCATCTTGGATTTGCACCAACTTCCCATGGCAGCGATACCCGAGTGCCGACCACCATGCTGATTCCGTCTTCAGAACGTCGTCGATGTCATTACTGGTAAACATAATTCCGATCGCTCGCGGGTTGGCCTCAAACAGACTTGTGATGTCCTCGGCGGGCAGCCAGGATACTTCCTGACCGTTTTGGCTTCGGCGTTTGAAAACAAAGTGATCCAGACGCGAAGGGTGGGCATTTCCGTTTTCTTGTGTAACCTTCTCTCCGATTGCAACTTTGATCGTAACCGGGAGCCGTGTGACCGCGGTTCCGCGCGCATCGTGCGTCAATCCAAGGATTGCCATACGTCTTTCCCCCTTCCCACGAAAGGAATCCACATCGTGATTCGGTTGCGACACGGTACCATCTACCGGCGCTGAAATTGAGACACGTTGGCTGGCAGCCGAGAAGCTAACCTTGCGGCCCGGCCATTTCGGGAAGTCGGCACCGGCAGGTGCTCTTCGGCGATCTGCTCTGTTCATTCACCGGTGTTCGAGAAAAGTGGTAAATCATCGCGCCCGCAATACAGGTCATCCATCTTCTGCCATCGAGCGTCGAAGTTTTCCATACCGTGCCGGGCTTTCGCATCGATCACCGCGAGCGCGGCAACGTAATATTCTTCCTTCGTCGGATAGGCCTGCTCTCGTTCTCGGACGTACGCATAGGAGAGTCCGTGCATCTCGCGAATCCGAAGGTTCTCCTGTTGCCCACGTTCAATGACTGATTCGAAGGCGGCGGACTTGGATGCAAATTCTCTGAGTCGTTCGACGCATCGCCGCGCTTTGCCTTTTCCGTGATACATACGCCGAACCCGGTAGAGCGCCCACGGCGTTGTTGCCTCTCGAAGCGCGACTTGGACCGTGGCCTGCACATTGCCGCTGTCACCGACGATCTGATAAAGAGGCTGCTTTTTGAAGAGTTGCCCCCCACACGGTCTGGTCGGTCGTATTGCTTGCCTTTGTTTACGCGCGTAAGCTCATCGGCATTGAATCCAAACGTAATTCGCGCGCGCCCGGCAATGGCGGCATCGCTCTTTGCGACCCTGGCTTGCTCTTCGGCATTGTACCCAAACGTGTGGCGTACCGGATCGAAGATGTTTTCATTCATCCAGGTCTCAATGACAAACGCTTTGAATTTGAGGCTACAGCGGTGCTCGCCCCCAAACTGAGGCACCGTCCCCGCTGCGCGCAGTTCATCACTTAGCTTGTAGTGACCCGCAACCATGCACCGCTGCGGTTGCCGGCTGTCGTCGAGGACAAAGATGCCATCCCGTTCAAAGTGACCTCCGCGACCCACCTGAACGTAGCGAACGTTGTGCTTCCGGAGTCGTGGCAGGATATGGCGTTCGACGTCTCTGCCCGTGTCCTCCCACTCGTCACCTGTCTGCGCCGAGATTACGATCAGCTCACCGATATCGAAATCACGGCAGGACGGTTCTTCCAGCAGGCGCAACAGCAAGGCGGTGGACTCGACACCCATACCATACGAAAACACAGGAACGAAGTTGGTCATCATTTTTGGCACTCGGAAGTGACGCTCTCGCGGAACGAGCGACTGGGGTAGAGGGACCGCACAACACGCCATCGAATACGCTCTCCTAGACTTTTACGAGAGGTCTTAGTGGCGTCTCACGAGGCAAGCACCTCATGAGTGAAAACCATTCAGAATTGGCGTCACCCTTCGTCGACGCAAAACACGCGTTCAACGATGTTGCTCGTGCGGTTCGTGCGTCTGGTGCAGAACGGCTTCATGCAATGTGTTGCTCAAACGCTGACCTGCCTCGGTGTCTGGCCGAATCACGATGTGAGACGCTTCGCGCCCAGTTTTCGAGAATTGCGCCCACAGTGCTGCTACGTCGACGTCGTCATAAGCGCCGACGTCACCGTCTCTGTAATGGAACTCGGTTACAAGGTTCATCGTGTCATCCTTGTCGGAGCCGTCGCGCCGCCGCACAACTAAAGCAGCGTCCTTTTGTTCTGAACTCCTCAGGCGAATCAATATTGGTTTTCGTTCACAACGACGGCTTGAACTATTCCGCGCCTCTTGCGTTTCCTGAGCTTGCCTTCCAAGAATTGTCGCAGCACGACTTGGCGCTCATCAGCGCGGCCCTTGCGATACGTATTGGACAGAGTCATGCAAAGATTCCAGAGGACTTCGGACGGCAATGCGGCGACGAGTTTCTGCCAAGTAGCCAGCGCATCGGTTTCGTCGACCGCGTACGCGCTTGTCCCGGAGCCATCCGTCCGAATGATCACAACGCGTTTTCCCGGCTCTTCGTAGATGCCGAACCTGTACGCGTCTCCGGTCCAGCGGGTAGTTGAACTGTAACCGCACGGTCGGCTCGCCCCGAACAGGCCATGTCCCATGAACCTCAACGCCCCTAGTTTGACAATTCGTGTAGCGGGCTCCACGACACCTCCACGGCCGATGATAAAAGCAGGTAGCTCTGCCGGGGCTTCCGGCAGGTGTCCCGTATTCGCCAGGTAAAGATATGCTAGGTCGTCTGTGTGCCAGTTATACCCTTCGTGTTCCTGTTGAAGAATCACCTTGGCGAACCTCCAAGCTCAAGTTCACAAACGTCGCGACTCGGCGCTTTGCGAGATTTTGCGTCCTACTGGGCCGCATCATCGACCGCGAGTCCGCTGTACTCTTGTGAATCCACTCAGTCCTTTGTCCAATTGGGGAAGGGATTTCCGGAGGAGTTGCGGAAGGCCGTAATCAAGCTGCGTAGGAGAGAACGCCGCCGATAAAGCTCCTCGCAGATGCGGCTCAGGCCATCGGAATCATGCTCATACCATTCCTCAGGAATCCCGTGCGCGCATCTCCAAATCTCGTCGCGGTCCATCGATTCCGCCCGACTGAGTGCTGGCTCAAATCCGTCCCAGCCAGTAACCATGCTGTAGACGCTTTTTCGAGCATAAGTGCCCCTCAAGGGCCCGTCAGGAAAGTTCCACTCGCCCGCATTGAAGCAGAACCCTTGGTCTATAAAAGTTGCGTACATATCCGTTCCACTCGGACCAGGACTGAACACCACTTGGCGCCCGTCACAGTTGACTGCCCATTTATCTAGGACCAGAACGCGCGGAAAATCAGAAAGGTTGACAACTCTAGCGAGGAGGTCGTCAGGCAAATACTCGTGCACTTCGGGGCTATCGGGATCGGTGACATAGCGAGAGGCCAGTTGCCTTCCGGCACTACAAGGAAAAATGGCCTTCCCGGTCTCAACGCAGAGTTCAGGAGTTTGTTCGATTAGGTGCTCAGGAACGTCAATGACCTCAACTGTTGCGACGGGTAAGCCCAGAAACTGACCGAGTTGCCCCGCAAGCATTTCATTCGCGAGGACCCGCACGTGCTGGGGATTATTTTGGAATTTCGTGACGTAGAACGCGCCGTCGGAGGCTGCGAGAAGATGCGACTGCGAGCCTCCGCGCAATCTCCGGATGTGCCGGACGGCAGACACACACGTCTCCGTGTCGGCGATTTCGATCTGGTATGTCATGGCTTTTCTTGAGACGACGCCGACAGCGCGTCGCGTGTTTGAGGGTGGAATCTCGCAGGAAGGACGGGACGGGGCAAACAGAACTGCTTACTTCACGACCAAATTCGTTTTGCGCCGAGCTTTCTCAAGTTCTTTCAGCTCTATTCGCGAGGTGCGCTCCATCTCGCGAAGCGCCTGAGAATAGTGAATTGCACGGTTCGCGACGCGTGACATCAACGACGGCAGCAGGGAGATGGCACAGCGAGCCGTTTTGATCCAAACTTCTTGCTCCTCTGTCCCTTGATTATCAAAATCTCCAGCGCTGACTACTTCTCCGTGAAACTCCGTCCACATGGCCCTCGCAAACCACCGGGCATCGTTCTCTTCCGTGCATCCCTGAATAAAGTAGCCCTTGTTGTGCATATGGCATGCGAGCGCGTCGAGGACAAAGTATCGTGCCTCCTGGCTGACGTAGTGCAACGGCTCAGCCAACTGCCGCTCAAGCTGCTCTCGCAGTGTTTCGCTCATCGCCGTCTCCTCCTCTCCCGACAATCTCTGCTTCCGCCATCTAGGTTTCTATAAGGAAGCCCTGTGCGGCGACAAGCCTCTTCAGCTCGCTCCAAACTGGATTTGGATGCCACCCGTGGATCTTCACAAATATGCGCGACGCGCGCGCGAGGTCCGTGAAGTGGACGGTCTTTGCAGTGAGCTTCGTGAAAGGCAGCGAACGGGTTCTTAGCTCCTGTTCAATGATCTTCTTGGCCGCGGAGGGTGTAATCACGATCCTACCTCCAGAAACTCACAAACATTTGAGAGGCGAAGCAACTCCGGCGTTGGTCCTGCGCTAAACGTGCCGGGGCGGACTGGCTGAAGCGTCTTATGCTGCTAAAACGGAATCTGACCGTCTTCTTCCTCGCACTTTGCGGAGCAATAGCGGTCGCTATATCGGAAGCCGATGACCAACCGCTTACCGCACTGTCTGCAGCTTCGAACTAATGTCGCGGCGCGCGCCTGGAATGCGTTCACAACAGTGCGCAGCGGCCCGACGACCTTGGACAAGAGGCCTGGTGCGATAAACAGTTGATCTTCATAATAGGGGTGAACGCCGCAACGCTCGCAGTCAGGCCCACATTCAGAGGCTCTGCAACCAAATATGTGACACATCATCCGCACGTTTAATCCTCCTTCATCTTGCCGCCTTCGCGTCCATCAGCTCGACGTAGCGAGAAATGATGTCTTCGGGCTCCGTGTAATCGATTTCTATGCCGACAGCCCTAGCGACGCGTTGTCGGACCCGTGCGAGTAACTCGGCCTCCTGCGTTGTGGGAATGCAAGTAGGCCAGCCGGCCGTGTACAAGAGGCGCTTTGGTATTTCGCGTTCAGCGAGTTCTCGTTCCTTAGCCCTAGTTTGTGCGGGTGACGTCGCTTCTCGCAGCCTCGGCGGCAAAAGCTCGGGAGCTACATCCGCCAACCAATGTCCCGCCTGAAATGAAAATGTCGAGTCCAGTTCGATTTCGACAAGTTCTCGGTAAATCGTCTGGTTCCCTTGGCACGCGGTGGACGCTAAGAGGTCAGCTTTTGAGGCGAGTATGCAGAACGCACACGAAACACGGGTCGACCCGTAAATGGTGTAGGCATCGTGCAGGGCAAACCGCTCGCGTTGAAGGTAGGAAAACACGTCCCCGGACGACCAAGAGAGAATTGGGTGCCAGTCACAGCCGATCGTTCCCGCTCTGTTGCGGGTCAGCTGCGGTTGAGTACGAGCGACGGGGATCTTTGATCGTGCCTTGCTTTCCTCTCGTCGTATTCCTGTCACGGATACGACTTCCCTGCCCACAAATCGTCGACGCAACTCCTGGTAAATCACATCGAGCTTTAGCTCGGATGTACAAAAGCGCATGGATGGCGTGGACCAGGGCGGTATAAGACAGACACAAGACAACGACGCGTAGCGACGTACGTTGTTCGCCCAACGTTGTCGCCAACGATCGAGCAGATCACCGGCCTTTCGTCGAACGACAACTAGTTCTACATTCAGTCGAGTCGCCAGCCGTTCGCAAACTGGAAGAGATTGCTCCCATTCGGCGCGACCTAGATCGCTATGGATCAAAATCAATGGCCCCGCGTGCCCTATTTCCTCAAGGAAGGCCCTTGTCCGGAGGGCGACCGCGCTCGAATCCTTGCCACCCGAAACGCCGATCGCGACGGCGGCATTGCGGCCAAGTCTAGCCGTAACACTGTCGTCGAGCGCTACAGGAAAAGAACCCAGCGCATGCGGATCGGAGTAGAGACGAATCTGGATCAAGCCCATGGTCGCCTCCCCAGGCGATTTCGTTCTGATTGATGGAGGAGAAATCAGTAGGAAATTCAGCCAAGGCGAGGCCGAACCGCTCGCTTCTTTGAGCCGTTTTCCGCCTTGGCCGCGCTGGCGTACGCACCGCGGCGCCAGCTAAACCCTCAGCTTCGGGAATGCACGTTCATCGGTCTTGCGGCTCAGCAGCCATCCGATTTCCGAAACCGAAGTCTATTTTTTTAGGGTACTCTGCGGTGTATCTCTCCCCTCGTACATCTCTCGATTCTGAGGCCTAGATGGGTGCCGGTTTCCGCCTGAGACAAATACGTGAGCGTTTGGGGTTGACCTACCGCGACGTTGAGCGAGCCAGTTTCGAGTTGGCAGTCGCGCGCGGCCACGCTGCATTCACTCTCCGGATCAGTCGCTTGGCCGTCATTGAGAACCATCACGTTATTCCCAGCCTCTACAAGCTCTACACGCTTGCTACGATCTACCATCTCAACCCCCTAGAAATCGCCGACTGGTATGCTGTCCCCTTTAGAACGTGTTTCGCCACCTGTGATTCCGTATTCTCCACGGACAACTATCCCGCTAGCCTGCCCACGTCGCTCCGTGTGCCACTTCGATTCGATCCAGTATGTGATCCTCGCCGGAGCGAACACCTGAATCGCATCCTCGAAAATTGGAAGGAGTTCGAAGCGATCATCTTCAGTCTGAATACTCGATATCTATACGGCTATATCGGGCTCAATGACTGCGCCATGCAACCGCTACTCCGGCCAGGAGCGTTGGTATTAATTGACGCTGATAACCGAAGGATTGACAACG
>WNFP01008342.1_pt1 | contig 20163 bp, 16 predicted proteins | sample 5400201 | NCBI WGS metagenome assembly WNFP01 (sample SAMN13153355, study PRJNA577476) | soil metagenome | isolation source: 115 cm saprolite under Madrone tree | place: USA:California | collected 2016-06-14
CCGCGGCCGAGCAGTTCGAGGAGCAGCTCCCACTGCGCTTGGATCGGCCGCGCCCGGGCGCCGAGCTCGTGCGCAAGCGCGTCGGCGAGATCGACCTCGAAGCCGATCAGGTGGTTCGGATCCATCGGATCTTGGAACACGTACGGCGCGCCGCCTTGCGCATCGGCGCCCCAGCGCAGCTCGCCGCTCGCACGCACGCGGCCGAGCGTGTCGGCGGCGCCGGCCGCGGGAGCGTTCACCGAACGCGTATCCGCGACCGCGATCGCGCCGTACGCACCGCAGGCGATGCAGGCGAGCGTCGTCAGCGCCAGCGATGATCGCAACGTGTGCCTCCACACGCCTGGCGTGCCGTCGCGTTGAATGCGCAGGGTGCTCGTGCGATAGCCGCTCACGTCGGGAGGGACACGCATGACACAATCGTCCGCGACGGAGAAGCGACGCGGCGGCCGGCCACGCGCGCTCGTGACCGGCGCGTCGTCGGGAATCGGCGCGGCGTTCGCGAGCAGGCTCGCGCGCGATAGCTATGACCTGACGCTGGTGGCGCGCACGCGCCAGCGACTCGAGGAGCTGGCGACGCGCCTGCGGATCGAGGGCGGCGCGGTCGAGGTGCTGGTCGGCGATTTGGGCGACGCGCGCGGTGTCGACACGACCGTCGCCACGATCGCCGCCGCGCCGCTCGACCTGCTCGTCAACAGTGCCGGCTTCGGCACCGTCGGCACGTACGCCGATCTCGATGCGATGCGCGAGGAAGAAGAGGTGCGTTTGAACGTCATCGCGCTCATGCGTCTCACGCGCGCCGCGCTCCCGGCGATGCTGGCGCGCGGCGCCGGAGCGATCATCAACGTCTCCTCGGTCGCCGCGTTCCAGCCGGCTCCGTTCAACGCCACGTACGGCGCGACCAAAGCCTGGGTGAACAGCTTCACCGAGGCCGTGGCCGAGGAGCTGCGCGGCACCGGCGTCCGCATCCAAGCGCTCTGCCCCGGCTTCACCCGCACCGAGTTCCAATCCCGCGCCGGCATCGACGTCTCGTCTCTCCCCAACTTCGTCTGGATGTCCCCAGAAGCAGTCGTCGACGCGTCTCTCGCCGCCCTCCGACGCGGAGACGTAGTGGTAGTCCCGGGCACCGGCAACAGGATCGCGACGACGGTGACCGGCGTAATCCCACGCGCCGTCATCCGCCGTGTCTCCGGCGTCCTCGGTCGTCGGCTCAAGCTCGGCTCCGCCCCGTCATAGCAATCGCGACGACGCCCGTCGCGATCGCATGCGACGTGCCGTGCGCCTCAAGTTCAGCGGCGAGGGACTCGATAAAGGAGGCGTGTCGGTAGAGTCGCATATGACAGAACACGTACGACACGTGCAGATCGACGCGACTCTCGGCGACGTGGCGCGTCTGCTCGCCGAGCACACGATCAGCTGCGCGGTCGTCATGGATGACGACCGCGCCGTCGGCGTTCTCTCGGAGCGCGACGTGGTGCGGGTGTGCGCCGGCGATCCCGCCGGCTGGTCGTCGCGCCCGGTGCGCGACACGATCGCGCGCCAGCTCGTCGTCGTCGGGCCGGAGACGAGCGTCGACGATGCGATTGCGGAGTGCGGTCGCCATGGCATTCGGCGGCTGCCGGTGGTGTCCGGGACGGGCGCGCTGCGCGGCATCGTCACGCAGACGGACCTCTTACGTGCCGCCGAGGCGCGTCTGCGTGAATACGCGCGCGACCTCGAGCGCATCGTCGGCGAGCGCAGCGCGCAGCTGCAGGACAGCGAGCGACGGCGGAACGATCTCGTCGATTTGACGGTGCACGACATCAAGAACTGGGTGCACGCCGCGTCGTCGGCGTTGGAGGTGCTGGAGCTCGACGCCGACTCCGTGCCCGCCATGATTCCGATCATCCGCCATTCGACCCGCAGCATCACCACCCTCGTCACGACGCTGCTCGACGTGAATCGGCTCGAGGGCGGATGGATGCCGCTGCGCTTGAACGACGTGCCGTGGTCGTCGATCTGCGCGCCGCTGATCGAGGATGCGTCGGCGATGGCGCACGCGAAGGAATTGAAGATCAGCGCGTCCGGCGAGATGCAGGTGATCGTTCGCTGCGACCAGCAGCTCATCGAGCGGGTGTTGCTGAACCTGCTCGACAACGCCGTGAGCGCCGCGCCGCGCACGACGGCGATTGATCTACATACCGAGGTACGCGCCGACGGAACCGTTGTCGCGCGCGTCGGCAACCGCGGTCCGGTGATTGCGCCGGCGCTGCTTCCGAACATTTTCAAGAAGCATGAGCAGGGGGCGCATCGCCTCCACGGCTGGGGGCTCGGGCTCACCTTCTGCCGCTTGGCCGTCGAGCACCACGGTGGGTCGATTCGCGCGATGTCGCCGTACGTGGACGGCGAGGGCGCGGCGTTCGAGTTCACGCTGCCGCGTGAGCCGGTCGCACGCCATTCGGCGGCGCCGATGCGCCCTCCGACGTTGCCCCAGCCGGCGCTTTACGATCTCGCCGTCGCGTCCTGATCTCGCCGCTGCCGTCGTCGCACTTGCGCCTTCGTCGCACCTGCCGTCGCAGCGCGGTGCGGCGCCCGCATTGACGTGCACCCGTGAGCCCGTTAGCGAAGCGCATGGCCGCGGTCTCTTCGCTCCTCGCGATCGTCGACGAGTTCCGTCCCGAGGAGTTTCACGTCGTGCACCGTCGCGATCTCGGTCTCACGGCGTTCCTCGCGATCGACGACACGCGCCTCGGCCCCGCGACCGGCGGCATCCGCTGGCGGGCGTATCCCACGCCCGAGGATGGCGCGCGCGACGTGCTGCGCCTCGCGCGCGCGATGACGTACAAGAACGCGTTTGCCGACCTCGACCTCGGCGGCGGGAAGACCGTCGTTCTGCGGCAACCGGGCATGTGCCGCGAAGCGGCGTTTCCCGCACTCGGCGCGGCGATCGAGGGCCTCGCCGGCCGCTACGTCACCGCCTGCGATTACGGTACGACGGCGGCCGAGCTGGCGCTGGTGAAGTCGCGGACGCGTTTCGCGCTCGCCGAGGATGCCGCTGGCGGGCTCGACCTCGGCACCGCGACCGGCGTGCTGGTGGCGATCCGCGCGGTGTGGCGGCGCATCGCCGGCGGCCGGTCGCTCGACGGCGTGCGCGTGCTCGTCCAAGGCGTCGGCGACGTCGGCATGGTGCTCGTGCGGCTGCTCGTCGAGGCGGACGCGCGCGTGAGCTTCAGCGAGGTCGACGAGGAGCGCGCCGCACGGTGTGCCGGCGAGCTCCGGGTGGAGCGGGTGCCGGCGGACGCGATCTTCGACGCCGATGTCGACGTGCTCGCGCCCTGCGCCGTCGGCGAGGTGATCACCGCCGACGCCGCGCGCCGCCTGCGGGCCGCGGGGTCGCCGGCGCGGCCAACAACCAGCTCGCGAGCGACGACGCCGGGCGAATCTTGATGGCGCGCGGCATCTGGTACGCGCCCGACTTCGCCGCGAACGCCGGCGCAGTGATCGTCGGCTTCGAAACCTTCGCCGGCCGCGGCGCCGCGGCTCTCGACGCCGTACGCCGCATCGAGAGCCGCCTCGACGGCGTCTTCGACGATGCCGCCCGCGACGCCATGACGACGACGGAGGCCGCGATCCGCCGCGCCCGCACACGGCTCGAGGCGGTGCGGGCGAGCGTCCGCTGAGTCCACGTAGTCGTCACGCGCCGGGCGGCGGGAGTCGCCTCGCAGGCGAATAGGTCGAAGACCTGCTGAGCCAGCGAGGCGACTCCCGCCGCCCGGCCCGCGACGGCCGCTATGCGGCGGCGAGCGACGCCCGCGCGACGCGCCGCGGCCGATGCGTGATACGCAACGCGAGCGCCGCGATCGCGACGATCGCGAGCGGCGCGTACGCCGCCGACCCCATGACGACGCGCGGGACGTAGCTGATCGTGAAGATCGTCCAGAGATAATACATGCCGGCGGTGTGGAGGCGCCGCCAGCGGCGTGCGCCGAGCCAACTGACGGCGCGGTCGAACGACGTCGCGGCCATCGCAAGCACGAAGACGTAGCCGAGGCCGCCGAGCAGGATCGCGGCGGCACCCGTCTGGACGACGAACCGCCGCAGCGACCAGTCATACAACGCGAAGATCGCGAGCAAGTGGAGGACGTGTGAGACGGCGAACGAGACGCCGAGGTAACGGCGATTCGCGAGCAGCCATGCCGTCGCGGCGTTCCGCCACGCACGACGCAGCGCCGACGCGACGAATGCGAGCATGAAGAGCACGAACGACGTCCGCGCCGTCGCGCGGATGACGACCCGGATCCCCGGCTCCGCGGTGCCGAACCGCGCGAGGAGCGCGATCACCATAAGCACGAGCGTCGCCGCCGCGACGCCGACGAGCGGCCATCCGCGCACGACGGCGGAGCGTGTGGAACGCGATCGCACGCGCGAACTCTGGACCGGCGGCGATCGTGATGCAACGTCGGCCGAACGGCGGAGCGGTGCGGCGCTCGCGACGGTCACGGCGCCGCTTGGCGGCGCGGCTGGCCGCTGCTACGACGCCGCCATGGAGACCCGCGAGAAGACGTTTGTCTTGCGCTTCACGCTGGAAGCGCAGATTCCGGAGGCGCTGTTCGAGGACGAGGACTTCGAGGAGGACGCGTGGCTCGACGAGTGGGAGGTCGGCATCAAGCCGGGCCTCATTCGGGCGGTGTTCGCGCAGCTGCGCGCGACTCCGGCGTGGAGCGCGCGGGTACGCAATCGGGGCGTGTCGCCGCTCGACGAGATCGAGATCGTGGTGACGCGCCGTCTCGGCGGCGATCCCGAGAACGGCACGGAGGACGACGATGAAGCGCAGTGACGAGCGCATCCTCACGACGCATGCCGGCAGCCTGCCGCGTAGCCCGGCGCTGCTCGAGATGCTGGTGCGGCTGAGCCGGCGCGAAGCGGTCGATGCGGCGGCGCTCGCGCGCGAGGTCGAGGCCTCGACCCACGTACGTGCAGCACCGCATGAGCGGCTTCAGTGGCGCCAGCGCGCGGCCGATCATGCGCGACATCGTGCAGTTCCAGAGCTTCCTCGCGCTGAAGGTCCCCGACTTCTCGCGCACGATGGTGAGCTTGCTGAACGCGCCGCAGGCCACCGGCGACGTCCGCTATCTCGATCGCAGCCTCGTCGATGCCGAATGCACCGAGCTCGCGCGCGTCCTCGCCGACGCGCCCGGGCGCTTCGTCGAGACGTTCATGACCGCGGCGTCCCCGGGCATCGTCGCGGCGGCGATGACGAACGCGCATTACGCGACGCTCGACGAGTACGTGCTCGCGCTCGCCGACGCGCTCGCCGTCGAGTACCGCGCGATCGTCGAGCATGGCCTCGTGTTGCAGCTCGATTGTCCCGATCTCGCGATGGAGCGGCACACGCTCTTCGCGGACCGGCCGCTCGGCGACTTCCTGCAGTGGGTCGACTTGGTCGTCGGCGCCATCAACCGCGCGCTCGCCGGTATCCCGGCGGACCGGGTGCGATTGCACGTCTGTTGGGGGAACTACGAGGCGCCGCACACGCTCGACGTGCCGCTCGAGGAGATCCTGCCGCGGCTCTATGCCGCGCGGGTCGGCGCCCTCGTGGTCTCGATGGCGAATCCGCGGCATGCGCACGAGCACCGCTGCTTCGCGCGCCACCCGCTGCCCGACGGGATGCTGCTCGTCGCCGGCGTCGTCGACACGACCACGAACTACGTCGAGCATCCGGAGGTCGTCGCCGACCGCATCGAGCTCGCTGCGCGCGCGGTCGGCGATCCGCGCCGCGTGCTCGCCGGCACCGACTGCGGCTTCGCGACGGCGGCCGGCCTCGGCGAGGTGGCGGAGGAAGTCGTCTGGGAGAAGCTCGCCGCGCTGCGCGCCGGCGCCGATCTCGCCACCCGACGGCTCCTCGGCTGAGATCGTTGCGCGATCAGCGGGCGCCGATCGGCCGCGGATGTTTTGAAAGGGCGTGCAGCGGCTTGCGCGAGCGGAGTCATCAGCTGCCATCGTTCGGCGCGGGGAGGCGGAGACGCGTGGCCGTCGTCCGCGGCCCGCCGCGTGCGCAAAAAGGTTCAGGTGCGCACAACGCGTGCCGCGGACGACGGCCACGCGTCTCCGCCTCCCCGGGTCGACGGTGGGCGGGCACGCCGGGTTCGCGCGCCCGCGACCGTCCACAAAGCCGTTCGTGCGCTAGAGCACCATGCCTTTGGGGACCACGACGACGCCGCCGTCGGAGACCGTGAACCGCCGGCGGTCCTCCGCATCGTCGTAGCCGATGGTCGTGCCGGGGGGGATGAGCACGGCTTTGTCGATGATCGCGCGCTTGATGCGTGCATGCCGCCCGACTTCGACGTCGTCGAAGAGGATCGACTCGCTCACCATCGAGAAGCTGTTGACGCGGACGCGCGGGCCGAGGATCGAGCGGTCGACGTGGCCGCCGCTGATGATGCAGCCCTCGGAGACCATCGAGTTCGTCGCGAGGCCGACGCGGTTGTGCTCCGGATCCGCGAAGACGAACTTCGCGGGTGGATTCGGATAGAACGCGGAGATCATCGGCCAGGCGAGATTGTAGAGGTTGAGGATCGGCGTCACCGAGATCAGATCCTCGGAGGTCTGCCAATACGCGTCGATCGTGCCGACATCGCGCCAGTAGCCGCGTTGCTGCTCGTTCATGTTCGGGATCTCGTTGGTCGAGAAATCGTACGCGAACACCCGCGACGTCTCGACGAGCCGCGGCAGCACGTCCTTGCCGAAATCGTGGGTCGAGTCGGTGCGCTCCGCGTCCTCTATGATGGCGCGGACCAGCACCTCGGTAGTGAACACGTAAAGACCCATCGAGGCGGGGACGGTGCCGGTGGCGTCGGGAGTGGGAGCGGGCTTCTCGTGAAACGCGCTCACGCGCCGCTCGTCGTCGGCGTCGAGAATGCCGAACTCGTCCGTCTGGTCCGCAGGGACGGGAATCGTCGCGATCGTCGCGTCGGCGCCGCGGGCGCAATGGAACTCGAGCATCTGGCAGACGTCCATCTGGTAGATGTGGTCGGCGCCGAAGACGCAGACGTATGCCGGCCGCTCGTTGGCGACGACGTCGAGGTTCTGGAAGATCGCGTCGGCGCTGCCGCGGAACCACTGCCGTCCGAGGTTCATCGTCGCCGGGACGGGCGCGACGTAGTGCCCCATTTGCGGCGCCAGCTGCCAGCCGCGCGCCAGGTGCTGCATCAGCGACCCGGACTTGTACTGGGTGAGGACGCTGATCTTGAAGATGCCGGAGTTGACGAAGTTCGAGAGCACGAAATCGATGATGCGATACCGGCCGCCGAACGGCACGGCGGGTTTCGCGCGGTCGCGTGTCAGCGGGTAGAGGCGCTTTCCCTCGCCGCCAGCGAGCACCATCGCGACGACGTCGCTCCGCTGCGCTCGGGCCATTGCGCACCACTGTACCAGATGTGCGGTAGACGGCAGAGCGGCAATGGTGGCTGTGGCGGGCGCGGCGCCGAGACGCTAAAAGGAACGGATGCGGAGCTTGGACCTCGTGACCCGCGCGAACGCGGAGTACGTCGACGAGCAGTACCGTCGTTACCGCGAGGATCCGGGCTCCGTCGACGAGAACTGGGCACTCTTCTTCGCCGGCTTCGAGCTCGGCGGCAATGGCAACGGCGCCGCTCTGGCGACGAACGGTGAGGACACCCACGCGCCGGACACCGCCGCGCGACCGCAGGCCGAGCCCGTCATCGGTGTCTTCGATCTCGTGCACTCGTACCGCGAGCTCGGACACCTCGTCGCGCACCTGAATCCGCTTGCGCCGAAGCCGGCCGGCCATCCGCTGCTCGAGCCTTCCGAGTTCGGCTTCGGACAATCCGACCTCGACCGCGTGATCGAGTGCGGCAGCTTCCAGGGCTGCGCGACGGCGACCTTGCGCGACCTGATCGTGCGTTTACAAGAGACGTACTGTCGCACGCTCGGCGTCGAATACCTGCACATCCAGGATCGCGATCAGCGGCTCTGGCTGCAGGAGCGCATGGAGCCGACGTCCAACCGTCCAGCGCTCGAGCGCGAAGATCGCGTCCACGTCTTCGACCGCTTGATGGTGGCGGAGAACTTCGAGCAGTTCCTGCAGACGCGCTATCCGACGGCGAAGCGCTTCTCGCTCGAAGGGGCCGAGTCGCTGATCCCGCTGCTCGACGTCCTCGTCGAGGACGGGGGAGCGCTCGGCGCCGAGGAGATGGTCATCGGCATGCCGCATCGCGGCCGGCTGAACGTGCTCGCCAACGTGCTGCGCAAGCCCTACGAGATGATTCTCGCCGAGTTCGAGGGGAGCTTTCTCGTCCGCGAGTCGATGGGTGACGGCGACGTCAAATACCATCTCGGATACTCGCGCGATCAGATGACGCGCTCGGGCCGGCGGGTGCATCTCTCGCTCAGTCCGAACCCGAGCCATCTCGAGGCGATCGATCCCGTGATCGAGGGCATGGTGCGCGCGAAGCAGAACCGCTACGGCGACCGCCAGCGCGAGCGCGTCGTGCCGGTCCTCATGCACGGCGACGCCGCGTTCACCGGGCAGGGCGTCGTCGCCGAGACGCTCTGGCTCTCCGAGCTCGAAGGGTATCGCACCGGCGGCACGATCCACATCATCGTGAACAACCAGATCGGCTTCACGACGCCACCCGAGGCGTATCGCTTCACCCCGTACCCGAGCGACGTCGCGAAGATCATCCAAGCGCCCGTCTTCCACGTGAACGGCGATGACCCGGAGGCCGCCGTGCAGGCGGCGCGGCTCGCGATCGGGTTCCGCCAGCGCTTCAAGAAGGACGTCATCATCGACCTCGTCTGCTACCGCAAGCACGGCCACAACGAGCTCGACGACCCGACGTTCACGCAGCCCGTCATGTACCAGAAGATCGCGCAGCATCCGTCGCCGCTCATCCAATACGGCGCGCGGCTCGCGGCGGAAGGCGCGCTCGCGCCGCAGGACGCCGAGCGACGGACGACCGAGTTCCGCGAGCTCCTCGACGACGCACAAGCCTATGCCCGCGACTTCATGCCGCGCCTCCCGGTGTTCGCGTTCGGCGGCCTGTGGAAAGGGCTCGGCTGGGCAGGCGACGATTGGAGCGCGCAGACCGCCGTGCCGCAGGCGACGCTCGACGAGATCGCGGCCGCGTTCATGCGCCTCCCCGCCGGCTTCACGCCGCATCCGCGCGCGGCGCGCCTCATGGAGGCGCGGGCGGCGGCGGTCCGCGACGGCGGCAAGATCGATTGGGGCTGCGCCGAGGCGCTCGCGATCGGCACGCTCGTCGTCGAGGGCACGACGGTGCGGATGAGCGGGCAGGACACCGGCCGCGGCACGTTCAGCCACCGCCACGCCGTCCTGCACGACACGAAGAACGGCGAGCGCTACGTGCCGCTCGACAACGTCCGCGACGAGCAGGGCCGGTTCCTGATTCTCGACAGCATGCTCTCCGAGAACGCGGTTCTCGGCTTCGAGTTCGGGTTCAGCTCGGCGGATCCGTGGAAGCTCGTCATCTGGGAGGCGCAGTTCGGCGACTTCGCGAACGGCGCGCAAGTCGTCATCGATCAGTTCATCGCCAGCTCGGAGTCGAAGTGGCAACGCATGAGCGGCCTCGTGATGCTGCTGCCGCACGGGTACGAGGGGCAGGGACCGGAGCACTCGAGCGCGCGGCTCGAGCGCTACCTCCAGCTCTGCGCCGAGAACAACATGCAGGTGTGCAACCTGACGACGCCGGCGCAGTACTTTCATGCGCTGCGCCGGCAGATGCATCGGCCGTTCCGCAAGCCGCTCGTCATCATGAGCCCGAAGAGTCTGCTGCGACACAAGCTCGCGGTCTCGACGCCCGCAGAGCTGACGGGCGGTATGTTCCAGCCGGTGCTCGACGATGTCGCGGTGGCGGGCGCTCCCGAGGCGGGCGTGCGCATCGAGCCGAAAGCCGTCACGCGGCTTCTGCTCTGCAGCGGGAAGGTCTACTACGCCCTGCTCGACGGGCGTCGCGACCGCGAGGCCGACACGACGGCGATCGTCCGCGTCGAGCAGCTCTATCCATTTCCGCAACGTGAGATCGAGGCCATCGTCGCCGCGTATCCACAGGCGCGGCAGGTCTACTGGGTACAGGAGGAGCCGTGGAACATGGGTGCGTGGCATTTCATGTACCACCGCTTGCGGCGCACTCTGCCCGGGTCGCACGCGCTCAACTACGTCGGACGGCCGGAAGCGGCGAGTCCGGCGACGGGTTCGTACAAGCTGCATCAGGCCGAAGAGGCGGACCTCGTGAATCGCGCGTTCGCGCGCGAGCACGCCGGCGAGGCGTCGAGCGCGCCGGCGCGGTGAGCGGCGGCGACGCCGCGTGACGGGCAGCGCGATGCGCGTCGCACGCCGAGACGGGTGAGGGGCATGGCAGTCGAGGTCCGAATTCCGACGTTGGGCGAGTCGGTGACCGAGGGCGTGATCGTCCGCTGGGCGAAACACGACGGTGATCCAGTCGTCAAGGATGACGTCCTCCTCGAGCTCGAGACCGACAAAGCGACGATGGAGATCGCCGCCGAGGCGGCCGGCACACTGCACGTGCTGCGCCGGGAAGGCGAGACCGTCAGCGTCGGCGACGTCGTCGGTAACATCGATGACGCGGGCGGCGCGGCCGCTCCACATGTTCGGCTGGCGACGGACGTCGACGGCGGCGATCGCCCGTCTGCGTCCACGAAACGTCCGGCGACGCCGATGCCGTCGCCGGGACCGGGTCCCGTCGCGGTCCCCAATCTCGAGAGCGCCTCCGAGCAGGATGTCGTCGCGGCCGGTCGCCCCGTCGGGCCGCTCAGTCCGGCGGTGCGGAAAATGATCGAGGAGCACGCGCTCGATCCGGCGGCGATCGCGGCGTCGGGGAAAGGCGGACGGCTACTGAAAGAGGATGTGCTGGCGCATCTCGAGCGCCGGCCAGAGCCGTCGGCGCCCTCGCAGCCAGCCGCAGCGCCCGCGCGCGCGCCGGCACCCGCGACCGCGCCGGCACCCGCGCCCGCCCCCGGCGAGGGGGAGGCCGAGGACGTGGTGCCGATGACGCGCCTGCGCAAGCGCATCGCCGAGCGCCTCGTGCAGGCGCAGCACACGGCGGCGATCCTCACCACCTTCAACGAGGTCGACATGAGCGCGGTGATGGCGCTGCGCGCCGCACAGAAGGAGCGGTTTCAGAAGCTGCATGGGGTGGCGCTCGGCTTCATGTCGTTTTTCGCGCGTGCGGTGATCGCGGCGCTGCGCGAGGTTCCCGAGGTGAACGCCGAGATCCGTGACGACGCGGTCGTGTACAAGCGCTTCGTGCATCTTGGCGTCGCCGTCGGCACCGAGCGTGGCCTCGTCGTGCCGATCGTGCATCACGCCGAGCGCATGTCGTTCGCCGAGCTCGAGCGCGAGATCGCGCGCCTGGCGGCGCTCGCGCGCGACAACAAGCTCACGATCGACGACCTCGCCGGCGGCACGTTCACGATCTCCAACGGCGGCGTGTACGGGTCGCTGTTGTCGACCCCGATCCTCAACCCGCCGCAGAGCGGGATTCTCGGCATGCACAAGATCGAGAAGCGTCCGGTCGTCGTCGACGACCAGGTCGTCGTGCGGCCGATGATGTACGTCGCGGTGTCCTACGACCACCGGCTCATCGACGGCGCGCAGGCAGTGACGTTCCTCGTGCGTGTGAAGGAGCGCATCGAGGACCCGACGCGGCTCTTGCTCGACGTGTGAAGGCGTGATGGCGGACGACCGTTTCGATGTCGTCGTGATCGGCTCCGGGCCCGGCGGGTACACGGCGGCGATCCGGGCGGCGCAGCTCGGCATGCGCGTCGCCTGCGTCGAGAAATACGAGCGCCTCGGCGGCACGTGTCTCAACGTCGGATGCATTCCGAGCAAGGCGCTCCTCGATTCGAGCGAGCGTTACGAGGAGACGCGGCACGGGCTCGCCGTACACGGCATCGGCGTCGACACCGTCACGCTCGACCTCGGCGCGATGATGGCACGCAAGGACAAGGTCGTGCGCGGCCTCACGCAAGGCGTGGCGTCGCTCTTCAAGAAGAACAAGGTCGAGCGCGTCCTCGGCGCAGCACGCTTCGAGTCGGCTGGGCGCGTGCTCGTGCGCGGGACGGCGGAGCGCACGCTCGAGACCGCGCGTGTCCTGATCGCGACCGGCAGCAAGGCGACCGCGCTCCCGACGCTGCCGTTCGACGGCGAGCACATCGTCAGCTCGACCGAGGCGCTGGCCCTCGGCGCGGTGCCGCGGCGCCTCCTCGTCGTCGGCGCGGGCGCCGTCGGCCTCGAGCTCGGCTCGGTGTGGGCGCGGCTCGGCGCGCAGGTCACCGTCGTCGAGTTCCTCGACCGCATCGTGCCGCTGATGGACCGGGCGATGGGGCGCCAGCTGCAGGCGGCGTTGAAGAAGCAGGGTCTGACGTTTCGCCTCGAGACCTCGGCAACGAAGGCGGAGCGCACGGCGGACGGTGTCCGCGTCACGCTCGAGTCGAAAGGCGAGTCGTTCGTCGAGGATGCCGACGTGGTGCTGGTGGCGGTCGGGCGGCGGCCGAACGCCGACGAGCTCGGCGCGCGCGAGATCGGCGTCGCGTTCGACGAGCGCGGCCGCATCACCGTGAACGAGCACTTCGAAACCAGCGTCCGGGGCGTGTTCGCGATCGGCGACGTGATCCCGGGGCCGATGCTCGCGCACAAGGCGGAAGAGGAGGGCGTCGCCGCCGTCGAGCGCATGGCGGGGCAGGCCGGGCACGTGAATTACGACGCGATTCCCAACGTCGTCTACACGTGGCCGGAGCTCGCGAGCGTCGGGTTGTCGGAGGAGGACGCGGCGGCTCGCGGCCTCGAGGTCCGCATCGGCAGCTTCCCATTCATGGCGAACGCACGCGCCAAGTGTCTCGCGGCGACGGACGGCGGTGTGAAGGTGCTCGCCGACGCGCGGACGGACCGTATCCTCGGCGTCCACATCCTCGGACCGCGCGCGTCGGATCTCATTGCCGAGGCGGCGCTCGCGATCGAGTTCGGCGCGAGCGCCGAAGACGTCGCCCGCACGCCGCACGCGCACCCGACGCTTCCCGAAGCATTGAAGGAAGCGGCGCTCGGCGTCGCGAAGCGCGCGATCAATATCTGACCCAACCATTCGGAAGTCCTCACGATTCGGATTCGGGGCGATTCCCTATTGAAAATGACGCCAGTGCCGCGCCGAGGCGCAGATCGCGAGCGTCGAGCTCGCCGCCGCCGCGACGCAATCGCTCGCGACCGCCTGACGTCGCCGAGCTACCGCGTCAAGCAGCTCCGCCCATTCACTCCACGCAAGCAGCTCCACGCAAGCAGCTCCGCGCAAATAGCTCCGCGCAAATAGCTCCGCGATTGACGGGTCAGTTCAGGCAGCACGTCACCTCGAACGTCGCGGACCACGTCGAGCTGGTGTTCGTGCACGTCACGCCGCCGCCGGTCGTGCCGCTTGCCGGATGCACGACCGCCGGGTTGCAGTTGCCATTGAAGAGCAGCGCGCTGTTGAACGGGCTCAGCAGCCGGTACGCGACGACGCTGTTGCGGACGGCGCGGAGGCCGGGATCCTGCGGGCACGTGAGCGTCAATGTTGCGCGCGGCGGGATGTCGTCGTGGATGGTGCCGCAGCCCGCCACGCCGGGGGCGGGCGAAACCGGGACGCCGAGGAGCGGCCACAACGACGGCCGCTCGACGCCGTCACCGTGCTCGAAGCCGTTCAGCGTGAAGAGATTATCGGAGCCGCTGTCGGCGACGTCGGTGCCGTGTTGGCCGAGGACGAGATTGCGCTCGACCTCGTTCCCCTGCGAATCGACGTCGAGGCGGATGCCGGCGCCGTGATTGGCCGCGACACGGTTGCCTGCGACCCGGCAGCCGTGGCAGTCACGCAGGTCGATCGCGGCGCCGCTATCGCCGGCGTCGTTCAGGAGAACCTCGCTGTCGGTGAGGACGAGGCCGCGCGCGCCTTCCGCGTGCAGCGCGCCGGCCGTGGCGCCGCCGTCGCCGTTGCGGTCCAGAACGAGGTCGCGCGCGCGCGTCGCGATCGTGTTGCGTACGGCGACGCCGAAGCCGCAGCTTTCGGTCACGCGAAGGTCGCGCAGCTGCACTTGGTGGGTGCCGTCCATCGCGATGCCGGTCGCGAAGCCACGGATCCATCGCGGCACGGTTTCGCGGACTCGATCGTATGGCCGTTCAGCTGCACGACGCTGCGCGGATTGCGCACGATGAGCGCCGGTCCGGGACAGCGCAGGTCGCGATCGAGGACCAGCTGGTCCTGGACGACCATGCCGCAGCTCGCAGTCGCGGCGTCGGCGTGCTCGGCGGTCGCGGGCGCGGCGGCGATGACCGCGACGGCGGCATAGGTCAGCGCACGAGGGAGGGCCGAGCGACGGAGGGGACAGCTCGCGATGGACGGCATGCGCGAATTGTCGCGCCAGCCGCCCAGCGCGACAAGTGGGCTAGCGGCTCACGAGCGCGGGCCGGCGTACGGACACCAACGGGTCCGCGGCACGCCCGCGCACGGATCCGGCATCGGATCCTGATGTGTGAGGGGCAGCATCGTGACTTGCGTCCGCGTTGGATAGCTCGAGCCCGGCGGGCATGGCGTGAGACCGGCGTCGCACGCGAGCTCGCCGGCGGCGGTCGCGGAGCCGATTCCCGGCTGATCGCATGGTGGCCCATCGACGGTCTCGATCATCGGCGGCTCGCTCGTGAGGCCCGCGATGTCGGTGTTGCCGGAGAAGCAGTTGCGCGGCGTCGAGGTCGACTCGTTGACGAGGTCGCCGTTCGTCGGGTTGCCGAAGAAGCCGTTCCCGGCGAGCTGGTTCAGCGTGACGAGGTTGCCCATCGCGACGAAGAGACACGTGCTGCCCTGGCCGATCCCGCCCTCGCAGTTCGAGACCGGCGGCGGCGTCTCGGTATCGGGGAAGTCGTGCGTGGCGATGCCCCACGCGCCTTGGTTCTCGACCTGATTGTCGGTGATGGTGTCGTAGCTGCCGCCGGAGATCTCGATGCCGGTGCCGACCGGCGCCTCGCACGTAATGCCGCTGCACGGCACGTTCGGGTTGTTGTTGTCGTGGACGAAGTTCCGCTGAATGAACATGCACGACCCCGAGCCGTCCGGGCAGAGCCCGCTCTGTGGCGGCGGCGCGTCGTCGTTGTTGAGCGAGTTCGGCAGGATGCCGACCATGTTGCCGTCCCACTCCGAGTCCTCGATGCGGAGATGGCCGCCGCTGTTCGTGCCCGAGTAGCCGAGCGGGCTGTTCTGCGCGTGGACGTGGCTCAGGACCGCGTTACAGTCCGGACACGCGCCGACGTAGAAGCTCGAGTCCGCCATGTTGCTCGCGTACGAGTAGCTGACCGTTCCCGGCCCCTGCGCGTTGCTGACGAAGATCCCGTACTGGCCCATCGGCTGATCCTCGCCGCCGAAAAACGTGGAGGTCGCCGTGAGATAGCTGCCGCTGTACGTCCTCATGCCGATGAGGCCCGTCCCGTCGCCGCCGTTCCACCAGATCTCGTTGCCATCGCCGTTCGGGCCGTCGAGGTAGTTGCAGACCGTCAGGTTGTCGATCGACGTGCCGTCAGTCTTGAAGACCTCGATGCCCTCGCGCCCACTGAAGTCCTGCAGCGCCGCGTCCGACGGGCAGGGGTGCGCGGCGTCGCCGTTCGAGCCGTCGACGACGACGAGGTTGCGGTCCATGCCGCGGATGTGGACGTTCGGCGTCGTGATGAGCACGCCGGCGCCGTCGACCTGCTTCTCGTGGTAGACGCCGGGCCACACCAGGATCCAGTACTGCCGATCGGGGCGCGGCCGGAGGCGCTGGATGCGCTGGACGGCTGCGGCGATCGTCTTGTACCGCGTCCCGCGCGGACAGGGCGTCGTGGTGCCGTTGCAGACGCGATAGATGCGCGGCCGAATGGCGGCGGCGCGGACGGGAAGGGCGAGGATGAGAGCGGCGGCGCCGAGCGCGACGGTACGATGGACATTCGTCATGCGAGGGCGGTCGCAGAGCGTACTGCGAGTGTCAATGCGTTTTGCCGATCTCCTCAGTTTTTGTCGCGTATCACCCGCCCAAAACCCGTTGGGTCTCCCTTCATGAGCAGGAATAGTCGGCGCTGCGCCCGCAGGCAGGTATCGTGGACGTCAAGCTGATCCGCATCGAAAACGTATCGAAGTTCTTCGGAGCGCGGCGCGCGCTCGACGGCGTCTCGCTCGCGGTCCGCCGCGGCGAGACGATCGGCTTCCCAGAGACCTTGCCTTGGGCTTTGACGATGACGCCGTCGAAATGCACGACCATCCCGTTCTTGGCTCACGAAGGCGACGCGCGAGCGGAATACACCCACGGGCGCCGCACGCGGTCGGTGCGAGCGCCGCAATCTCGTCGGCGGGGACGATGATCGGCAGCACGCCGTTCGTGAAGCAATTCGAGCGGAAGATGTCGCCCAAGCTCGCGGCGACGACGCAGCGAAACACGGATTCCTCGTTCTCGCGGACATCTCGGGATTCACCGCCTTCGTGACGGCGACCGAGATCGAGCACGGGCCGCCGATCATCACCGAGCTGCTCGAGGAGGTGATCCGGAAGATCGCACCGCCGCTGGAGACGAGACGTACGAGTATTTCGGCGACGTGGAGTGCTTCGTCGACGTGCGGCACTGCGCCGGCAGTCGCGGCGCCGTTATCGTGAACGGCGGCGTTGGCGAATTAGAAACACGCTGCTGAAATCTGCGGTCGTCTTCCAAATGTCGATCGCCAAAACGCGCACCGGCGCGAGGGCGCGCGATCATGACGACCGAATTTCCGCCACGATACCCCTCGTGAGCGCTGGAGCACCGTCCCGTGATTGCGCCGCGGACATGCCGAGGCTACCAGCAGACGCTTGGGAGGGTCGAACCATGGTGACGAATCACGAGAAGATGCGCTGCGACTATACGTTGAACGGAGCCACGGAATCGGATCGGAGAGCGGCCGGAGCCACGGGCAAGGGAGCAGAGCTGGCGCTGTTCGCTGGCGGTTCGCGGCTGGTGCCGACGCTGACCACCTCGCCGCTGGCGTTCTGGCATGTCGACGAAGACCTGCCGGCCGAGCCGCTTTACGATCGCGGCGCCGCGGACATCCTCGCTGACATTTCGGCGTGGGCGTACTCGGATTGCGAGACGCTCGTCGACGAGCTGCACCATCGGAGCATCGTCGATACCGGCACGACGTGCCATCAGATCTCCGTGTCCAACGAGGCGATGCTGGTGATCGCAACCGGCTTCTTCCTGCGGCGTCACAACGTCGGCGTCCTGTGCTTCCGCGGCACCGAGCCGAGCAAGGCGATCAACTTCCTCACCGACGCCGACGTGCAGGTGAAGGGCTTTCTCTCCCTGGGCCGCGTGCACGGCGGGTTTTACCGGAACGTACGCGCCGTCTGGGACGACGTCGCGGACGAGATCTCGCGCGCCGTCCGCGACACCGACGAGCAGAAGCGGCTCCGCGGCTTATACATCACCGGCCACAGTCTCGGCGCGGCCATGGCCGTCATCGCCGCCGCCAATATCTTCGGCGACGAGCGCTACGCCGCGTGGCGACCGCTCGTCCGCGGCATCTATACCTACGGCCAGCCGATGGTCGGCGATGCGGAGTTCGCTCGCAGCTGCGACGCACGCTTCGGCAAGATCGTGTTCCGGCACGTGTACGACCACGATCTCGTGCCGAGGATGCCGCCCTGGACGACGGGAACCTTTCGCCATTTCGGAGCGGAATACGTCGGCGACACCGGCGGCTGGTACCCGCGCGCGAAGCCGGCGACGCAGGCGGTGACGGCGTTGTGGAGCATTCCGCTCGGCGCGACGGCGTTCGTCCTCAAACAGATACCGCTCCTGAGTCGGGTCAGGCTTCCGTTCTCCGTCGACGACCACTCGCCGAACAGCTACCTGGAGGCCTTCCGCGCCGCGCGCAACTGAGCCTCAGGAGCCGAGGATCGCTGGGGGGACGGGTTCGCCGCGGACATCACGGGCGTTCGCTCGAGCGAGTATCGGCGGCGCGATCGACGTGAGTCGCGCGGCGGGGGAGACGGGCGTTCGAGCCGCACGCGAGGTGCTCGGGGGACTCGCCGACGGGGCGCGTGGGGTCGGAAACGTGCGGGCATTCCGGCTGCGCGCAGCGGTTTCACCCCGCCGCTTCCCCGGCGGCCGTCGCCGGCGGCGCGCGGCATCCTGACGGCATCAGCTCCGTGCGCCGGCACGCTACCGAGTCGGTACGTACGCGACACGTAGCTCGCCGGCCGCGTCCGCGAGGCTGGCATCTGCGGTCCACACAGCCGACAGCGCTCCACCAACGCCGACGCGAGCAGGTGAGAGATCCGAGTTACAGCTCGGGGCTCGACGGCAGGAACGTGTGGCCCATGAGGAACGCGTCGACTCCGCGCGCGGCCTCGCGCCCTTCCCAGATCGCCCAGACGACGAGCGATTGGCCGCGGCGCATGTCGCCGGCGGAGAACACGTTCGGCGATCTCGAACTCGCTGCCGGCGATCTCGACCATCTGCGGCCGGCCGTTCGCGTCCTTCACCCATTCGAGGCGCACGCCGTGGAGCTTGCGGACGTTACCCGCGGCGTCGCCGGAGAAGGCTTTGGTGTTGACGCTCCAGTCGCGTGCGACGCCTTCCTCGTGCGAGCTCGAGCTGCGGAGGATCATCGGCCAGTACGGCCATGGCGCGACGTCGGCCGTGCGCGAGTCGGGCGGCTTCGGCAGGAGCTCGAACTGATGGACCTGCTTCGCGCCCTGACGGTTCGACGTGCCGAGACAATCCGAGCCGGTGTCGCCGCCACCGAGGATGACGACATTCTTGCCGGTCGCGAGGATCTGCTCGCGCACGTCGTCGCCGGCGACCTTCTTGTTCTGCTGCGGCAGGAAGTCCATCGCAAAGTGGATGCCCCTCAGCTCGCGGCCGGGAATCGGCAGATCGCGCGCCCAGGTCGCGCCGCCGGCGAGGACGATCGCGTCGTAATTGCGGCGCAGGTCGTCGACGGGGACGTTCACGCCGACGTGCGCGTTGACGCGGAAGACGACGCCTTCCTCGCGCATCTGCTGCAAGCGGCGCTCGACGATCCACTTCTCGAGCTTGAAGTCGGGGATGCCGTACATGAGGAGCCCGCCGACGCGGTCGGAACGCTCGAACACCTCGACGGTGTGCCCGGCGCGGTTCAGCTGCGCCGCGGCCGCGAGACCGGCGGGGCCCGAGCCGACGATCGCGACGCGCTTGCCGCTGCGGCGCGACGGCGGCGTCGGCGCGATCCATCCCTCTTTGAACGCGTGGTCGATGATCTGCTTCTCGATCTGCTTGATCGTGACCGGATCGTTGTTGATGTTGAGGACGCACGCCTCCTCGCACGGCGCCGGGCAGATGCGGCCGGTGAACTCGGGGAAGTTGTTCGTCGAGTGCAGGCGCTCGATCGCGTCCTTCCAGCGGCCGCGATAGATGAGGTCGTTCCAGTCGGGAATGATGTTCCCGAGCGGGCAGCCCTTGTGACAGAAGGGGATGCCGCAATCCATGCAGCGCGCGCCCTGCGCCTGGAGCTTGTCCTCGGGGAGCTTGCCCTCGAGCTCGCGCCAATCTTTCAGGCGCTCCTCGACCGGCCGCCGCGACGGCAGCTCGCGCGAGATCTCCAAGAACCCGGTGATTTTTCCCATGCGCTGCCTTAGACCGCTGCGACGCGCGCGGCGTCGGTGTCGAGGTGTGCCGCCGCGAGGACCTTCCGATACTCGACCGGCATGACTTTTACGAACTGCCGCGAGACCTCATGCCAGCCGGAGAGGATGCGCCACGCGATCGCGCTCTCGGTGTACTCGTAATGGCGATGGAGGAGGTCCTTCACGATCGCGAGGTCGTGCTCCTCCATCGGATCGAACGCGATCATGCTCATGTTGCAGCGGCCCTTGAAGCCGCCGTCGGCGTCGAGGACGTAGGCGACGCCACCGCTCATGCCGGCGGCGAAGTTGCGGCCGGTGCTGCCGAGCACGAGCACGGTGCCCTTCGTCATGTACTCGCAGCCGTGGTCGCCGACGCCCTCGACGACCGCCGTCACGCCGCTGTTGCGGACGGCGAAGCGCTCGCCCGCCATGCCGCGGCAGAAGACCTCGCCGCCCGTCGCGCCGTAGAGCGAGACGTTGCCGACGATGATGTTCTCCTCGGGGA
>WNFP01005867.1_pt1 | contig 20162 bp, 18 predicted proteins | sample 5400201 | NCBI WGS metagenome assembly WNFP01 (sample SAMN13153355, study PRJNA577476) | soil metagenome | isolation source: 115 cm saprolite under Madrone tree | place: USA:California | collected 2016-06-14
CCAGGCCACTGGATTCGAGGATTTCAGCAATCTTCTGTTCGGCTTGGACTTCCGTCAGTCCGGCGACATGCAAGCGAACTGGAACAAGAGGAATGCCGATGGACCCGGTCTGGCTAACGCGCACTTCCCGGCTAAGCTCTTTTACGTCGAAAACTTCGAGGTCCAGTAGGTCGCCATTGCCGATGACGTAGTCATGCGGCATGACCCGCGCGGAGACGGACATCGAACGTATGCGGTCGTTGACTTGTTGTGGCGTTTCGAGAACGGCCTGCTGAGCACCTCTGGTTGGGGGCAGAACCAGTGACACTAGAAGGACAGCCGGAACGCAAAACCACACCAACGCACCCAGTCTTCCGGGCTGCATGAGATTAAATGACCCCGGACTGATTATACAGCCAGAAGGCCCAATTCCATCAGTGATTTGCGGGATCTCGATGGCGGGAGCGCCCGGGAGCGGGCAAGGGAGCCGGCATAGACTGTATCTCCGAGGTTGCCAAGTGGGCCATAAGGAAAAACAGAAGGGCGTTTGATGGAATATGCAGGTTGAAATCAACCAGGCTATGCACCAGGAAGCCGACGCAGGCCACCAGGCCGGAGAGCTGCAAAGCTCCGGCAAAGGAGTTGTTCAACTGACGCAGCCGCTTCAGGGACTCTCTGAACAAGACTCCCAGAAACCAGGCGCAACAGAGTCCTCCGAGAATTCCGGTTTCAGCGAGGGCCTCGAGGTAGTCGTTGTGTGTGTGATTAACGATTCTCCCATCGTAGAGTGATTCATACGGCGGATACACAATCTGGAGCGTGCCGAGTCCCGTTCCAATGAGGGGGTGATGGAGAAAGATTTGCCAGGTGTCCCGCCTCATGGAGGCGCGCTTGCCGGCCGTGACTTCGAGCGACTGAAACGAAGAAAACCGCTCGAGGACCTGACCGACTCCCAGCCAGGAAACCATAAGCAATGCCAGCAACAGGACGGCGGCACCGGCAAACAATTGCTTTCCTTTCGTGCGCCGTTGAATCATCACTAGAGCCAGCACGGCCAACTCGACGCCGAAACTTATGATGCCTCCTCGCGAGGCGGAGAGGAGTAGCGCGCCGATGGGAATAATCGCGAATAGACCGACGACCGGCCAGCGCTCCCGCCGAACTCTGCCCAAGACAAGCGGAACGAGAGATAGCGGGAGAATTAATTCCACGAAGCCGGCGAAATGATTGCGGTTCGCGTAGGGCCCGAATGGAATCCCGCCGTATTCCATGTCGCGAAACCAATACAGCTTCCCATTGAAGGTAAGGTGCTGGAGAAGGCCGAAAAGGCTGGTCAAGAACCCGAAAATCATCCCGAACCAAATGAATCCGCGCCAATCCTGAAGCGTGCGGAAAGCTTGCACGGCAAGGAAGAGGAGGATGAAGTCGGAGACGAGAAGCAAGAGTTCCATACGCGTGCTGTACGGAGAAGCGGTGCCATGAAAAAACAACTGACCCAACACGATCAAGGAAAGAGCCGCGAGCGGCGGGAGAAGAGGGGAAAAAACAATTCGGTCTTCCTCTGTGATGTAGATCCACACAGCCCAGACGAGAAAGAGCAATCCGGCGCCAGTCTCAAAGACGGCTCGCGCCCAATCCTCGACACTTCCGTGCGCGGCAACGGCCAACACGGCCAGCGCGCAAATGCCGAAGCGCAGCGGCCTCATGGTTTCGGGTGCTCCGCAGGCTCCGGAACCAACGCGACGTCATCCACCCAGGCCGTTCCCTGAATTTTGTTATTGGCTTCCTCGCTGGGAAAACGCACCACACAAACTTGCAATTCCTGAACATCCTTCCCCGAGGACCACGGCAACTGGACAAGCGTCCAAGGCGTAGTCCCGTGAACTTCCGATGTGACAGCGTAAGAAGTGTCCTGCGATCCGATTGAATGCAACTGGAAACGGATGCCCTGATCCGTGGTGAGCGCTCTGGATCTGACCCAGGCCGAGAAACGATAAGCGGTGAAAGGCTGCACGGGGATGTAATGACAAACGCCGGCGAAATTAATATTGGAGTTCCCGTCAAAGATCAAACGCAAGGAGCGGTTGCCGGAGTGTTTCTCCTGAGTGTCGAAGCCAGGCTGGACGCCAGGGGATGCCTCGGAAATGAGCCAGGAAAAAGCACCATTTTTGATATTGGATTCGAATCCGCCGTCCCACAAAACCGAGTCCGGGGGACCTTGCAAATCAGCCAGGCTCGCAAGAAGGACTGCCTGGTCCCAGACGCGGCTGGCATCCGCAATGCGTTTTCCCGTCATCAGGGCGCCGACGAGGGGGAAGGAATCGTACAAGGAAATGCGGGGATGCAGGAAGACGAGCCGGTCCCATGCCTTGAGGGCATTTTCGGTGTGTCTTTCTTCCGATTGCTCCCGAATTACATCGAGGTAAGCATCGCTGATGGGCGGCAGGACGCGATCGAGTGCGGTCTGGAAATTGGAACCGGCGTGCAGGGAGCGAGAGAAGGCTTCCGCAGCGCGCTTGGGATCGGCTTCGACGGCAAGACGCATTTCCGCGAGTGCCGGCTCAAGCTCTCCCTGGCGCAACAGAAAATTTCCGTAGCTCCAAGAGACGTCGGCAGAAAGCGGATAGACCTTCTTGGCGTGCAGATAGGCGTCACGCGCCGCAGCGAAGTTGGCTTCCGATTCGTAGGAGGCGGCAAGATCCAGCCACGATTGCCACGATGCCGGATTCAACGAGAGCGCCGAAAGGTAGGAGCGAATGGCGCGCGCGGCGTCTGGATCCACGAGGTTGTACTGCCAATAACGGCCGAGGAGGTACCAGTTGCGCGAGTCAGCAGGCTCCAGCCGCGTGGCGCGCTCAATGGCTTCAGCCGTTTGCAAACCTGCGTAGTGGACAGCAAACGCATTTCGGACGCTGAAGAAAGACAGGACGAAGGCGACAACGAAAGAAGCAGCAACAAGTGCCGCGCGCTGCGCATTGCTGGAGAGACGCAGAATCATTCTCCGGTACTGTGCCTAGAGGACTTCGGAGTTGCAAGATAAATGTCCGCTGTGTAGCAGGGCCCTCGCTGGAAAGTCAGCTTTCTCAAAAAGATCGGCCGTTGCGTGCCGCACGCACGCTAGCGGGAAAAATCTCTGGAAAGGTCCACCGCGCGCTGCAATGCTTCGCGCCAGGAAGAAAAGAGGCGCGGGAACCGCGGCCAGGCCGACTGCGCAATTTCCTGCAACGTGGTTTTTCCGTCCATCCGTTCCAGCATCCAGAGGTCCGCCTGTCCTGCCTGAGAAAGCACGGGAACATAGTCTACGGCCTGGCGTCGGAGTGACTGCGGCGAGAACTTTGCGCCTAGAAATGTCGACTGCCGAAAGTGGATAGGTGGCGCGGCGTCGCAGGCGAGAATTGTGGTGTTCCAGGACCAAACGTAATCCTGGCCGACGAGATCGGCGCGCAATTCGACTTGAATTTCCTGGCCTTCCGCGACAGCCACCGGGTCCAGCCAAGGTAAAAAGATTTGGCCGTATATGGTTGCGCTACCTCCTGGCCCCGAAGAATAACTTATGCCGCCGAGGAGTTGCGTCTCGAACCAGAGGCAAAGGCCGTGCGCCGTCCCAGTTCGAACAATGCGAAAACGCAGTACGGAGGCCGCATGCGTCGCAGCGCCTACGGTGTAGTCCAGGACGTGCCAGGTCAGTGGTTCCGTGAAGAGTTGCTCGGGGTTGAAAGAAGCGGCGTAATATCCGTTGAGGACGAGCGAAAGGAGAGAGGAGAGATCGACACCGCCCACAGCTTTCTGCCAGGGTGCAGCGAGCCCTTGGTAATACTCTTTGGCCTCGATCACGGCCGCTTTCACCACGTCCCGCTGTGGTATCAATAAGCCGCCCGGAGCGAGGAATCGCTGCCGTGCGTCTTCGATCGACGGAATGGCGGAGCCACGAAACGGAAGCGCGCCGCGAATGTCCGACACAATGACGTTCACGCGCTCCGGCAATTCCGTTTTGCGCGAATCACTTTGAAAAAACTCGATGCGGTCCGTGAAACCGTTCGCGGCCGCAAGCTGCCGCGCGGAATGAATACTGTCATCCAAGTCGATCGCAAAAACGCGCCGCGCTCCCGCACGGCAGGCTAACAGCGAGAATGCGCCTGGGCCGCAACCGATTTCTGCGACGGTGTCACCCGGACGCACTGCATCCGCAATGGCTTTGGCGTATGCAGCGAAGCGCCCGCCGTCTGCGATCATGCTTCCATAGTCGGCAAGCGAATACATGTCAGCGCGTGGGGAGTAATGCCGAGGATTCTCGACGGGCAAACAAGCGCTCCGCGTCCGGAACGATCAGATCGCAGAGCGCGCCCAGGCGTGCGGGATGGCAGTGGGGCACAATCCGCCGTACCGGAACGCGTCCGACGATTCTGGCGAGCGTATCGAGTTCGGCGGAGCGCTGCCTTCGATCCAAGAGCCAGTTCATGTAGGTATTCTGGACCAACTGGAGCAGTGCCTCGCGCTTACCTAAGGCTTCTATCCGCGGCGCATCGCCTTCTGGGGTGCGTGGCCCTAAGAGATAGATGGCGCCGAGAGGCTGCCGTTCTGGCTCGAATTTCGCCCGGACCCCATCCAGCGCTAGAAAACGCTTTTCCCAGGTCGGAGTCAGCCGCGGCAACGCGTCCGGCGAACCGAACAGGGTGTCCACCGCACTTGGCCAAAGACAGATCCGCGGGTAACCAGACTCGACGTAAAACGTGCCGGCCTCTTCCTCAATTGGCGAAACATCCTCGGCCAAGACTGGAATTCCACGGAGCGCTAGCGCGGCCGCCGTGGTGGACTTGCCCGCCTCGCTATCACCACACAATACGACGGCCTGACCCGCGATGGATGCGGTGCTGGCGTGAAGAGCCAGAATGTTCCGCTGGCGCAAGATAAATCCCATGGCCGGTCCCAGGAGATAAATAGAGAGATCTTCAACGGTGAGGGGAGGGAGCCAGGTTCCGCAAAGGCGTCTCGTTTCAGCATCGACCACGAAGCGCGTTCCGTCGCTGTAAGCTAATTCGAAGAATTGGCCACTGCCACGCACGCTGAGGGAAAATGCAGGGTCAGCAGATTCGGGTATCGCCGGCTTGCTGTGGTGTATGGAGCTGGGCAAGTGCGTCGCAGCCCTCGCCCATTCAGGCTCGAAGCCTAGCTCCAAAACTAGATCGGGCTTACGTGAATCGGTGCGTTCGGCACCTATGCCTCGAATGGCAAGGTTCGAAACTAAATTGAGACCGTAGGCGCGATATGAATAGCTCAAAAGGGAGGACTCGATTTCGCTGCGCGACTCGATCAGAAAGCGCGGGTCATGTTTTCCTCATGCCCGCTATTGCGCCGCCGTCTGCCTGACGCATTCCGCCTTCCTTGGCCATCGTCATTTCCGTCAAATCCCCGTAAAGAGCAAGTTTCGGTGGCCGATAGGGCTTCTTCGCAGGCACCTTTGACGCACGCGTCATTCATTGTCTCCGTTTGGAACTCTAACGAATCCGTTCTTCGTTGACAACGTCTTTAATTTTTAGCCAATAATACAGAGAAATAGGGCGCAAGCTAATCCAAAGAGTAGAACCCGCGGCAGTCGCCAAGGTCGCGCGAAGCTGTTCCCATTTCACAAACTCGCGTACCTCCGCAGCAAGCTTTGGGAGCGGGACTGGGCTCCAAGCGCCTCGTTCCACGTGAAGCGCCAGGGAATCGCTCAGAAGCGGGGTCTTGGGTCGAAGTCTAACTCGTTCCGGTAAGAGCCCGCACATGGTCTGGCGGAGAAGTTCTTTGTGCGCGCACCAAGGTACCGGAGGGACTCGCAAGAGATACCGCAGCAAGCGCTGATCGAGAAGAGGGGCCCGCAATTCCGCAGGCACTCCCGTCGAGGCGGCATCCTGGGCTTCAAATACGCCTGACCAGTAGTGGCCCGTGAGTCCCGCATATCCGAGTGGGTACAAGGGATGAGAGCTATTCCGTGGCCGCTGACGTTCAAGCCATTTCTCCCGGAGGCACAGCCGTTTCTCGAAGTCTGGCTCTAGCCATGGCGGATATTCGGCCATGGGGTCCGGATGGCTCACCCATTGCCGGAACCGTGTACGAAAACCTCCCAGTAAGGGCGGCATTCGTCCATGCTTGAGAAGGTATCCGCCGAAACTTGCGCTGATCGTGCCGAAACGCAACCGGCGAACCAAATAGACTAGATAAGGCCAAGCTTGTCCGGTCAACAGGTCATCCCCGCCTAATCCAGAAAGGGCGACCCTTGCATGCGCGTGGACGCGGCGATACTGCTGCTGATTTAGAAGCAGAAATGGTTCGTTGCATGGCTCAGCCATGAGCGGCCCCAGGTCATCCCAACCTTCATAAGGGACACAGGAAGCACCCGAGAGAATCTCAATTGGTATGCCAAGGTGCTCTGCTGCAAGCGACGCATAATAGCCCTCTTCGTCCTCGAATAGCGGCCGGTAGTCGATGGTGTAGGCGCGGAGTGAGCCTGATGTCCCGAACTCCTGGGTAAGCTTGTTGGCGATTGCTGCAACACCGGTAGAGTCAAGCCCGCCACTCATAAGGATCGCTGCGGGTCCCCGGGGCAGGCGATCACGCACGGCCCCTTCGAGCAGCACCCGAAAGCGCTCAACGTATTCCCAGGGATGTTTCAGCCAAAGGGGTTCCTCGACCGGTAACGATGTGTAACGACGCACTTCGACGACATCGTTCGAGTACCGCAGGACGTGTCCCCCCGGAAGTCGCGCAATGTTGCGAAACGCGGTGCGTGCCGGATCCGCGCAGGAATCCTGTAGCAAGAAATCGCCAATAAATACCGGATCAAGTGCCGAAGAAAGATCCGATACGAGATGCAGGAGGTCGAGAGTATTGCTGAAATAGAGTCGTTGGCCCGCCTGTGAATAGTAGAACGGGCGTAGACCCAGCAGATCGCGTACGCATAGGAGGCGCCGCGCCTCGGCATCCCATAGTGCGAAGGCAAAGTCTCCGAGCAGTTCTGCGAGGCTCTCTTCGCCGCGCTGACGCCAGGCCCAGAGAATTAACTCCTCGTCGGTGACGTCGGGCGGCAACGATTCTCCGGCTTGTTCGAGCCGACGCCTTAGGTCTTCCCGCCCGTCGAGGCGCACGTCGCCGAGTAACCACACGCGTCCATCCAAAGTCGAAGGCTGTTCCGAAGATTGGGGCGCAGGCCCAGTCCGGAGAAGTGTGAAGCAAAATCCGGCGCCGGCCCGAGACCAAACCTGCGTGGCGTCCGGTCCGCGGAATGCCAGACCGGCTGCCATGCGTTCGAGCAAACGCGCGTCCGGAGTGCTCCCATCAGCACAGACAACGCCTGCAAAGCCACTCATCTCGACTCCCATGGCAACAACGCGAGAGCCGCGTCGAAGGCCGCGCAGCGTGGATGCACGGCTTCGGGCAGGTTCACAATCGTTCCGTCGCGCCCGATGAAGTACAAATTATAGGAATCACGTTTTGCCATTGCGGCCATATTTACGCGCCAAGCGGAATGGCCGGCGCAGGGCATCAAAAAAACCGCGCCGCTTCACTTCTCTGTCCGCGCCAGCCATCCAGTCTTCTTCAGTGGGTGAAAAAGAGAGTCTGAGCAAATAGGCGGGAGCGGCAATCAGACCGCCACGCATGCGCATGCGAAAAAGGGCGCGTGTGAAGAGACCCGGGGGAGCATGACCGGCCGCGGGTAGCCAGTTCGAAACTTGATCGGCGAGCCGGACAGCGGAGGTATCCGCTTGCACCGTCGCTTGCACCTCGTCCGGCAGTTGCGCCTTGAGCAGCCCCGACGCGAGCCGAATTCCAGTGTGCAGCATGCGCTCCGCCCCTACCGCTTTCGCCGAATCCGCAACGCGCTCCCAATCGATACCCGTTTGGCGCGTGAGCAGCCCAGCGACATCGGCAATCCACATCAAACGTTCCCAAAAATGTTTTGCGCCGTGGATGCACATCAGCACGAGTTCGTCTTCCACTGATGGGGCAGGAACTTCACTGGCATCGAGCTTCACACGAATTTGCCGCGCGAAAAATTCTTCGAGGGGAAGCCGGCGAGGAAAATAGCGAAGCGTGTAGTCGTTGTGCAGTTCGACGACCAGTTCCGAATCCCGCTTGGAGAAGAGGTATTGGCCGGGGATTTTCCCAGCGTCAATGGCGCTCAGCGGGACTTCGGGAGTGAAGCCCGCAGCACACATCAATTCCGTGGCACGGCGAATATCCTGCTGGCGCACGAGCAGGTCCACATCGCCATAGCTACGCATCGCCGAGTCGGCGTAAGCCTGCACCGCCAGCACCGGCCCCTTTATGGCCAGCGCGCTGATTCCTTCCGCGGTGAAGATTTCCAATATGCGGAAGAGTTCTGCCGTCAGGCGCATCGTGAGAAAAATCTGCGCACGCCGGCGATCGGCAAGCGACTGCCTGATTTCCCGCGGCACCAGTTTCTCATCGAGATCGCCGAGACCCGCCGCGAGGTGGCCGGATACACCGTGCGCTTCTGCGAGCAGCAGCAAACGCGCCCAAGCCGCGGACGGGAGCGCGGCCGCCATACGCTGACCATCGCGGGCTGGAGAAGCACACTCGAGCAAGACCGCCCATTCGTTCCTAAACGAGGCCATATCGGGCGGATGAGGTGGAGCGATCGGCTCGGACATAACGATCCGCAGTTAGTGTAGTCGATGGGACCAGTGAATTCGCGCAAGAGATGCAGGAGGAGGAGTCTTCACGCGGTGACGCTGCTATTTTCCCATCGAGGCGGACAACATCTCATCACCGCGGCCGCGGCGGCGGACGTCAATGCCGAGCCGTTTGATTTTCTGATTGAGCGTGGAAAGGGGAATCAGAAAACGCTCGGCGGCCTCGGTTTGGTTCCAGTTGGTGCGCTCCAGCATGTCAACGATGATGCGGCGCTCGATCTCGTCCATGATCTGGAAGAGAGACGGCTGCGGGTTGTCCGCCGAGGCCCGCGAACCCGGTTCGCCCGGAAGCGCCGGCAGAAATTCAGAAAGTTGCAGGCGCACGCCGCGCACGATTTCCTTGCTGCGAATGCTTTCAGGGAGCAGATCCACGTCAACACGCTCCTGCGTGGAAAGGACGACCGCGCGTTCGACGACGTTTTCCAGTTCGCGCACGTTGCCGGGCCAGTCGTAATCCATCAGAAGCTTCAGCGCCGCCAGCGTGAATTGCCGGAGCGTTTTAGAGTTCTCGTGGCAATACCGCTCGAGGAAATGCCCCAGAAGCAAAGGCACATCTTCCCGGCGATCGCGCAGCGGGGGAATCTGAAGGTGGATCACGTTCAGGCGATGGTACAAATCTTCGCGGAAGCGGCCTTCCCGCACCAGCGTTAGCAGGTCGACGTTGGAAGCAGCTACGATGCGCACGTCGACTTTGAGTTGTTCGGTGCCCGAGACGCATGAATTCGCGCTCCTGAATCACACGCAGAAGCTTGGCCTGCGTTTCCGGGCTGATCGTGGCGATTTCATCGAAGAAAATGGTGCCTTGGTCGGCGACTTCGAAGAGGCCTTTCTTGGACGCAATAGCGCTGGTGAAGGCCCCTTTCACATGGCCGAACAGCTGGGACTCCAGGAGATCGACGGGGATCGATCCCGTATTTACGGGCACAAAGGCTTTGTCCGCGCGGGTTGAGGAGGAGTGGATTGCTTTCGCAATGAGCTCCTTACCCGTGCCGCTTTCGCCGCTGATGAGAATCGTGGAGCGCGAGGGCGCGACCTGCACAACGAGGTCCAGAAGCGTCTGCATTTTGTCGCTTTTGCCTACGATGTTCGGGAAATTGAAGCGCTGCTTCAGCGCACGTTTAAGTTGGACGTTTTCGTCACGAAGCCGGCGCGATTCGACGGCCTGCGCCACCTGGGCGAGTAATTCATCGTTGGACCACGGTTTGGTGATGTAGTCCATCGCGCCATTCTTGAAAGCGGCGCGAGCCATTTCGATCGACCCGTAGGCAGTGATTAGGACGACAGAGAGCTGTGGATCGCGGCGGTGAATCTCCTTGAGCATGTCAACACCGTTGCGGTCCGGCAGACTGACATCCAGCAGGAGAAGATCATAAGGATGCTGCTCCAGCTTTTCGAGGCCGGATTCGCCGGTCTCCGCGCTGGAGACACCGTAGCCTTCACTTCTTAACAGAAGTTCGAGGCCCTCGCGGATTTCCGACTCGTCATCAACAACCAGGATGGAACCCTTAGACATGGACCGCTTTCTTGACCGCGGGGAATTCGACGTGGAACGAGGTACCCTTGCCGGGCGTCGAGCGCACATCAATCTTTCCGGCATGCTCTTTGATAATACCGTAGCTCACGGAAAGACCGAGGCCCGTGCCGCGGCCACTGGCTTTGGTAGTGAAGAACGGATCAAAGATGCGATGAATGTGTTCGCGGGCGATGCCTCCGCCCGTGTCCGCCACTTCGATTTCCACGCTGCCGTTATGCGCCGCAGTCCGGACTTCAAGCATTCCTCTCGACAACGCGGTTTACATCAATGTCCGCGGCTTCCGGAGCGCCGGTGCGTGAAAAATTGAGCAGGTTGTTGACGATTTCGCTGGCGCGGAACGTCTGCTTGACGATTTTCTCGATTATCGAGTGGCGCGGGTCGCCCTCCGGCATCTGTTTCGCAAGCATTTGAATGTAGTTGGAGATGACCGCTAGCGGCGTGTTCACTTCGTGCGCGACACCAGCCGCGAGAAGTCCAAGCGAAGTCAGCTTCTCCGTTTGTGACATCTGCTCTTCCATGCGCTCCCGCTGGGTAACGTCATCAAAGAGCAGCAGACGGCCGATGCGCTCGTTCGACTTGCTCACCAAGGGTGTGATGGAAACGTTCAAGGTCAGCGACTTTCCTTGATGCTGCAGTCTCTGTTTATAGATGCCGGTGATCTGTTCCTGGTCACCGCGCACGGCGATCTCACGTGCCAGTTCTTCCGGCAATAGCGAGCTGAGCTGGCGTCCAACGGACTCCTGGCGTGACACTCCGAAAAGCTGTTCCATGCGGGTGTTCCAAGATTCGACGATGCCCTCCAGGTCAACGGAAAGCACGCCGATATTCAGGGATTCAACAATATTTTCGCTGAAGTCCTTGAGGCGCGCGATTTCGAGGGCCTTTTGTTCGAGCGAGCTGTAAAGCTGCGCGTTATCGAGGGCTACCGCGACATAGCCGGCAATCGTTTCGACCAGCTCGACGTCATCACTGGACAGAAAATCACCGTCGACGGTTTTGCCGAGGCCGAGAACGGCGACGGTGTGTTCGCGGATGCGGCAGGGAACATAGTAGTTGAGGTCCAGCTGCTCGAGCGTGCGACGAATGGAACCACTCACGTCTCGCGCGGCACGGGGCGACTCGAAAAAGAGCGCCCCGCGGGCAAACTCGGGCCGGGCCGGCTCGAGGAAACTGAGATCCAAAGACTCGGAAAGGCGGACGCCCATCGAACGGGCAATGCGCATCTGCCCAGGCTCGACGGCGTTCTCCACAAAAATCGCCAGCCGGTCGACCAATAAGGTTTGAGAAATGCGGTCCATGACCGAACCCAGCATGGGATCGATACGCACTTCGTTCGTCAGCGTGCGCCCGAATTCGATGAGAGTGCGGCGGTAGTCGAGGCGATCGCGGTAAAAGAAGCGATCCAGGCGCGCTTGAATCCCGGCACGGAAAGGCTGGAACAAAAACGCCGCGATGACAATGGCGATCATACCGCCGGCGGTCCCGTTCGTGGGCGTATGGGCTACCAAGGCGACCAAAGCGATCAGGGCGAAATAGACGGCTGCAACCCCGGCGGTTGCCACCGTGTAGGCCAAGCCGCGCTTGAAAATAATGTCCACGTCCATCAGGCGGTAGCGGATGATCGCATAGCCGAAACACAGCGGGATCAGCACCAGGCTTACCACCGAGAGTTGCATCCACGGGCGCAAAACCACGCCCATCGCCAAGGGGAGGATATAGAGCAGAGAAACAGGCAAGCTCCCGGCAAGAGTGCCACCGGTGAGCCATTTCAATTGCTGGCGCATAACACCCGAGGGCGCCTCGCGGTAATTCCGGTAAAAAACGAGTCCGGCAGTCAGGAAGCAAAGGGCGAGATAGCCGAATTCCAATTTCGTAAGCAGTATGTAGGGAGCAAGCCAGGGTATAAAGCCGAAGACGTTGAGCGCCGTGCTCACATGAATAAGGAGCAAGGCGAACGGAAGCGAGTACACGGCAAGCACTTTCGAAGACGAGCGAATGGTTGATTCGGACCGTCCTGGAAATACCAGCGCAAAATGGAGCAACAAAGCAGGGGCCAGCAACCGCGCCACTATTTCCGACCAATAAACTTCCCAGTCAAAAGTGTCCAACTTCCCGCTGAAATGGAAAGACCACAGAACGAAGGAAACCAGGCAAAAGACATAGAAGTGCACGGCGCGAGGAGCGTTCCACCGGCGGATGAAAATGAACAAGCCGATGAACAGATAAAGCAGGCCCACGATTCGCAGATAGTTTTCAGTGGGAAGGGGCTTTTCGGCTGGCGCCGTGAGTAGCGGGGTTTCGAATTCCTCACCACTGCGGGAAAGCTTGTAGTGCACCTGGGTCCAAAGTCCTGCACGATCCAGCCGCCGGGCAACTTCCGCAGCCCTGGTGACTCGGGCGCCGTTGATGGTCAGCAGAACATCGCCCGCCCGGATCCCCGCACGAGTCGCTGGGGAATTGGGTGAAACCCGGCTGGCCTGAATTCCATGGTCCGTATCCAGCCAAGCCACGCCGTCGTACACCACCTCAAACCGGCTGCGCTGGTCGAAATTAATGAGGGCAAAGATCACCGCAGCCAGCGTGGCCAACGCCAGCACGACTGCCCCAAGGCTCGCTCGGAGGTTTTGCCTCATAATCTACCGGACAGGACTATACCTCGCCATAAGAAACCAAGTGCAACCCAATGTCCATTAGTTTGGTAGCCCATCATCCGAGGAACACCTTTATATTCAACAGGTTACTGCAGCGGTAGGGCAGGTTATCCCACATCATCCTGTTTCTGGAAGGTCAGATACAGCTTTCTAGAACCCAAAAACTCCTAGAACTGGACGCTGAGCCCGCCTCGAAATGTCCGAAACGCCGGGACCAGAACCACATGACCATCCCTGCTATTGGTCGGGACATACCCCTGCGCCAGTAGGTTGTTACAATCGGCGATGGCTTCCCACCGCCCTAAGGCAAACCTCGGAAGCGGCTGCCTGAAAACCAGATGTAGATAGGGGTCCATTCGGAAGACGGATTCGCCGTAGCCATCCACGGAGGAAACGGTGACGCCGTTCACCCATTTATATCCCGCTTGAACCTTCGTGCCGAGGTGCGGCACCTTCGCGGAAATTCCGGCTCCAAGAGAGTGTCGCTGCGCCGTCCGAAGGGAGTCGCGAAGCAATCCATCGGCATCGTCCGAAGGCGCGAGAGCCCCACCGAATGAATAAACGGCGGTTAGTTCCACGTCGCCGTCAAGCTTTTCGCGAAATGCAAGGCGCGTTCCCCAACTACTCGAGGAGCCACCGTCATAAGCAAATCCCGTGGAAAAGAAATCCTGAAAATAATCCGCGGTGGGAAGGTCGCTGCCCTTTCCGAAGACGGCCACGTGCCGGTTGTCGTCGTGGAAGCCTGCGACCTGCAGCTTGCCGCGGGTGCTAATTTTTCGTTCCGCTGAGATTTCTTCGTGCAAACCGTTCTGCAAAACCGGACGGCCTTGGCGCCAAAGCAACGCGGGGAAGGCATCCAGCTCATTGAGCGCAGCAGCGAGGGCGCCACCTGGTTGGGCGTCATTGGCCTCCAGCGGACCAGGCCCCTTGGGCATGGAGGCGAAAACGATCGCGGTGCTCCAGTCGTCAGTGAGGCGCACGTTCAATTCTGCCCGAGGACGAAGTGAAGAGGCCGCGGCCCCGAGTCCCACCAAAACATATTCTCCGCCGTAACTCAGAACCGTGCGATCACCGAGCGACAACGCACCGCCCTGATCAAAACGGACGCCGCGGAAGGTCGGCCCGACAGGTCCCAGCTTCGCTTCGCGAAGGACCAGGGCCGTGTGCGGACCGGCACCTAAAGTCCCCGTAGGCAGCCACACGGTGGCAATACCACCGGCAGGGGCATCACTGTCATAGTTCACCTGGCCGGCCAAGATCATTCTGCTGGTGCCGCCCAACTTCTGGTCGTAGGCCACGGCTGTGGCGGGTGCGGAGGCAATGCTCGAAGCCGAAGTGGGGCGCCGTGCCCCATCGGTAAATTCCATTCGCATTCTGGGCGCGCGGGGTCCTGCTACTTCCCCGGTAACCGTCGAGGCACTCAAAGTGCCGTGGTCCACCCACTCCAGAACGGGCCGCATTCCTGAAGCGGACCGCAATACCCATTTCCAATCATCCACTTCGGCGGTGCTGCTCGCAGGCATGCGCCGCAGTTGATCGAGCGATGCAAACATGGATTCCAGTTCAATGCGAACTAGGGTCGTCAGATTCGAGGTGACACGAATGTGCTTTTCAAGAGTTGGCAAGAAACCGGCGAGAGTCACGCGGACAGTGTAAAAACCCGGAGCGAGCTTGTCGCCCCGGAACATCCCTTGCGTGTTCGTCAAAAAGCTGCGGGTGGCTGCCACTCCCACTGCTTCGGAAATCAACTCCACGCTCGCGCCCAACTGCGGCGTGCCCTGAGCGTCGCGCACCACTCCTGCAAGCTTGCCTGGGACAGGCTTCGCTTGCGCGGCCGCCGGAATCGCCGCAAAGGACGAAACCATGGCGGTCAGGACCAGGGCCCCCAGGGTTCGGAGCCGTTCCTGTTTCACGTTCCTTTACCTCCCCGGTGCAGCATTCGCCGCCGCGGTCTTGGTTTCCGCCGGCGCTTTCACCGTAAATTCTGCCGAGCGCGAAATGGTCTGATTCGAGAGTGTGTCCGTCGCATTCACTTCTAAACTGTACTTCCCCGGCGGCAGCGTCGCGAGAGGAAGGAGGCGCTCGATGGTAACCTGGTCGCCGGTCTGCTTCATTTCTTCGGAAGTTTCCTTGAACTGCATAATCTGAACTTTGCCTTTTTTGACGGTGTACTGGAATGTCGCGCTCGACTTGTGTGTTTTGTCGTCGGGCTTGAGATTATAAACCTGCATGTAAATGCCAAGCCTGTCGGCAGTGGTGAAATCGGCTTCCAGGCGCGGCCGGACTTTCGACGAACCAAGCACGAATTGCCCCGAGCCGATTTGCTTCGCCGGAACGCGTTCGATTTGATCGGCAAGAATCAGCGAACTGGCATCCAACTTGTCATCGTCGTACCTCGGCACTTGCAGCCGGGTGTTCACCACTCCGATGTTTCCGCTTTGCACGTCCTTGATCACCAGGTCAAGGCGATAGAGGCCTGGGCGAAGAGGAACGGCCTTCTGGTAAATCGATTGGAGCTTAAGAGACTGCTGGAAAAGCGAATCCGGGAAGTCCTTGCTGACGGGGTCCTCGAAGGTCTGAACGACACGGCCGGTCAAGGTGCTTACGCGGCCAAAGATATTCATCGTCGCGGAATGAATCCCGTCTTTGGACTGGAAAGAGAGCTGGCTATTGGGAATCTGAATGGTCACCGGCACCAAAACCGTGTCATTCGTCACTTTCATGTAATCGGCCCGCCAATTGAAGTGCACCTGATCGCGCACGATGCGGGAAGTGACTAGGGCCTCAAGATCCTTGAATTTCACTTCGGGCGGTTTATTCACCTTGGCGTAGAGTTCCAGCCGGCTGAACTCGTTCATGCTGGCTGGCTGACCGCCCATGGTCTTCGGCAGATTGGTGCCGTCCGAGCGCGAGAAGCGGTCCGCTTTCGACGACATGCCCATGGATTCCAGCAAACTCAAGCCCGCGCCAGGAACGTGCAGAAGCGCGTCTTTTTCCGACGGGTCCATGGTCATGTGAAATTCGCCCGAGCCGCTGGGATCCACGAATTCCAAAATAATGTTTTCGCCGATGCCTTCCAAATAGCGCCAGCGCCATGTTTCCCACGGATAGGTGCTGGTGGAGCCGCCGCCTTCTTCCATCGGCCGGTCGTACGTGCCACCCGTGGGGTGCGATTCAACCTCGTCCGCCGGTCCCCACATGATGTACATGCGGCCGCGATCCGTCTTCCATCCCGGGATGCCGGAAGCATAGTGTTCGTTGGCGTAGGCAATACGGCGGTAATGCTCTTCCTTGAAGTCGTTCTCCGGCAGGTCGGGATTGCTGCTGCGCCGCAGCCAGAACTGTTCGATGAATTGCTCGCGCTCTTCGTTGGTATCCAATTGCAGGAAGGCATTGCGTTCGTCCGGAGAAATGATGTAGGTCACGTCCTCGGTCAGCCATTGGCGGTAGGCGCTGTCGAGCTCCTTCAGCGTTCTCCTCATTTTCCGTTTTGTTTCTTTGTCCGGCTTTTGGGGTGCCGGGACGGCATTGGGATCCTGTGCCTGCTGCGAAAAAACCGGGGGAATGCAGATGGCCATCGAAAAAACGGAAACGAACAGGGCGCGTGCTACCCTTGACATGAAGACACCTCAAGCTCTAGGACGTTGAGATTCTAACCCCGGACAAGCTCCCCCGTCAATCAGCGCAATCTCCTTCATTTTGAGAGACTTGTGCCCCCGAAGGCGGTTAGATCACCTCGGAGACGCTTTGGTTGCCTGACAGTTTTTGACCTGAACGAAAGTACAGGGAGGAAGATTACTGAACACGCTGCGGTTGCGTGTCTGAACCCACCAGGGAATCGAAGATGGCCAGGACGTGACGGCGGTAATCCACCATGCGCGCGAAAATATCGCGAAGCTGCGGATCGCGTTCCGCCTCGCGGTGCCACTTCGCGAGAACCACGGCGGGCACTTCGATGTCCCGCCGCAACTTGTCCGCGGAATGGCCGCGCAGGAACAGGCCGTAGAAAAAGGCCGCCTCACGCTGCGGGAAGTCGAGATCATGCACGACTTCGGAAGGAACGAATTGTGGCATCGTCGCCATAGAGAAAATGCAGTTTACCGAAAAGTTTCGCCGCGTCAAGTAGGACTGCTGTTTTCTTGCCGCGTTCGAGGCACCTCCCCTTCCTCGCGGGTTTCCGTGCCATCTCCGTTTGCGCAACCCGTGCAACGCCGTGGTTGCCAGACGGTTCTAACCGCCTTAGGATGCTTATAGGGATGGCAGGGTTACACAATACGGCTAAAGGCTCGATGGCAGGACGCACCATCAAGCGCTTCCTGCGCTTTGGTGTGCTCCGCGGACTTCGTTCGATCGAAGTTGATCCGGAAGACTTTCGGCAGAACCTTGCCGACAAGCACGGCTTGTGGGTTCCGGACTTTGCTCGGATGAAAGACGTACCCACCGAGCGGCTGGACGCCATTGCCGCGGCGCTGATTCGCGATGCCGAACGGCTGGCCCTTGCGGAAGGAGCGGGCCTCGGCCTCGGCGGCATGATCACGTTCTTGCCGGACGCCAGCCTGCTCACGGTGATCACTCTCCGACTCATCCAGCGCCTCTCTTTGCTCTACGGTTTCGAAGCTCGCGGCCAGGACCAACGGATGGAAATGTGGAAAGCGGCAGCGGCTGCCTCCGGCATCGATTACGGCAAGGACTTGGCTGAGAAACAGATTCTCGAAAAACTTGTCCCGCGCATTGCGGAACGTTTCGCCGCGAAGATTGGCGCTGAGGCGGCCGAAAAATGGGCCGGGCGATTGATTCCTCTTGCGAGTTCGGCGATCGGCGGCGCCCTAAACTTTTCCTTTGTGAGAGGCTGGGGCCGCCGCGTGCATCGACATCTCCGCGCGAAGCATCTAGCGGGGAAGGCTGCCGCCCGAACTTCACCGCAGGCGTATCCGCCGATGGCCGGGGCTTTCGTCCAATAAGGCCAGCGAGCGCCAGCTCTTGGAGCAGAAGGTTTCGCTCCATCGGGCGGCCGATCATGGCGAGGTCGAAACAAAGGAGTAAGCACGAGTGGGTGCGATGCAAAGGTTCCTCGGGACTGCGAGTCTCTTCGGCTGTGCGCTCGCGCTAGTGCTGGTTCCCGAGCGGGCCGTTTCGCAATCGCCTCAAGGCCCGGATTCGCCACAGTCCGCAGCCGAAGAGTCGGTGCCCGCATTTCATGCGCGAGCCCCACAGGGCGACCTTCCCACGACCTTAGATCCCGAACTTTTCGCTGATCCTGTCGTTGAAAATGCATACGCGGTCGCCGCAAAAATCAAAAAAGCGCTTTACCAGCAGCCCTGCTACTGCCATTGCGACCGCAGCCAGGGCCACAAGAGCCTGCTGGACTGCTTCGCCAGCAAGCACGGTTCTGGATGCGGCACCTGCATTTATGAAGACTTCTACACCTTCGAGCAGTCCGGCAAAGGAAAGAGCGCCGCCGAGATTCGTGCCGGGATCATCAAGGGCGAGTGGAAATCGGTCGACGCCACGAAGTACAAGCAGCCCTTGCCGGCAAAGTGACTCCTCGATAGGGGCAACATCCCTCAGAAGTTTCTTGTCACACCGCGATGCAATTCGTAAACTATTTACCCCAGCCAAAAATAGGAGGAAGAATGCATTTTCGCGTGAAGGTGTGTGTGTCGGTGCTGGCGATTGCCCTTCTGTTTGGTGTGGCGGCAGTCCCAGCGAGGGCCCAAGACAAGCAGCACGTCGTTTCTCTGAGCGACCTGACCAAAGACGCCGCGCGGCCCGCCCAGACGCGCCAATCCAACGAAGAAGCCGTTCGATCGCTTCTTTCTTCCGACCAAGCGCAAAAAGCGCTGAAATCCGCCAACCTCGACTATCAAAAGGTCGATAAAGCCGTCGGCCAACTGAGCGATGAAGACCTTGCCAAACTGGCCGAGCGGTCTCGTCAAGCGCAAAGTGATTTCGCCGCGGGACGCATTTCGGACCGCGACATGCTTTGGATTATCCTGATCGCGCTCGCCATCGTTGTTCTGGCGCTCGCGCTCCGCTAATTCTTATAGTTTGGAGTCATTCTTTATTCGCATAAGCCGAAGCGTTCTCGGTCTGTTCCTGCTTTTCTTCCTGGGGCCTTCTGCTCGAACGGGGCCCCAGGAGAGAGCCGGAATCTGGCTGGATGTTCCTTACGTAAAGCAGACCGAAGATGGCTGCGGGTCCGCCGCCATTTCCATGCTGCTGCAATATTGGAACGCTCATGGCTCGGTGATTAACTCACAGCGCGCCGATGCCGCCGCAATCCAGAAACAGCTTTATTCACGCAAAGCGCGGGGAATCGAAGCTTCTGCTATGGAACGCTATTTCAAGGAATCGGGCTTTCGAGTGTTTCCTCTCAATGGAGATTGGAAAGATCTTCTCGAACAACTCAAGCAGGGACGCCCGCTGATCGTTAGTCTTCGGCCTGGTAGCCCGAGAACCCCGCTACACTACGTGGTGGTAACAGGCATCGATTGGCAGAACGGGGCCGCCTTCATCAACGACCCCGCACGCGGGAAACTTCTCCGGGTCGCCCGCGAGGATTTCGAAAAGCAATGGCGGCCAAACCGCAACTGGATGCTCCTGGTTCTCCCCGAAAAGGCTTCGTGATCCTTTTTCTAGGCGCAGTGTTGGCGCTGGGTTTCCCCGCGTTCGCGCAGGATCCCGCCTCCAACCAAGCTCGTCTTTCCGCGGCGCAGAGCGCGTTTGACGCCGGTCATTGGGAGCAGGCTGCCAGGCTGGCGCAAGGTCCCGCAGACCAGTCGCCGGATTTCGATTTTCTCGCCGGGCTCGCTTTGGCTCGCTTGGAGAAATGGGAAGAAGCCAAACTCGCCTTTGACGCCGGCTTTCGAAAGAAGCCCGGCGATTCCCGGTTCTTGGTTGAGTTGGCCGGCGTCGCCTACAAGCAAAAGGATTTTCGAACGGCAAAAAAACATCTCCATGCGGCGCTTAAGCTGACCCCGCGGGATTCTTATTCCAGCGAATTTCTGGCGACGATTTATTTTCTGGAAGGCAATCTCGAAGCCGCCCTGAAATATTGGAATCCGGAAGACCAGCCGCGCCTAGGAAGTGTCGCGTTTAAACCTTCCCTGAAGCTCAAAGAATCGCTTCGCAACCGCGCGGTAGCGTTCAATGCCCCACAAGTTCTGACGGTCGACGCTCTGCTTACCACCCAGGCGCGTGTGGACAATCTTGGAATCTTTTCAAGCCGGCGCATGGAGCTCTCTCCGGCTGACTCCGGAAACTACGATGCAACGCTGCACTTGGCGGAGAAAAATGGCTGGGGCG
>WNFP01001319.1_pt1 | contig 20157 bp, 17 predicted proteins | sample 5400201 | NCBI WGS metagenome assembly WNFP01 (sample SAMN13153355, study PRJNA577476) | soil metagenome | isolation source: 115 cm saprolite under Madrone tree | place: USA:California | collected 2016-06-14
TCCGGAAGACGCAGACCTCGTGAGACAGACCATCGGGCGCGCGGCGCAGGATGGGAAGGATTTTGATTTTGAACATCGTTTGCTGATGCCGGATGATTCCGTCAAATATGTCCACGTTGTGGCTCATGCCTTGAACGATGTATCGGGCAGCGTCGAGTTTGTTGGAGCGGTGATGGACGTCACCGCGGCAAAGCGGGCGGAAGAAGCGTTGCGCCGGAGCGAGAGTTACGTGGCGGAAGCGCAGAGGCTCACGCATACAGGGAGTTGGGCTTGGCAGGTAGCGGGAAGAGACGCCTTGCATCTGTCCGAGGAATGGTATCGCCTATATGGCTTCGATCCAGAAAAGGGCCCGCCGGCTTGGGAAGAACGGCTGCAGCGCGTTCATCCGGAGGATCGCGCCAAGTGGCAAGGGGCAATCGATCGAGCGATCGGTGAAAAGTCGGATTACGAAGTGGAATTCCGAATCCTGCTTCCGGGCGGCACGGTCAAATACATCCACACCATCGGCCATCCTGTTTTAAACGCATCCGGGGATTTGGTGCAATTCGTGGGTAACTCGATGGACATCAGCGCCGGTAAGCGGGCCGAAGAAGCGCTGCGTCAGGCGCAGGCGGATCTCGCACGCGTCAACCGGGTGACCACCATGGGAGAGCTGACTGCCTCCCTGGCGCACGAATTGAATCAACCGATTGCCGCCGCCATCACTAACGCCAATACTTGCTTGCGCTGGCTTACGCGCGATCACCCCGATGTGGAAGAGGCACGCGCGGCGGTCATGAGAATTGCGAAAGATGGAACGCGCGCGGCCGAGATCATCAGCCGCATCCGCCTGCTCTTTAAGAAGGGTACCCCGCAACGGGAACTGGTAGATGTAAACGAGGTTATTCGAGAGATGATCGTCCTACTGGGCGGCGAGACAACACGATACTCCATATCAGCCCGGACGGAGCTGGCGGCAGATCTTCCGCAAGTCATGGGAGATCGTGTACAGCTCCAACAGGTGCTGATGAACCTCATGATCAATGGCATCGATGCAATGAAGGACGTGGATGGGACCCGGGAACTCTCTATTAAGTCGCAGCCAGCGGAAAACGAGCAACTTCTGGTCTCCGTTAGCGATACTGGCGTAGGGCTGCCCCCGCAACAGGCGGACCAGATCTTCAATGCGTTTTTTACTACCAAACCTCACGGCACCGGCATGGGCCTTCGAATCAGCCGGTCGATCGTGGAATCGCACGGCGGCCGCTTGTGGGCTGCAGACAACCTTCCCCGCGGCGCACGTTTTTATTTCACGCTACCCACGAAAGTCGAGGCAGATGGATGACGCCCCTCCTCGTGGGCCCCGATGCTAGTCACTGCGCGAACTTTACCGCCCTCTTGATAGATATGAATGGTTCGTGCCTTCTGGGAAACCAACGTCATCCAATAGGACTCACCTGAGCTGTCTTTACGCATCGTGAACCCGTAAACGTGGCTCTTTTCCAGCCTGCTGAGTTCTTGTCGCCCGCCTCCCACGGCAACCATGACCCAATAAGCAACCATGGGCTCCTTGAGATCAAGGGTCCCATCCTTACGAATCTTTGCGTCATAGTGGACCACGTTGGCGTTCGTGCTCCTCTCGATGATTAAGATGGACTGATAGGAGTCCTTGGGTAATCCGGGCGTGCAAGTAGCTATGAGGAGAAGGATGAGCCGACTCTTCATTGGGGCATAATAGCGCGGCCCATGGCACACTCCAGCTTGGAATCTGCCAAAGAGTGCGACAGGCATTCTTGCCCGTCTCTCCGTCTTTGTCGTTTCACCCGGACCGCCGCCGTAGTCCACATCACTTCTTGATCGCCGCTCCCTTTCGCGGAATAAACAACGTCCCCGGCGGCGTAACCTTGTTCACCTGTGAAAAATTCCGCTGATTCAGCGCCAAACCGAGCCTCCCCCGCGAATCGATATACAAAAGCGCTTCTCCCACCGGCACATCCATAAATGTCTTCACATAGGGCACGCTCAAGGCCTTTTTGTTCAACTGCACAATGATCTTGTCCCCTAGCGCGTAACCCAGCTTCTTAAAGTCCTCGCCCGTTATATCGCTGATCAGCGATCCGTAAGGGTCATCCAGCCCAATAATGTCGCCCTCGATCCCGTTCTCCGACGTGCTCGCCACTTTCGGCGTCAATTGCACGAGCTGCGGCACAACCGGCCCGGCCAGCGTGAAGTCCCACCCTTCCGCAAGATGCGCCGCCGCTGGCGAAAAAATGTCCCGTCCATGAAACGTCGAAGAAACCTGCGGCAGCAACATCCACCCTGTGTTCGTAATCTCTCGCGCGGAGTCCAGTCCATCCCGCTCGATCACCTGCGTAATCAGTCCGTTGTCCGGCAGCACAAAATACTGCCCCTTCTTCGATTTCACGATCACCGCCTTCCGCGACGTCCCCACTCCCGGATCCACTACCACTAGAAAAATCGTCCCCGAAGGATAATAGGGCGTCACGCCCTCCAGAAATCGCGCTGCCTCTTCAATCTGGAACGGCGTCACCTGATGTGTGATATCCATTAACCGCGCGTCCGGCGCGATCCCCACAATCACTGCCTTGCACACCGCCACTGCGTCATTGGCCGCCCCAAAGTCCGTCATAAACACAATCGTCGGCCGCGCACCCGCCGCACCTGTCCCCTTGTCAGCGGGTGTTTTGCCGCATGCAGAGCAAAAACCAGCCCCCGCAACAACCAAAAGTGCCAAAAGTCGAGCGCGCAAAGCCATCGAGTCTCCCAAGTTCATTGAGTATTTGTAAATTCAGTGAGAGCGGTGCAGGTCTCACCTTGTTGGAAATCGGAACCCAAGCACTGGAAGCGCCACCCTGCCTGGACTCCTCAGGGCCATAGCAATTCGTCCCTCGAACGCGATGAATTATACAGGAAGCCCGAAATCAGTGTCCCCCGCATTCGCCTTCAGCCCTGATTTTTTCGCCGCCCACAATTTCATTGGGATTCTTTCCTACCTCAATTACAATATCGGAACTTCGCTAGAGAAGTTACGCAAGACAAAGCAGCCCTCGCACGCCCAGAGAAGGACCAGCCGCATTGCGTACGTGAACTCAACCGTGAATTGAAAATGAGGAGAACCATCGTGCTTCGAAGTTTTCTCTCAGGTGTGTTTTTGTGTGTCTGCGCTTCCGCTGCTCTAGCCGATCAGGTAACCCTAAAAAATGGCGACCGCCTGACCGGAACCATCGTCAAGTCCGACGCCAAAACCCTTCTGCTCAAAACCGATTTTGCCGGCGATGTCAATCTTCAATGGGACGCCGTCACCTCCATCGTTTCCACGCAACCGCTTCATCTCGCTCTCAAGGATGGCCAGACCATCGTCGGCATCGTCACCACCAGCGAGAGCAAGTTTGAAGTCGCCACCCAGGATACCGGCTCTGTCACGGCTTCCAAGGACATCGTTGTCGGCGTCCGCGACGAAGCCGAGCAAAAAGCATACGACGATCAAATCGAGCGCCTCCGCCATCCGCACCTCACCGATTTCTGGAGCGGCCTCTTGGACACTGGTCTCAGCGTTACCAGAGGCAATTCGCAGTCGCTCACTTATACGCTGTCCGGCAAGGCTGCCCGTGTTACTGAGCGTGACAAAATCTCCGTCTATTCCACCGCCATTTACAGCAATAGCACCGTCAACGGCGTCAACTCCACCACCGCCCACGCCATTCGCGGCGGAATTCGCGGCGACCTGAACGTCAGCAATCACCTTTTCGTCTTCGGCTTCACCGACTTCGAATACGACCAATTCCAGGACCTCAATCTGCGCAACGTCCTCGGCGGCGGCTTCGGCTATCACGTCATCAATACCAAGGCCATGACGTTCGATGTCTTTGGAGGCGGCAGCTACAACCAGGCGTTCTATGGAGCGGTTGCGGCCACCGCAAGCGAGCCGGCCATGCCCGCCGTCACTCGCAAGACCGGCGAAATCGTCCTCGGCGAAACCTTCAATGCCAGGCTCAACAGTCGCACCACCGTTACCGAGCAGTTCAGCATCTACCCCAACATCTCGGAGACAGGCACCTACCGGTTCCAGTTCGACGCCACTGCTGCAACTAGGCTGAAAAACTGGCTCAGTTGGCAAGTCACTTACAGTGATCGCTACCTAAGCAATCCGCTCCCCGGCTTCAAGTCGAATGACCTGATTCTTTCGACCGGTGTGCGCTTGACATTCGGCAAGGGCGCGCTCTAAATGGGTCGCACACTCCCCCGGTATATCTGCAAGGAGACAAAGGAGGCAGCACCATGATCTATTGGCTTGTTGTCGGTCTTATCGCCGGCTGGCTAGCGGGGCTCGTCATGAAGGGTGGCGGCTACGGCATTCTCGTGGACATCATACTCGGCATCCTTGGTGGCCTCGTTGGTGGCTGGCTTTTCGGCCGTTTGGGCATTTGGCCAGCCGGAGGTATGCTCGGCTCAATCATCGTAGCCTTCGTCGGCGCTGTCATTCTTGTCTGGATCACGCGCCTTCTGAGAAAAGCCTAGCGCGGCGTTTCCAGCGCAATCCGAGGCAGATTCCAAGCAGAAAAAATCATGCTGCCAAGCCCCCGCCAGCGCGATTTCATCTTCTTGGCTGCCCCTCTAGTCGTACACGAGCTCCTTCTTGGTTCTTGACTCCTACCTGTCCTCCCAGTTTTGATACAAATCCGGCTCATGCATCACAATCTTAAAAGGCAAAAACACCTGTCCGTAGGGTCAGGTTTTGGTTGCGTAGTACAGGGAAAAACAGGCGAAAACAGGAGCGACCGGCCCAGCGAACGTAATCAGTTGATTTTAAAAGACATATTTAGGCTCAAGGGGCAGTCATGAGAGTACCGGGAAACTCGTTTAGGGCTTAAAATGTACCTTCTGTACCATCGCATTTAGGACAGGTCTGGTGTCAAATGGGACAGGTGCAAGGGGCTGGACCTAATGGCAGGTCTCACGCATCTAAACGACAGCCCAACAAATGAGCAGCAAGAACTAAGAGGACCCGAAAGGGTTCGCCAAGTGGGGATCAGAACAGAGGAATGATGAAGACCAAAGACAGCAAGCGGAAGTGGATGTGGTGGTTCTTGGGGGTTGTGCTCGCGCTTCAGCTGTACTTCGTGCGTGAGCTCCTGGCGGCCTTTGCGCTTTTTGCACTAGGCTTTGCTGCGATCGCCTTTGTGGTCGTGAGTCTGTACATGCTCCAGAAGGTTTGGGAAGTCGGGGTTCAGCGCGTAGCCGACAGCCGGCACCCAGTGGTCGATCTAGCGCGGCGTGGCGTTAATGCCGTCGAAGATTTGGCGCGCCGCCCGTTGCGTCGCCCCGGTTCAGCCGCGGCTCGTTAAGCCGTTAACAAGTTTGTGGTTTTTGCCAGAGCACACACAGAACTGTTGGTCCTGCCTCCTTCAGGGTCAATGCGGTTTCTGTAGGGGTAAAAAGAGAAGAAGGCCAGCCGCCCTGAGAGAACGGCTGGCCTTCTTCTTTTCCATCATCTTCTTGGATCGGCCCTCTTTTTCACCGGCCTTCTTGGGTAGCCTTCTCTTTTCCGCCACAGGCCGCCGGTCGTCTTCGTTTCCACTCCAAACGGTGACCTTTTCGTGTCCCGTCCCAAAATGGAACTCATCTGAACCGGATTTCAGGGAATCATCCCAAACCGCTTGACAGAATTTCCGAGCTGTCGTATTTAACCAGTAGGTTAAATACAAAATGGCCTCTCAACACGCTTGCGAGCGCGCCTCCGACCACCTTACCGCTACCTTCGCTGCCCTTGCTGACCCCACGCGACGAGCCATTCTCGCGCACCTGATGTCTGGCGAAGCTTCCGTCTCCGAACTCGCCGAGCCTTTTGAGATGAGTATGGCGGCAATCTCCAAGCATCTAAAAGTGCTAGAGAACGCTGGACTTATCACCCGTGGCCGGGCCGCCCAGTGGCGCCCCTGCCGCATCAAGGCCGCTCCGCTCAAGGATGTTGCCGACTGGGTCGAGAACTACCGCATGGCGTGGGAGAAAAGGCTAGATCGCCTGCACAACTATCTAAGTGAGATTCAAGCCAAGGAGAAGAAGCATGGGCGAAACGACAAGTAGCTCCGCCGCTGGCCAAGCCAGGCAAGAACTCATTCTTACCCGTATTTATGGTGCGCCGCGCAGCCTCGTCTTCAAGGCTTGGACGGATGCCAGGCACATGGCGCGCTGGTGGGGCCCCCGCGGCTTCACCAATCCCGTGTGCGAAGTGGACGTGTGCCCCGGCGGCCTCATTCGAATCGACATGCGCGGACCGGACGGAACCACTTATCCAATGAAGGGCGTCTTCCAGGAAATCCGCGAACCGGAGCGTCTTGTTTTCACCAGCACCGCACTCGAAGACGAACACGGCAAGCCTCTGCTCGAAATTCTCAACACCGTCACGTTTGATGACTTCAAAGGAATCACGAAGCTCACGTTACATGCCGTCTTGTTACAAACAGCCCAGCTAGGGCTTATTCAACTAGTGAGAGAAATATGTTTTTCCGCCCATCTTTGTCGCACAGAAGCCAGGAGTTGTTCTTTGTCGGTGCGCATTTGCCGGACCAGCGCCTGGTTGCCGGTCTCTTCATGCCGCGCTGCCCAGAGCACCATCTCCGCCAGTACCGGGGCAAGATCAATGCCCTTGGCGGTCAAAGTGTAAATCGTCTTTCGGCCATCCGAGGGATCTCGTTCCGTCTCGATGACTCCATAGGACTCCAGCTTGCGCAGGCGGTCCGCCAAAATATTGGTAGCGATTTTTTCGTCCGAGTGCAGAAATTCGTTAAACGACTGGTATCCGCGCAGCATCATGTCGCGGAGGATCAACAGGGACCAGCGGTCGCCCAACATTTCCACCGAGGCGTTCAGCGGGCATCCCGACCGGCGCGTGGGCGCCGCTTTCTTTTTTTGCATAGTTTGAGCGTAGCAATATTCACTTGCATTTTGCAAGTTAGATTGGCAGACTGCTTTCGATCGGGAATGAAAAAGGAGCTTGACGTATTCCCATATAGGAATGTATTGTGGGGTTCATGGCGCGAGCGGCTACGACTTCCGATGCTTTCAACGCCGTCGCCGAGCCGCGGCGCAGAGAAATACTCAACTACTTGGCGCTCGAGGAGCGGCCGGTGGGTGAGATTGTGGATGCTTTGGAGATGCGGCAGCCTTCCGTTTCGAGGCACTTGCGCGTCTTAAAGGATGTTGGGCTGGTGCATGCGAGGCGCGACGGGCGGCAGGTGTTTTACCGGACGAATGCGGCGGCGATTCGGCCGCTGTATGAGTGGGCGGGGACGTTTGAGCGGTATTGGCAGCATCAACTGATGCGCGTCAAGGAACGGGCCGAGGAGAAGAGCGGGCGGTGAAAAAAAGATTGACGTTACTTTTACTTGAGGAGGACCGAAATGCAGCAGGCGCAAATGAAAACATCGTTGGCGACACAACTCGAGGCGCCGAGCGTTGAAAACTTCAGGCCGTTGCTCATCGCCGGATTGCGTAAACACTTTGCAGTTGCGCCCTGGAAAGGCACTCCCGAACTGTGGCAGAGCTTTGCACCCTACCTCGGCAAAATCCCCGGCCAAGTGGGCCGCAAAGCGTACGGCCTGTGCTTTCTTATGGCAAATGGCATCGACTATTTATCTGGTGTCGAAGTGTCCGGGAGTTCCGGCCTTCCCAACGATTTCGCGATGGTGAGCATTCCCGCACAGAGGTATTTGGTTTTCGCTCACGGCGATCACGTCTCGAAACTGCACATCACCTGCGACAAGATTGCTGAGTGGCTCCCAACGTCGGGGTATGAAGCCGCGAAGACGCTCGGCGCACCGGACTTTTTCGAGCGTTATTCGGAGGAGTTTAATCCGAGCACCGGAATGGGGGGCATGGAGGTGTGGGTTCCGATCAAGGCGTGAAGTGACAGAAGAGAAGCAACATTCCAGTCAGGAAAAAAAGCAGAAACAAGAGGTAAACCAAAGCGTCTTAGTCAGTCAAGGAGGGGTGCCATGCAAATGAATCCGTATCTTGTTTTCAACGGGCAGTGCGAGGCCGCGTTTAAGTTCTACGAGAAGGCCCTGGGGGGCAAAATCGAGTTCATGATGACCCACGGGGACTCTCCTATGTCCGAACAGGTGCCGGCGGAATGGCGCAGCAAAATCATGCACGCTCGCATGATTGTTGGAACGACGCTCCTAATGGGTTCCGACGCGCCCCCGGACCACTTTAAAAAGCCCCAAGGCTTCTCCGTCTCCCTTACGATCAAGGACCCGGCCGAAACCGAACGCATCTTCCATGAACTGGAGCAAAACGGTAAAGTGCAGATGCCCATCCAGAAAACCTTCTGGTCGGCTCGCTTTGGAATGCTAGTCGATCAATTCGGGATCCCGTGGATGGTTAACTGCGAGCAGGCAGCTCAGCAGTCGGCTTAACGTTCTGTCCCTTGGAGGACGGGGTGCAATCGGGCGTCCTCAGTTGAAATCTTCGTCGATCACGCAACGAGGAGTAAGTTCATGAGCTCAGTGACACAGAGTCCCGCAATCAGTCAATCGGCTGCGACAACCGCTCCGACCTCGAAGAAAATGGTCTGGGCCGGCCGGGTCATCAGCGCCATACCCGTACTGTTAATGGTCTTCAGCGCCACAATGAAACTGATCAAGGCCGCCCCCGTCGTACAGGGAATGCCGCGATACGGATATCCTGAGAGCCAGATTGTCATTATTGGAGTGCTTGAACTCCTCTCTTGTGTCGTCTATTCAATTCCGAGCACCGCTGTTCTCGGCGCCATTTTGATGACCGGCTACCTTGGCGGCGCGACTGCCACCAATTTCCGCATCGGCGATCCGTCATACATCATGACGTTTCTTCTGGGCGTTTTTGTGTGGGGCGGGCTTTTCTTTCGCGATGCGCGCGTGCGCGCGTTAATTCCTTTCCGCCGCTAGCGGCGCGCCGAGAAACGGGCCTGGTGTTCGCGAGATTGATTTAAGGAGATGCATCCATGAATTTCAAACCCGCGCTGTTCCTTAATGATTTGAAAATCGCACTCCGCTCTCTCATGCGCGCAAAAGGTCTGGCCATCACTGTGATCCTCACATTGGCGCTCGGCATCGGCGCCAACGCGGCCATCTTCACGCTTGTGCGCGGCGTTCTACTTCGCCCGCTCGTGAATCGCGACGAAGACCGCCTCATTTATATCCGTCAGCGTGCGCCAGGGATTGGCACCGAAAATACCTACTTCTCCGTCCCGGAACTGAAGGATATTGAATCGGGCGTTAAGACCATCAGCGAATTCGGCGATTTCTCGACTATCAGCTTTACCATGGTCGGCCTGGGTGAGCCGCGCGAGGTCCAAGCGGGGGTTGTCGGCGGAACCTATTTCGACGTGATGGGGCTTCACCCCGTTCTCGGCCGCCTCATCGGACCGCAGGACGATGGTCCTAAAGCAGCGGGCGTCGTCGTTCTTACCTACCGCTTCTGGTCCTCCGCCCTTCATAGCGATCCGAATGTTCTCGGCAAGACCGTACGTCTCGGCAGTGGTGTCATGGGGACTCGATCTGGGACGATCATCGGCGTTCTCGAACCTTCGATCCCTTATCCCGCGGATACCGAAATCATGGCTAACGTCGTGACCAGCCCACACCATCTCTCCGCGACCATGATCGAAGGTCGCGTCCATCGTATGACCGAACTATTCGGGCGGCTGGCCCCCGACGCAACTCTCGAGCAAACGCGCGCTGAACTGCGCACGGTTTACGGTTCGATGATGAGTCAGAATCCAAAAGATTATTCAAAACAGGCGGATTCGCAGATCAGCGCCACGCGCCTGCGCGAACAAATAACTTCCGGCGCCCGGACTATTCTGCTCGTGTTGCTAGCGGCCTCCGGACTCGTCTTTGTCATCGCGGTTTCTAATGTCGCGAACCTGATCCTGGCGCGCTCCGTTCGCCGCGAAGGCGAACTTTCGATTCGCGCTGCTCTCGGCGCCAGCACCGCAACGCTGCGGCGCACGCTTCTGGCAGAGAGCCTGCTTCTCTGCGGCGCAGGAGCTCTTCTGGGCGTTCTCAGCGCGCGGCCCATGGTGGCCGTCCTTGCCCGCTACGCGTCGCGGTTCTCCATTCGTGCTCTTGATCTGACGGTTGACTCCAGCATGCTGTGGGTCGGCGCCGGTCTGGCGATGATCGCGGCTATCCTGCTGGCGTTCGTACCGCGTCTGCCTTCCGCGGGTTCTTCCCAGGGATTCGGCCTCGCCGCAGGCAGCGTGCGTATCACCGGCGGCACCAATCGCCGTCTACGTCTCTTCGCGATGACGCAAATTGCCGCTTCCTTCCTGCTGCTCGCGGGCGCCAGCATGCTTCTGAAGACGCTTCTCGATATGCAAAACGCGCGCCCCAATCTCGACGCGAACCGGGTGCTTGCCGTCAACGTTCCAGTGGACTCCTACGGGAAGAAACCCGAGGAGATAAACCATTTCTATGAAGAAACGATCCGCCGCGTCTCCGGGTTGCCCGGCGTCGATGCTGTCGCCGTCGGCGATGCCGTACCCTGGCGAGACACGCAATTCAACTTCCAACTGCAATTCTCGGGAGATGGTCATGTGAAAGGCCCCGGCGAAGAGGATCCCCGCACGCAGGTCCGTACCGTCTCCCCTGGATTTTTCGCGGCGCTCCACGTGCCGATTGTTGAAGGACGCGATTTCAACGACCTTGACCGCCAGGACAAGGAGCCCGTGGTGGTCATCAGTCAGAGCGTTGCGCAGCGCATGTTTCCCGGCCGGGATCCCCTGAACCGCCATCTCTGGTGGACGGATCCCGTCATCAAGTTTATCGGCATGGAGCCGACGCCGCGCCGTATCGTCGGAGTGGTTGCCGACATTGACGACACACATGTCATCCCCGCTCCTACACTCACCGTCTACGATCCGATGGAGCAGCAGGGCCTTTTCGGAGGCCGCCTTTTTGTGCATACGCACTCCAATCCATACGCGCTGGTTACGCCTATCACGCAGCTGATTCGCAGCATGTCTGCCGACCAGCCGATTGAGAAAGCAGCCACGCTCGAGGACGTTCGCGCCGAAGTGCTCACTCCGGATCGCCTGAACTCGCTCGTCTTCGGAGGTTTTGCGCTCGTCGCTCTGGCCATTGCGGTCGTGGGTGTCGCAGGCGTGCTGGCGTTCTCCGTCAGCGCGCGCACGCGCGAATTCGGTATCCGACTGGCCATTGGCTCGCAACCAAGCCGTCTCCTGGCAGGAGTCATCCGCGAGGGCGCGGTTATGGCGGCCGCAGGGATCGCAGCTGGCGCGGTCGGCGGATACATCCTCGCGCGCTTGGCGGGTAGTTATCTGCTGGACATGAAAATGCCAAGCCCCTTGCCGGTGGTGGCTTCGGCCTTCATTTTGCTCCTTGCTGCCGTGGCTGCGTCCGCGCTGCCGGCGGCTCGCGCCGCTCGCGTTGACGTCATCCAGGCACTGCGAGCGGAGTAAATTTCGAAACTCGACCATGCGAGCCTTCGGATTGCGTGCAAGAGACGAGGACAGGCGGATTCCCGGCTGTCATACGGGCAGGTGCGTACTGCGTATTGAACGTGAACGCGCAATTTTCCATTTTGATGACGGGGTATCTGGGGGCCGGCTTCTACCAACCTTCGCGCCGGCGACCCGTCTTCCAGCATCAGGGTCAATCTCGGTACTCTCGCAGGTCGCCTGAAGCGATCTTAGTTCCTATCGTGAGCCCTCTGCAGCTCATTGCGGCAAGAGTTTCTTGGCGTATTCCGCCCGCTGTTTGGCCTGGATAGACGTACAAATTTCGCGCTCGTTCTTGGCTTCGTCCTGGCGGCCCAGGCGCGCAAGGGCCGCACCGAGCTGGTAGTGGGCCTGAAAGTAATTTGGATCGAGCTGGATGGCTTTGCGCAGAGGGCCTAGCGCTTTGGCGGGATTGCCGAGCTTGATCTCGGCCTTTCCGAGCCCAAAGAGCGCCTCTTTGTAGCGAGAATTCGCCGCAAGAGCTGCGAGAAATAGCGCCCGGGCTTCGTTTACCTCGTTTCTGCCAAAGACGATTTGGCCGAGCAGGCAATTGGACACCGCATCAGCAGGAAACCGTTTTAGCTCCTCGCGGAATTCCGTCTCCGCACTATCCAGATTCCCTTGCTTCCAATAAATTTGGCCAAGCCCCGAGTGGACACCGGGGAAATTGGGATCCGCCTGTTCAGCGGCCTCGTATTCGTCAAGTGCCTTCGATTGCTGGAACATCTTGTCGTGCGCGGTTCCCATCATGACATGAGCCTCGGCCGAATTAGGGTCCAGGGCCATAATCCGGCGGAAAACATCGCTGACAGCTTTATAGTTGCCAGCACGCAGATAGGCCTGCCCCAGCATAAAGAGGGTTGGAAGATCAGTGGGGCTACCTTGGCTGGCGCTCTCCAGGTATTTTGCCGACTCCAAGTATCTGTCAAGCCCGAAAAGGGATAGGCCAGTGAGGTCGAGCACCTGGAAATCTCCGGGCTGACGGCTGTTGAGTGCTCGAAGCAATGGGAGAGCTTGACGAAAGTTCTGTTGTTTAAAGTAGGCGATAGCCAGGTTACGCATGGTGGTCCCGTCGCCGGGCTTGAGGACCAGCGCGCGCCGATAAAATGGGATAGCGTCCGTCAAGTTGCCTTGCTTGACGAGCGAGATGGCGAGATCGTTTAGGATCTCAGTGGACTGTGGCTCCAGAATAAGGGCTTGGCGAAAGGCCTTCTCCGCAGCTTTGTCGTCGCCGCGCCGGAGGGCCTCGGAACCCTCGGCCAGGAGTGATTGTAATTGGGGAGTGGCCGGGGCGCTCTGTATGGGATGTGGACCGTATCCCAGAGCGTCGAGCGTCGGCACGGAGAACATCAATATCAAAATGAGTGCCGCACGATAAATTACATTACGGGCCATCACGAAAAATTCTACTCCTGAGGTAGCGACCCGGTCTAGCAGCGCGACGGCGCCCACTTATGTCGGAGAAAAGACAGGGCAAACTGAGTGATGCCCCGCACATGAAAAGGGCGCCCGTACGGGACGCCCTCATGAACCGTTCATTCGAATAAGGCTGAGTTCATTTAAAAGTTTAGTTTCATTCCCAGTTGGATGATGCGCGGATCGTGGGTAGACGTGACCTGGCCAAAAAGGCTCGAGTTTATGTTCGTGCTCACGCCCAGGAAAGAAGTGTGGTTAAACGCATTGAAGAATTCGGCCCGGAACTGCGTGCTGAAACGCTCCGAGATCTTGGTGTTCTTGATCGCCGCAAGATCCCAATTGTTGAAGCCGGGTCCGTACACAACGCCTCGTCCAGAATTTCCGAAATGCCCGATGGCGACGGTCCAAGCCGCCTTATTGAACCACTGCTGAGCCGTCTTCGGACCATTGACACTCTGCCCAGAAACGTGGTCCGGCCGCGGCGAGATAACGGACGGGTCTATTCCGAGGCCGTCAGGGAAAGTTCCGGGGTTGATGCCGGTGAAATCGTTAGAATTGAACGGATCGCTCGACTGGGTGATGGTCAGCGGAACCCCGGACTCGAACACGGTGATTCCCGAAAGCTCCCAGCCGCCGAGAACTCTGCCAGTGAAGCCCTGCTGGCCTCGGTAAAACGGCAGATCGTAAATGTAATTGGCTACGAAGATTTGGTTACGGCTGAAGTTCGCTGGGCCGTAATCAAGATGAAGATTATAAGTGTCGTATGGTGCCGTACTGCGGTCAGTCGGGCTGTCGGTCAATGTCCGGGAGTATGTATAAGCAACACCTAGCGTAAGGCCCGAGGCGACACGGCGATTGGCGGAGAGTTGGAGCGAGTGGTAGTTGGAATCGAATCCATTGACGATGGATGTGATTGGCCCGTATCCGAGGAATGGGCGGATGGCGTTGGCCCAAGTCGTGGAATTGGCGGAGCTAAGACGCACAGCCAGCGGGACCTGATTCGAGTCCTCTTCACCAAGCAGGTGAGTGCCCTTGGAGCCGACATAGGCCACTTCCACGACCGTGTTGGGGAGCACTTCCCGCTGCACCGAAAAGTTCCAGTCTTGCGAATAGGGAACCTGGAAGGCAGGTGAACCCGTTGCGTGCAAAGGCAGGGGACCGAGCCTCGTCGTGGTCGTTCCGGCGGATGGGTTGTCAAATAGATTTGCGTTTGGGCTTGCGGTGTTGGCGGTGTTTACGATGCTGACGCTCTGCACGATGGGAGGAAGTGCAAAGGAATTCTGTTCCCAGATTCCGTTCAGCGTGCGATCGAAATAGATTCCGTATCCACCGCGAACCGACGTCTTCCCAGTCTTGAATGGGTCCCAGGCAAAGCCAATGCGAGGAGCAAAGTTTTTCTTATAGTTGGGGTTCACCTTGTCGCCGAAGGGTGAACAAGTTGGTGAGAAAGGCGAGCTCGCGAATAGAGCTTGAGCGGCAGCACAACCGTTCTGGCCCACGATGATTCCGTTAGCGTAATTAGCAGGTATCGCCGCTTGTCCCGCCACAAAGTTGCCCGAATTGGGGTTAATTGCGGGCGCGGCTGTGGGAGCGAAGGCAGTTGGATCGAAGTTGTCCAAAACCCGATTGACGTCACGAGGGGTGGGCAAGAAGCTGTAGCGCAACCCGAGATTCAGGGTGAGATTGGGTCGAAGCTTCCAATCATCCTGGGCGTACCATTCAAAGTTGGCAAAATGGAGGTCCGGCACGATATCGCGCGCGGACTGGGAGAAGGAACTTGCTTCCCCGAGCAGGAAATTGGCGAAGCCTGGATTGCCGCCCAGAGTCTTGAAAGTGAAACTTCCGTTGGTTGGGTTAACAGCGTTTTCGGTTTTGCGCATCCATTGGGCGGTGAAGCCGAATCGCAAGGAGTGGCTCCCCTTGATCCAGGAAACGTTGTCGTAGACGTTCTTATCGATGTTGCGTTCGAAGTAGGGCGAAACAGGAATGGCGACGCCAGTGAGAGTCGGATTCGAGATCGTGACCCCCGGAACGCGCTTGTAAGGATCGCTGAACGGAAGCGTATTGGTGAGCGCACCAGTGAAGCTAGCGTTGTCAATTAACCCGGTAATCGTGCTGTTGATTGCGCCCCAGGAATAGTTATAGGCGGTTTCGTTGATAATGGTAGACGTGAGCTGAGCCGTCACGTGGGCCACAACGTTGCGGCCAGGAGCATTGGTGGAAGTCGAAGAAATCCCTGGCAGGGGGGAACCCGCAAAGAGGCCGCCTGGCTCGGTTGTCGGGACGTTGTCCTGGATGTAGCGGCCAAAGGCCTGGACCTTGTTAGTGATTTTTTGGTCCAGTCGAATGAGCTCCTCGCGTGTGTTGTTGATTGGACTAAGAGGGGTGGTCAAGGCACAGCCGGTTGCGGTCGCGGCGCAGCCCGGGTCCGGTGTGAACTTCGAATAGACATTGGCAATGTAGGCTTTGGCGTTGGCACTGAAGCAAGAAGGGCTGATCTGGTTACCAGTGATGCATCCGGCCGGCGCGGACGCGGGGTTCAGGGTGGCAATTCCATTGAAGTTGCCTGTGAGCAACTGAGGATTGGGGATGGTTGCGACTGTTGCGGTGGGGGTCTTGGTGCGGCGCCATTCTTCCGACCAGAAGAAAAACGTTTTGCTCTTGTCTGTATTGTAGTGACCAGGAATAAAGAAAGGGCCGCCGAAGGTGTAGCCGAAATCGTTATAGCGAAAGGGGGGCTTTTTCACGCCGGCCTTGTTGTTTAGGAAGGAGTTGGCATTGAAAATGTCGTTGCGAACGAATTCGTAAGCGTCGCCATGAAATTCGCGAGTGCCGGATTTAGTGACCACATTGACCTGGCCGCCGCCGCTTCGGCCATACTGCGCATCATAAGTGCTGCGCTCAAGCTTGAACTCGGCCAGAGCGTCCACACTGGGAGTGTCGAGAAGCGTGAGATTGGACCCACTGTCATTGACATCGGCGCCATCGACGGTCCAGTTGTTGGCTCCCGTGCGATTTCCATTCACCGAAAGAGACAGGGTGCTGCTCAGACCAAATCCCACCTGATCGGGTTCGGTAGAGGACACGCCGGGCTGCAGGGCCACGAGCTGGAGGAAATTGCGGTTGTTGCGCTGCAATTCGCGAATCTGCGTACCTGTGATCGTGGTGTTCTGCGCCGAGGTAGAGGTCTCCACTGAGACTTCGGAGGCGGTCACCGTGACCTGCTCCGAAACTTGGCCCACCTCCAAGGACACGTCCAGCGTGCGATGATCTCCGACGTGTAAGACGACTTCGTTGGCCACATAAGCCTTAAAGTTGGCGGCTTTGATCGTCACCGTGTAGGTGCCGACGGCCAAATCGGGCGCTGTGTACGCACCTGCCTGATCGGTGTTCACCGTGCGCACGTCCGTGTTCGTATCCTTGTTATGAACAGTCACCGCCGCCCCCACCACAGCGGCCCCGCTGCGATCGGTCACCGTCCCCGTCAAAGTTGCCGTAATGTTCTGGCCGAAACAGGCCCAGGTCAGACAAAACAAGTAAAAAAACACACCAAAAGACGTCCTCGCACTGCTTTTCATGAACACCCTCCTTGATTCCACACCCCTCGCAAACCCCAATGACCACGACTTCTTCACCCGCACCTCGGATACTCCTACCCTTGTGTCCATTTCCCACCCCCTGAAGAATGGCTGTTGCTCTGCCGCCTCAAACGATTCGCAATCTTGTAACGGTCACCTCGGAATGTGGACTTGACGTATTCGACCGCTTGCCCGTTCTCCACGTAGGCTGTTCGTGTAAACAGAAATACTGGACTCCCTTTCGAGATTCGCAAAAGCCGCGCTTCTTCCGAACTCGCCAGACCTGCCTCCACGACTTCGTCTGCCTGAACGATATGAATTTCGTAGTCCTCCGATAGCGTGCGGTACAGCGAAGTGCTCGGATCAAACTTTTCGGACAAATCGGGACAGAGCCTGAGAGGCAGGTACGTACATTCGACGCCCATCGGCAAGGAATCCGCCATGCGAACGCGCCGCAACTGGATGAGCTCCTCGCCTGGGGGCACGCGAAGAGCCTCGGCCGCCGCCTCGCCGGCAGAAACCACTTTGAAGGAAATAACCTTCGAATGAGGCCGAGATCCGCGAGCCTCCATCTCTTCGCTGAAGGAAAGAACTTGCCGGAAGTTTTTTTCCAGCTTGGCCTCGGAAACGAACGTGCCCTTTCCTCGCTGGCTGTAGGCGACACCCTGGCTGCAAAGGGCCTTGAGGGCTTGCCGGGCGGTCATCCGGCTAACGCGCAGGCGCCTGGAAATGACTTCCTCGGAGGGCAGCGGCTTCCCCGCTTTGAACCGGCCTAAACGTATGTGTTGGAGGAGCTGCTGTTGAATCTGGAAGTAGAGGGGGACGACGCTTTCCCGGTCCAAGTTCAGTGAGTCCACCCGCTCCCCCCAGTTGTCTAGACAACTAGCCGTCTGTATATGTCTCACCAGGCCCGCTGTCAAGATTTTTTTCTGCTCAAGGCCAACAATTCCGTGCTGCTCGCTGGCGAGTGCGCGCGCTTGTGCTACTCTTTGCGCCCGAAAGCGCATTGAAACGAGCCTACTGAGGAGATTGTCATGACGCCGGGAACCAAACTGACTAAGTTGATGGGGATTGCCGTAACGTTGGTGCTCTCGATTTGTTGTTCAAGTCGCGCGCAAGAGAAAGCCGTTGTCAAGAAAATCGCGATTCGCGCCGGGCGTCTGATAGACGGGAAGAGCGACACAGCGATTCTCAACGCCGTGATACTGATCGAAGGCGACAAAATTACTTCCGTCACTCCCGGCGGAACACCTCCTGCTGGCTACGAGTTGATCGATTTGTCGAAAGCCACCGTTCTCCCCGGATTTGCCGATGTCCACACTCACGTTTTGCTCAACGGCGACATCACTGCAGCTGATTATGACGAGCAGCTGTTGAAACAATCCACTCCCTACCGCGCCATTCTCGCGGCACGCAATGCGCGCATCGCTCTTGAAAATGGGTTCACTTCGATTCGCGACGTTGAAACCGAAGGGGCGATGTATGCGGACGTGGATGTGAAACAGGCCATTGCTCGAGGTGAAGTCCCCGGACCACGCATGCAAGTGGCGACCCGCGCGATGGCTCCGACCGGAATGTATCCCTTGCTGGGTTATTCTTGGGAACTGAAAGTGCCAATAGGAGTGCAGTCCGTCGACGGAGTCGATGGCGCGCGCAAAGCGGTACGCGAACAAGTGATGTACGGAGCCGACTGGGTCAAGTATTACTCTGACCGGCGCTATCACTTTGAAGATGACGGTGTGCTGCACAGCATGGTGAATTTCACGGATGAAGAAGCGAAAGCCATCGTGGACGAAACGCACCGTCTCGGCAAAAAGGTTGCCGCGCACTGCATCGGTTCCGATGGCATCGCCGCTGCGTTGCGCGCTGGTGTGGACACGATAGAGCACGGCGACGGATTTACGGATGCTCTGCTCGACGAGGCCGCTAGAAAAGGCGTTTATTGGGTGCCGACGATTACTGTGGGCGCCTACGTTGCACCGGGGCGCGGGGGGAACTGGGTGAAGATGGTGGACCTGGAAAAAACTGCGTTCCAAAAGGCGCTGAAGAAGAATGTGAAGATTGCTCTCGGAACTGACGCCGGCGGATTCGATTGGAAGGAACTGAATGAGGCGGAAGAGTTCGTTTATTACGTGAACTACGGGATGACGCCGATGCAGGCGATTCGTTCGGGGACAGTTGTTCCGACGGAACTGCTTGGCTGGAGCGACAAAGCGGGCACCATTGAAAAAGGGAAGTGGGCGGACATCGTCGCGGTCAGCGGTGACCCGCTCAAAGACATCACCGAACTAAAGCGCGTGAAATTTGTGATGAAGGGCGGCGCGGTCTTCAAGAACGAAGTGCGCTAGCTACAACGAACTCCTGACAAGGCAATTTGGCCGCTCACCCAGGACGCGGTGTGAAGTCTAACTTGTAGAGGATCGTGTACTCGCGGTGCGTGAGATGCAAACTTTGTGCCAGGACTTGAAATTTGCTTTACGGATGCTGAGGAAAAATCCCGGCTTCACGGCCGTGGCCATGCTTACCCTGGCGCTGGGAATCGGCGCAAACACGGCGATTTTCAGCGTCGTCAACGCCGTGCTTTTGCGCCCGCTTCCATACCGCGACTCCATCGCTTGCTGGCGATCTCGCAAACGGATCGCGCGTCAGGTACGACGGGCGTCCCGGTTTCTTTCACGAAATTTACCGCAATCAATGAGCAGAACAAATCGTTGGCAAGCGTAGCTGCTTTCTATCCTTACACGCCGAGTCTGGTCTCCGAACGCGAACCGGAGCTCGTCAACGCGGCGCGGGTTTCGGCGGATTTCTTTCGCGTTCTCGGAATCACGCCGTCTCGCGGCCGAAGTTTTCTTAGAGCAGAAGAAGCGCTTGGCGGCGACGACGTCGCGATCCTAAGCGACGGCTTCGCTCGTGGGCATCTTGCCTGCCAGTTTTCATTTTCCTTTACAGTTTCCGGAATCCGACGTGTGGCTCCCGCGTGTTTTTGAATCGAGCTTCCTCACGGCCCAACAGATTCAGTCCGGCGCTGGCTATCTCAACGTGATTGCCCGTCTGCGGCCAGGCGAAACGCTCTCGCGCGCGCAGGCGGAACTTACCGCCATTGACGACCGCTACCGCGAACAGTTTGGCAGCTACGCCGACGCCACGAGATACTCGCTCGCCGCCGCGTCGTTGGAGGATAGCCTCGTCGGTCCGTTGCGGGCATCGCTTCTGGTACTCCTGGCTGCGGTCGGATTTGTTCTCCTGATCGCGTGTGCGAACGTCGCCAATCTGTTGCTGGCACGCGCGACGTCGCGAGACCGAGAAATCGGAATTCGCAAAGCGCTTGGCGCCACGCGGGCGCGGCTGGTGCGGCAATTGTTGAGCGAAAGTCTGCTGCTTGCTATTGGCGGCGGAGCGCTGGGAATTTTGCTCGCGGGTACGTTGATGCCCGCGTTGCGCAGGCTCAGTCCGGGAACTGTGCCGCGTCTCGCCGAAGCGCGCATTGACGCCTCCGTGCTGCTCTTCTCGCTTTTGCTTTGTGCGCTGACTGGCGTGCTGTTCGGCCTGATGCCTTCACTGCAAGCGGCCGGGAAGGAATTGCAAGAGACCTTGAAGGAGGGGGCACGCGGTTCTTCGCAAAGCGGGCATCGCGCCAGGTTTCGCGCGCTTCTGGTCGTC
>WNFP01003428.1_pt1 | contig 20147 bp, 17 predicted proteins | sample 5400201 | NCBI WGS metagenome assembly WNFP01 (sample SAMN13153355, study PRJNA577476) | soil metagenome | isolation source: 115 cm saprolite under Madrone tree | place: USA:California | collected 2016-06-14
CTCAAATCTTTGGCGTGACATCTCAGTCTAAATTCTTGACGACGTGGGTGATCGATTTTTGGCTCCATCACTATAACCAAGCAGTGCCGGGCGTATTGCGAATCTTGATGCATGGCGGGCTTGGGCTTCTCCCTCTGAGCATACCCATAGTCGCCTCAGTCTACAGACGGCCTCTGTTTTGGGGAACTGTCACAGCTTTATTTATTTTGACGGGCTGCTCGATATTGTTTGGAGGCGAAATTCCCAATCCGCAAGATGGGATGTGGCAGTTGAATACCCTCGGCAGAGAACGTCACCTCTTACAGGGCCCACCAGCTCCTGATTTCTTGCCTTCGTGGTTGAACCCTCCTCTCTTCATGCTTTCCCTTTTTTCTTCTGCTGTAATGATTGTGAAAGTTGTCGATGTAATCTGCGCTAGCATTGGAAAACCACTTGGTCTTTTCGTTTGGTACGCGTCCATCCAATTCGCCCTTATCATGGCTCTTTGGTTCTTTGGTCCATGGGGCTCCGATCGATACTCTGTGGTCTTGCTCCCACCCCTTATCGTCATACTGACTAATAGCCGACTTAGATCAAAGATCGCGCTCGCGAGCATCGGCGTTCTTTTTGCCCTATCGATGCTTGTCACTTGGAACGAAAGCCAAACCAGCCGTGCTATCGCTGAAGCGTTGGCCTGGCTTCGTGGAAAGAATATTCCTTTTGCTCACATTGATGCGGGATACGTGTTCAACGGTTGGAACCTCTATGCCCACCCAGAAAATCTATCGCCCGGCGCTGTGCCTGAGAGAGATGTTCCCCTCGTCACATCAAAGGAGAACAAACCTTACGTGATCGCGGCTTCTCCAATCGCGGGCTATAGAGTAATTCGCGAATATAGTTGGGCTATTCCTCTCACATCTTTCGAGCCTAAAGTTTATGTATTAGAGCAGCTATCTCATATGTCAAAGAATAAAGACTAAGTTCCGTAGACAAAATGTGCCCGGTGTCAGCGATTTACAGTACAGGCCTCAACCGCTTTTTCTGCGCTTGGCACCCATAAGTAGTTTAATGTCCAGAACTAAACTTGCACTGGGCGGAGCTTTTTTTCTTCTGCTCCTTTTCTTCGCGCAGGGAATTTTCTTCATTCGCGCCAACTCGCAAACGGTTGACGAGGCCACGCATCTCGCTGCCGGTTATTCTTATCTCGCAACAAGAGATTTTCGGCTCGATCCCGAGCATCCGTCATTCATCAAAGAGCTTCAAGCTCTTCCCCTCTTCCTCATGTACAGGCTGCCTTTCAATCCAAATCCTCAACAGTGGCGCGACGGAGATAGTTACCGCATCGGCCAGGATTTCCTGTACAAATCGATAATTTCGGCCGATCAAATGCTTGCTTGGAGCCGCCTCCCTAATCTGTTTCTTGGGGTATTGCTGGTGGTGCTTATCGGATGGTGGGCTTACCGGCTTTGGGGGAGCCTCGCAGCCATGCTGGCCATGGCACTTGCGTCTTTGGAACCGAATCTCGTCGCTCATTCCTCTCTCGTAACTACTGACATCGGGGTCACTCTGTTTATTTTTCTCGCTGTTTATTTGCTCTGGGAGTACGTGAATTCGCCCACCTGGGCGCGACTGACTGCCACCGGTATCTGCACAGGTATGGCCGTAGTCTCCAAATTTTCCGGGCTTCTCCTGATCCCGATTATTATTACAATTGTGGTACTCCTTTTCATCGGCGGCAATCGTCCGGTTCTCTTGCCGTTGAAAGAGAATCCAAAGTCACTTAGAAACAAACTTTTCGAATCAGCAGCAGCGCTTCTCCTCATATTTTTTTTCGCTTTCCTGACAATTCCGCCGGTTTACTTTTTTCAAGGATTTGCAACGTGGCTTTCTGGTCTCCAGCTACTTCTGAACATAATGGAAGAAGGCCGGCCCGCTTTCTTCCTAGGAACGTACTCCTACAAGGGTTGGTGGAGCTATTTCCTTATAGTTTTTCTGATCAAGACACCGATGTGTACGATCGCGTTGGTCATTGCCTCTCTCGCTCTCTATAAAGCTGGAAGCATCTTACGGTGGCGTGAAGCCGTTTTTCTTCTTGTTCCCGTTATCCTTCTTTTTGCGAGTACAAGCCAATCGAAGCTGGCTATCGGCATTCGCCACATTCTTCCAGTGTATCCGTTTTTGTTCGTTCTCGCCTCGCGGCTGGCAACAGTTCAGTTCCGACGCCGCTGGCTGGCCCCTCTTCTTGTCGGCGCAACGGTTGGTTTTACGGGGATATCTTCTGTTCGCACTGCGCCACACCAGCTTGCTTACTTTAATGAGATCGTGGGAGGTCCGGATCGAGGTTACTATTATCTAAGCGACTCTAATCTCGATTGGGGCCAAGACCTAAAAGGACTGAAGGCGTATATGGAAAGGGAAAAGCTGCCGATCATCTACTTGTCTTACTTCGGAACGGCCCCACCTGATTACTACGGCATTCGCTACCAAGATGTCGCCAGTAAAGGCACCCTAGGACCGCCCCCGCCTGAGAAGGTTCCGGCCGATGCACCGCGCAAGATCCTTGCGATCAGCGTTTACAATTTGCAGGATGTTTCGCGTCCCAATGATCCGCTCTTTCGCTGGCTCTGGGTGCGCCAGCCGGTGGCGAAAATCGGCTATTCTATTTTCGTCTATGACCTGACCAATGATCCAGAGGGGTTAATAAAACTGGAAGAAATTTACGTCAAGGCTGAGATCCAAGGTATGTCCCGTCCGCTCGTTGCCGGTTCGCGTTGACTCTTCAGAGCAACCGTTTCCTGCTTGAGGGGCTCTCCAAGACGAGGAGGTACAAAATGCCCGCTAACATTCCGGGCATAGCGACTAAGGTGCCACAATCTAAGTTATATATTGGTCTTTTTCTGATCACCGTGTACACATTGATGTTAAACAATACGGACCGCCCATCAGCGATTCTATGGGTCGGTGCAATGGCGGCAGGGGTGGCCTGGTCTCCTTGATAATGCATGAAGAACAACGTCTTTAAAGAGATTGCTAAAGGTCTGCTCGTGACAGTAGTGGGCTTCGTGATTCTGGAAGCAGGGCTAAGGATCGCATATTTTGGCCGGAACTGGATGGTGACTGAAATCCCGGTACCCTATGTGTTTGGGGACGACCACGGCCCAATTCCTCCTTGGCTGGATGGTCTCCGGATCCTGGAGCCAGACAAAGTCTTGATTTGGAAGAATCGACCAAACAGCCAGGGGAGGTACATCGATGTTTTCAGCCCCGCCCACAGCGAGCGAGAGAAAACGGCGATCCTCCGCCGGTTCCTTCCCCAGCCCCCCGATTCACTAAAAGGGAATCCAACGTGGGAAATTTCGCTTAACTCGGAAGGATTCAGGGATGTGGAGATTCGCAAGCAAAAACCATCGTCCGTCTTTCGGATAATTTGTCTGGGGGATTCGTGGACGTTTGGCTGGAACGTCGGTTCGACTCAGAGCTATCCCCAGCAGTTGCAGGATTTGCTTCGACGGGAGTTTCCAGAAGCGAATTTCGAGGTATTCAATTTAGGAGTGGCAGGCTATTCGTCCATTCAAGGGTTGAGGCTGCTAAAGACAAGAGTGCTCGACCTGAATCCTGATGTTGTAGTCGTTGGCTTTGCCATGAATGAACCCCATATGGCGGGTGTCGATGATAAGAATGCGTCTACAGGCGAAGAATCTATTAACTTGGTGCAGACGCTGAGCAGTATGTTGAACAAAAGCGAGTCCTTCAAACTTCTGCGATACTGGGCTCTGCTGTTACGATGGAAGCCCAGGTCAATTAGTGAATATCTTGAGGATAAGTCGTATAACGCGACATGGAGACAGCAGGTGACTGGTAATGATTTTGATAAATTCGAACCGTGGATGAGGGACTCACTGAGAGACTATGATAACTATCACCGCGAGATGATCAAGGTGGCCAGGAGCCGCAATATCAGTATTGTCCTACTGTACAACGAGTTTTGGAGGGACAGTCCTTACCTCAAGGTGCTACAAAGAATTTCGAGGGACGAGCGCGTCCCGCTCGTGGATAGCAGTGCTTTGATCGCAGGGGCACAAAAGCGGATCGAGGAAGAATTAGAGAAGAAATTAGACCTTCAGCCTCGTAAATCTCAAAGAGGCAACGCTCATGGAGAAATCGAAGTTGTCTTTCGGCTGTTCGCGGACAAATGGTCTGTGCCAAAGACGATGTACATCGTCGGAAACCATCCGAAGCTGGGAAATTTAGTGCCCAACAAGGTCGCCATGTATGACGATGGAACACATGGGGATCAAACGGCGGGGGACCACGTCTGGTCTTATTCAGCAACATTTGCGCCAGGGACCAAGCTCTCTTATATCTATACCGACAGTGGCGAAGAGGGGAAATGGGAAGGCTTAGATGTTCCACATATTAGGAGTTTCACGGTCGAAGCTAAAAACGGCGAGCAAAAGCTTTACAGACCCATCGAGTCCTTCGGAAAAATTTACATGCACGCTGATCCATGGCATACGAACGCCGTCGGATATCAGCTGATTGCTAGGGCCTTACTCGACAACCTGAAGAAAAATGAGCAAGTGAAAGACTATCTTCGACAAGCTAAATGAGAACCGCTCAAGTCCATCCATAATCGATAATATGTCGAACCGGAAAGTGGATGGCATCTGAAGAAATCCAACCCGCGCACACCGGGACCTACGTGAAGGATCGTAATCGTTCGATAACCATCATCCAGCCATCGCAGCTGCTTCATTGCGTGTGAGAACGCCGATGCCACGTCGAGCCGATTGCGTCACTTCCACGATTGAGGAAGGCCCGCTCCCATTCGCCCGTACCAGAAGCTGGCGAGAGTGAAAGGTACGCAGTGTCGCGCGATGGCCCACGCTGAATACCGTCGTCCCCGCGAGCCGCTCGCGCACCAGTCGATAGAGCCGCGCCTCAGTAGCCTCATCAACCGCCGAAGTCGCCTCGTCGAGGAAGAGCCAATCTGGTCTCTGGACTAGCGCTCGAGCGAAGGCGATGCGCTGCTGCTCACCAGGGGAGAGTTGGAGCGCCCAGTGGCCGGCCTCGTCGAGCCGCCCGGCTAGTTCGGGGAGTCCCACCGCCTCCAGCGCCTCGCTCAGTGTCACGTCACCCACACCGCATGTTGGCAGCGGATAGCTCACCACTTCCCGGAGCGTACCGATCGGCAGGTAAGGCTTCTGCGGCAGAAAGAGTACCCGACTGTCGTGCGGCGTGCGGATCTCCCCGCGGCCAAATGGCCAAATTCCGGCAATGGCACGGAGGAGCGTACTCTTCCCTGATCCCGACCCGCCCCCTAGCAGAACGGTGTCGCCGCGCAAGAGCGAGAGATTCACATCGGCGAGGAGCGGCTGACCATCGGGGAGATAGAGATCCACACCTTCAACTGTCAGATGCCTGGCGTCTCCGTCGGCGTGCCGGACGCCGCCGCCAGTCGCCGCCTGAATGCGGACACGGTCAAGCGCCCGCTCGAAACCTGAGAGCCGCTCCACCACCGAGCACCATTCAGCGATCTGCTTATACGAATCGACAAAGAAGCTGAGCGAAGCCTGTACCTGGCTGAAAGCCCCGATGGTCTGTATGAGCCCTCCGAGCGTAAGCTCGCCCTTGAAGTAGCGCGGCGCCGCGACGACAGATGGGAAGATCCACGCCGCTTGTTGGTAGCTCGCGGTGAAGTAGGTCAGCCGCTTCTGTCGGCGCATGATGTCCCACCAGTTGGTCGCTACCGCCTCGAACCGTTCCCGAAAGCCACGGAACTCATCTTCCTCGCCACCGTAGAGTGCGACCCCCTCGGTGTTCTCGCGGAAGCGGACCAGGCCGAACCGGAAGTCGGCTTCACAACGCTGCTGGTCGAAGTTCAGACGCACAAGCGGCCGCCCGATCCAGTGAGTTAGCCAAGTGCCAATAAGGGCATATAGGAAGGCGGCCCATACCATGTAGCCAGGCAAAGTAACGGAGAACCCGCCAAGGGCGACTGTGAGAGTTCCGGAGAGGCCCCATAGGATCGCCACAAACGCAACCAAAGTTACTAGCGCGCGCAAGCCTCCGATGAGGAGAGCGAGAGTATGGGAAATAAGCAGGTGCACGTCTTCGGCAATGCGTTGATCGGGATTGTCTGTTTCACCCGCGACGAGCTGCATCCGATAGTATACGCCCTTGGCCAGCCACGCGCGGAGGTAGCGCTGGGTAAGCCAGCGCCGCCATCTGATCTCGAGCATCTGGTTAAGATAAATCTGGTAAACGGCCAAAAGAATGGTAAGTCCCACAAGCCAGGAAAGGCGTATCAGCTGCTGGAGAAAGACTGTATTATTCCTGTCCTGCAGTGCGGTGAAGAAGGTGCTGTTCCACTGATTAAAGAGAACACTGATGTAAACCATCCCGAGAGTGAGTGCGACGACGACGAGGAGCAGCCCCCAGGCCGACCACCGGTCCTCCGAGGACCAGTACGGGCGGATCATAGCCCATGCGGTAGGAAGCAGTCGGCGTAGGCGAGTTGTAGCTGGGTCTGCAGGACCATTGGGAGCGATCACGCCAGCATCGACCCGACGGGCGCGAAAAGCTTCCGGATTTTGGCCCACAGGTCCCGGACGATCGCCAATGACAGAATTTTTACGTTCTTTTCCACTATCCAATTGCCTGCGCACTAGTCACCTCCGCAGACTCTCTAGTTGTTAATTTTCCGTTTGGCGATTCGCCGATTTCTCGCAGCAAGACCGCCAACGTCGCTGCGCGTGCCTGCCTATTGGAGACGACTGAGCCCGCTGTGATACACACATCATCCCACAGAGGATTCGCACTACTATCCACAGATTTTCGCCAATCAATCTTTTCTAGGACCTTAAGTTTCCCTTGCCAGCCTTCAGGATATTTTTCGAGCAACGTTCTTCCGACGCCTCCGAGCGCACGCAAAACAACCGCATGCGTATTGATTTTCTCTTGACGAAGTTCGGAAGCGCTAAGTTCTCCATTTTTGACTCTCTGCCAGTCGCCGATGATCTTTGAAAGCTCTGTCCAGTATGCGACAGCAGTCTTGAGAACTTCTGCGTAGACCGTTGAGCCTTTTTTCGCGATTTTCTTACCCAGCAACTCTTCATTCGCCTCGTATAAAGCGGAAATGGTAAAAAGCTTGGGGGACCTCAGCGGAATCGTAATCTTCTCTTTGTCCACCATGCCTCGGAATACGTCCACCTGGTCAGAGACTTCCATTGTGAGTGCGGAAAGGTTATCTCGATGATCATAGAGCATACCTAACGATTTTGAGGTCTGCTGCACGAATCGATTCAAATCTGAGAACATCTGCTGAAGCCGTTCCAAACTTTCCGTCTCAAAGAGGAGCACCGAAATTTTTTCTTTTCCCAGCGCAGGATTCTCTTTGAGTGCCCCGGCAATCGCAGCGCAGCGATGCTGGCCATCGTTGATAATGAACTCAAGCTCTTCCAGGTCCACTTCTAACGTCCCGGTGTCGGGGTTGTCGGTTGAAGGGATGAAGTTCACAGGACACGAGTAGGATGCCGTAATCGAAGAGAACAAGTAGCCGTCCTCATTCTCGAGCATGTATTTTGCAATGTCCGTAACCCTTGGCTTATTCAAAATTCTTTGCGCCCGGAGCTCCGGAGTGCACTGTTGCCAATCGTTGAACTTGAACAGATGAGGAATTTCAGAAAGCGGAATCAGGAGTGAATAATACTGCCGCCTGCCAATGTTTCCTCTCATAACAGGAAAGCTAACTTTCATTAGTGATAAACCTCGTCCCTCATGTTGTTACAGCTCTGCTTATTCCTGCTTAGAGCTGGTAACATATCAAGTTACAGCTCTATGTCAATAACGCTGCAGCTGTTTCTCAAAGGAAACTACAGCTCTATGTCAAGCACATATGAGCTGTCGGAAAACTTGCTGGTCGAATAACTGTGGATACAGTGTAAATAATGGATTTCATGAATGATTTTTACTGAACAACATTCTTGTTCCTATTCAGGTTTTAGATGCTTAGATGCTAAGAAGGCTTGAAGAAACGTACTCCAAAATGGGGCTCAGTCTACCTGAAGCTTCGGTGGCACCAAAGAAAAACCGTCCTCTCGGACGGTTTATTCAAGCTGCAAAGCTCATGGCATCTCAAAGCACCAATCCTGGGCGGCAGACGGGCGGTTTTACACCCGACGTCCAGGAGCTATTTCCACAGCTCTTTCAGAAATCCCGATTGCTTGATCTCTTCGACGTAGCTATTGTCATAAAACGCCTCAGTCGATGTGCTTGCCACCGCGACGCGGTCGACGATACCGAACTCGCCCATTAGCCGTGCCATGGAGCCGATCGCTTCTTTCGGTATCGTAGGATCGCGACTAAACGCGCTAAATGCGTCCACGGCGAATTTGTAGAGCCGATCGAGCAGCTCGGGTTGAGTGAGGCGCGTGTACTTAGAGAGAATTTTTTTGGACAGAGTTTCCTGGGTTGACATCAGCTTGATGCCTTCCATAGTTGCCTTGATGGTGCGCACAACGACCTCTCTATTCTTGGCCGCATAGGATCTACGGGCGGCGATGCCTCCGGAAATCAACTTGATGCCGAGCTTAGTATAGTCTTCAGCGCCCACCAGCTCACGAAAGCCGTCTTTGACTAGCAAGAAAGATTGCGGCGGTGACACCATGGCGCCATCCACGATGCCCCGGCGTAGACCCACGTCAGCTTCGGACTGACTACCCATCTGGATCATCGTCACATCTTTGATCCCGTAACGATCGAGGATCATCTGGAGCGCAAAGTGCGGAATGCCCCCTAACCGGGTCATACCGATCTTTTTCCCTTTTAGATCTTCGCCACGTTCTATTCCCGGCCTGGTGATCAATGGGGTCGTCAGCGGAACGGTTGCGGCGACTACAATAATGTCGCCGCCTCTGAGGACATTGGAAATAATCGCCGGGCCGCCAAAGCCCGCGATATTAGCCGCGCCGGAGAGCATGGACTGAATAATTAGAGTTGAAGCCCCCATGAACACCAGGTCGACGTCGAGCCCGTGTTTCTCGAAAACCTTCGCGTCCTTGGCGATCATAAACGGCAAGGAGCTGGCATTGATGGGCGAATAGGGAAACGGGATTTTCACTAGCGCCTGCGCGTACGCATCTGCTCCAGAGAACAGATCAAGAATCAGCATGCCTAACAAGATAATCTTTAAAAGCATGCTAACTTTATCCATGGCGTCATGCGGGCGGAAGCGGGCGTCCGGTACGACCAGCTTTGATTGCTAGAATTGCTTGAGAACTTGTTGAAGAGGAGCAAAGTCGGTGAGCTGAGATAGGGGTACGTTCTTGATGCCGGCATCCGCTAACAGGCGCTCGACGAGCGCGTTCACGGTGGACTCTTCGACAGTTCCGGCTCTCGTAAAATTGTTAACGGACATCTGGTAGATTTCGGCTGCCATTTCCCGGTCTATCTTTAGCCAACTCGTCATAACCTGTTGGGTGCCCTCAGGGTTCTCGTGTATGTATTTCAGTGCTTGCACCATCGCCTTGAGAAACCGCTTCACCTGCTCCGGTTGTTCGCGTAGTTTCCTGATATTGGTTCCCACACCGCCGGCGAGGAGACCGTGAAAATCGGCGGCATTGATCAGCATCTTGAGGCCAAACTTTTTGGCCCTGAAGGCCTCGCCGTAATCCATCATCGAGCTGTCGATGGACCCTGCCTGAACGGCTGCGATACGGGCACCTACCTCGACCACGCGATAGATCACGTCCCGATCGGGATCGAGCCCCTGCTGTCTCAAGATTGCCTTCGCTGAAATATGCTGGGAGCCGAGAAGCCCGGGGACGCCCACCGATTTTCCCTTCAGCTCCTTCACTGTTTTTATTTCCGGACGCACCACGAGTCCCCAAAACGGCTTCGTGGTGCCAAGAAAGATGACACGAACGGGCAGGCCCCTTGCAGCAGACACAAATGTAGAACCGGCCCTGAGAGTGTAATCGAGGTCGCCACTCGCCAGCGCGGCGCGGTCGGCCTCGGTTCTCGTCAGGAGATACTTGATATCGAGGTTTTGTTCGCGAAAAAAACCTCGTAGTCTGGCAATTTCCGCAGGCAGAAAAGTGATGGTCGGCCCCGCATAAGAAGCCGTGACCTCCTCTGCGAAGGCTCGCTGGGGATGCGCTATCGATAAGATAACTAACAAATATAGCAGCATCACCGATGTTAGAGGAGCGGCTCTACTGAATGTGTGCATACAAATTTCCAACCTGGCAGCTTCGTGCTTCGTCGGCTAAATCCGATAGAACTCCCTGGCGTTATCGTAAAGTATTTTCTGTTTGGCTTGATCGGAAAGCTCGGGGCGAGCGAGCAGCTCCGGTATATCCTTCAGAAATTCTCCATAAACGCGCTCATGCGGGTAATCCGAAGGAAACATCAAGCGGTCCTCACCGATGACCTGAATGACGTAATTCAACGATGTCTCTTCCGGCTCGCAGGTGACATAAACCGGACAGTCCTTGACGTAGGCGCTGGGTTTTTTCTTCATGTTGGGAAAAGAGCGCCCGCCACGGGTTTCGTATTCGTAGTCGAGGCGGTCCATCATGTACGGGAGCCAACCGCAACCGGCTTCGAGGAAAGCGATCTTCAGACGCGGAAACTTTTCCAAAACTCCATCGCAAATGATACTGGTAAACTGAATCATGAGCGGGAACGGATGCTCCAAAGCGTGGACTTGGCCTTGATCTTCAAAATAGTCGAAGCCGAAACCGCGGCTCGGAGCGCCATGGACTCCGAGGGGAACTCCGAGACGCTCGGCTTCACGAAAGATCGGATGAAAGTCGGGGTGGCCGAAAGCTTTGTTCATTACCGTCGCCGACGGCAGAAAAGCGCCAACCATGTGGAGCTTTTCCACCGCGTAGCGCAATTCCTCGACCGCGCCCGCCGGGTCCTGAACGGGGAGGATAGCTACCCCTTTTAAACGCGCGTCTTTCCTGATGTAGCGGTCATGAAACCAATTGTTATAGGCCCGCGCGACCGAGCATGCCCATTCGGGGTTTTGCACGAGCCCGATGGCAAGGCCGGCGGTCGGATACAGCACAGTACTTTCCAGTCCCATGTTTTCGACGAACTTGATCACGTCTTCCGGTCTCGTCTCGGTGACCTTATCGGGGCGCCCGGCGCCCAAGCCACGCGGCCAGCCATCTAGCGACGGGAAGAGGGAATAAGCGCGCGCCCGCCTCATGCCGCGATATTTCCCTTCGAAGTATTCCTCGATCTCTTCGTGATTCTCGTAAATATGTCCGTCGGCATCGATGACTTTAGGATTGTTCATGAGCGATCCCTTTTGTTCTCCCTATTTCAATCACCGCAGGTTTGATTCCCTGTAGCTTGCTGCGTAAAGAGTTATTCCAAGACCTGTTAGGGTCCGTCATTCCCGAATGCTTGTATCGGGAATCCAGGCGAGACCGGAACTGGACCCCCGGTTAAAACATTCGGGGGTGACGCCTATGGGATAAATCCTCATGGCTATTTTCTGATACCCCGTCAGCTTGCTGCGGGGTAGTTCATTATCTGGGCGCACATTAGGTCGCGAATGTTTTTGTGTCAAGTATCATCATCCCGGGGTAGTGGTTCAGTTTGGCCAGATCCCTCACTTTGTTCGGGATGACAAATTCTCCAAGTGTCATTCCGAGCGGAAGCGAGGAATCTTTCTGGATGTCAAAAGTAAGCCGGAGTCTGACTGAACCACTACAAGTTCCCCCTAGTGCCGGATATATGGGTTGGTGTATAACACGGCCAAAAGGAGGGTGTGATTATGGCTTGGAACGGAATACCAGTGGTCGATGGCGACGGACACGTGATGGAAGATTGGGATTCACTTTTACAGTACATGCCTGAGCCGTACATCGAGAGCGGGCGATTTCGCGGACGAATCTTTCCGCCTTTGGATCACCTTCATTCCGCAAGCCTCTTTAAGTTGGTCCCCGGCGCCTTCCGACAGGTTGGCGTAGACGGCTGGTTGGAATTTATGGATGACGTGGGAATTCAACGAGCTGTGCTCTACACCACGGGGGGTCTCGCGTTTGGTAAAGTCATCACCGGCGAGTTCGCTATCGACGTCGCGCGCGCTTGGAACAACTGGTTTAGCGACACTTATCTCAAGAAGAGCGCGCGTTTCCAGGGGCTGGCGCTGATTCCGTTGCAGGAACCGGAAGAAGCTGTAAAAGAATTGCGCCGGGCGGTAACTGAGCTCGGTTTCTGCGGCGCGATGATTCCGTCCACCGGCTTCAAAGGACACTTAGGTGCCAAAGAGTACTGGCCGGTTTATGCCGAAGCCAGCCGGCTGGACTGCTGCTTGGGAATCCACGGCGGCGCCCACGAGAATTTGGGGATGGACTATCTCACTCCCTACGCGCCGATCAACGCGCTGGGCCATCCCTTCGGCCAGATGGTGGCCTTCGCAGGTATCATCTTTAACGGCATATTCGATAAGTTTCCCACCTTACGTATCGGTTTCATGGAAGCCGGAGTTTCGTGGCTGCAGACTTGTCTCGAAAGATTTGACCGTGGGTGGGAAACCCACGTCCAATACGATCCGCGCGAAGAGTATATCAAGCTCCAACCTGGAGAAAGCATAAGCGGTTATATCCGAAAACATGTCGAGGCGGGAAGGATATTTGTCGGTTGTGAAGGGACGGAAAAGGCGCTGCATCTGCTCATTGAAGCCGTTGGTAACAAGGCCTTCATGTTCTCCAGCGATTTTCCCCACGAAGTGAAGCCGTTAGGCTAGTTTAATCACCTAGACTGAAATCTGGAGCGTGTTTGATGAAAAGTTGTGCATAGAATTCTTTGATTTGATCTTAAGGACTACTGTACGAACTTTTTTCTCATCTCTGGCAAGAAGCCGCTCTCTTCGAGGTTTCGCACGGCGCTGGTCACAATCAACTGCTCCAAATCAACTTCTTGGACCTTGGGATTGATTCGCGAGACGAGGCGCCGAATGAGTTTCCAGACCTCGGGATTGGGAGCAACATCCAGACTCGGCATCTGCTGGCGCGTGACTTTATAAGACGCCTCAATGTCTTCATCCTTGCTTAATCGTAGATTCCTTTTCAGCACTTCCATGACCTCGCGTTTGTGACTCGGCTCCTGAATATAGACTAGCGCTTCGACTAAACCTTTTGTCAAACCGACCATGATCTCCGGCGAGATGGCGCTGGAATCCTTTTGGGAACAAATCGCCGTTGCTTGATAGATGATCTTCAGGGCCCCGAGATCCGCCAGAGAGCGGGCGCCGGCTCGCTTTGCCATATCGGCGAAACTGTAGGGAATAACAGCGGCGTCGACGTTTCCCGAGATCAGCGCCTGAGTCACCGTGGTGGTATCGCCGAGGACTCGCATGTTGAGTTTGTACTTGTCGGGATCAAAATTCAGGCCGTCAAGAGCAAACATCGTGGACAACCAGAAACCGCCGCCGATGCTCTGCACCCCAAATGTCTTGCCGCGGAGATCCTCTAACGAGTCAATTCCCTTCCTGGCAATCAGTTCGCGCGGCATCTTGTTGCTGCCGACGGCGAAACAACCCATCTTCATCCCACCCACCGTGGCGCTGAAGGCGCTGCTGGGCGCTGCCCAAACTAAAGGGGCTCCGCCTGACGCGAGGGTCGCCATCATGATCGGTCCGCTGCGGGTCTGAAGCACCTGCGGATCGAAACCGTGCTTTCTGAACAACCCCTTTTCAATGCCCACCCACAGCGGACTCATCGTTTCGTTAAAACCACCATAAGCGATCAGCAACGGGCCGGCGGCGTAGGCATTGCCGATAAGCAAGAGAGAAGAAATGATTAGGGATAGAGCGCAAGACAAAGGTCTTGAATTTCCCGTATCCATCATTCACCTCCTCTTTGTGACCACTTCGGCTGCTCTAACACAACACCGGGTTTTTGCACAGTTCAAATCCATGTGAATGCTGAAGACAGGCGTCTGCTTTACAGAGTTACCGAGATCACTTTTCCTTTGATAAATCCAAAAAGCTTGCCTGTGCATCCACCGGCTTGTCGATTACCCTTAGCTCCACAATCTGCTGTACCAGCGTCTGCCAACGGTCGAGAGTCATCGCTCCTAGGCCCAACTGCTTTGTGTCCGCGCTCTCGATCAGCGGCTTCTGAGCCGCGGCGCTGTCCTTGAACGTCTGCGCATCCATCGTCGGATTGAGCCGGCCCATGTATTCGTTGGCTTTCGCCGGGTTGGTAAGGTAGGCCTGCCATCCTTCACGCACGGCGTCGATCATCAACTTGACGATTTGCGGATTGGCTTTTAGGTAGCTCTCGCTTGTGGCAAGAACCGTGGTGTACGGGTTGTAGCCTGAGTCGGCGATCAGAAACGTCTGAGGCTCGATGCCGGTTTTCTTGGCCGCCAATGGCTCGGAGGTGACGAAGCATTGCATCGCATAGTTTTCTTCAGTGCGATACAAGCTCAAGTCACCGAAGGGCGAAGGGACGATTTTCAACTTGCCGAAGCCGTATTTCTTCCGAAGAAAATCGGAATACGGTAAGCCGCGCTCCATGGCCAGTATGCCAGGGTGGGTAAATACGTCTGCAAGAGTCTTGAATCCGCGCGAGGCGCGGGTCATGATGCCCTGCGGATTGGTCTGGTAAACGGCAAACAGCGCGACCACTAAATTACCGATGGCCCGGGCGCGGACGATCTCGTCGGCGCTGACGATAGCGAACGGCACGGTGCCAGCGCCGATCATATCCACCGTCGGCGCGCCGGCACCTCCCGCTGTGATCGTTACATCCAGTCCATGTCGCGCGTAGATATCGTCGACCTCGGCGGCATAAAATCCGCCGAACTGCGGCTCTGGTTTCCAGTTGAGCTGCAAAGTCACTTTCGGGCGGTTCGCACCACCGGATGTGTCGTTTCCTTTGCCGCATCCCGCGCACAGGGCGGCCGCAACAATCGCAACCACGATCGTTCTAAACATTGCGTTTACCTTCCATCGAATTACGTCTCGGCTTCGGACGCGTGCCAGTGTCTGAGCGCCAGCCGGCTGATGAGATTGATCAGCGTGAACAGCACAATGCCCAGAAGCGACGCCAGGAGCAAGCCGGCGAAGACTTTGTCGACGCGGTTCTGCTGGCGCGAAACCATGATAGAGCCACCGATGCCGCTGCCGGTGATGAATTCGCCAACGATGGCGCCGATGACCGCGAGGCCGGCGGCGATGCGCAGTCCGGTCATGACATGGGGCAGGGCAAACGGCAGGCGCAGCTTCAGCAAAGTCGCCAGACGCTTGGCATCGTACAAACGAAACAGATCGCGTAGGGCCGGGTCGGTGGACAATAAACCCGTCAACGTGTTGGCGATCACTGGAAAGATCGACACGATGAAGGCCGACGCAACCACCGTACGATCCCAGCCGAACCAAATCACCAGCAGCGGCGCGATGGCGATGATGGGCACCGTCTGAAAAAACACCGCATACGGATAGAATGCGCGCTGCACCCAGGCCGCCGACGAAAGTGCAATCGCGATCAGGCTCCCGATCACGGCACTCATGGCGAAACCGACCAGCGAAGCGTTCGCCGTATTGAACGTCGCGCCCCACAGCTCCGGCCAGTCGTGAAATAGGGATGCGACCACGCTGGATGGCGCCGGCACCAGAAAGGACGGTACCCATCCTTGGCGCACGGCGAGTTCCGTAGCCGCTGTCACGACGACCGCCGGTACAATCGGCGGCAGCACGTTGCGGATGAAATTGCGCGCGCTCATCCCTGTTTCCCTTCACCGCGTTCCAGACCCTCGAACAAGACTCGCATCTGTTGCGCAAAGTGCGCGTCGGTACGAAGCGCAGCCACGCGCTGCTCGGGCAGGTCGAGTTTGTAGTCGAGGATGACACGAGCCGGACGGCGCGTGAGCACCACCGCGCGCTGCGCCAAAAACGTCGCCTCGATGATCGAGTGCGTCACGAAGATTACTGTCATCCGCCGATCATACCAGAGCTGGTGGAGATGCTCGTCGAGCTCCTGGCGGGTAATCTCGTCAAGCGCGGCGAAGGGCTCGTCGAGCAGCAATAGGGACGGATTCGTGACCAGTGCTCGAGCGAGGGACACGCGCATCCGCATGCCGCCGGAAAGTTCTGCGGGATAGCGTCTGCTTGCGTCTGCCAATCCGACACGTTCGATGGCTTTGGCGGCGGCCGCCAAGCGCTCGGCACGCGGTACGCCGATCAGCTCCAGCGGCAGTCCGACGTTGTTCAAAGCGTTGCGCCAGGGCAACAGATAGGCATCCTGAAAGACATAGCCGATATGCCGATGAGCGGTTCCGTCGGAACCAGCTTGAATCGAACCGGAGTCAGGTTTGTCTAGGCCGGCGATGATGCGTAGGAGCGTGGATTTGCCGCAGCCAGAGGGACCTAGGATCGCGACAAACTCCCCAGGCACAATCTGTAGATCGATGCTGTCGATAGCTATGACCGGACCGGGGAAAACCCGCTTGATCCCTCCCAAATCGACCGAGATACCTGACAGTGGCGCCGCCGTTGGATCAAGCTGCATGGTTGAAAAGTTTGAAGGACTTGGGCGTCAGGATCTTGTTTAATAACTTGTTTGGCAACCAAACGAACAGAGTAGTGTTTTCGTTAGAAGCCGTACCAAGGTTCTTGAGGTTAATATGGTAGACGTTGGGACAAGGTTTACGTGGTATGGTGATATTTTGTGGCTTACAAGTTCTCTTGAACGAATACTTCAGCTGTCGCCTGGCTGTCAAGTTATCCCTAGTGGAAAGTGGTTGGGTTGGTGTATACGTTGTACGGCTCTACAACAACGGCATCGCGACATCGAAACAGCGTGAGGCGAAAGCACTATGAACATTGACTTACACTCTCATTTTTTTCCCGTGGAGGCATTATCCAATCCCGGCAAGTATCAGGATCATGCGCCGAAGATCGTCTTGGATAAAGGTAAGTTGAGCGTCACATCGCAAATAGGAATGAGGGCCGGGCTCGGCGAAGGGGCCTACGATGCGGTAGCGCGGATCAAAGCGTTGGACAAAATGAGCATCGATCTCCAGGCTATTTCGCCGTCGCCGATCTTATTATTTTATTCGGAAGAGGCGGTGGTGGCGGCGCACTTTTCGCGCAAGCAGAACGAAGCGATCCAAGAGATTGTCAAAAAACATCAGGATCGTTTCGTCGGCTTCGGCAGCGTGCCGTTACAAAGCATTCCCGAAGCCATCGCGATCGCTCAAGAGGCGAAGAACCTGGGGCTGAAAGGTTTGGAGATCGGCAATGCCGTTGGGGAGCGGCAGCTGGACGATCCGAGCTTTGAGCCGTTTTTTAATGCGGTTCAAGCGCTGGATATGTTGTTGTTCGTTCATCCTTTGGAAGGTGGCGTCGATGCCGACGATCCGATTGCCGGCGTGCTCGGCAACGTATTGCAGTTTCCGTTTCGGACGACGTTGATGATCGAGCGCATGATACTCAAGGGAATGTTCGAGAAATACCCGAACCTTCGCCTTTGTCTATCCCATGGCGGCGGCTTTCTGGCGTTTAATATTTGGCGACTTGACCACTCATATAATTTACGGCCGGACCTTAAAAAGATTATTCCCCAGAAGCCGTCTGGATACTTGAAAAAACTTTACTTCGATTCGATTGTCCACTCCGTTGCGGCATTACAATACCTGATCCAGGTCGTCGGCGCGGACCGTGTGGTCATTGGGACCGATTATCCTATGGCCATGGGCGATTTCGAGCCCGTCCGGAAAATCAACGAGTTGAATCTTACCGATGAAGAGCGGAGCCAAATCCTTGGTGACAACGCTGCCAGAGCCTTGAATCTTTAGAGCCAAAAGCATAAGAGAGCTGATCGCGTTAGTGAAATGGGCGATATTCTTCTTCGGCGCATGCTCCACTATGCAAGTTAGAAGCCCTGCGGTCTCGATTCTAGTTGATCTCGATCCGGCAAGCGTTGACCGCACGGTAATCGTGGAAAGCATCACCGCCGATAAAGAGGGCCGGCTCTATCTGCCGGATCGAGTCACCGGGAACGTTCTCCGGGTAGATCCCAAGTCTCCCAAGCCCGTCGTGGTAGGCCTAATTGACGCACGGGACATCAAGGGCAAAAAGGTCAATGCTGACGGTGGAGGTATCGCTTTCAACCAGCAAGGAGATCTATTCATAGCCAGCGCACCATTCGCCGAAGTGGTGCGCATCAGGGCAGCGGATCTAAACGCCGCGAAGCCCGGAACAGCTCAGACGTTTGCCACCGGTACGGAAGGCGCTAATGGTATCGTCTTCGACAAGCAAGGCAATCTCTTTGTCTCCGGCGGCCGGAGTGGAATCGTATATCGCGTCGGGCCCAACGGCGGCGCGGCGCAGCCTGCGATCAAGATCGAGCCGCACACACGCAAGCTGCCCGACGGCAAGACAGAGCAGGCAGCAGTTGCTAACGGTTTAGACTTTGATGCTAAGGGCATCTTATATGTGGCGGATACGGCCCGAGGCGCGATTTGGAAGATCGAGATCCAGCCCGACGGCAAAGGTAGCAAGCCGATGCTGTTCGCTCAGAGTCCATTGTTGGAGGGAGTCGATGGCACAGCCTTCGACGCTAACGGGAAATTGTGGGCAGCTGTGAACGAGCGTAATGCGATTGTGACAGTCACGCCCGACGGGAACGTGCAACAGATAGCCAAAAACGGGAGCACAGGCCCTCTCGAGTTTCCTTCGGCTATCGTATTTGTAGGAAACACGGCCTACATCAGCAACTACGACACTCCCCGGCGAGACAATATGGATGCCAACGGCGAGACCGCCAGAGACGGGATCGGCGCCTCCATCGCTCAGATCACGCCCTGACACACGGATGGCGGCGCTGCTTTCTATCGAAGGTGTTCGTAAGGAATACCAGGTGCGAGGCAAAAGAGTTTTAGCCCTCGACTCGGTGGACCTTAGCGTCGCCGAGGGTGAGTTTGTTACGATCGTCGGCCCCTCCGGATGCGGCAAATCGACTTTGCTAAACTTGATCGTGGGACTGCTTCGCTCAAGCTCCGGTCGCATTCGCTTTCGCGGTGATCCGATAAACGGTATTTGCACAAAGATCGGTTACGTCACGCAAAAAGATAACCTTCTGCCCTGGAGAACTTTAAGCGAAAATGTACAGATTGCGTTGGAGATCCGCGGAGTAGAAAAAAGTGTTCGACGCAATCGGGCGGAAGAATTGATCGGGCGCGTGGGTTTGAGCGGCTTCGAGGATCACTATCCCCATGAGCTGTCGGGCGGGATGCGCCAGCGGGCCAATATCATTCGCACCTTGATCTACGATCCTGAATTGATCCTGATGGATGAGCCTTTCGGGCCGCTGGACGCGCAGACCCGCATCATCCTGCAAGATCAGCTCCTCAAACTCTGGTCCGCGTCCAGAAAAACGATTATTTTTATCACCCACGATCTGATCGAGGCGATTACCTTGGCGGATCGCGTCGTGCTCATGACTTCCAGACCCGGCCGGATCAAGTCCATTGAGGATGTCTCCATACCTCGGCCGAGAGATGTGTTTCAGATCCACGAAAGCCAACAATTTCGCTCGGCGTACGAAAAACTCTGGCATGAGTTGCGACCCGAAGTGAATTTGGCAGAAGCATAGAAAGGAGAATTTTCATGAAATCGCTTACGGCATTTGTTTTCACCGCGACCTATTTCCTTGGCTGGTGTTCTTATCCGGTCCATGCACAAGCCCCGCGACAAGTTAAAATGACTATTCCGGTAGTGGCGCATTCCATGACGCCGGTTTATATCGCCCAGGGAAAGGGATTCTTCGCCGATGAGAAACTAGACTTGGACATCACTTCCACGGGGGGCGGTGGACCGGATATCCGCGCGCTGATCGCGGGCGATGTGGAGTTCAGCTTCACCACCGGCGACAACGTCATCCTGGCGAATCAGGAAGGGAAGAGGTTGCTCATGGTTATGAGCGGTCTAAACAAAGTTTTTATTAACTGGGCGATGCATAAGGAAACGGCCAAAGCCAAAGGGGTCACCGAATCGATGGCGTTAGCCGATAAGATCAAGTCGCTCAAAGGTCTCACCGTCGGCGTCACCAATCCGGGAGCTTTAACCGCGCACCTCGCCGCCTTTGTGATCCGCAAGGCGGGCTACAATCCCCAGCAAGACGTGAACATCATCCCTGTCG
>WNFP01004245.1_pt1 | contig 20141 bp, 19 predicted proteins | sample 5400201 | NCBI WGS metagenome assembly WNFP01 (sample SAMN13153355, study PRJNA577476) | soil metagenome | isolation source: 115 cm saprolite under Madrone tree | place: USA:California | collected 2016-06-14
ACCCAGACCCACCGCGTACGTCCCATCTTCAGCAAAATGGTGGTGGCCACCACCAACGCCACCGCCGCCAGCAACTGATTCGAGATGCCGAACAACGGCCACAGGGAATTGATTCCGCCCAGCGGGTCGACCACTCCCTGATACAAAAAGTATCCCCACATTCCTACAATGATCGCGCTCGACACGAGAATGCTCGGCATCCATCCCGTGCGCCCAAATGGCTTCCACATGCGGCCGCCCAATTCCTGCACCATGAAGCGGCCGACGCGCGTGCCCGCATCCAGTACCGTCAAAATAAACAGCGCCTCGAACATGATCGCGAAGTGATACCAGATGCTTAGCAGGCGTTCGCCGCCGATCGTATTCGAAAAAATTTGCGCCATGCCCACCGCAAGAGATGGAGCGCCGCCAGCGCGGTTCCACAGCGTCAGCTCGCCGACAGCATGCGCGAGTCCGGCCATTGTTTGCGCGGTCAGCGGAAAGCCCCAGCCGCTGATCGTCGCAGCAGCGGCATCGGGCGTTGCGCCCACGATGCTGGGCGGACTGTTAATGGCAAAATACACGCCCGGCGTCATCGCGCACGCCGCCACCATGGCCATCACGCCGACGAAGGATTCCAGCAGCATCGCGCCATATCCGATAAATCTCGCGTGGCTTTCGCGCAGGATCATTTTCGGCGTTGTCCCCGAGGAAATCAGCGAATGGAATCCGCTGATCGCTCCGCAAGCGATGGTGATGAAGCAAAACGGGAAAATCTTCCCGGCGAACACGGGGCCGCTTCCATCGATAAACCGCGTCAACGGAGGCATCAGCACGTGCGGGCGCACAAACAAAATCCCCGCCGCGAGCGCGAAAATCGCTCCGGCCTTGATGAACGCGCTCAAATAATCGCGCGGGGCAAGCAGCAACCAAACCGGGAGCGCGGACGCAGCGAATGCGTAGACAATAATCGCAAACGCCAGAGGAACGCCGCCCAGCGTGAAGACGCGCGCCCAGGATGGAGAATCAGCCACCCACTGTCCCGCAACGACCACAAACAAAATCAGGCCAACTCCAATCAGCGAGCCTTCCAGCACGCGTCCCGGCCGGACAAAACGCAAATACACACCCACCAGCAGTGCAATGGGAATGGTCATGGCCAGTGTAAAGGTCGCCCACGGTGACGATTTCAACGCGTTGACCACCACCAGCGCGACCACTCCCAGCAAAATCACCATAATCGCCAGGACCGCCAGTTGCGCGATGAATCCGCCGCGCTTACTCACTTCCTCCCGCGCCATTTGCCCGATCGATTTGCCGTCGCGCCGTATCGAGCAGAACAAAATAATGAAATCCTGCACGCACCCCGCAAATGCCGCGCCGGCAATCAGCCACAGGGTCCCCGGCAAATACCCAAATTGCGCCGCCAGCGTCGGGCCCACAAGCGGGCCCGGGCCCGCAATGGCCGCGAAATGGTGCCCAAACAAAACCCATTTGCTTGTCGGCACAAAATCGCGGCCGTCGTCGTGGCGCTCCGAAGGCGTCGCGCGAGTATCATCTAGCGCAAGCAGCCGCGCAGCGAGAAACGCGGAATACAGCCGGTAAGCCACCAGGTAGCAGCACGCCGCAGCGATCACAAACCAAATTGCGTTGAGCGACTCGCCGCGGTCCATCGCGATCTTGGCGAGCGCGCCTGCTCCCAAGAGAGCCAGCGCCACCCAAATCAAAATCCGTCCAAGTCGTTTCATGCCCGACTCCAGAGCCGCCATAAAATCGCGAACAATTGCGACGCGCGCATCGTAGGTCAGCGACGCTCAAGCGTCAATTCCGTTTAGACGCTTCATTCGCTATCGAGTACGGTGGATTAGCGACAAAACACAGCGCAATGCCTACGAGTTTGCGGGCGCCCGCTACGGTGTTGTCTTTTTCACGGCCGCGATCACCCGCTCGAGCTCGTCGTGTCTTGGCTCATTCGGCGACGGCAGGATCTCCCAACCTGTGAGCACCACGACGAGGTTGTACTCCGGCACTACCCGTAGTTCTTGGCCGCCGAAGCCGCGCGCGGCCCATGCGAATTTCTCCGGCAACTTGCCGTACGGCTGCAGCCACCACTGAAAACCGTATCCCCAGTGCCGCCCCTCGTCTTCCACGTTCATCGCGGAGGCAACCGAGGCCTTCACCCACTCTCCGGGAACAATCTTCATTCCCTCCCACCTACCGTTTTTCAGATACAGAAAGCCAACCTTGGCTAAGCTCGCGGACGAAATGTAAAGGCCGCCTTCCGTGTCCGGCAGCCCCGTTGGCGAGTGTTTCCAGTGGTAGCGAATCCCCAGCGGCTGGAAAAGATATTGAGCGGCGTATTCGTCCACGTTCTTGCCCGTCGTCTTCTTGAAGATATGCGATAGGAGCTGCGTGACGCCGCTGCTGTACACGAAGACTTTGCCGGGCTCCGCGGCCATCGATTGGTTGATTACGTATTGCACCCAATCGTCCGTCGCTTCCATCACGTCCGCGGAATTCTTGGGATCGTTGTACGGCAAATCTTCGTTCCACTCCAATCCAGCAGTCATAGTCAGCAAATCACGCAAAGTGATGCGGCGCTTGCGTTCATCCAGGTTTGCGATCTTGTACTCGTCGAAATATTTCAGAATCGGCGCGTCCAGATCAGCGGGAAACTCCTTCCGGCTCATGGCGATCCCGATGGTTGTGGAAGTGACCGTCTTCGAGACGGACTGCATGGTGTGCAAATCGCTGTGTTGGTAGTAAGGATGGAATTCCGCGCTGAAGTAATTGTACGGGCCGTTCACATCGTGGTTCAGCGGCCCTTCGTGTTTGGCGAGTTCGCCATAAATCTTGCCGTAGTCATGAGCGTAAGAGCGCGCCAGCGCCTGTTTTCCGTCGCGAATAATCAAGATGCTGTCCACCAGGCCGTATTTCCCAGCCGCGATATCCGCATCCAGCGCAGCCAGCGCGTTGGAATCCAGGCCGACAGCATTCGGCGCAGTTATAGGCCAATCCTTTGTCGGAGTCTTTTCTTGAGCCTGTGCGAGCGGAAACAAGCAGGACACAACGAGCGCGACCAAGCCGGCTTTTGCTTTCATTCCGCTCTCCTCTTCATCTCTGCGCCCTCTGTGGTGAAACTCTTTTCTTCCCCACTCATGCAAGACGTAAACCGCAGCAACGGGTGCAAGTCGCGGAAGACTCGCGTCAGGTCTTTGCAGAATGAACCGCGCGTCGCGACCGCCACGCCCAGCTCCCGCCGGACGATCCAACCTTGCAACTTCTTCCAGTTCTCCGCTTCAGGCCAGCCCGCATGCTTCGTCCATGCCCCTTTTTCCACGGAATACCAGTAGCTTTCGTAGCGCCGGCTCAGGCGCTTTTTCTGCTGCGCTAGCCAGCGCCGATTGGCCTCCAGGCGCGGAGCCGCAATCTGCGCGAGCGCGGACTCTTTCCGTTTCGATCCGGAATAAATGCGGAAACCTGCCGTAACCGTCCTCGCCGAAACACCCGTGTACAACTGGCCGGTCTCGCCTTCGCCGCCGAACGGCGCGCTGAATTTCACGTACATCTGCGCGCGATACGGAGTTTTGTCCTTGGCAAAGCGGATATCGCGATTGATGCGTGACAAATTCGCGCCCGTACGGCCGCTGGTTTCAAATCGCGGATCAAGTCGCAGAACTGCGGGCGCCAGTTCCTCGCAAAGGCGCCGCAACGGCTGCACAACACACTCCTGGTAGCGTTCGCGATTCGCCTGCATCCACTCCGTGCGGTTGTTGCGGGAGAGATCGCAAAAAAAGCGAAACGTATCGCGCGGAATGATTGGCTTTGAATTGGCCATGTGCGAACCGCCGATGGTAACGGCACACCAGCGTACACGATTCCTTTGGCCCGTCAATTCGTCTGACTGGTGGGCCCCTTGGCGACCCCGGTGTTTTCCAAGTCGGCTTACGTTAAGCGGCAGAACCAACCAAATATCAAGCGAAGAATTGACGGCCAGATTGGGGCTTGCGAGTAGGTGTGGGCGAGGGCTAGGCTGCGAGGATGGGCGAATTTACTGTTACGGATAGAACGAAGGTGCGGCGGAAGGCGGACCGGGCGCGTTACGACCGGGAAACCATCTACCGGATTCTAGACGAGGCGTTTGTTTGCCAGGTGGGATTTATTGCGGACGGCATGCCGTTTGTGGTGCCGACGAATTACGTACGCGTGGGCGACAAGCTGTATCTGCACGGGTCACCGGCGAGCCGGTTGATGAAGACGCTGGCGACCGGCGAGCCGTTCTGCCTGAGCGTGACGCTGCTGGACGGGATCGTGTTTGCGCCTTCGGCGATCGGGCATTCGTTGAATTACCGGTCGGTGGTGGTGATGGGCAAGGCCGAGGTGATCGCGGAACCGGCGGCGAAATTGACGGCGATGCGGGATTTTGTCGAATACGTGATCCGCGGGCGGTGGGCGCAGGTGCGGCCTCCAAACGAGAACGAATTGAAGGCGACGATGGTGCTGGCCGTGCCGCTGGTGGAAGCTTCGGCGAAGATGCGCACGGGATTTGCAGTGGATGATGAGAATCAGGATTACGACACGTCGGCGTGGACGGGAGTGTTACCCCTGAGAAGGATGCCGCAAGCGCCACTGGATGATCCACGGAGCAAGCGGAAGATTCCAGCGCCCGCCAATATCGTGAACTACGTGAGACCGCAGAAAGGCTGAAAGAGCGTAGTGGGATCGCGCAACCCAAGCTGTGTCCGCAGCTACTCCCCAGCTTCGGCGGCCAATGTTTCGACGACTGCAGTGTTTTGCAGCAGTGCCGGGGGCAGTCCGTGCCGCTCTTGCAGATACGATGGGCTGTTGTAAGAAACCCACACCTTTCCCTGGGCATCTTCCCAGATCAAAATCTTAAGAGGAAGATCGATGGCGATACTGGGCGCCGACAGCATCAGCGGAGTACCAGCTTTGGGGTTGCCGAAGATCAGCAGTTTGGTGGGGCGCATTTTCATTCCCACGTTCTCGGCTTCTCCGCTATGGTCGACCAGCGCAAAGAGAGCGACTCCTTTGGCTTGCAGAATATTCTTGAGCTTTTCCACGGTTTGGTGGACCGAGTGATTGCTTGGTTTGTCGATGATTCCTTTGTTTGTTGCCGGTGCCACAGTACCTCCTCGTTGTTTTCGGGATCTCCGGAGTCTACACGCCAATTTCTACTTTCTGCACCTCTGCAGAGGCGTTCGCGAAGTAAAGCTGGCTCACCTTGACATTCTACCGGGAGCGCGGTAAGGTCACCTAGAATGTCTACTAAAGAGGCGAAAGAACGCATCGAGCTGCTGCAGGGCACCTTGGACCTGCTGATTCTGCGCACGCTGCTGCTGGGGCCTGCGCACGGCCACGCCATCGCCAAGGCCATTGAGTTCAACTCCGACGATGTGTTGCAAGTGGAGCAGGGGTCGTTGTATCCGGGGCTGCACAGGCTGATCAAGCGAGGATGGATTGCGGTCGAAGAGGGGATTTCTGAGAACAATCGCCGGGCAAAGTTCTACCGGTTGACAGCCAAGGGCCGACGGCAGCTGGCGGTCGAGACCGGAAAATGGGACAAGCTGGCGGGAGCGATCGCGCGGATTCTCAGGCCAGCGGAGCGGGAGGGCAAATCATGAGTCGCCGCAAGCGTATGTTGGAAGAGCTTGACCAGGACATTCGCGACCACATCGAGCGGGAGACGCAGGACAATATCGACCGCGGCATGTCGCCAAAGGAAGCGCGTTATGCGGCGGTGCGCAAGTTCGGCAACGTGACGCGAGTAAAGGAAGAGACGCGGGAGGTGTGGAGCTTCGTTTGGCTGGAGCAGCTGCTGCAGGATATTCAGTTCGGGTTGCGCATGCTCCGCAAATCTCCCGGCTTTGCGGCGGTGGCCATTCTCACGCTGGCATTGGGCATTGGCGCAAACACAGCTATTTTCAGCTTGATCGACGCGGTAATGCTGCGGTCGCTGCCGGTCGAGAATCCTTCGCAGTTGGTCGTGCTTAAGTGGGGCGCGCGCAACGCGCCGAACATTCACGGCTACATGTCTTCGGGCGACTGTCCAACCGATTTAAGCTTCGCCGCACGCAATCCGTCAGGGTGCTCGTTCTCCGAGCCAATGTTTCGCGAAATAGCGCAAGCAAATGTCTTTTCGGCGACAGCGGCGTTTGCCAACTCTGGCAGGTTGAACGTGACAGGGAACGGCCCCGCGACCGTTATTAACGGCCAGCTCGTTTCGGGGGACTTCTTCCGTACGATGGGTCTCAAAGCCGCTGCAGGCCGGCTGTTTGAAGCATCCGATGACACACCGTCGGCAGCGCCCGTCGCCGTGTTGAACTATGGCTACTGGCAGAGCGCGTTCGGCGGCTCTCGCGACTTAGTCGGCCGCACGATTGAACTCAACAGTGTCCCATTCACGATTATCGGCGTAGCCGAACAGCGATTCACCGGAATCACGCCAGGCAGCGATTACGACGTTTGGCTGCCGCTCTCCGATGCGCAAAGCATTACCGATCCCATGCGCTGGGAAACCCGGCAGGGTGACGTCAGTTACTGGTGGCTCACGATTGTCGCTCGGCTTAAACCCGAAACACAGCTCACGCAGGCGCAAGCGGCGACGAGCGGCCTCTTCCGCAATGAAATGCTTCACGGATCCGTCCCGCTTTTCCATGGGGGCGACGTGGCGGTACCGCCTGCGTCGAGACGGGGCGGGCCGGGCCGGAGTGGCGCGGTTCGCGGCCAAATAGTTTACGGTGGAGTGCCACCACCGGCTGGCGGCAATGGTCCGGCAAGCATGCCCGCGCCGCCGCAGCGGACTCCGACCACGAACCCGGCGCAAGGTCAGAGGGAAGCCGCTAGCGGGGCGATGCCGCCGCAATCCGCGGGCAATAAGCCGGTCATCATTCCTGCGCCGCAAGGAGCAGCTCCGGCGGGTGGCCCGCGCGGATCCGAAATGGCTAGCGAACCAAAGACGTTGTCGACGACCGCCGACAATCCGCAAGTGACGCTTGTGCCGGCGCAAAGCGGTCTGATCGGAGCGCGCAGCCAGTATTCCAATCCCCTCTACGTCCTGATGCTCGCTGTCGGAATCATTCTGCTGATTGCGTGCGCCAACGTCGCGGGGCTAATGCTCGCGCGGGCTGCGACGCGGCAGAAGGAAATGGCGGTGCGACTGGCGCTGGGTGCGGGCCGCGCACGCGTTGTGCGCCAGCTCTTGACGGAAAGCGTGATGCTCTCGGTGCTCGGAGGCGCGCTAGGGATTCTTTTCGCCTACTGGGGAGCACACGCGATCATTTCCTTTGTTTCGAGCAATCAGACGCGTCCTCTGGGATTCGCGACGGGTGTCGACCTGCGCGTCCTCGGATTCACCGTCGCGGTTTCGCTGCTCACCGGAATTCTGTTCGGCATCGCACCGACTTTTCGCAGCGCGCGCTTCGATTTGACGCCGGCGCTCAAGGAAGGCGAGAGAAGCTTCGCGAGTTCAGGGCATGTCGGCGGAAAATGGTTCTGCATCGGCAATGCGCTCGTGGTGGCGCAAGTCGCGCTGGCGATTGTTGTGCTCGTGGGCGCCGGACTTCTGGTGCGCACGCTGGCGAACCTGCGCAGCATCGACGTTGGATTCGATTCGCACAATATCTTGATTTTCGGAATCGACCCGACGCTGGTCGGCTACAAAGGCCCGCAGGTCGACAGCTTCTACCGCGACTTGCAGGGGCGCCTCTCCGAAACGCCAGGCGTGAAGTCCGCGAGCTACTCGATGATGCCGCTGTTAAGTAACGGGCTGATGATCACCAACTTCCACTGGCCGGGCACGCCGCAGGATCAAGAATCCGAAGCGGACATGCTTGGCGTCGGCCCAAATTTCTTCGAGACGCTGCACATTCCGTTTCTCACCGGCCGCGGATTCAGCGCTTCCGATTTCAAGCTGTCCGCGTCGAACGACGGAGCGACTCCAACTTTGGCGCCAACTCCGGTGATCGTGAATCAGGCATTCGTCGAGAAATACCTCAGCAAGGAGAATCCGCTCGGGAAACAATTCGGCCAATCGGCAGGAGACACGAACGGCCCGGCGAATCCCGGCTACGAAATCATCGGCGTCGTGCGCGACGCGAAGTACAACAGCCTTCGGCGGGAGATTCACGCCATGATGTACACGCCACAGAACTTCGGTGGAGCGTCCTTTGAATTGCGCACGGCGGCAGATCCGCAGGCTATTCTTCCCGCAATACGCGAAGTCGTGGCGCAAGTAAACACCAATTTGCCGCTCTTTGACGTGAAAACGGAATCGCAGCAAATCGACCGGTTGCTGTTTCAGGAGCGGCTGGTCGCGCGGCTATCCGGCTTCTTTGGTTTGCTGGCGCTGGTGCTGGCGTGCGTGGGATTGTACGGACTGCTGTCCTATGAAGTGTCAAGGCGAACACGTGAAATCGGAATTCGCTTGGCCCTCGGCGCGCAACCGGGAAGCGTTCTGAAGCTGGTCTTGCAGCAGGGAGTTGTGCTGGCGATTGTTGGAGCCGGCGTGGGCATCGGTGCGGCGCTGGGCGTAACGCGCTATCTGACCTCGCTGCTCTATGACGTGCACGCCAACGATCCGCTGACGATGATTGCCGTCGCGATATTGCTGGCGCTTGTGGCGCTCGCCGCTTGCTACGTTCCGGCTCGCCGCGCAATGCGTGTTGATCCGATGGTTGCGTTGAGATATGAATAGTCCTTCGCGCGCCTGACCCGCAACCGCTCCTTAGTACAACCTCTCGTGACGTGAGTGGCCGCGATGACCCTCCAGCACGAATTCAGACAAGCAGTGCGCAAATCTAATTTCTGGCCATTGCTCGTGCTCGCGATTGCCCCCGCGTGACGGCGTATTCGGAACTGGTGCCGCCGAAAGAGACTGGTTGCGATAGCGGCTACGTGCTAGGATGCGCGCGGCAAGGAGGAGAGATGAAAACTATCGCGAAAGGTATGCTGGGAGCCGGGGTAGCAGCGATTTCTCTTTGCGCGTCGGCGCTGATGCTGCACGGGCAGCAGAAGAGCGTTTCGGTGGAGGGATATGTGCTGGATTCGGCTTGCGCGTTCACCAAGAGTCTGGAGAAGCCGATCAGCCGCGAGTGCGCGCTGAAGTGCGCGAACGCGGGTTCGCAACTCGTGATTTTGAGCGACGATGGATCGATTTATTGGCCGATCGCGGATACTACGCCGGCTACCGGCCAGAACGCGCGCCTGCTGGAGTATGCGGGCGGGCGCGTGACGGTGAAGGGCAAGTTGTATGACCGCGGGGGATCGCATGCGCTGGTGATCGAACAGATCGCCGCGGCGCCGGCAAAGAAATAGAGCTGCATCTCAAACGTTGCAGGTCCGTGCCCTCCTTGTTGGTTTGGTGTGAGCCGCGACGCGATTTGCCAAATAAGCGGTACGACGTTTCCTCAGGCGCTAAAGCGCATTGCTGCGACCAGTGTAATTTCGGAGCTGAAGCTCCGACCCCCAAATTGTGCAGAGACAATGGAGCCCGACGTGGCCGACAGCGAGACTGTGCTGGCCGGGCTGAAGCCTGGCGCCTACAATATTCGGCGAGGAACTTTGCCCACTTTGCGCAGACCCAAGCGACTTGAGCCTATTCCCGAGATTCTGATTTTCGATGTGGACGGCGTTTTGGTGGATGTGCGCGAGAGTTTCTTGCGCTCGGCGCTGGAAACGATGCGATCCTTAACCGGGAAGCGAGTAACGTGGGCGGAGCTTTACAAATGGAAGAACAAATCGGGAAACAACGACGACTGGAGCATGGTTTCCAACTGGGCGACGGCGCTGGGGCGGCCGACGTCGTACGAGGAGGCGCGCGACGCCTTTCAGCAGTTTTATTGGGGTTGCGACGGGCGGCCGGGAAATGTGCGGCGAGAGAAGATGCTGGTGACGCCGATGCAAGTGGAGCAGTGGGCGACGCGATTTGAACTTGACCTTTTCACGGGGCGGACGCGGCAGGAATTTGCGTACACGTTTGAACGCTGGGCCGGAACACGACAATTTCGCACCGTGGTGACGATGGACGATGTTGCTCGAAAGAAGCCCCATCCGGATGGATTGCTGAAGATTTTGGGCGGACGCGATCCGGGGACCGCGCTATACGTGGGCGACAATGTGGATGATGGGCTGGCGGCGCGGGCGGCGAGGGTGCGGTTTATTGCGATTTTGCCGGCGGGAATTTACGGATACCGCCAGCGGGCGGCAAAATTTCGGGAACTGGGGGCGCTGGCGCTGCTGCCTCGGGCTACGGCGATTACTTCGTGGTTGAAATGATCGCGGGAGAAGGCGTCCTTCGCGCGCGAAATTGAGAGACTGGTTGCGATCGCTCAAGCGGCAAGACCTCCGCAGTCCCATGGCAACCTTAACGCCCTGACTGCCTCTAATGATGTGGGGATCACTGCGCTTTGAGTGGTGATTCAGCCGGTTCCAGCCCACGGGGAACTTCCGGCTCCGAATACGGGAATGTACAGCGAGAGCTGTGCACGGGAAACTGTGTGCAAGAGATGAGTGCCATGAAATCAAGACTTGTAAGAATTTGCATCGTGACGGGCAGCGTGGGAATTCTCTTGGCGGCCTGGCCGACAGGCGCGAGAGCGCAGGCACCGGCGGGTCCATTGCCGGCGGCGACACCGCAGCCGCCGACGTCGCCGGATGTGCGGCCGCAGGTGCAGAGCGCGCCAGTGAAGCCGCGCACTTCGATCCTGGGAGCCTGGAAACTCAATCGCGACGAAAGTGATGACCCGCGAAAGAAAATGCAGGATGCACGTGGCGCGGGCGGCGGAAGGGGCGGCGGCGGCGGAGTACGCATGGGCGTCCCAGGAATGGGAGGAGGTCCGTACGGCGGACGGCGCGGCGGAGGCGGGAACGAAAGCGATCAAGACCGCGAGCGAATGCAGGAATTCATGAACCCATCCCGCTCGCTGACCGTTGCTGAGGCGAAGAAGGACGTCGAGGTCGATATGTTCGACGACCAGGAGCGTAAGAGCGCCTTTTTCACGGACGGACGCAAGCTGCGAAAGACAAAGGACAGCAGTACCCAGGAGATTGCGGCACATTGGGATGGCAACCGGTTGGTGACGGATGAGAAAAGCCCCAGCGGACGGAAGATAAGCCGGACCTACGAACTCTCCTACGACGGGACGCAACTGTATGAAACGCTGCGGCTTACCCGGGGCCGCTCGGATTCACAGGTCAGTATTCGGTACGTGTACGACCAAGCGGACGCGCGGACCGCAAACTCCCCACGAACGCGCCAATAAGCCGCGAAGCAATGCGCAGTTTTTGCTACGCTGGATGAAGCGGGCCGCATTGACTGTGCGGCGCGGCGGATGCTATAAAATATTGTTTCATTAGGCAGCTACAGGCCCACCGTGAAGTTTGTTGAGGGTCGAGACCCGGTGCGGCTGCCTACCGCTCGTGGCCCACGCGGCCAGACTTGAAGGGGTTCAGGCGAAACAACTTAGATGCAAGAGATTGTTCTTCAACTTGGGGAACTGTTCCTTCAGGCTGTGCCTACAGTCCTGATTGTTCTGGCTTTTTTTTTACTTGATACTGCGGGCGCTGTTTTTCAAGCCGCTGCGGGCGGTGATGGCGGAACGCGATGCGCGCACCGCCGGAGCGCGCAAGGCCGCCGCAGCCGCAGAAGCCGCCGCAGCGGGCAAAGTGAAGCAGTATCAGGAAGCGCTGAGACAGGCCCGCACGCGAGTGTACGCCGAGCAGGAAGCGGCGCGGAAAAAAGTGCTGGACGAGCGCGCTGCGCTCCTGAAAGAGGCACGAAGCAAGGCGGCCGCGGAAGTCGCGGCGGGCAAAGAACGCGTGGCCAAGGAATTGACGGCGGCGCTGCAGGAACTTAAGGCTTCGGTGGGACAGCTAGCGGCGGAAATCGCGCGCCGGGTGCTGCAGGTCGCGCCACGGCCGGGCGGGCCGGCGAGAGAGGCCCGATGACGCGGCACGGCTTGTGGAAGGCTTTTGGCGGCGCGCTTTTGGTTGTACTCTTCACGGCATTGAGCGCGCTTGCCGCAGAAGAGAGCGGCAACACTACGACCGCACGCGCGAATGAAATCTTCAAGTGGATTAATTTCGCGATTGTCGCGGGCCTGATTGCCTGGGTTTTCCTGAAGCTCACACCTCCTTTTTTCCGCAAGAACGCTGAAAACATCAGCTCCGCGATTACAAAAGCTACAGCGGCGAAAGCGGAAGCGGACCGGCAGCTTCGCGAAGCGGAGGAGAAGCTGGCGCGGCTGGAGCAGGAAGTGGCACAACTGCGAGCGACGGCCCAGCGGGAGGCGACGGCAGAGGCGGAGCGCTTGCGAGCGATCACGCAAAGCGACATACAAAAAGTTGGACTGGCGGGCAAGGCGGAGATTGAGGCTGCGGAGCGCGCCGCGCGGCTGGAGCTGAAAGCAATTGCGGCGAATCTGGCGGTGGATGGCGCGGAATCGCTGCTGGCGAGACAGTTGACGCCCCAAGCGCAGGACTCGCTGGTGGCGGCGTTCGTGAAAAGCCTTGAGGGGAGGCCGAATTGAAGTCCGCGAGCTTGCAGTATGCGAATGCGCTGGCGGATATTGCCATGGCGCAGGGCGCGGCGGAGATAGCCACGCAGCAGCTACGGGGATTCGGCGCATTGTACGGTGAGTCTGCGGAGCTGCGGAATTTTCTCTCGAGCCCGGCGGTGGAGGCGGAAGCGAAGCACCGCGTGATAGAAAAATTGCTGGCGCGCGTAGGCGCAAGCAAGATCGTTCGCAATTTCTTGTTCGTGGTGGTGGACCACCGGCACACGCACGTCTTGCCGGAAATGATCGCGGCATTCCAGGAAGTGATTCGGGAACGGCAAGGAATCACGGAAGCGCAAATTTCCTCTGCGGCGGAGTTGAACGCGGCGCAGAAGAAGGAAATGTCGTCCGCGCTGGAGCGACTGACGGGAAAGCGCGTGGAAGCAAAGTTTTCGCTGGAGCCGGGACTGCTGGGCGGCGCGGTGGTGCGGGTCGGGGATACGGTTTATGACGGGTCGTTGCGCAGCCGGTTGAACGAATTGCGGGCGCGCTTGGCGTCGGAATAGGGAGCGGGAGCAGGAATGGCGAACATCAAAGCGGACGAAATCAGCAAGATTCTGCGCGAGCAGATTGAAAACTACGAGCAAACCGTGGCGGTGGATGAGGTGGGCGCAATCATCAGCGTGGGAGACGGGATTGCGCGCATTCACGGCCTGGAAAAAGTGATGGCCGGGGAGATGCTGGCGTTTCCGCACAATATTTTCGGCATCGCGCTGAACCTGGAAGAGGAAGAAGTAGGAGCGGTGCTGCTGGGCGAGTCCTCGGAGTTGAAAGAGGGGGACGTCGTCAAGCGCACGAACACGATTATGTCCGTACCGGTGGGCGATGCGCTGATCGGGCGCGTGCTGAATCCGCTCGGCGAGCCGGTGGACGACAAAGGACCAATCAACACGAAGGAGCGGAATCCCCTGGAGCGCATTGCTCCCGGCGTGCTGGACCGGCAGCCGGTGCGCGAACCGCTGCAGACGGGCATCAAGGCCATCGATTCGATGATTCCGATTGGCCGCGGACAGCGCGAGCTGATCATCGGCGACCGGCAAACGGGAAAGACGGCGGTTATTCTCGACACGATTATCAATCAAAAGGGCGGGGACCTGATTTGCATTTACTGCGCGATTGGGCAGAAGAGGTCGACCATCGCGCAGGTGATGAAGGTGCTGACCGACGCCGGGGCGATGGATTACACGATTATCGTGGCGTCGTCCGCTTCCGAGCCGGCTTCGGTACAGTACATTGCGCCGTATGCGGCTTGCGCGATGGGCGAATTTTTCCGCGACAACAAACGGCACGCTGTCACGTTTTACGACGATCTTTCCAAGCACGCGCAAGCCTATCGAGAAATTTCACTGTTGCTGCGGCGGCCGCCAGGACGCGAAGCGTACCCGGGCGACGTGTTCTATTTGCACTCACGCCTGCTGGAGCGCGCGGCCAAACTGAACGACAAGCTGGGCGGCGGATCGCTGACGTCGCTGCCGGTGATTGAGACGCAGGCGGGCGACGTTTCCGCGTACATTCCGACCAACGTGATTTCCATCACCGACGGACAGATTTATCTGGAAGCAGACTTATTCAATGCCGGGATTCGCCCGGCAATCAACGTCGGCATTTCCGTGAGCCGCGTGGGAGGCAACGCGCAGATCAAGGCCATGCGGCAAGTGGCGGGCTCGTTGCGTTTGGACATGGCGCAGTACCGCGATCTGGCGGCGTTCGCGCAGTTTGGCGCGGACCAGTTGGATAAGGCGACGCAGGCACAACTGGCGCGCGGCCAGCGTTTGACGGAGATTTTAAAGCAGGACCAGTACGCGCCGCTTTCGGTGGAGAAGCAGGTGCTCAGCATTTATGTGGCGACCAGCGGACAGATGGATAGCGTACCGGTGAGCGAAGTGCGGCGATTCGAGAGCGAACTGCTGCAATTCGTGGAAACGAATCATGGGTCGATTTTGAAGGCCATTCGCGATAAGAAAGCGCTGGACGACAGCATCCGGGCGGAGATCAAGAAAGCTGTGGATGCTTTCAAGGAGCGGTTCACGGCGGCGGTTGCCGCGGCGGCGAGCTGAGGGTTCTTAGCCTCGGGTCTCAGCAAACATCATGCCCACACTTCTCGATTTTCGGCGGCGCATCCGCTCGGTGAAAAACAGCCAGCAGATTACGCGCGCCATGAAATTTGTGGCCGCGGCGCGGCTGCGACGCGCGCAGGAAGCGGCGCTGGCGGCGCGTCCTTACGCGCAAGAGCTGGCGCGCGTGTTGAGGTCGACCATGGCGCGCATCCAGGAGCCCCAGCATCCGCTGCTGGAGCGCCGAGAAGAGAAAAGCGTGCTGGCGATTGTGCTCACCGGAGAGCGCGGGTTGGCGGGCGCGTTCAACACGAACATTTTGAAGAAAGCGAATGAATTCTTTCGCGCGAAGCGCGACAAGAAAGTTGTGACGATTGCGGTGGGCAAGAAAGGCCGGGACGCGCTGAAGAAGGCGGGGTTCACGTTTGCCGGGGAGTGGGTGAACGTTCTGGCGCGCGTGGAGTTCAAAACGGCGGGGGAAATCGCCAAGCTGGCGACGGATCTGTACGCCGAGAAGAAAGTGGACTCGGTGTACATCATTTTCAGCGAATTCAAGAGCGTGATGACGGCGAATCTAACAATAGAGAGGCTGCTGCCGGTGGAAGCGATTCGCGAGGAAAAAGGCGGCAACGAAGAAAAGGAATCCGGGAAAAACGCCGACGTTCAGGTGGATTACATATACGAGCAGCCGGAAGCGCAGTTGTTGGACAAGTTGCTGCCGCGGTATGTGGAGACGCAGATTTTGCGCGCGATGCTGGAATCTTCCGCGTCTGAATACGCGGCGCGCATGACGGCCATGGAATCAGCGACAAGAAACGCCGGCGATGTGATCGAGGCATTGACTCTTTACATGAATAAGGTGCGGCAAGCGGCCATCACGAAAGAAATCATTGAGATTGTCAGCGGTGCAGCTTACGGAGCTTAGGAGCAAGCATGGCGGAGAAAAACGTGGGGCGAGTGGTGCAGGTTATCGGACCGGTGCTTGGCCATGGAGCCTACCGAGGGCATGGTGCGCGGCATGAAGGCCGTAGATTTGGACATGCCCATCAAGGTGCCGGTGGGACGGCCAACGCTAGGGCGCGTCATGAATGTTCTGGGTAAGCCAGTCGATCAATTGGGTCCAATCGTAAGCGACACGCATTATCCGATTCACCGGCCGGCACCGAAGCTGGAGGATCAGTCCACGACACTGGAGATGTTTGAGACCGGAATCAAGGTCGTCGATCTGATCGAACCTTATGTCAAGGGCGGCAAGATCGGCCTGTTCGGCGGCGCGGGCGTAGGCAAAACCGTGCTCATTCTGGAGCTTATTCATAACGTTGCTTTGAAACACGGCGGACTCTCTGTGTTTGCCGGCGTGGGCGAGCGCACTCGCGAAGGCAACGACCTGTGGCTGGAAATGTCCGAGAGCGGAGTTATCGTTCCAGGTAATACGGAAAAATCCCGAGCCGCTCTGATCTACGGCCAGATGACGGAACCCCCCGGAGCGCGCCTCCGCGTGGGCCTCACGGGCCTGACCGTCGCCGAATATTTCCGCGATGAAGAGCACTTGGACGTGCTGCTGTTTATCGACAACATCTTCCGATTTGTGCAGGCAGGCTCGGAAGTTTCGGCGCTGCTGGGACGCATGCCCTCGGCCGTGGGTTATCAGCCGAACCTCAATACAGAAATCGGCGAGCTGCAGGAGCGCATTACCTCGACGAAATCCGGCTCGATTACGTCGGTACAAGCTATCTACGTCCCGGCCGACGACTACACCGACCCTGCGCCGGCGGCGACGTTCACGCACCTGGACGCCACGACGAACCTGAGCCGGCAGATTGTGGAGCGCGGGATTTATCCCGCGGTTGACCCACTGGCCAGCTACTCGCGCATTCTCGACCCGCGCATCGTCGGCGCCGAGCATTACGCTGTGGCACGCGGAGTGAAATCGATTCTGCAGCGCTATAAAGATTTACAGGACATCATTGCGATTCTGGGAATCGAAGAGTTGTCAGACGAGGACAAACGCACCGTAGCGCGCGCACGAAAGATCGAAAAATTCCTGTCGCAGCCGATGTTCGTGGCCGCCCAGTTCACCGGCCTCGAAGGCAAGTACGTGAAAATCGAAGACTCGGTGCGCAGCTTCAAGGAAATCGTGGAAGGTAAGTACGACGAAGTTCCGGAGCAAGCCTTCTACATGGTTGGCTCAATTGACGAAGCGCTGGAAAAGGCAGAGAAAATGAAGGTGGGCGCCTAAGCAAGGCAATGCTTCCCGAGTCCATCGAGCTGGTCATCGTTACGCCGGAGCGGCAGTTGCTGCGCCAGACGGTTGTGGAGGTCACGCTACCCGGCGGAGACGGCTGCCTGGGCGTTCTGCCCGGTCACGCCCCGTTGATCACGGAACTGGGCATCGGGGAGCTGACGTATCGCGTGAAAGGTGCGGGCGAAGACGGGCGTCTGGCGATCATTACCGGGTTTGCGGAAGTTTTGGGCGACCGCGTCACGGTGCTTGCGGAGACCGCGGAGCGGCCGGAAGAAATTGACGTGGCGCGCGCGGAAGAAGCGAAGAAGCGCGCGGAGCAGCGGCTGGCTTCGGCTTCGAGCGATCCGAGTGTGGACTGGGGGCGCGCGGCGGTCGCGCTCCAAAGGTCGCTGATTCGCATCCAAGTGGCGCGAAAGCGGCACGGCGCGCCCGTCTCGATCGAGTGAAACCGATGGAACCTGTTACGATGTACACCACGCATTGGTGCCCGGACTGCCGACGCGCGAAATATTTCCTGCAGCAACGCGGCGTAGCGTACCGGGAAGTGAACATCGAGGAGAACGAAGGCGCCGAAGCCATCGTCCTGAAAGCCAACAACGGCAAACGCAAAGTGCCGACACTGCAAGTGGGCGACCGCTATATTGCTTGCAGTCCGTTCAATGCGGCGAAGCTGGCGTTGGAATTGAACGTGCCACTGAATCCGTAGTTAATTCAGCGGCAGGCCGCGCGTCCACACGTTTGTCACCTGAAGATTTTCATCCAGCAACACAATGTCCGCGTCGGCGCCGGTTCGCAGCGCGCCCTTCTTGAACTCAATTCCCAGCAACTTTGCGGGATTCGCGGTGAGCATGCGCAGGGCGTCCTGCAGCGGGATTCCGAGCGCAACGACATTTCGCAGAGCGCGGTCGAGGGTAAGCGTGCTGCCCGCTAGTTTCCCTTCCGAATTGCGGCACACTCCGCCGGACACGGTGACTTCAAACTTGCCGAGCATGTACTTTCCGTCGGGCATGCCGGTAGCGGAGAGTCCGTCGCTTATTAGAATCACGCGGCCGGCGCCTTTCGCTTGCAGGAGGATGCGCATGGCCGCTTCCTCGACGTGGACGCCGTCAGCGATCAGTTCCGCGGTGACTTCCGGCGAGGTGAGCACGGCACCGATGACGCCGCTGTCGCGATGGGAAAACGGGCGCATGGCGTTGTAGACGTGCACGGCGTGACGCACGCCGAGGGCGATACCGGCGCGGGCTTGCTCGTAAGTGGCGTCGGTGTGCCCCATGGCGACCACGACGCCGGCATCGCGCGCCGCTCTTATACACGGCACGGCTCCGAGCACCTCCGGAGCGATGGTGAGGATGCGGGCGTTGCCGGCGGCGGCTTGCAGAAAGCGCTGCAGCAAATCGGCGGATGGCAATTGGATCCACTCCGCGGGATGCACTCCACGGCGCACTTTGTTAAGGAATGGGCCTTCGTAGTGGATGCCGAGGACTTCCGCCTTCGGCTGAAGGGCCTCGAACTGTCGGGTGATGTAGTGTGCAATTCCTTCGACGCTGCGACAGGTGTCGTCGGCGCTGGCGGTTACGGTGGTGGCGAGAAGAGAAGTTGTGCCGTGGCGCGCCAGCGTTTTTGCCACCGTGGACATGGCTTGCTCGCTGCCTTCCATTACGTCATGGCCGCCGGCGCCGTGGATGTGGACGTCGATGAAGCCGGGAATGGCGGTTTGGCCGCTTGCGGAGACTTCCGTTGCGCCGGAAGGAAGGCGCATGTCCTGGCGAGGGCCTATGGCCTCAATCACGCCGTCGCGAATCAGGATTCCGGCACCTGGGATTTCCGTCGTAGGAGTCAAAGCGCGAGCTACGTTCAGGAGAATGGTGGCCATAGGCAGGTTGACATCGTAGCGGAAATTTCTCGGGCGACAAAACGAACGGGCGGGAGCAAGGTCCCGCCCGTGGTGAACGATAAATTCAGGGGTTGTTACTTATTGGTCTTGGCCGGAGCCATGTCGATGCTGGCAACGGTGATCGTGTCCCCCTCCACCGATCCCTTCACGGTGACGTGATGGCCGGCGTGGGCTGCCACTTTGTCCTGGTCAGCGATGGCGTACACCTTCTTGTCAGCGTCGTCGACGAAGACGTACTTCGCGCCTTCTTTGACGCACTTCACCGTGCATTCGGCCGCGCCTTCATGGGCAGCCTTCGCGCCGCATTTGCTGTCCGTGATGTACCCGGTTAAACTGGCGTCACCTGCGAATGCGAATGCGCTGACGAAAAGGGCAACGACTAGAATTGAAGTAAATCGGATCTTCATGACATTCCCTCCTCAGACTGCACTGAGCCCGGGCCAGGTACTCTCGTGCTGCGGTTTCATCCCGCCTGGCTATAGTACGACTTTTTGGCATCGCTGAATAAGGACAAAAAAATAAGGGGAGGATGCTCTGGAATCCTCCCCTCAATTGCTCCGTAAATGGAGCATTTTGATTGTTTTATTGACCCGAGGTGGAAGCGCTTGCCGCCGTGCTCCCCGCAGCCTTAGGTACGCTCAGATAGCCGGAAGCGCTCGACTTGGTGACTTTGTTGACGACCAGTTCGAGAGCCGCACGGCTCCCGCCAGTGTAGAAGAAAATCGGCTCGTTGACGGAGCGGTTCTTCTTCTCGAAGGTCCTGTCATCCGCCAGGACGTTGATGGTGAATTGACTCTTCTTCTGGTTCGTGCTCTTCAACTCTACCTGGACGGCGCCGACCTTCTGCGCGCCAGCCTTGCGATTGACGGTAAATTCATAATAGTCACGCGTGCCCATATGGCGGAGTTGATCGATCTCGTCATGGTTACGGGCGATGAGGGTGCCCATTTCGCTGCGCGCCATTTGCAAATTGTTCTTGGTGGCGTCGAGATCGCTTCTCACGCCGGTCACGTCGGTGTTGAGCTTGTTGACGTCGTCGGCGCTAGCCTTGGCGGCGAGCTGTGTATTCACAGAGCTCTCCAAGCCTGCAATCTTCTTGTCCACGGCGACGGAAGACTGCTTGTTCTGTTTGCGGGCCTTGACCAAGTCCGCTTGCGTGACGTTCAACTTATCGGTGACGACCTTGAGGTCGCTCTGGAGTTGCTGATTAATATCATCTTCCTTGGCGAGTTTTTGCGCCAATGCATCATTGGCCTGCCTCACCGTGGTTTGCGTCGCCTGCTCCACGTTATTTGCGTGGTTGAGGGCGCTCCATCCAATTCCGATACCAAGCAGCGATACTCCCGCTAACACCGCCAGGGCAATTCCGACCCAGCGCGGCGTTGTGGTAGAGGTCA
>WNFP01003075.1_pt1 | contig 20140 bp, 21 predicted proteins | sample 5400201 | NCBI WGS metagenome assembly WNFP01 (sample SAMN13153355, study PRJNA577476) | soil metagenome | isolation source: 115 cm saprolite under Madrone tree | place: USA:California | collected 2016-06-14
GACGATGCGGACGCTGACCACGCTTGGAACGGCCCTCGGACTCGCCCTCCTCCTTCACGCCCCTGCGTGGGCGCAGACGCTGGGCGAGCTGTCCGCCGCCCAGGGGATCGGGAGCAGCGTCTCCGCGGCCGAGGCGAGCAGCGCCACGACCGCGCGGAACGTGCGCGACTCCCTGACGAGCCACCTCTCCTCGAGCAGCCTCTCTTCGAGCGGCCTCTCCTCGAGCGGCGGCAAGAGCGCGTGGGCGGATGGCGGCGACGCGCACGGCCAGGTGGGCTCCGCCGGCGCCAAGGGCTGGGCGACGGCGCATTCGGGTCAGAGCGCCACGGGCAAGGGCTGGCTGAGCGCGGGTGCGAGCGGGCAGAGCGGCGCCAAGGGCTGGGCGACGGCGGACGGCGGGAAGTCGCCGTCCCCCCGCCGCTGAGCAGCCCTAGGACGACGACACGCCCTTCGCCGTCAGCTCCTCGTCGATCACTTCCTTGAACTTGTCGAAGGGCAGCGCGCCGGAGAGCATCCGCCCGTTGATGAAGAAGGCGGGCGTGCCATTGACGCCCACCTTCTCGCCGTCGGCCACGTCCTTGTCGATCGCCGCCTTGAAGGGCTTGTCCTTGAGGCACTGATCGAACTTGGCCGCGTCGAGGCCCACGTTCTTCGCGTACTCCTTCAGCTGGTCCTCGCCGAGCGCGGTCTGATTGGCGAACAGAGTGGCGTGATACTCCCAGAACTTGCCCTGCGCGTTGGCGCAGCTCGCGGCCTCGGAGGCCGGGCGTGCCAGCGGGTGCATGGGGAGCGGGAAGTCGCGGTAGACGAGCCGCACCTTGTTGCCGTAGTGCTTCATCACCTCATCGACGGTGCTCTCGGCCCGCCCGCAGAACGGGCACTGGTAGTCCGAGAACTCGATGATGGTGACCGGCGCCTTGGTGCCGCCGCCGCGCTCCGGGCGGCCGGCGGTGGCGACCTCGATCACGGGCGGACGCAGCTCCACCGTCGTCTTGTGCGCCTTCTTGAGCTCCTCGACGAAGGCCTGGCGCCGCCGCTGAATGCCCTGCTGCGTCAGGTACTCGACGATGCGCGGCTTGATCTGCTCGAGCGTCTGGCTACCGAGCTGCGCCTTGTTGGCGTCGTAGACCTTCTGGATCTCCTCGTCGCTCGGCTCGGCCACCTTGGCCGCGACCTCCTGCTTCTCGAGATCGGCCGGCGTGGTTTTGCGGGCGCTCGCCTCCTGCTTCACGAGCTCCTCCGCGATCATCTCGTCGAGCCCCTCGCGCAGCAACTCGTAGCGCTGGTTCTCGAGCTCGATCAGCTTGGCGCGCACGTGCTCCTCGAGCTGGGCGCGCGTGATGGCGTGCTCGCCGACCGTGGCGACCTTGTCGTCGCCGGCGGCCCGGGCCGCGGGGACGATGCCGAGGGACACGGCCAGGGCCGCGACCGCCAGCGGGGTGACTACCTTCATGCGGGGAATCCTCCTTCCGAAAAAAATCGACCCTACGAGGCAGGGCGGGTGCCGTCAAGCGCAGGGCGCGCTTTGCTTTTCCGAAGATCGCGTGCTACCGGCCCGCAGCCGTCATGCGGCTCCGTGCCCTCCTGCCCGCCGCCTTGCTGCTGCTCCCGCTGGCGGGCTGCGGGGCGACGATCGCGAGCATCAACGCACGCCCGGACAAGTACTACCAGCACAAGGTCAAGATCGTCGGGCGCATCGAACGGATGCAGTTCTTGCCCCACGGGACGCTGCTCGAGGTGGCCGATGGCCAGGGGCGGCGCCTGCTGGTCCGCTCCGTGGACCCGATCGAGGCGGAGACCGGCGACTGGGTGCGCATCGAGGGCATCTTCGTGCCCGAGGTGAACGTCGAGGACGCGACGCTCTACGACGTGCTCGCCGCCGAGCGCATCGTGCGCCGGCGGGCGCCGCGCTTCCTGAACATCATGTAGGGTCCTGCGCGGCGATCGCGTCGGCGCCCACGTAGGGGCGCAGCACCTCGGGCAGGCTGACGCTCCCGTCGGCGCGCTGGTAGGTCTCGAGCACGGCGATCAGCACGCGCGGGAGCGCGAGGCCCGAGCCGTTGAGCGTGTGCACCAGCTCCGGCTTGGCGCGCGGCGCGGGGCGGTAGCGGATGCTCGCGCGGCGGGCCTGGAAGTCGCGGAAGTTCGAGCACGAGCTCACCTCGAGCCACTCGCCCGAGCCGGGCGCCCACACCTCGATGTCGTACTTCATGGCGGCCACGAAGGAGAGGTCGCCGGTGCACATCTGCACGATGCGGTAGGCGAGGCCGAGCCGGCGGCAGACGTCCTCGGCGTCGTCGAGGAGGCCGGCGAGCTCCGCGTCCGAGGTCTCCGGCCGCACGAACTTCACCAGCTCGACCTTGTCGAACTGGTGCCCGCGCTTGATGCCGCGCACGTCGCGCCCCGCCGACATCTTCTCGCGCCGGAAGCAGGGCGTATAGGCCACGTGGCGGATCGGCAGCCGCTCCGCCTCCAGCACCTCGTCGCGGTAGAGGTTGGTGACCGGCACCTCGGCCGTGGGGACGAACCACAGGTCCTCCTCGGCGTCGCGGTAGAGGTTGTCGCCGAACTTGGGGAGGTTCCCGGTGCCGACCAGGCACTCGCGCTTGACCATGGCCGGCGGGTAGATCTCGACGTAGCCGTGCTCGCGCGTGTGGAGATCGAGCATCCAGGTGATGAGCGCGCGCTGCAGGCGTGCGCCCGCGCCGCGCAGCACGTAGAAGCGCGAGCCGGAGATCTTGACGCCGCGCTCGAAGTCGATGACGCCGAGCTGCGGCCCCAGGTCCCAGTGCGCGAGCGCCGGGAAGTCGAAGCGGCGCGGCTCGCCCACGGTGCGCACGACGACGTTCGCCGACTCGTCGGGGCCGACCGGCACGTCGGGGTGCGGCAGGTTCGGCACCTCGAGCATGCGCCGCTCGAAGTCCGCCTCGGCGGCGGCCGCCGTCTCCTCGGCGGCCGCGATGCGCTCGCCCACCGTGCGCTGCGCGGCGATCGCCCGCTCGCGCTCGGCCGGGTCCTTCAGGTCGCGGATCGCCTTCGAGGCGTTCGTCCGCTCGGCGCGCAGCGTCTCGAGGGCGTGCAGCGCCTCGCGCCGGCGGCGGTCGGCCTCGAGGAGGGCATCCAGGTCGGCCGCCGGGAAGCCCACCTTCGCGAGCTCGGCCTTCACGCGCTCCGGCTCGGCGCGGATCAGGCGAATGTCGAGCATCTAGCCGCCCACCTCGAAGGCCCCGCGTACGTGCTCGACCGCCGGCGGCTCCCGGTCGAAGCGGATGCCGATCACGTCGAAACGCGCGTCGCGCTCGTGCCAGCGCCGCTCGGCGAGGAAGTGGCGCGCGACGCGCGCCACGCGCGCCTGCTTGCGGCCGTCGACCGACTCGAGCGGCGTGCCGGCGGCGGTGCCGCGGCGGCTCCGCACCTCGACGAACACCAGCACCGGGCCGTCGAGCGCCACCAGATCGATCTCCCCCGCGCGGCAGCGGTAGTTGCGAGCCACGATCGTGTAGCGGTGCGTGCGGAGAAATGCTTCCGCCACCGCCTCGCCCCGCCGCCCGAGCTCACCCCGCCCGTCCACGCGGCAGCGAATCTACTCGCCGCCCTGCGCCCTCGCAAGGCAGTCGTCGTTGCGCGGCCGGGGGCGGTACGCTAGCAAGGCCCCGTGGCCATCACGCGCGAGGAAGTGCGGCGGATCGCGGCGCTGGCGCGCCTCCTCCTCGACCCCGCCGACGAGGAGCGCCTGACCGCCGACCTCGATCACATCCTCGAGGCGTTCGCGCGGCTCAGGACCCTCGACACGAGCGCGGTCGAGCCCACCACGCAGGTCGAGGAGGATCGCACCGCCTTCCGCGACGACGTGGCGGCGAACCCGCCCGCCTCGGAGGCGCTCCTCGCCAACGCGCCCGCGCGCGACGGGCGCTTCTTCCGCGTGCCGAAGATCATCGAGTGAGCGCCCTGCACGACCTCTCCCTGCGCGAGGCGGCGGCGCGCGTGCGCCGGCGCGAGATCTCGGCCACGGAGCTCGCGCGGGACGCGTTCGCGCGCATCGCGGCGGTGGACGGTCGGGTGGGCGCCTTCCTGACGCTCGACGAAGCCGGGGCGCTGGCGACCGCTGCGGCGGTCGACAGCCGCGTCGGCGCGGGCGAGGACCCGGGGCCGCTCGGCGGCGTGCCGATCGGCGTGAAGGACGTCATCTGCACGGCGGGGCTGCGCACCACCGCCGGCTCGCGCATCCTCGAGCGCTTCGTCCCGTCGTACGACGCGACCGTCACCGCGCGGCTCCGGCGGGCGGGCGCCGTCATCGTCGGCAAGCTCAACTGCGACGAGTTCGCGATGGGCTCCTCGACCGAGAACTCGGCGCTCGGCAGGACGCGCAATCCGTGGGACGGCACGCGCGTGCCGGGCGGCTCCTCGGGCGGCTCGGGCGCCGCGGTCGCCGCGCGTGAGTGCCACGCCGCGCTCGGCACCGACACCGGCGGCTCGGTGCGGCTCCCGGCGGCGTTCTGCGGCGTGGCGGGGATGAAGCCCACCTACGGGCGCGTGTCGCGCTACGGCGTCATCGCCTACGCCTCCTCGCTCGACCAGGTGGGGCCGATCGCGCGCGAGGTGGCCGACGTCGCCGTCGTGCTGGAAGCGATCGCCGGCCACGACCCGGCCGACTCGACCGCGTCGCCGCGCCCGGTGCCGTCGTACGCGGCCGCCCTCGAAGGCTCGGTGCGCGGCCTCCGCCTCGGCCTGCCGCGCGAGTACTTCGTCGAGGGGATGCAGCCCGACGTCGAGCGGGGCGTGCGGGCCGCGGTGGCGGAGCTGGAGCACCTCGGCGCCGCCGTCGAGCCGGTCTCGCTGCCCCACACCGAGTACGCGATCGCCACCTACTACCTGATCGCCACCGCCGAAGCCTCCTCCAACCTGGCGCGCTACGACGGCATCCGCTACGGGCTCCGCGAGCCGCGCCCGGCGCTCACTGAGATGTACGAGGCCACGCGCGCCGCCGGTTTCGGCGCCGAGGTGAAGCGGCGCATCATGCTCGGCACCTACGCGCTCTCGGCCGGCTACTACGACGCGTACTATCTGAAGGCGCAGCAGGTCCGCACGCTCATCCGGCGCGACTTCCAGCAGGCGCTCGCGCGCTGCGACGCGCTGGTCACGCCGGTCGCGCCCACCACGGCCTTCCGCCTGGGCGAGAAGACGGCCGATCCGCTCACCATGTACCTGTCGGACATCTTCACCATCTCGGTCAACCTGGCGGGCCTCCCGGCCCTCGCCCTGCCCTGCGGCTTCGACGGCGCCGGCCTGCCGATCGGGCTCCAGGTGATCGGCCGGCCCTTCGACGAGGCGACCGTGCTGCGCATCGGGCACGCCTACGAGCAGGCGACCGCGTGGCACCGCAAGGGAGCGCCGCTGTGAGCGCCCTCGAGCCCGTCATCGGCCTCGAGGTGCACGCCGAGCTGCTCACGCGCTCGAAGATCTTCTGCGCCTGCACGGCCGAGTTCGGCGGCCCGCCCAACACCAACGTCTGCCCCGTCTGCACCGGCATGCCGGGCGTGCTCCCGGTGCTCAACCGCCGCGTCGTCGAGTTCGCGATCCGTGCCGGCCTCGCCACCCACTGCACGGTCGCGCCGCGCTCGCGCTTCGCGCGCAAGAACTACTTCTACCCGGACCTCGCCAAGGGCTACCAGATCAGCATGTACGAGCTGCCCCTCTGCATCGGAGGCCACCTCGACGTGCTGGTCGACGGCCTGGTGAAGCGCGTGGGGCTGACCCGCATCCACATGGAGGAGGACACGGGCAAGAACATCCACGACGCGCACGGCGACGCGAGCCTGGTCGACTTCAACCGCTCGGGCGTGCCCCTCCTCGAGATCGTGAGCGAGCCGGACATGCGGAGCGTCGCCGAGGCGGGGGCCTACCTCCGCACCCTGCGCTCCATCCTCCAGTATTTGGAGATCTGCGACGGCAACATGGAGGAAGGGAGCTTCCGCTGCGACGCGAACGTCTCGGTGCGGCCGGCGGGTGCCAGCGCGCTCGGCACCAAGGTCGAGGTCAAGAACATGAACTCGTTCCGCGCGGTCGAGAAGGCGCTCGCCTACGAGATCGCGCGGCAGTCGGACGCGCTCGCGCGCGGCGAGCGCCTGGTGCAGGAGACGCGCCTCTGGGACGCCGAGCGCGAGGAGACGCGCTCGATGCGCAGCAAGGAGCACGCGCACGACTACCGCTACTTCCCCGAGCCGGACCTGCTGCCGCTGGTCGTCGAGCGCGCCTGGGTGGACGAGGTCCGCGCGACGCTTCCCGAGCTGCCCAGCGCGCGCCGCGAGCGCTTCGCGCGGGAGCACCAGCTCTCGCCCTACGACGCCGACGTCCTCACGCAGCGGAAGGACGTCGCCGACTACTTCGAGGCCGGCGTCGCGGCCGGCGCCGCGCCGAAGGAGATGGCGAACTGGGTGATGACCGAGCTCCTCCGCATCATCCGCGACGAGAAGCTCGACCGCGCGCTCGTGATCCCCGACTGGCCGGTGACGGCCGCGCAGCTCGCGGGACTCGCGAAGCTGGTGGAGGCCGGCACCATCAATCGCAACACGGCGAAGGGCCTGATCCCGCGGCTCCGCGGCACGGGCCGCGATCCCGCCGAGCTGGTCGCCGCCGAGGGCCTCGCGCAGGTGAGCGACCGGGGCGCGCTCGAGGCGGCGGTGGCCGACGTGCTCGCGAAGCACCCGGCGCAGGCCGCGGAGTTCAAGAGCGGCAAGGAGCGCGTGCTCGGCTTCCTCGTCGGCCAGGTGATGAAGGCGACGGGCGGGAAGGCGAACCCGCAGGTGGTCCAGGAGCTGCTGCGGAAAGCCCTGGCGGGGTAGCAGCGGGTCAGAGGCTGCGCCCGTCGAACAGCACCACCTCGAGGGCGGAGAGGTCGACGCCTTCCAGACAGCGCACGTTGATGGCCGCCCTGGCTTCGCCCTTCCTGTCGGTCCCGACCCCGAACGGAGCGCACCCGCAGGTCGGACCTTCGACCTCGAAGGCGATCCGCCCGCAGTGGCATCCGCCCCTCTGCGTCATGAGCGCCCGGGCAGCAGCTCGTCGACCGCAACGCAAGCCTCGGGGAGCGCCGCGAGGGCAATACGCTCGCCGCGATGGGCGATGGAGGTTTCGGTGTAGCGTCGTGCCTTGCGATCCGGCGCACGCAGGACCTCCGCCCAGCCATCCCGCAGATTCACGATCCAGTACTCGGGCACACCCGCCGCCGCGTAGATCGCCCGCTTCGTGACGCGGTCCTGCGGGAGCGACCACTCCGCGACCTCGACCAGCAGGAGGGCGGTCCTCGGATGCGCCTTGTCGTAGTCGGGCTCGTGCCCGGGCACGACGGCAACGTCGGGCTCGGGCATCGAGTACCGACTGGCGCGGAACGACGACTGGACCCGGACCGCCGCGCGCCGGCCGACCGCCTCGATGAGTGCGCGCATCACCATGCTCACGGCCGCTGCGTGCCGCGGGTTGGACCCACCCATCGCGACCACCACCCCCTCCAGCAACTCCACCCGGTCGTCGCGGTCGAGCACGCCCTCGTCGAATAGCGCGAGGTAGCGCTCGACCGTGTACCGGGTTTCCTGGCTGGAATCGCTCGGGGCGGGCTGTGCCACGCCGTCAGGCTACCAGCGCGCGGGGCGCCGAGACAAGGCGCGTCATGCCTTGGAGAAGAACATCCTCGGCCGACGGGCGAGCAACAGCGCGGCGACGCCGACTGCGATCCACCCCGCCGCGCCGCCGACCAGCGGCGGCCAGCCCGTGCCGACGAGCCAGGGGGGCGTCGGCCGGATGTCGAAGAAGAGCCGCCCGACGCGGAAGGTCGCGACCCAGGCCGCGTGGATGCCGATCGGGAGCCAGAGCGCGCTGCTGCGGAGACGCGCCACGGCCAGGAGCCAGCCGAGCAACGCGAGCCCGAGGAGCTGCGGCAGCGCCGCGCCGTTCGCGAGCGGCGCGAAGAGCGTGATCGTCTGTGCCACCCCCGACCACGCGTGCACGGGGCCGGCGAAGCTCCGAGCGCGGAGCACGTGCACGGCCGCATACACGAGCGTCGTCGCCGCGACCGCGAGCGCGTCCCCCGCATCGCGACGGATGCGCCGCAGCACGACGCCGCGGAAGAGCGCCTCCTCGCCCACGCCGATCGCGACCGCCGCGCCCGCGCCGAGGAGCGCCTTGCGGAGGGTCTTCCCCGGCGGGAAGCGGAGCGCGGGCACGAGTCCGCCGAAGAGCGCGGCCACCGCGAGCCCGACGGCAAGGCCGGCAAGTCCGATCGCGAGACCCCGCCCGAGCTCGCGCGCCCACGCGCTCCGCCGAAAGCCGATGCCCGTCGCGCTGCCCAGGTCGAGGCGCCGCCAGGAGGCGAGCAGGCCCGCCACCAGCAGCACCTCGAATATCCGGTCGTAGACGCGCGCGAAGCTGAAGGACCGGCCCATCACCGCCGCCGCGCTCCACACCCACGGGCTCGCGAGCGCGGTCAGCGCCAGGACGGCGGCGACGAGGCCGAGGAGCCCGAGCGTCCGCACGATTCAGGTGGTGTACTCGGCGTTGAAGCGCACGTAGGCGACCGACAGGTCGGCGGCCAGGATGCGGCCCTCGCCGCGCCCGAGGTGGAGGTGGAGCACGATCGCGAGCTCGCGGCCCCGCATGCGCCTCCGCGCCCGCGCGAGCGCCCCCGGGAGCGGCCGCCCGCGCCGCGCCACCGCGACGCCCCCGATCGTCACGTCGATCCGCGCCTGGTCGATCGGCACACCCGCGTTCCCGGCCGCCATCACGAAGCGCCCCCAGTTGGGATCCCCGCCGTGGAAGGCCGCCTTGCAGAGCATCGAGTCGCCGATCGCGCGCGCCACCCGGCGCGCGTCCGCGGCCGAGCGGGCGCCACGCACCACGATCTCGACCACGCGCGTGGAGCCCTCGCCGTCGAGCACGACCAGGCGGGCGATCTCGCCGAGCACCTCCGTCACGGCGCGCGTCAGCCGGACGTGATCGCGCGAGCCCGTGGCGACCGTCCGGTTCCCGGCGGCGCCGCCTGCCAGGAGGAGCACCGTGTCGTTCGTGCTCGTGTCACCGTCGACCGTGATCGCGTTGAGCGTGCCGTCCACCGCCGCGCTGAGCGTGCGCCGCGCCGCCGCCGGAGCGACCCGCGCGTCGGTCACCACGAACACGAGGAGGGTCGCCATCCGGGGCGCGATCATGCCGCCGCCCTTGCCGAGCACCGCGACGGTCACCGGCCGGCCCCCGAGCCTGAGCCGCCGCACGGCCGTCTTCGGGAACGCATCCGTGGTGGTGATCGCGTGCGCGGCCGCGGGCAGGCCGGCGGCCGAGAGCGCCGCGACCGCCGCGCGCACCCCGCGCAGCAGCCGCGCCCGCTCCACCTGCACACCGATCCGCCCGGTCGCGCAGGGTGCCACCTCGCCTGCTGAGCAACCGAGCAACCGCGCCGCAAACGCCGTCGACACCTCGACCGTGCGGAGCCCCTCGGCCCCCGTGCACGCGTTCGCGTTCCCCGCGTGCACCAGCACCGCCGCCACCCTCCCCCCCGCCACCCGTCGCCGCGCCACCTGCACCGGCGCCGCCGGCGCCCGATTCCTGGTGAACACCCCGGCGGCGACCGCCGGCGAATCCGCGACGATCAGCGCAACGTCCGGCCCCCTCTCCTTCAAGCCGCACCGAACCCCTGCGAACCGGAAGCCGGGCACCCGGACGCGATGCGCGCCGCGCGCGAGCCTCACCGCCCCGCGCCCCGCGGGCGCCGGGGGTGCCTCCGCCGCGACCCCCGCAGGCCCTTGCGCGCGCACACGGCCGACGGGGGGACGCCACGGCCCCAAGGCGCGCACGGGCCGAGGACCGGGAGCGGAGGGGGCACTCCCGGCCGCGGGGCGCGCATCACGAGGCGCGCCCGTGGCACTTCTTGTACTTCTTCCCGCTCCCGCACGGGCAGGGATCGTTCCGCCCCACCTTGTCGCCGTCGCGCCGCACGGTCTCGATCTTCTCCGGCGCTGCCGGCCCGCCGTGCGACAGCGTCACGCGCGCCGCCTGGCGCTGTCGGCGCTCCATCGCTTCGAGCTCGGCGGGGAGCGCCGCGTCTTCGTCCTCCAGGCCTTCCATCCGCACCGCCGGCCGCGCACCCACCGCCTCGGTGCGCAGCTGCACGCTCATCACCTTCTCGATCACGTCCGCTTCCATGCGCCGGATCATGTCCTCGAACATGTCGTACCCCTCCTTCTGGTAAGCCTGGAGGGGGTTCACTTGCCCGTAGCCGCGCAGCCCGATGCCCTCCTTCAGGTGATCCATGTTGAGGAGGTGGTCCTTCCAGAGCGCGTCGAGCGTCTGGAGCATGATGAGCTTTTCCAGGTGGCGCATGATGGGCGCGCCGAAGGTCGTCTCGCGCTGCTCGTAGACCTTGCGGATGCGCTGGACGAGGAGGTCCTGGAGCGCGCCGATGCGGAGGCCGGCACGCTCCTCCTCGGGCAGGTTGAGGCGGAAGTTGAACTGCGCGAAGACCGCGTCGTCGATCGCCTTCCAGTCCCACTCCTCGGAGGCCGTCTCGGCGTCGGCGTGGGTGGCGATCAGGTCCTCGGCGATGCCCTCGGCCAGCTCGAGCACGTCGCCCTTCAGATCGTCGCGCGAGAGGAGGTCGCGCCGGCGCGTGTAGATCACCTCGCGCTGCTTGTTGAGCACGTCGTCGTACTCGAGGAGGTGCTTGCGGATGTCGAAGTTGTGCGCCTCGACCTTCTCCTGCGCGTTGCGGATGGCGCGCGTGATGAGGCGGTGCTCGATCGGCACGCCCTCTTCCATGCCGAGCCGCTCCATCAGGTTCTGCATGCGGTCGGCGCCGAAGATGCGCAGCAGGTCGTCCTCGAGCGAGAGGTAGAAGCGCGACGAGCCCGGGTCGCCCTGCCGGCCGCCGCGGCCGCGCAGCTGGTTGTCGATCCGGCGCGCCTCGTGCCGCTCCGTCCCGAGGATGTGGAGGCCGCCGGCGGCGACCACCAGCTCGTGCTCCTCGGCGCAGGTCTGCTTGTACTTCTCGAGGATCTCCTTGTAGCGCGCCTCGTACTCCTGCGGCGCCTTCTGGAGCTGCTCGCGGATCTCCTCGACCGCGGCGACGTACTTGGTGCGGTCCGCCTCGTAGCGCCGCTCGGCGGCGCGCAGCGCCTCCTCGTAGGGGCCGCGCTTCTCCTCGTGCAGCCGCTCGGCCTCGACGTAGTCGTCCTCGGCGGCGCGGTACTCGGCGCGCAGCTCCTCGAGCTCGCCGTTGCCGGCGCCGTTCCCGGCGTTGCCCTTGACGAGGAGCGCCAGCTCCATCACCGAGAGCCCCCGCTCGTACTCCGAGCGCCGCTCGTCGAGCTCGCGGCCGGCCTCGTCGGTGCGGCCGCCGCCCTCCTCCCAGGCCGCGAGCGCCGCCTCGTAGCGCGCGCGCAGGTCCTCGAGCGCCGAGCGCTCGGTCGCGACCGTGCCGCCGGCATCGGCGCCGAGCAGCGTCGTCTCGAGCTCCTCCTTCACGCGACGGTAGCGCTCCGGGATCGGGTCACGGTCGCGCACGGCGGGGATCAGCTCGACCGAGCTCACCTCCTCGTAGCGCGCACGGATGGCGCGGTAGGGCGAGAAGTCGAGGATCTTCCGGTGCGCGTCGGTCAGGCGCCGGAGCGCGTCGCCGCGCCGCTCCTCGAGCGCCGCCAGCTCCTTCTGGAACTTCTCCCCGGCGCGCTGCACCTCCTCGTCGTAGCGCTCGCGCAGGGTGCGCAGCGCGTCCTCGTAGCGCTCCGCCTTGCTGCCGCCCTCGAAGCTCCCCGCGCGCCGGATCCACTCGTTCTCCATCTCGGAGCGCGCCAGGAACTCCGGGTTGCCGCCGAGCAGGATGTCCGTCCCGCGCCCGGCCATGTTGGTCGCGATGGTCACCTGCGCGTGGCGGCCGGCCTGGGCGATGATGTTGGCCTCGGCCTCGTGGTTGATGGCGTTCAGCACGTTGTGCTTGACGCCGTCCTTCTTGAGGAGCTTCGAGACGCGCTCGGACTTCTCGACCGAGGTGGTGCCGACCAGGACGGGCTGGCCCTTGGTGTGGCAATCCTTGATCTCCTCCACCACCGCATCGAACTTCTCGCGCTCGCTCTTGTAGACCACGTCGGGATGGTCGACGCGGTGCATGGGCTTGTTGGGCGGCATGACCACCACGTCGAGCTTGTAGATCTTCTTGAACTCGACCGCCTCGGTGTCGGCCGTGCCCGTCATGCCGGCGAGCTTGGCGTACATGCGGAAGTAGTTCTGGATGGTGATGGTGGCGAGGGTCTGGTTCTCGCGCTCGATCTTGACGCCTTCCTTCGCCTCGACCGCCTGATGGAGGCCGTCGGACCAGCGCCGGCCGGGCATGAGCCGCCCGGTGAACTCGTCGACGATGAGGACCTCGCCGTCCTTCACCACGTAGTCGACGTCGCGCTTGAAGAGCGTGTGGGCCTTGAGCGCCTGCGTCACGTGGTGGAGCATGTCGATCTGGCTCGGGTCGTAGAGGTTCGAGACCCCGAGCAGGCGCTCGCACTTGGCGATGCCCTCCTCGGTGAGCGTCGCCGAGCGGTGCTTCTCGTCGATGGTGTAGTCGGTGTCCTTGCGCAGGCGCGGGATGATCCGATCGACGACGTAGTACTTGTCGGTCGACTCCTCCGCCGGCCCCGAGATGATGAGCGGCGTGCGCGCCTCGTCGATCAGGATGTTGTCCACCTCGTCGACGATCGCGTAGTGCAGCTCGCGCTGGACGTACTCGTCCAGGCTGAACTTCATGTTGTCGCGCAGGTAGTCGAAGCCGAACTCGTTGTTGGTGCCGTAGGTGATGTCGGCGCGATAGGCCGCGCGGCGCTCGACGTCCAGCAGGTGAAGGTAGCGGTAGTCCTTCGGGATGAAGGCCGGATCGAAGAGGAAGCTCCGGTCGTGGATGATCGAGGCGACCGAGAGCCCGAGGTAGTGGAAGACGGGCCCCATCCACTGGACGTCACGGCGGGCCAGGTAGTCATTGACCGTAACGAGATGGGCTCCCTTGCCCTCCAGCGCGTTCAGATAGAGCGGCAACGTCGCGACCAGCGTCTTGCCCTCGCCGGTCTTCATCTCCGCGATCTTCCCCTGGTGGAGCACGATGCCGCCGAGGCATTGCACGTCGAAGTGGCGGAGCCCGATCGTGCGCCGTGCCGCCTCGCGCACGTAGGCGAACGCCTCGGGAAGGAGGTCGTCGAGGGTCACCTCCTCGGCCGCGAGCCGCTGCTTGAACTCGGCGGTCTTCTCCGGGAAGGCCTCCGCGGGCAGCTCCTGGAGCTTCGCCTCGAGGTCGCCGACGTCGTGGACGATCGGCCACAGGCGCTTGCCGGGCTGGTTCAAGGTCGTCGCGAGTCGAACCGGAACGTCGGCACGTAGGTGACGGGGCGCGAGGTCATGTAGATATCCTCCTGCTTGAAGCGCACCTTCAGGACGAGCTTGTAGACACGGAAGAACGTCGCCGTGGCCTTCGTGTCCGGCACGTCTATCCAGAAGTTGCGGTTTCCCTCGACGGGCGAGGTGAGCCACTGGCCCTCGCCGGGGACGCGAGTGTAGCCCTTGCAGATGCCCACGATTTCCGCGTCGGTGACCCGAAGCACGTCGGCCTCGACAGACGTCCCGTCGTTGTAGTGCGTCGGGATGATGATGTGGTACTGCCGAAAGCGACGGCGGCTCTGACCACGCTTTCGGGGGTCCGCTGCGGGACGGCCTACGCCCTCCGGCCCGTGCCGACTTCCTCGAAGACAACGCCCCTCTCGCGCAAGAAGGTGAGCTGGTTCCGGGACGCCACCCCATAGACCTTCGTCTGCGGACCGCCCACGACAGTCCCCGAGCTTACGAGCGTGCTGAAGTCGGTCAGCCAGTTCGTGCCGGTCAGGCGGATGAAGATGACCTGCTCCGGATAGGGTGGCGGCTGCGATGCATGAAGCGTCGCCCGGCGTTCGGCGGTGATGGCCATGACGCGCATCTCAGCCCCGGGCGGTGCGCCCTGTCAACCGGAGGGGCATACCTTTTTCCAGGCCCGATCGCAGAACCGCCGGCCCATGCGGCTTACGTCATTCACGGCTTCCATCCCGCGCGGAGTCTCCGGGAAGCCCACAGCGCACCGACTCCGGGAGCTAACCAGAGCGGAAACCAGATCGCGAAGAGGACAACGAACATGCCCACATCGTTCGCTCTGGGATTCCCGAGCAGCAGCACCAGCACGTATGCCGCGATACCGCAGATCGGAACCATCGCCAGGTACGAATGCACGGCGGAGAGAACAAGCGCCGATAAAAATCGCGAAGGGGCTGTTGACCTCGCTATCGCCAACGTACGAGGCCACCGCGAAAACACAAGTATCGCGAAGCCGCCGGTCACGACGGCGGCGAAGCCGAGCAGCAACAGTGGATTCGGGTCGTATCCGAGGAGCGTGTCGGCGAATGTGCGTGTGCCCGCTGGGGCGCAAGGACACTCAAGCGGCGGATCATGCCTCACCGCTCGATCCGCACCGCCGACTCGAGCCGCGCGCCCAGGAAGCGCTGGCCGATGCGGATGAAGCGGTCCGGCACGTCGGTCACGAAGAAGCTCGTCGACCCCGCACCCTGCCGGCGCGCGAGGCCGCGCGCCGCAAGCAGCGCGGCCACCGCGCGTGCGGTCTCCTCGGCCGAATCGACCAGCGCCACCCGCTCACCCATCACCCCGGCGATCACCGCCTTCAGCAGCGGGTAGTGCGTGCAGCCGAGGACGAGCGTGTCGATGCCGCTCTTCTGGAGGGTGCCGAGGTAGGTCTCGACCACGCTCTGCGGGATCGGGCCCTCGACCCAGCCCTCCTCGGCAAGCGCGACCAGGAGCGGGCAGGGGCGCGTGTAGATCTCGAGGCCGGGCTTCAGGGCGCGCAGCGCCGTCGTGTAGGCGCCCGAGGCGATGGTCGCCTCGGTGCCGATGACGCCCACGCGGCCGTTGCGGGTGCGGGCGGCGGCGGCCCGCGCGCCCGGCTCGATCACGCCGACGACCGGCACGGGGTAGCGCGCGGCGAGCGCCTCCAGGGCGACGGAGGAGGCGGTGTTGCACGCGACCACCAGGAGCTTGATGCCCTTCGCGATCAGGAAGTCGACGTTCTCGATGCTGTAGCGGGTGACGGTCTCGGCCGACTTGGTGCCGTACGGGTAGCGGCCCGTGTCGCCCAGGTAGACGAGGTCCTCGTGCGGCAGCGCCTCGAGGAGGGCGTGCAGCACGGTGAGCCCGCCCACGCCCGAGTCGAAGATGCCGATCGCGTCGCCCCCGGTGGCCATGTCGCGCGTCTTATCCTCCACCGACCGACGCGCCTCAAGCGACCCAGGCGTCGACGACCCGCCAGAGCGCGATGCGCCCCTCGCCCGTGCGCGCCGAGAACCCGACCAGCGGGACGGCGCCGCCGAGCCACGCGGCGGCGGCGGCGAGCGCGCGCCGGGCCTCCGCGCGCCCGAGCTTGTCGAGCTTGGTCGCGGCCACGGCGGCGGGCCGCCCGAGCGCCGCGAGATAGGCGAGCAGCTCCTCCTCCTCGGCCTCGATGCCGCGCCGCGCATCGACCACCAGCAGCACCCCGCGCAACGTCGGCCGCTCGCCGAGGTAGGTCTCGACCAGCGGCTTCCATGCGCGCCGCTCCGCCTCGGGGCCCACCGCGAACCCGTACCCGGGCAGGTCGACCAGCACCAGCCGCTCGTCCAGCGCGAAGAAGTTGAGCTGCCGGGTCCGTCCCGGCGTGCGGCTCGCGCGCGCCAGCCCGCGCCGGCCGACGAGCACATTGATGAGCGCCGACTTGCCGACGTTCGAGCGCCCGGCGATCGCGACCTCGGGCGGTCCGGGCGGCGGCCCGCCGCCGGGCGTGGCCGCGGCGCCGAGGAAGCGCGCCGCGATGACCTTCATCGCGCCGCTCAGCCCGCCGCGCGCTTCTCCGGCATCGGCGCGAGACCGAGCGCGCGGTTCGCCGCGCGCACCTGGGTGATGTAGGTCTCGCGGATCGCACCCTTCTGCAGCGCCTCGACCAGCGCCTGCTGCTTCTGCTTGCTGGTCTGCGTGAAGGTGAGCAGCGTCTTCCCGTCGGCGGTGGGCTCGAACTTGTACTCGGAGTTGATGTCGGCGAGCTTGAAGTCGATCGTGTGGCTCGTGATGCGGTGCTCGTCGGGATAGACGGTGTACTCGGTCACCAGGTCCTGCACCTTGAACCCCGGCGGCAGGATGTCGAGCGTCCCGATCACCTCGACTACCCTGGTGTTGCCCTTGTCCTCCTTCACCTCCGCCTTCATCACGTTCTCGGGCGCGAACTCGGCGATGCGCTCGGGGTGCTGGAAGGCGTCGAACACCTTGTCGAGAGGCGCGTCGAACTTGGACACGAACTTCGCGTGCCAGGTGTCGCCCGTCTTCTCGAGGCTCTCGGAGACGATCTCCTTCGCGGGACCGGTCGCCGCCTGCTGGATCGCCCGATACTTCACGACGACCCAGGCGACGACGGCGAGCAGCACGATCCCCACGACGGCGAGGATTGCTTTCATGCCCGAGCCTCTTAGCCGAACCCGCTCCGGCGACACAAGGGCCGCTAACCGGGCAGAACGAGGACGCGGACGACCGTCCCGATGATGCGCAGCGTGTCCCGCCAGGGCTTGAAGTGGCTCACCCGCTCGGCCACCGGCGGGTAGTAGACGTCGACCGGGACCCCGAGGAGCGGCATGCCCCGGCGCGCCGCGCGCAGCAGGACCTCGGTCTCGAAGTCGTAGCGGGCGCCGCGCGTGCCGAGCGCGAGGGTCGCCGCGACCGGGTAGACGCGGAAGCCGGACTGCGTGTCAGGCAGCGGCTGGCCGGCGATGGCGCGCAGCAGGCGGTCGGCGACCCAGTTGCCGAAGCGGTTGAGGCGGGCGATCGTCTGCCCCTCCTTCCGGCGCACGCCGACCACGATCGCGCCGGGGACGGCGTCGGAGGCGGCCAGCAGGGCCGGGATCTGGCTCGGAAGATGCTGGCCGTCGGCGTCGAGGATGAGGGCGCGGCCGACGCCGGCCGCTTCGAGCGCATGCAGCCCGGTCACGATCGCGGCCCCCTTGCCCGCGTTGGCCCCGTGACGGCGGACCTCCGCGCCGGCGGCGCGCGCGCGGAGCCCCGTGTCGTCGTCCGAGCCGTCGTCGATCACCACCACGCGCGCGCAGTGGGCGCGAGCGCCCCGCACCACCTCGCCCACGGTGGCGGCTGCCCGGTAGGCGGGAATCACCGCCGCGACGTCGGTACGCACTCGCCTTCTACGAGGCGAGCGCCGACTGGGCGGGCGCCGCGAGGAGCCAGTCGGCCATCCCGACCCGCACGTAGGTGACGAGCCGGCGGAGGTAGCGCGGCTCGCCGGCGAGCGTCCTGGCGAGGCCCCAGAGGACGTCGGGGCGCGTGTAGAAGGCACGGTAGGCGCGACGGAAGTAGCGCTCCAGCACGGCGGCCGTGAGGCCGTGCGGCACGAACACCCAGTTCATGGCGTTCATCCGCTCCCAGTCCTCGTCGAAGGTGCCGTGCTGGCGGACCGTGGCGTAGGACGGCGTCCCCGGGTAGGGCGTGAACTTGGTCACCTGCGCCAGGTCGAGCGGCGCCGCGCGCAGGAAGTCGACCGTCGCGGCGAGGCTGTCCTCCCCCTCGGTCGGGTGCGCCATCATGAGGAGGCCCTTCACGCGGATACCCGCGGCGCGCGTCTGGCGGAGGGTCTCCAGCATGCGCGGGATCTTCACCTCGTGCTTCACGACGTCGAGCACGCGCTGCGAGCCCGACTCGATGCCGTACGCGATCTGCCAGCACCCGGCGCGACGCATGAGCCGGAGGTGCTCGGCGTCGAGCAGGTTCGGGTGGCTGTTGCAGCTCCAGGTGAAGCGGAAGCCCTCGGCGAGGAAGCGCTCGCAGAGCTCGACCACGCGCCGCCGGCTCACGGTGAAGAGATCGTCGTAGAAGAGGACGTGGCGCACGCCGAGCCGCTCGAGGCGCCGGCACATCTCGACCACGTAGTCGACGCTGTGGAAGCGGCCGCGCCGGCCCGACGTCGAGCGGTCGCAGAAGGTGCACGAGAAGGGGCAGCCGCGCGACGTCACCACGCTCGCCACCGGCGTGGCGCGGTAGTTGAAGACGTTCGGCTGGAAGCGGAGCGGGAAGTCCGCCACCAGGTCCCACGCCGGCTCGGGCAGGCGATCGAGCGCCTCGCCGTCGAGGTACTCGGCGCGCGGGTTCGCCCGCACGCGCTCGCCGTCGCGCCAGACGAGGCCCGCGACGGCGCGCGGCTCGCCGCCCGCGATCAGCTCCGGGTACGAGCGCTCGCCCTCGCCGACCACGCCGTAGTCGAAGCCGGGGAACATGGCGAGCGTCTGCTCGGGCACGGCGCTCACGTGCGGGCCGCCGACGGTGACGACGACGCCCGGCACGAGCGCCTTCACGCGCGCCGCGATGCGGGCCGCGTTGCGGATCGAGATGGTGGTGGCGGAGATGCCGACGTGGTCGGGTGCCAGCGCCGCCACCCGTCGCGCCACCTGCTCGACCGGCGTCCCCGTGCGCTTCCCGTCGACGATGTGGACCCGTTGGCCGCACTCGCGCACGACCGCCGCGAGCGTCAGCGTGCCGATGCCCGGGATCTCCTCCTCGCCCTCGCGCACCCGGTCGCGCCGGCGGTCCCAGCACACATAGGGCGGCTCGACGAAGACCACGGTCCGGGGCCGCATGGCGGGCGTATAGCGGAACCGGGGCGGGCGGGGAAAGGGTAGCGAGTCAGCGCAGTAGAGGCCGAACGTCGACACCAAGCCGTACCCGCACTTCCTCCACAACCTGGTTGACGAAATGCGCCCACGCCTTGCGGACCTGCTCGCACGAGAGCGGTCTCCGCTCCTCGAACACCTGCCAGGCCGCGCCGACCACGCAGCCACCAGCCACGTCACGCACCCACAGGAAGGGTGACTCTTCAGCCTCCATGGTCTCGAACACGAAGTCGCCGCCGCGGCTGAGCCAGCGGTCTGCCGCCGCGGCAAGTTCGACGACGGGGAACATCGGCTGACTGAACCACTCACGCCCACCCACCGCGATGCGAAGGTCGGCTTGAATGTTCAGCAGCTCGTGCCGGTGGTCCAAGGGACCTTCGGGCGAAGGCGGTCGAACTCGATCACCAACTCGGGTGCTTCGGTCATCCCCGGTCCGATGACACGGCTTAGCGCTGATGCCACGGTCCTCCAATCGTCAAAGCGCGTTCCGCGTCACTCACGACGACGGTTCGGCGAGCGCGCCCGCAGGCACTCCGCGAAGCGCGTCGGCGCGACAGGGCGGCCGCCGCCGTCGACTGCGTTGCCCGCGCCGCCGGAATCGGCCCGCTGGGAACGAGGCGTTTGCGGCGCAAGTCGACCGAGGCATTGAAACCCTCCAGCGTGTGCGCACCGAGGAGGGCGAGATCGCCCGTGCGTCCGAAGACCACCTCGTCCACGGTCTTGAAGTCCCCGCTGCGGATCACCGCAAAGCCGACGTCGCGCGTGATCTCGAGCCCGTTCGCCATCACGAAGCGCTGGTCGCGCTTGAACACGTCGATTCCGATGGAGCGCAGCAGGGGCTCCGGGAGCCACGTCATCTCGGACCCCGAGTCCACGAGGATCTGACGCACCCTTAGCCATCGGGCGCGCCTGCCCGAACGGCAGATCTCGATGTCCACACGGAACGCGCCCATGGGCCTGCGAGCTCGGGCGCGATGGTGCTGGACGGCAGCTCTCGCCACAATGCTCACCCGGCTTCTATCGCGCGGTAGGTTCATTTCGCTGCTCGCGGCCGCCCGGCTCGGCACGGCCCCATCGTCGCCTGCTTCGTGGCTCATCCATACCACACTGGGCTACGCGCGATGAGACCCGAGCGACGGGGAGGGCGAGCATCATGCCGCGACGCTCGCGAGCACCTCCGCCAACCGCTCGACGTCCGCCCCGAGCGGCCGGTCCTCGAGCAGCGGCGGCACGATCTCGCGCACGCGCGTGTACACGACGCGCGTGCCGGCGCCTAGATCCTCCGCGCCGACCAGCTCGACCGCCTCCGCGGCGGCGAGCAGCTCGATCGCGACCACGCGGCGCGCATTCTCGAGCAGCCGGCGCGCGTGCCGCACGGCCACCGTGCCCAT